>TARA_R100001440_G_scaffold75749_1_pt1 | contig 11443 bp, 4 predicted proteins | sample TARA_R100001440 | Tara Oceans TARA_R100001440 (sample SAMEA2622112) | marine metagenome | biome: marine biome (ENVO:00000447); feature: surface water layer (ENVO:00002042); material: "saline water (ENVO:00002010), including plankton (ENVO:xxxxxxxx)" | depth 5 m
GTGGCCAATCGTGCCCACGTTCAAGTGTGGTTTATTACGTTCAAATTTAGCTTTAGACACGGTTACACCTCTTCCTGTTTCTTAAGTCCGGGTATCAACCCTTTTTAATGATCGCTTCGGCAATGTTTGAGGGAGCTTCTGCATAGCGAGAGAACTCCATAGCGTAGGACGCACGCCCCTGCGTTGCAGAACGCAGATCTGTGGCGTAGCCAAACATTTCCGACAACGGAACCTCGGCATTAATGACTTTGCCCGATGGGCCGTCATCCATACCCTGAACAAGACCACGACGACGGTTAAGGTCACCAACAACATCGCCCATATAATCTTCAGGCGTAACAACCTCAACCTTCATCATCGGCTCCAGCAGCGCAGGGTTGGCGATTTCAGCCGCCTTCTTCAGCGCCATTGAGCCGGCGATTTTAAATGCCATCTCGTTCGAGTCGACGTCATGGAAAGAACCATCATGCAACGTCGCCTTGATACCCAGCAGCGGATAACCCGCGAGGATACCGTTCTGCATTTGCTCTGAAATACCTTGTGAAACAGCCGGGATGTATTCCTTGGGAACCGCACCACCAACAATTTCGTTCACAAAGACGTAGTTTTCAGCATCTTCGTCGTCCAGCGCCATCGGCTCGAAGCGAACGTGAACGTGACCATACTGACCACGACCACCAGACTGACGAACGAACTTGCCTTCAACATCAACCGCTTTGCGGATGCACTCACGGTAAGCCACCTGTGGCTTACCGATGTTTGCCTCAACCTTGAACTCGCGACGCATACGATCGACGATAATATCGAGGTGAAGCTCACCCATACCGGAAATAATGGTCTGACCGGATTCTTCGTCAGTGCGAACACGGAACGAAGGATCTTCCTGGGCCAATTTGCCCAGCGCCACGCCCATCTTCTCCTGGTCAGCCTTTGACTTCGGCTCAACCGCAACAGAGATAACCGGCTCCGGAAACTCCATCCGCTCGAGGACGATTTTGGCGTCTTCAGCACACAGAGTATCACCAGTACTTACGCTCTTGAGACCAATGGCAGCTGCGATATCGCCCGCAAGAACCTCTTTGATTTCTTGGCGGTCTTTCGAGTGCATCTGAACCATACGGCCAACGCGCTCTTTTTTCTGCTTAACAGAGTTATAGACCGCCTGACCGGATTCCAGCTTACCGGAGTAAACGCGGAAGAAGGTCAGCGTACCCACGAACGGATCGGTTGCGATCTTGAACGCAAGCGCTGCAAACGGTGCGTCATCGTCGACCGGACGGGTTTCTTCGCTACCGTCTTCGTCAACTTCACCGCGGATGGCTTTAACTTCATCCGGAGCAGGCAGGAATTCGACAACCGCATCCAGAACCGCCTGAACACCCTTGTTCTTAAATGCAGAACCACAGGTAGCCAGAACGATTTCGTTAGCGATGGTGCGAAGACGAAGACCTTTCTTGATATCTTCGTTGCTCAGCTCACCGTTTTCGAGATACTTCTCCATGAGTTCTTCATTGGCTTCCGCTGCAGCTTCAGCCATTTGCTCACGGTACATCTCGCACTCTTCCTGCATTTCCGCAGGAACATCCACTTCGTCGTAGGTCATACCGGAATCAGCTTCATTCCAGTAGATGGCCTTCATACGAATCAGGTCGACAACGCCTTTGAAATCTTCCTCAGCGCCAATTGGCAACTGAATAGGCACTGGTGTCGCACCAAGGCGGTTCTTGATCTGAGCAACAACACGCAGGAAGTTAGCACCAGCACGATCCATCTTGTTAACAAAGACCATGCGAGGCACTTCGTACTTGTTCGCCTGACGCCAAACAGTCTCTGACTGGGGCTCAACACCTGAAGAGCCACAGAAGACAACAACGGCACCATCAAGCACGCGCAGGGAACGCTCAACTTCAATCGTGAAGTCTACGTGGCCCGGTGTATCGATGATGTTGATGCGGTGCTCAGGGTACTGCTTGTCCATGCCGCTCCAGAAGCAAGTAGTCGCAGCAGAGGTGATGGTAATACCACGCTCCTGCTCCTGCTCCATCCAGTCCATGGTCGCCGCACCGTCGTGCACTTCACCAATTTTGTGAGAAATGCCCGTGTAAAACAGAACACGTTCGGTAGTAGTGGTTTTGCCCGCATCGACGTGCGCACAAATCCCGATATTGCGATAACGCTTGATTGGGGTCTTGCGTGCCACAGTAAAAACCTCGACTTATTAGAAACGGAAGTGAGAGAACGCCTTGTTGGCTTCTGCCATGCGGTGTACGTCTTCGCGCTTCTTAACTGCCGAACCTTTGCTGTCGGCAGCATCAAGGATTTCACCAGCCAGACGTTGCGCCATGGACTTTTCGCCACGCTTGCGCGAGAACTCTACAAGCCAGCGCATCGCCAGTGCATTCTGACGGGAGGCGCGGACTTCTACCGGAACCTGGTAGGTTGCGCCGCCAACACGGCGAGACTTGACCTCGACCATTGGCTGGATATTCTCGAGCGCTTTTTCAAACAGCTCGATAGGCTCTTCCTTAGACTTTTCAGCCACGATATCAAGTGCACCATAAACTATGCGCTCGGCCACGGCCTTTTTGCCGCTTTCCATAACGTGGTTGATAAACTTAGCCAGACGCTGGCTACCAAACTTCGGATCGGGAATAATTTCCCGTTTTGCTGCAACTCTTCTTCTAGGCATCGATAAGCCCTCAAATAAAAGGTCTTCAGGAACCCCTGAGATAGCTCACGGCTACTCAGCCTTACTCTTATCGTCAGACAACGATAAAAGACCCGGTTAGGGAGATCAGGACTTGGGTCGTTTAGTACCGTACTTAGAACGGCCCTGCCTACGGTTTTGAACACCCTGGGTATCCAATGTGCCGCGAACTGTGTGGTAACGAACACCCGGCAAGTCTTTTACTCGACCGCCGCGGATCAGAACAACACTGTGCTCTTGCAGGTTGTGGCCTTCACCACCAATGTAGGAAGACACCTCGTAACCGTTAGTCAGACGAACACGGCAAACCTTACGGAGTGCTGAGTTCGGCTTCTTTGGCGTAGTGGTATACACACGAGTACACACACCACGACGCTGCGGGCAGCTTTGCAGTGCTGGCACGTCGCTTTTCGCCACTTTGCGTTTACGAGGCTTACGTACCAACTGGTTAATCGTTGCCATGTAAGCAAACTCCAAAATAATACTGGATCATTGAAATCGCCCCGAGGGGCAAAATTAAGGGACGCAAGTTTAAGCTTGCGCCCCTCGTCAGTCAAGAAGACTGCTTCCTTTTTAACCAACACCCAATCAGTAATAACCGGGGTTAGCGATTCAGCTCCGCACTCAGCGCTTCTACTACATCTTCGGCCGTTACACCCTGGCCTTCCGACATTTCACGCTTCCGGCGACGCTCGCTGTGATAAGCCAAACCGGTACCCGCAGGTATCAGACGACCGACCACAACGTTTTCCTTCAGACCGCGCAGGTAATCCCGCTTCCCGGTAACAGCACCTTCGGTAAGAACGCGCGTTGTTTCCTGGAACGAAGCCGCCGAAATAAACGAGTCAGTTGCAAGCGAGGCTTTGGTGATGCCCAGCAGCAGACGCTCGAATTTAGCCGGCTGCTTGTCAGCCGCTTCGGTCTTCGCGTTTTCGGCGATAACCTGATGGTATTCAACACTGTCACCGGCGATGAAGATCGACTCGCCAGCATCAGTAATCTCAACCTTGCGAAGCATTTGACGGCAGATAACTTCGATATGCTTGTCGTTAATTACAACACCCTGGAGACGGTAAACGTCCTGAATTTCGTTGGTGATGTATTTCGCAAGTTCTACTACGCCCAGCAGTCGGAGAATGTCGTGCGGGTTGGAAGGACCATCAGCGATCACCTCACCCCGTTCAACATTTTCACCTTCGAACACGTTCAATTGACGATACTTGGGTATCAGCACTTCATAGGCATCACCGTCTTTCGGCGTGATAACCAGACGCTTCTTACCTTTCGTTTCCTTACCGAACGACACCATGCCTGTGATTTCAGCCAGGATTGAAGGCTCTTTCGGGCGACGCGCCTCGAACAGATCCGCAACCCGTGGCAGACCACCTGTGATATCCCGCGTTTTCGAACTTTCCTGCGGAATACGGGCAACGATATCACCGATCTCAACCTTGCCGCCGTTGCTCAGCGTGACCAACGCGTTGGCAGGCAGGAAGTATTGCGCAGGACTACCACCCGGCAGCTCAATTTCCTCGCCTTTTGCATCAACGACCTGGACCATCGGGCGAATATCCTTACCCGCAGCCGGACGCTCTTTCGGATCGATAACTTGGACGGTGGACAAACCGGTCATTTCATCGGTCTGGGTCCGGACAGTGATGCCTTGGTCCATACCAACAAATACCGCCGTACCGTTACCTTCAGCAATAATCGGGTGAGTGTGCGGATCCCACTTGGCCACAACTGCACCGGCATCAACAGCATCGCCTTGCTTGACTGAAAGCATTGCACCGTAAGGCAATTTGTACCACTCGCGCTCACGCCCCTGCTCATCAGCAACAGCCAGAGCAGACGAACGGGAAACAACAACCAGCGTGCCATCGGCTTTCTCAATCGACTTCATGTTGTGCAGGCGAACCGTACCGCCGTGCTTAACCTGAATATTGTCGACCGCCGAAGCCCGACTCGCAGCACCACCAATGTGGAAGGTCCGCATCGTCAACTGCGTACCTGGCTCGCCGATAGACTGTGCAGCGATAACACCGACAGCCTCGCCAACGTTAACCAGATGACCACGCGCCAGATCACGACCGTAGCAGTTCGAGCAGACGCCATGATTGGTGTCACAAGTGATCGCTGAGCGAACCCAGATCTCGTCCACACCAGCACGCTCGACCATTTCAATGGTCTTTTCGTCCAGCAGGGTGCCCGCAGCAACAACAGCGTTGTCCTTATCCGTTGGCGTGAACACATCCCGCGCAGTAACACGACCAAGAACACGATCACCCAGCGGCACAACAACGTCGCCACCTTCGATGTGCGGCGTCATCAACAAGCCTTCTGACGTCCCGCAGTCCACACTGGTCACGACCAGATCCTGAGACACATCCACCAGACGACGGGTCAGGTAACCGGAGTTCGCTGTCTTCAATGCGGTATCAGCAAGACCCTTACGAGCACCGTGTGTTGAGATGAAGTACTGGAGTACGTTCAAGCCCTCACGGAAGTTCGCGGTAATTGGTGTCTCGATGATGGAGCCATCCGGCTTCGCCATCAGACCACGCATACCGGCCAGCTGACGAATTTGGGCCGCAGAACCCCGCGCGCCCGAGTCTGCCATCATATAAACCGAGTTAAACGACTCCTGATAGAGCGGTTCGCCGTCTTCGCCTTTGACGACAACACCGTTCTTGTCCACCACTTCTTCCTGGGACAAGCGCTCCATCATGGCCTTGGACACTTTGTCGTTCGCCCGTGACCAGATGTCGATAACCTTGTTGTATTTCTCGCCCTGCGTCAGAAGACCGGAACCGTACTGGCTTTCAATTTCCAGTACCTCGTCTTCTGCCGCCTTTATCATTTCGTACTTCTCTGGCGGGATTTCGAAATCGTTCACGCCAATAGACGTACCGGATACCGTTGCATAATGGAAACCGGTATACATCAGCTGATCAGCAAAGATTACGCTCTCTTTGAGACCCACTGTGCGGTAGCACACATTGATCAGATTAGAGATCGCCTTCTTGACCATCGGTTTGTTGACGATTTCGAACGGCATGCCATCAGGAACAATATCGAACAGCAGCGCGCGACCAACCGTGGTGTCGACGATGTTAAAGGTTTCGGTAACCTCACCGTCTTCACTGCGCAGCACTTCCTTGACCCGAACCTTGATACTCGCCTGCAAATCCACCTTGTGCGCACCGTATGCACGATGAACCTCTTTGGTGTCAGCGAATACACGACCTTCGCCGAGCGCTGTTTTACGCTCACGGGTCATGTAATACAGACCAAGAACAACGTCCTGAGAAGGCACGATGATCGGCTCGCCGTTTGCCGGCGACAATACGTTGTTGGTCGACATCATCAACGCTCGCGCTTCGAGCTGGGCTTCCAGTGTCAACGGTACGTGTACCGCCATCTGGTCACCATCGAAGTCGGCGTTATAGGCCGCACAAACCAGCGGGTGCAGCTGAATAGCCTTACCTTCAATCAGTACCGGTTCAAACGCCTGAATACCCAAACGGTGAAGCGTCGGTGCCCGGTTCAGCAGAATCGGGTGCTCGCGAATAACTTCGTCCAGAATATCCCAGACAACCGCTTCTTCACGCTCAACCATCTTCTTGGCGGCTTTGATAGTGGTCGCGAGACCGCGATGCTCAAGCTTGGCGAAGATAAACGGCTTGAAGAGTTCCAGACCCATCTTTTTCGGCAGGCCACACTGATGCAGGCGCAGGTACGGCCCTACAACGATAACCGAACGACCAGAGTAGTCGACACGCTTACCCAGCAGGTTCTGACGGAAACGACCTTGCTTACCCTTGATCATATCTGCCAGCGATTTCAGCGGACGCTTGTTGGTACCGGTAATCGCACGACCACGACGACCGTTATCCAGCAGGGCGTCAACCGCTTCCTGTAGCATCCGCTTCTCGTTCCGCACGATAATGTCAGGTGCGTTCAGCTCCAGCAGGCGCTTCAGACGGTTGTTCCGGTTGATCACGCGGCGGTACAGATCGTTGAGGTCAGACGTCGCAAAACGACCACCATCCAGCGGCACCAGAGGACGCAGATCTGGCGGCAGAACCGGCAGCACGGTCATGATCATGTCGCCCGGACGATTGCCGGAGAACAGGAAAGCCTCTAGCAGTTTGAGCCGTTTGCTCAACTTCTTGATCTTGGTCTCAGAGTTGGTCTGCGGAATTTCTTCACGCAAACGATCAACTTCTGACTGGAGATCGATATCTTCCAGCAGAGCCTTAACGGCTTCTGCACCCATACGGGCATCAAACTCGTCGCCGAACTCCTCGAGCGCTTCATAGTACTGCTCATCATTCAGCAGTTGACCGCGCTCAAGCGTGGTCATCCCAGGCTCGATAACAATAAACGATTCGAAATAGAGAACGCGTTCGATATCCCGAAGGGTCATATCCATCATCAGGCCGATACGCGAAGGCAGCGACTTGAGGAACCAGATATGCGCAACAGGACTTGCCAGTTCGATGTGACCCATGCGCTCACGACGCACATTGGCCAACGCAACTTCAACGCCGCACTTCTCGCAGATAACACCGCGGTGCTTGAGGCGCTTGTACTTGCCGCACAGGCATTCGTAGTCTTTGATCGGGCCAAAAATTTTGGCACAGAACAGGCCGTCACGCTCTGGCTTGAACGTGCGGTAGTTGATCGTTTCGGGCTTTTTAACTTCGCCGAACGACCATGAGCGAATCATGTCAGGTGAAGCCAAACCAATACGGATGGCATCAAATTCCTGCTTCTGGTTCTGGCTCTTGAGAAGATTCAGTAAATCTTTCATCAGTAACAGCTCCGGATGGCGTTAATCTCGGGCGGGCACTTTAACGTGCCCGCTCACGCTGCCAAAAAACAAATCGGCTCAGTCGGATTCCAGCTCGATGTCGATACCCAGCGAGCGGATTTCCTTGACAAGAACGTTGAAGGACTCAGGCATGCCTGGTTCCATGCGATGATCGCCATCGACAATGTTCTTGTACATCTTGGTCCGACCATTCACGTCGTCAGACTTAACGGTGAGCATTTCCTGCAACGTATACGCCGCACCATAGGCCTCGAGTGCCCATACTTCCATCTCACCGAAACGCTGACCACCGAACTGCGCCTTACCACCCAGCGGCTGCTGCGTAACAAGACTGTACGAACCGGTAGAGCGGGCGTGCATTTTGTCGTCGATCAGGTGGTTCAGCTTCAACATATACATGTAGCCAACCGTGACCGGACGATCAAACTGATTACCCGTGCGTCCATCAAACAACGTTGTCTGGCCGCTGGTATTCATGTCAGCCAGCTCGAGCATCCGCTTGACTTCGGATTCCTTGGCGCCATCGAATACCGCTGTCGCCATTGGAACGCCGCCGCACAGATTCCGCGAGAGCTCGAGAATTTCATCGTCACTCAACGAGTCCAACGGTACCGGCGTGGTTTCATCGCTATGGTTGTAGATCTGGTCCAGCAACTCACGCAAGTCAGCCACTTTACGCTGTTCGTCGAGCATCGCATTAATCTTGCGACCGAGGCCTTTGGCTGCGGCACCAAGATGCGTCTCAAGAACCTGACCAACGTTCATCCGCGATGGAACACCCAACGGGTTCAGAACGACATCAACCGGATTACCCTGCTCGTCATAAGGCATATCTTCGATCGGCATAACGGCCGAGATAACACCTTTGTTACCGTGACGACCAGCCATCTTATCACCCGGCTGGATGCGACGTTTGATCGCAAGGTAAACCTTGACGATTTTCAGTACGCCCGGCGCAAGATCATCGCCTTGCTGCAGCTTGCGCTTCTTGTCGTCAAAACGCTCTTCATGCACCTTGCGGCGATCTTCGAGGCCCTGCTCAGATTTCTCGAGCAATTCGTTCAGCGACTCGTCTTTCATGCGCAGCTTGAACCAGTCTTCCCGCGGCAGCTCGCCGAGGAAGGCGTCATCAAGTTTGGCGCCTTTCTTCAGACCCGGGCCACTGATCACTTCCTGCCCGTTGAGCGCATTAGTCAAACGCTCATAAGTCGCACCTTCAACGATGCGGTACTCGTCTTTGAGATCTTTCCGGTACTTGTCCAGCTGCTGCTTTTCAATGACCTGGGCACGCTGATCTTTCTCGATACCGTCTCGGGTGAAGACCTGGACGTCGATGACAGTACCGCGGGTACCTGTAGGTACGCGCGATGAGGTGTCCTTAACATCGGAAGCTTTCTCACCAAAGATGGCACGCAGAAGTTTTTCCTCCGGCGTGAGCTGGGTCTCACCTTTTGGTGTCACCTTGCCTACCAGGATATCGCCGGCACCAACTTCAGCACCGATATAAACAATACCCGACTCATCCAGTTTGGACAGAGCGCTTTCACCAACGTTCGGAATATCGGCGGTAATCTCTTCACTGCCCAGCTTGGTATCACGCGCCACGCAGGTCAGTTCCTGGATGTGAATCGTCGTGAAACGGTCTTCCTGAACGACTTTTTCGGATACCAGAATGGAATCCTCAAAGTTGTAGCCGTTCCAGGGCATGAATGCGATGCGCATGTTCTGCCCAAGGGCCAGCTCACCCAGATCAACAGAAGGACCATCGGCCAATACATCACCGCGGGCTACAACATCGCCCTGCCTGACGATTGAGCGCTGGTTGATACAGGTGTTCTGGTTAGAACGGGTGTACTTGGTCAGGTTGTAGATATCCACACCTGCATCACCCGCTTCCGTTTCACCATCGTCAACGCGGATAACAATACGCGCTGCATCAACACTTTCAATCACGCCACCGCGACGTGCGGTCACGCAGACACCGGAATCCTGAGCCACAATTCGCTCAATACCGGTTCCGACCAGCGGCTTGTCAGCGCGCAATGTCGGCACGGCCTGACGTTGCATGTTCGAGCCCATCAGAGCCCGGTTCGCGTCATCGTGCTCGAGGAACGGGATCAGGGAAGCGGCAACAGACACAACCTGGCGCGGAGAAACGTCTTTGAAATTAACGTTCTCCGGCGGCGTGACTGTAAATTCGTTCTGATGTCGAACCGTAACCAGCTCGTCCACCAGGCGATTTTTTGCGTCAGTCGCCGCACTTGCCTGTGCGATCACGTAATTGCTTTCTTCAATCGCCGAAAGATACTGAATGTCGTCAGTTACGACACCATCAACAACTTTACGGTACGGACTCTCAAGGAAACCATAGGAGTTCGTACGGGCATAAGTCGCCAGCGAGTTGATCAGACCAATGTTCGGACCTTCAGGGGTCTCGATCGGACATACACGACCATAGTGAGTCGGATGAACGTCACGAACCTCAAAGCCTGCTCGCTCACGGGTCAGGCCACCGGGGCCGAGAGCCGAAACGCGACGCTTGTGCGTCACTTCAGACAGCGGGTTGTTCTGGTCCATAAACTGGGACAGCTGGCTTGAGCCAAAGAATTCCTTGACTGCCGCAGCAACCGGCTTGGCATTGATCAGATCCTGAGGCATCAGGCCTTCACTTTCTGCCAGGCTCAGACGCTCCCGAACGGCGCGCTCTACACGCACAAGACCAACACGGAACTGGTTCTCTGCCATCTCACCGACAGAACGGATACGACGGTTACCCAGATTGTCAATGTCGTCGACATTGCCCTGACCGTTACGAATCGCAATCAGCGTTTTCAGAACGTCAATGATGTCGTCGTTAGTCAGAATGCCCTTACCGGTCGACTCTTCACGACCCAAGCGGCGATTCAGCTTCATACGACCAACAGCAGACAAGTCATAACGCTCTTCGGAGAAGAAGAGGTTATTGAACAGATTTTCTGCAGATTCCTTCGTTGGCGGCTCGCCAGGACGCATCATGCGATAAATCTCAACCAGTGCTTCAAGCGGAGTACGGGTTGGATCATTGCGCAACGTATCCGACATAAACGGACCGCAGTCGAGATCGTTGGTATAGAGTGTTTCCAGCTCTTTGATGCCAGCTTTCAACAGCGCCTCAACAGACTCGTCGGTCAATTCGGTATTGCATTCAAGAATCAGCTCGCCGGTCGACTCATCAACGATATCACGAGCCGTCACACGGCCATTCAGGTACGCCGTTGGCACTTCCAGTTCGCTGATGCCGGATTTCTCCAACTGCCGGATATGCTTGGCCGTAACACGACGTCCCTCTTCGACAATGACGCTGCCGTCTTTGTCTTTGATATCAAAGGTCGCGATGTCGCCACGCAAACGGCTAGGGACCAATTCGAGCATGCAGGTTTCTTCGCCCAGACGGAACTTGCTGGTGTCGAAGAACATCTCGAGCATTTGCTCAGAGGTGAAATTCAATGCTCGCAGCAGGATAGACGCAGGCAATTTCCGCCGGCGGTCAATCCGCACGAAAACGCTGTCTTTCGGATCAAACTCGAAATCCAGCCATGAGCCACGGTAAGGAATCACTCGGGCAGAATAAAGCAGCTTGCCGGAGGAGTGTGTCTTACCCTTATCGTGGTCAAAGAATACGCCAGGGGAACGGTGAAGCTGAGACACAATAACGCGCTCAGTACCGTTAACGACAAACGTGCCGTTCTCAGTCATCAAGGGCATTTCGCCCATGTAGACTTCCTGTTCTTTTATGTCCTTGATCGCTTTATTCGACGATTCTTTATCGTAGATAATCAAGCGAACTTTTACCCGCAACGGAGCAGCGTATGTCACGCCCCGTAGCTGACATTCCTTGACATCAAATACCGGCTCGCCAA
>TARA_R100001440_G_scaffold5554_1_pt1 | contig 11402 bp, 11 predicted proteins | sample TARA_R100001440 | Tara Oceans TARA_R100001440 (sample SAMEA2622112) | marine metagenome | biome: marine biome (ENVO:00000447); feature: surface water layer (ENVO:00002042); material: "saline water (ENVO:00002010), including plankton (ENVO:xxxxxxxx)" | depth 5 m
GTTTTTCTGATCAAGAAGATAGAACAGACTATGTGCCTGTTTCAACTAATACTGCAGGGACCTTTCAATTAGACAGTGGTTCTAAAATAGTAAGCGCAGCAAGAGGTAAAGATTATATTTTTATCGTTACAGATACATCTGCTTATATTATGCAGTTTGTCGGACCACCTTTTACTTTTTCAATTAGACAAGTGGGTTCGAATTGTGGAGCCATGTCACAGCATTCACTAGTGCATGTGGATGGTATTATGTATTGGATGGGTAAGTCTGGTGGTTTCTATGCGTATGATGGTGGTTCAGTAAAAAAACTTACCTGTTCTGTTGAGGATTTTGTATTTACAACTCAAACGGATGACGATTTAGGATTTAATTTTGGTCAAAGTGAACAAGTATTTGCAGGATACAATACTTTGTTTACTGAAATTAATTGGTTTTACTGTAAAGATGGATCAACACAAATAGATCGATGTGTGACATTAAATTATAGAGAGGGTTTATGGACAACAAGTTCTTTAGCACGAACTGCATACAGTGATAAGTATGTATTAGATAATCCATATGCAACAGAATATAATGTTACAGGATTACCATCATTATCTATTAATGGTATTACCAATGAGTTTGGTGCAGCTATATTATACAAACATGAAACAGGTAATAATCAACTGGATGTGGTTGGGAACAAAACACCTATAAATGCATTTATAGAATCAGGTGATTTTGAAATGCCTATGGAAGGTAGTGCAGGTGAGTTTTTTGTAAAAATAAGAAGATTTATTCCAGACTTTGGTAAGCTTGATGGTAATGCTCAGATAACAATAAATTTAAAAGACTTTCCATCAGAAACTGAAGCGTCTTCACCGCTTGGACCTTTTACTATTACATCTAGCACAAAAAAGGTTGACACAAGGGCACGGGGTAGATTAGCATCGTTAAAAATAGAAAACACTTCCACAGATGAATCTTGGAGATTTGGTGCGTTCCGAGCTGATGTACAACCTGATGGAAGAAGATAAGGAGTAAAAATGCATTATACAGCAAGACTAAAAAAAGTTATTAAAGGTCTAAAAAAGGCAACTAAACTGCATGCACAACAAGCAAAGATTTTAGAAGCCATTGAAAAGGATCAAAGACTTAGATATAAAAAGAAACCAAAATAATGGTTAAAAAAGATCCAAAAGTAGGGACAGGTAAAAAACCTAAAAAATCAGGTAGAAGATTATATACTGATGAAAACCCTAAAGATACGGTAAGTATAAAATTTGCTACGCCTACTGATGCAAGAAAAACTGTGGCTAAGGTAAAAAAAATAAATAAACCCTATGCACGTAAGATACAAATTTTAACTGTGATGGAGCAAAGAGCTAAAGTTATGGGTAAAACACAAGTTGTAAGTATTGCAAAAAAAGCAAAAGAATCTTTAAAGAAAGCGAGAAAAGTTGGCTAAAATAAATATACTTATTCCTGAACTTAATGATGATTATGTGGTACAAAATCAAAGACAGATAACTTATGGTATTGAAACATTAGTAAATCAGTTAAACTTTGCTTATCAAAATGATTTAAAAAATGAACAAGATGCCTTTAACTTTTTTATGAGCTCATGACAATACAATATAAAAATCAAGGGTTTTCACTCACAACTACAGGCACAACCAGTGTACTGACGGCACCAGCCAATGGTCGTTGTCTAGTCAAACAAATACAAGCTCACAATGGTTCAACAGGTACGGTAAGTTTAGTGACACAAGTTACAGATACAAGTGCATCAGCAACATTTAGAATTGACAATGCCTCTATTGCAGCTAACACAACTCGACAAATTATATCACAAACACTTGTATTAGAAGAAGGTGATATTTTAAAAATGACAGCAGGCACTGCTGATGAAATACAAGGTATAGTGTCGTATGCACTACTTGACCGCTCGCAAGAAAACGGATAATTTATTTGCAATTTTATATAAATTAGGTAATTTTAATTATGGATATTATACATTGTAAATCTGAAACTACGATTCTAAATAAAAAAACTGGTAAAGTGTATAAAGATGAAGCTGAAGTTCAAAAAGACATTGCAGATGCCTCAACTGACACAACTGAAAGTGACATACAAAGGAACGTTAATATTATCGTCCCTGAGTTATCATTGGATGGAGAAACAGATTGACACCATTAGGTGGAACTGAACTACAAGAAAACTTTTTAACAAGTTTTGTTGATAAAAAAATACTCGAACAATTTCAGATTTGCACGTCTGTTCCAGAAAAAATACCTCTTGCTCAAGATAAAGTTAATATATTATGGCAAAAAAATAGTTACGATCAACCTAATATTGTGCCTTGGTTTAAGGAACAATTAAATCATCAAAAGTACGATTGGTATGTTTTTAATTCAAGTTGGAACTATGAAAAATTTAGGTATCATTTTGATATACCCACCGATAGATGTCATGTCATAAAAAATGGTGTAACCAATTTTCCACAAAGAAAAGTTTTTACAAAAGGTGATCGACTTCGCATGATCTTTCATCCAACACCTTGGAGAGGTCTAAATGTTTTACTTGCAACTATGCAGTTATTAGAAAACGAAAATATAGAATTAGATGTATATAGTAGTTGTGAAATATACGGAAAAGAATTTAAAAAAGATAATGATGAAAAATATCAAGATCTTTATGATCAAGCTAAAACTTTAAAAAATGTAAATTATCTTGGTTATAGAAGTAATGAATTTATTTTAAGTAAATTACCTTACTATCACATGTTTGCTTACCCAAGTATCTGGGAAGAAACTTCATGTATATCTTTGCTTGAATCTATGGCTGCAGGTTTATATTGTATGACAACAAACTATGGTGCTTTGTTTGAAACAGGAGCCGAGTTTCCTGTATACGTAAACTATGAAACTAATTTAGTAAACTTGGCACATCAATTTGCAGAGGGTATTAAAATATGTCGAGACACGCTCCACGAACCAATAATCCAAGAGCATTTAGACGAACAACAAAAATATGTAAGACGATTTTACTCTTGGGATAAAAAAGCTTTAGAGTGGACTAATTTTCTAACAGGCATATTAGATGCAAAACAATAAACCTATTTGGTTAAAAGAGGAACGTCCTGTTAGTTTGTTTGTAGCAACCCCTGTGCATAGTGATGTGTCAATGCATTATGCTCAAACTATGTTAGAGTTACAAAAAGAATGTATGAAACGTAGTATGCGGATTATGTTTCAGATGATGAAGTCATCTTTAGTTACACAAGGCAGAAACCTTTGCGTAAGTTATTTTTTAAATACAGATTTTACACACTTGTTATTTGTTGATTCTGATATTGCTTTTGATCCAGAGGCTATATTTAGATTAATAGAATTAGACAAAGATATTATATCAATACCTTATCCTATGAAAACAGCACAATGGGATACCCTAATGCAAAAAATTAAATCTGGTTTTATTAAGAAAGACGATGATTGTCAACACCATATACATCAATATCCTTTATTAATTAAGGATAACAATCAGGATATAAAAATTAATAAAGGTGTTATAGAAGCAACACACTGTCCTACGGGTTGTATGTTAATAAAACGTGATGTATTTGATAAGTTAATTAAGGCCTATCCAAATAGAGAGATAGTGCAAAAAACTACGATAGATGGAAAGTATATGGACAGACCACATTTTTATAATTTTTTCGATACTTATTATGATCCAGAAACAAAAAGATATTTAGGAGAAGACTTTGCTTTTTGTAGGTTGTGGTCAAAAATTGGTGGTAAATTGTTTTGTTACATTATGAGTTATATTACTCATGTTGGTGAGTTTCAATACACAGGAAGATTGTATGATGAGATGCACGATCAGGGAGTTGAAAGTCCCCCAAAATCAGAGTAAACTAGAGGTTAAGTAATTACTTAGGAGTTTTTTATGATGAAGAGGATTATTAATTTAATCCCCAAGTTTATCAAAACTTGGTTTACCAACTTACTTTATGACGATTTAGCAAGTAAAGGTATCAACGGTGATACCAGAATAGCTTATCTTACAAAAGAACAACAAGCGTTTTTAAAAAGTATAGGTGGTGCAGGCACTCTTAATCCTAACACTGGTTTAAGACAATATTTTGGTCCTTTAGCAATAGGTTTGGCTGTTGGGGCGGCAGGTTTTGGAATTGCTAAATTAGCTGGTGCATCCACAAGAACTGCTTTATTAGCAGGTGTGTTATCTGGATTAGGAGCAGGTGGTATTAAAGCTTTAATGACAGCGCCCACATCTGCAAGTGTTTCAGCCGCAAAAGGAGCGTTAGGGGCACAGGCTGCTGGTGGTTCAACTGCTGCAGCAGAATCAGCACTTGCTTTGGAAAAAGCAACTACTGGTGTTGCATCAAATTTTGGTGTTGGTAGTCAATTAACTGGAGCTTTCCCAAGTGCAGCTTCAATTAGTGCAGGAGCTCCTGCGATACCAACCGCAGCCGCAAGTGGGATACCGTCAACAATATCAAGTGCATTTCCTACAGGAGCGGAAGCTTTAAGATTAGGGGTTGCAGGTCAAACCAGTAATATAGGTGCAAATTTAGCAAGGATACCTGGAGCTATAAGCACTTTTGTAGATGAAAATCCTGGGGCAGTAATAGGTGGAGCAGCAACTCTTGGTAGTTTAGCTTTGTCTAATCAAACTCCTGTAGGAACGGTAAGTCCTGGTTCACCAGAATTTGCTGGGATGACAGGAGAGTTATACCAGAGAGAACGAGAACGTTTTGATCCTACAAGTGAAAGGGCAGAATACGTTATGGCTCCTGATGCATTGACACCAGCAAATGTATATGATCGACAAGAAGAAATGTTTGCAGCAAGACAAGGCGGTTTAGCAACTCTTAAATTAAAAGAAGGTGGTGTAAACTATTTACCGTCAAAATCAGATCACGATGAAAAAGATGCTAATAATTATGTAAGGGCTATGGGTTATGTAGAAGATGGTTCTGGTAATGGTGATAAAGATGAAGATACAATGTTAGCCCAATTAGCTGACGGTGAGTTTGTGTCAAGAGCTGATGCTATTTTGGGTGCAGGTATTATGACAGGAGCAAACCCAGATGATTTTAAAGACATGAGAAGAAAGGGTGCACAGTTTTTTTATAAACAACAAGATTCATTTAAAAGAGTGTACGATTTAGTAAATGATAGAAATAAAACAAGTTGATATAGAGTGTGTTGATGTGTTTTGGGATAAAGTAAAAAATTGGGTTCATAAAGTAGTAGTGCAGTCTAATGGTCGTCATACATTAGATTCTACATACAAACTTTTAAAACAAGGCACAATGACTATGTTTTTAATAACAAATAAAAAAAAGTTATGCGCTGTATATGTAGTACAAAAAGTATATTACCCTGCAAAAATAGTATTGGGAATTTTGTTTTGTGGTGGCAGCAAAGTTATTAAAGAAGTAAAAAAAATAGAAAAGTTTTTCTTAAACTATGCAAAAGAACAAAAATGCGATGGTTTAGAAATAATTGGACGAAAAGGATGGGATAAAGTTATTAAAAAAAATAATTTACAATTTAAAAGAACAGGATTTTTCTATGAAGTGGTTACTTAAACTTATACCAATTAAAATAAAAATTTGGCTATACAATTTATTGTATGCAGATATTGCTTGTAAAGGTGAAGCAGAAGATACTGAACTAGCTCACATCAACGAGTTTGAAGCACAATTATTAAAAAACGTTGGTGGCATGGGTAAGAAAAACCCTATCACTGGTCTAAGAGGTTTTTTAGGTGGCGGTGGAGGTGGAGGCCCTGCCCCCGCACCAGCTCCCTCGCAACCCGAAAGAACAACACAAATACAAAGAGAAGCACCAGAGATTGAAGCTCGTAAACTTGCATTATTTGATGAAGCTATTGATTTATCTGCACAACCTATTCCCGTGCCTACAATACAAGCGGCTGGCCCTTCTCCCTTGCAACAACAACAATTTGCTCAAGCATCTGGATTAGCATCGCTTGGTCAACCTACATTTCAACAAGGTATTGGATCTGTGCAACAGGCTCAGGCTACAGCGCAACAAATGCCCGACATCATGAGATTTATGAATCCTTTTCAATCGTTTGTTACTGATGAGATAAACAGACAAGCAGAAATATCTCGTAATAATTTAGCTGCTCAGGCAGTTAATGCAGGAGCTTTTGGTGGTGGTCGAGAGGGTGTGGCTTTAGGTGAATTAGAGACAGGAAGAATTCGTTCTATTGGTGAAGCACAAAGAATGGGTTATCAAGATGCATTAAAAGCAGCACAAGCTCAACAAGGACAAGAAATTTCAGCAGGCTTAGAAGGTGCTCGATTATTAGGTACTTTGGGTGGTGCTCAAGCTCAAGCAGGTATTGGTGCTGCTCAAGAAATGGCTCGAGCAGGTGCGGTTCAACAACAATTAGCTCAACAAGCTTTGACTGCACAAAGGCAAACAGAGATTGCAAGAGCCTATGAGCCTTATCAAAGAATAGAATTTCAAAAGGGTATTATGACAGCCTTACCTACAGCTGCATCAACTGTTACTCAAACGACAGGTCCTGGTGTTGATCCTTTAGCTAAAGCCGCATCAACAGGATTAGGTGCTTATGCTGCCTATCAACTTCTAAAGCCAATGGGGTAAAGTATGGATAAGACTTTACTCAGACCTTTATTTCAAAAAAGATTTATGGAGTTACACAAACCACAAGGTTTTGTTACTGGTGGTCCCGCTATGAATTTTCAACAAATTGCTATGGGTAATCAAAGTAAGCAAAATGATAAAGGTATTATGGAATTAGATGTGGTTAATAATCCTGTATCTGGTATTGATGAAGATGTAAATAAGGAAACAGCAGTTGAGGTGCTAGACCCAACAGTAAAAACAGAAACAGTTGAAGCTATACAAAAAGGCAGAGAAAAGGCAAAACAAGATTCTTTATTTACTGACTCAGAGAAAAAGGGAATATTTGCAGCTCAATTAGCTATGGCCTTAGCACAACCTGGAGATCCTTTTGCTAATTTAGCTGGAGGTTTAGGTATGGGTGCTATGAGTCTTGCAGATTTAAAAGCAACTGAAGCTGAACTTGACGCTCAAAAGGCAAAATTTTCTAAAACTAAGGAAGCTATTGATACAACTACAAATTTGCCTGTGTTTGTTACTGAACAACAAATTCAAACTCAATTAAATCCTGATGGCTCTCCTCGTTTTACTCCAAAAGGTAAAGAAGGAGAAAAACAAAAACTAATTACAGTTTACGATACAGTTGAAAAAAGACCACGTACTATTTTTGAAAGTGATGTTTTGTCATTATTAGATAAAAATCCAAACCAAGAACGATTTATTTCAGGATTAAATTCCCCAATTGATGTAGAACTGCTTGAAGATGTTCCAGGTTTGGGTTCTAAAGGAGATGAGACTAGTGTTACACAAGCAGAAATTTTGACAAATCCTAGTGCATATAAAAAGCAAAAAAACCAGTTTTTAGATTCAATGACCAAATATGTAAAAAAACCCGAACTAGAAGCTCAACGTAAAAGATATGATGCTGCTTTTACTAAACTTCAACAAGGTGCTCATTTAGATGACATAATACAATTAATAGAAAGCGATGTTAAGGAGAGAGGTGCTGTGTCTGGTGGTATTGGAAAAGTATCTCAGGCCATAGCTTCTGGTAAAGCCTATGCCACTTTTCTTGGGTTAAAAATTGAAAGAGACAAAGCGATTATTAATCCAAAATCAAGCCGTTCTGTTTATGCGGAAAATTATAATGATTTAGAATTAGCTATGAAGAACCCAGATGCTTATTTAAATAAGTACAATATAGATAAAAACTCAAGACAAGGGCGATCTTTAAGAACTCTTGCAGGCAGTTTTAAATCTGAATTTGCACAAGCTGATGCTGCTCTTGACTCATCGTTGATTAATCTTGCTTATGCAGTAGCAAAAGCGAGAGAAGAGGGAGGTCGTTTCTCCGTTAGTGACATAGAATTAGCTTTACGTTCAATTGGTGGTAGTTCCAATACTAATATATTATTAACAAAATTAGCAAGAACAGGATTTACTATATTGTCTCCTGCGGTTAAAGATTTTGAGGACTCAATAATGATGATGAATGAAGAGTTAGATCCAAAAGGCAAATTTGAAAGATATAGAAACAATAAAAGATTATTTAATTTAAGAGATAGAGTAGAAGAATATAAATATTATGGTAGACAAGAGCAAAAAGCTGCGGAACAAAAAAAGAGAAAAATAGAAGAAGGCGGAGGAGAGACTGAAAGTCAAGATCCTATAAACGATCCGTATGGAGGAACAGATTAATGGCTTTTGATAATTTAAATGAATTTAGAAAAAATACTGGTGAAAAATATAAAAACAATTCAGACCAATCTTTAATTGATCATCTTTATAAAAAAGAAGTCCAAGAGCCTTTTGACAGAGGAGATCTTTTAGAAAGCGAAAAAATAGATTTTTATACTTACAATCAAAAAATGTCACCTACTAATGCTTACAGTTCAATTGATAATTTTAAAAATAATTTTAAAAATATATACGGTGATTTAGATGAAAAAACTCCTTATGAAGTAGGGCGTGTGGCACATGAGGAATTAAAAAAAAGAGGTTCGTTAGTTGAATTTGCAGATTTTTTTGATCAATTTAATCCAGCAAAAAGAAATATAGAAATAGGTTTTACAAGAATACCTTTAGATGATAATGACTTTAGACCAATAACTGGTAATCCAACTAGGTCTTTAAAAGAAAGAGAAACAGAGGCAGGGTTTGACACACAAACAGATGTATCGCGTAATAAAATTCGTTTCCAAATGGGTTTTGGCGATACTCCTGCTGATCGTTTAATGAAAGCAAAAACTGCGTTAAGCGAAGAATTTAAAGAATATGGTCCTGTTAATACAGAAATTGATGATTTTACAGGTGAAATTGTATTTGATAATCCAAAATCAGGTAAGAGACAACTTTTAAATAAACCAGGTTTAGATGCATCGGACATTTCTTCTTTAGGGGGAGATGCTTTAGTTTTAGCTGGAGATGGTTTAGGTATTTTAGTGGGAGGTGCATTAGGTGGAATTGTAAATCCCACTCTGGGGTTTGCTGGAGCTACAGCGGGTTCTGGATTAGGCACTGCCTATGCTGATGCTTTAAGATTAGCAATAGGTCACAGATATTTTGATATGAATGCACGATTTGATAATGATGAAACTCTAGGGCAAAGCTTTAAAAGATATTTAGAAGAAAAAGGTAAGTTTGATGAAACAAATGCATTAATTACTGCGGCAGGTATAACACTTCCTCAATTTGTGAAGATGGCTTCTTCGTTAGTGAAAACAGGAAAAATAGATGTTAATAGATTTAATGATCCTATTCAGGATAGTAAACCATCAATGGAAATTTTAGATCAAACCAATGCTAGATTAGCTCAGCTTGGATCTGATAAAAAAATGAAATACAATCTTGGTCAAGCAAGTGGTGATCCAATATTACTTTCTGTATACAATAAAATTGCAAAAAACGAAAATTATGGGCAAGTTGGTAAAGTAGCTAAGATGGAAAAAGAACAATTTAATGCTCTTAATACTTTTTTTGGTCTATCAAAAGGTAAATTTAACAACGGCCAATTAGCAAGAGCATCTAATGATCAAGAAGTAGCTTTAGAAAGTTCATTAAGAAATATTATTAAACAAAGACAAGATCCTATTAGACAAGCGGCAATAAGAAGACTTGAAAACTCTCAGGCAGATCTTACAAACGAAGTTGTTGAAATAGCACCTGGTGTTTACAAAGACGAAGGACAAAAAATTAGAACTATATTTGATGAAATAGACAAATCTGTTTTTGATAGTTTTAGGGGTAAATATGCCTCGTTAGGTAAAGCAGGTAAACCTGTAATTTTTGATACAAAAGAATTAGCAAAACAATTTAACAAAATGTCTGATAAAGAAAAAAAATCTTTGGTTAAGAAAAAAACAACAATATCTCAAATAATGAAAAAACCACCAGAGACTATGAATTTTGAAGAACTTATGAACACTCGTTCTGATTTGCTTGAAATACAAAGAGAAATAACTAGAGGAGCTTCAATAGGTCCAAAAGGTTTTCCAATGAATTTAGTAAATGAAATGAATAATATAATAGACACACAACTGAAAAAGAAATGGCCAGAAGTTTATAGCGAATTTACAAGTGTTGATAATGCATACAAAAAATACAAAGAAGATTTTGGTGGTATAATTAATACAGTTCTTACCGCAAAAAACGGACGTTTAATGATAGGTAATGAAAATGTTTTTGAACAAACATTTAAACCCTCAAAAAATTTAAATGCTCAACGTAATATGAGAGAACTTAACGAGGTTTTTAAAGATCATCCTGAAAAAAGACAACTCTATGCGGACTCTATAATGAGTTTTTACAGACAAAAAGTTGCTCCAGATGGAACACCTATTCCAAAACTTCACAAAAAATTTATGGATGATTATGGTGAAAATTTAAAAATATTTTTTAAACCTAATGAATATGCAAAAATAAATAAGTTAAATGGCTTGACCGAAGTTGTTGAAAAAAATCAAATTAAACTAGATCGTATTCAAAAAAAACTAAAAGATTCTTCATTTGGTCAAATAGATAGTATTGCTCCAGAAGAAATCTTTAGAAAAAGTTACATTGAAGATAAGCCTGTAACACTTAACAGAGTTTTAAACGTTATGAAAAAAGATCCTGAAATTTTAAAAGGTTATCAAAAACAGGTTACTGATGATATTTACAAAAATATTACTGATGAACGAGGACAATTTGTTTTTAAAAATTACATTAATTATATGAAAAAAAATGATAAAAAAATTAAAAAAATCTTTGCTAATGAACCTGAATATGTAAAAGATCTTGAATTGTTTGGTAAAAATCTTGAAATTGTGTCTAGAAAAGCAAATTTAACAACCAAGACTTCTTTTCCGCAAAAAATTAAAGACTTTGTAAGAGGTACAGCTTTTGGTCAATTCACAAAAGAAGGACGTCTGTTTCAGTTGTTTTCTCGTATCTATGGAGATTCTATGGATGAACAAATGGCACAGATTGTATTGGATCCAGATAAACTTAAACAATTTAACAAACTTAAAAGTGCTAAAGGTGAAACTTTTGAAAAAATGTTTAAAACTGTATTTAATATTTCATTAAAGGTTGATGAAGATACAGATGTTTACAATCCTTTATTAAATGAATTAGTTGAAGAAAAGTATGAAAGGGACATTAATCAAGACGAATTAAATGATATTTTGAATCCTCCACCAGAGGAAATAGATGAAGAGCAACAACCAATAAGTAAAAATGTATCACCAACAGTAGACATGTTCGCTATGGAACAAATGCCACGACCCACGGCAC
>TARA_R100001440_G_scaffold39957_1_pt1 | contig 11368 bp, 10 predicted proteins | sample TARA_R100001440 | Tara Oceans TARA_R100001440 (sample SAMEA2622112) | marine metagenome | biome: marine biome (ENVO:00000447); feature: surface water layer (ENVO:00002042); material: "saline water (ENVO:00002010), including plankton (ENVO:xxxxxxxx)" | depth 5 m
TGAGTGATCATGGTTATGGTGATGTCCCATAATACGTTCCTCTTTTAATAAAAGGGGGCGACAATAACCGCCCCCTTAAATGCTATTGAACCCTAACGGCTCAGATCCTTAATTTTTTGTTTCGAAAACCAAGGATAGAGCACGGGTAAGATAACCAATGTCAGCAGAGTAGCTGATACCAAACCACCAACAATGACGGTAGCCAGTGGGCGTTGAATTTCAGCCCCTGCACCGGTTGCAAACAGCATGGGAATGAGTCCTAACGCTGAGGTTATTGCTGTCATTAATACCGGGCGTAGTCGCGACCACGCGCCATCAAACACGGCATCATTAACCGCATGCCCATCGGTTATTCTCTGGTTAATACTCTCGACCAGAACCACACCGTTTAGTACCGCCACACCAAACAGTGTGATGAAACCCACGGCGCTGGGCACCGATAAGTACTGTCCTGACACATAGAGTGCCACAATACCGCCGATGACTGCCAATGGTACATTCACCAAAATCAACATGGCTTGACCCATGGTGCCGAAAGCAAAATAAAGCAGCAGGGCGATGAGTGCCAGCGATATGGGAACGACAATGGACAAGCGCTCCTGTGCTCGTTGTTGACTTTCGAACTGGCCACCAATGTCGACTGAGTAACCGGTTGGTAAATCCACCTTCTCGTCAATCGCCTTCCTAATATCGGCAACCACGCTACCCATGTCACGACCCTGAACGTTCGATTGAATCACAACGCGACGCTGTACGTCATCACGACGGATTTGCGGTGGTCCTGATTCAATTGCGACGTGGGCGACTTCGCCTAAGGTTACCCAGGCCCCTGAGGGAGTTAACAGGCGTAACGAACGAATAGACTCCGGCGTATCGCGGAATTGCTTGGCCAGCCGCACGTAAATATCATAGCGCTCATTACCGCGAATGATCTGGCCTGCCGAAGCGCCACCCAAGCCATTGTCGACAACGCTCAGTACATCGGTGACATTTAAGCCGTAGCGTGAGAGTTGCTGGCGTTTCGGCGAAACCACGAGTTGTGCTTCACCTTTTATTTGCTCCATCGCTACAGCAACCGCCCCGTCAACTTGCTTGACGGCACCTTCTATTTCCTGGCCTTTACGGGCCAACACGTCAAGCTCGGGTCCAAATAGTTTGATGGCTAGCTGCGATTTTACACCTGAGAGCAGTTCATCAACCCGTGTTGCAATAGGTTGTGAAAAATTAAACAACAAGCCTGGGTGAGCATCTAGTTTTGCCTCCATTTTTTCTTGTAAGGCGTAGCGATCGGATGCCGTTGTCCATTCGGATTGCGGCTTAAGGCCCACATATATCTCGATGTTGCTGATAGGCTCTGGATCACCGCCCACTTCAGCTCGTCCAATGCGGCTGAGTGCGTAGGTGGTTTCCGGGAACGACATCAGGATTTTTTCAAGCTTCGGAGCCACCTCTAAGGCCGTTTCAAGGTTAGAGGAGGGGGCTAATGTCACGCGAATATTAATCGTGCCTTCTTCCAATTCGGGCGCAAATTCTGTGCCGAGACGAGGCACTAACACCAAAGCGCCGACAAACAGCACACCGGCCAGGGTAATAACAGCCTTTTTACTGCGTAACGCCACCGATAATAGTCTTTTATAACCATTATCTAGTGGTTTAAGCAGTTTATTTTCACGAGGCTTAATACCCCGACTGAAAAAGTAACTGGCTAATGCCGGTACAACCATGATGGCCACAAAAACCGCGGAGATAATGGCCAACATAATACTGATAGCCATGGGCTCAAATAATTTAGCTTCAACACCCTGAAAACTAAACAGTGGCATAAAGACCACCAAGATAATCATGGCGGCAAAGAATACCGGTCGTGCCACTTCGTTCGCCGCTTCCTTAACTCGCAGCTTGATACCATGGCTATCGAGTTTGGCTGCCTGAGGATCTGGGTCGCGGTGCTCTGTGCGTTGCTCGGCGTCGTCTTGGTGTTCACTATCCGGACGACTTAAGTGCTTAAAGATGTTTTCAACCATCACCACGGAGCCGTCGACCAGCATACCAATGGCAACAGCAATCCCGCCCAGCGACATCAGGTTAGCTGACATGCCCATCGCGGACATTACCATCAGGGCAATGGCGATAGAAACGGGAATGGACAGTAACACTAAAAAAGTAGCGCGTATGTTGAGCAAAAACAGTGCTAATACTGCGATAATAAAGACAAAGGCAATGAGCAGTGAATACGCGACCGTAGATACGGCTTTTTGTATTAAATCGGCCTGATCATAATACGGCTCAAAGGTGACACCCTCGGGTAATGCTTGCTGAATAAGCGGAATGCGCTTTTTAATACCGTCGATAGTGGCTTTGGTATTCGAGCCCATGCGTTTGAGCACAATACCCGATACCACTTCGCCCAGCTGGTTGACCTCGCCGTCGACTTTACGCGACATTGAGACCGCCCCCTGGCGAATTTCACTACCGATTTCGACGTCGGCAACCTGGCCCAGTGTTACGGAAACGCCGTCAACGGTTTTGAGCGGTATTTGTCGTATTTGTTGCAGGCCTTTTTTACCGCTATCCAACCAACCGGTGCCGCGAATAACCAACTGCTCCTGACCGCGGGGCATATACCAACCACCAACGTTACCGTTATTCTTGTTGACCGCGCCCATTACGTCTTGCTGGGTAAGGTCGTAAGACAACAGCTTAGCGGGATTGAGGTTAACCTGATATTGCTTAACTTCGCCGCCAAAGGACAAGACTTCGGTAATTCCCTCAACGGGCATTAGTAGCAGTTTAACCACATAGTCGTTTAGACTGCGTAACTCCATACTGCTGACACCGGAGCCCGGTTCGGCAAGTAGCAGATACTGATAAACCTGGCCTAGGCCGGAGGAGTTAGGACCCATTTCGGGTGTACCTACGCCTTCGGGTATCAACTCCTTTGCCGCCTGCAGTCGTTCAAACACCAGTTGCCGGGCAAAGTAGATATCGACACTCTCGTCAAACACCACTGTAATGCCCGATAAACCTGTTTTTGAGATTGACCGAACCTCTTTGACGTCGGGCAGAGCATACATCACCGACTCTATCGGATAGGTAATCAGCTGCTCGACTTCGGTCGCTGCTAACCCGGGGGCCTCCGTATTTACCGTTACCTGAACGTTGGTAACATCGGGGAAGGCATCCAGATTAAGTTTGGGAATAACAAAAAATGACGCAATGCTGATGCTGAATAAAGCCAATACCAATAACAGGCGATTAGCGACAGCAAACTGAATAATGCGCTGAAACATACAACCTCCTGTTAGTGGTTATGTGGGTCAAAACCGCCTTTAGCGATTTGAGAGCGAACGAAAAACGCGCCGTTATCGACGTACTCTGTGCCTTCCTTAACGCCTCGAATGACTTTCCACGGACCTTTTTCATCAACCAATTCGACTTTCTTCGGTTCAAACTTTCCGGGTTCGTGCTCAATGAATATCTGCCAGTCACCATCAGATGCCCGCATTAAGGCTGAGTCCTTAACTGCAAGCACCGGTCCATCCGACTTGACTGAGAAATAAACATCCGCAAATAAACCAGGGTGTAATTGGTCCTTTTCGTTATTTACCGCAAGTCGTACCGTTCGGGTGCGGGTTTTATGGTCTATTGTGTGGCCTTCCTGAATGACTTTTGCCGCAAAGCGCTGATTGTCGACACTCACTGTAACAGGATCACCAAACTGCACATTAAGGTCAGCTGAGCCCGGTAGCCGAGCATTCACCCACAAGGTTTCTTCTTGCAGAACTTCAACCAAGTGGTTACCGGCATTGACTGGCTGACCCTGCTTGAAGTTATCGCTAACCACAATCCCGCCAATTTCTGAGGTCAGTTGGTATTCGCCGATAGGGTAGTCAGGTTTACTTAAACGCTTAATATCACTGGCTGACATACCAAATGCTTTGAGTTGCGCTTGCGCTGAGGTAAAGGCGTTTTTCGCTTCAACAAAGCGTTTTTCACCAACCGTTGACTCACCGAGTGACTGCACGCGTTGCCATTCGTTAAGTGTGACCAAATACTGACTTTGCGCCTCCGCCATGGTGGCGCTGAAGAGGGTGGCTAGTGGTTCACCTTTTTCGACGTGGTCGCCAATACTGACAAAACGTTTGAGAACGGTCGAATCGATGCGCGGACTCACGATATAGCTATTAAAGTCGTTAGCAACCACCTCGCCCGGAGCATAAACCGGGTATTCAATAACTTGAGTTTGCAAGGTTCGCGTGGTGATATCCGCCATGGACAGCTGCTTGCTGGATAGCTCCACGCCTGCACTTTCCTTATGTTCACCTTGCTCGTGTTTGCCTTTTTCCTTGTGGGTATCTTCTTTTTCGTCGTGTCCGTGTTCATCCTGCGCCATAACCGAAAAGCTCAGCGCAAGTGCTATTGCTGCGTATAAAGGTTTTACTGACATCGTTTACTCTCCAATCTCTGCGTTTGTTGGCTGGCTTAACGGCGATAACGTCAGCGCTTTACTGAGTTCGCCCGAACGGTACAACCATTCAATGGCGGCCAACCGATATTGTGTTTGCAGCGCTATCCCTGCAAATTGGCTATCGAGCTGCTGTTGCACAGCGGTGAGGTAGTCTGTGGTGGATAGGTCACCGGCGAGCCAGGACTGCTCAATCACCTGCATCGACTCATCCTGCCGAGATTGAAAGTCTTTTTGCCAGCTTTGCCACTGTTTTTTCACAAAACGATAATTGTTAAGAGATGATTTCAGTGCTGCTTGCCATTGTTGCCTTAGTGCAATCAAACGTTTTTCTTCAGCAACAGCTTCGCTATTGGCTGCGCGTACCGCATCGCTGTAGTTATTGCGAATCTGTAGTGGAATGCTGAATGATAAGCCAACTACTGTTTCGTTATCGCTCTCGCCCGCTTCGACGCCTATGGTTGGGTTGGCGGTGGTTAACGAGCGTTTCCAGTCGACATCGGCGCGCTTTAATTGCCATTGCAGGTAAGCGGCTTTTAACGCTGGATGTTGTTGCCAACGAGTCGTTAACGCAGGTTCAACGTTAAATAGCTCCTCATTAATGGAGAGTTGACCGACATCAGACGTTGTTAGCAGAGCGTTTAACTCTGCTTCAGCGGATTGCAGTTGTTGATAAGCCGCTGCCGTTTGTTGCAGTTGCCGACTTAGTGCGAGTACCGTCAGTTGTTCGTCGACGGCACCTAAGTCACCGGCTTTACGTCGTTCGGCAACCAGGCTTATCGCCTGTTTAACGATTTTCTCTTGCTGCTTGGCCAGTGCGTAACGCTGTTTTGCATCCAGCCATTGCACATAGGCATTCAACAGAGTTTTAGCATGCGATGTCGCCGACTGGCGATAAATACTCACTGCCATAGCCGTCATGGCGTCACTCTGACTGGCTCGTGCTTCATTGCGAGTGCTCCAGTCCAGCGTTTGGCTTAGGCCAACAGTGTAATTATTGATGTCACCCTCGCGCTCTAAGCGTGACGATAAGCTAGGGTTGTACAAAGGCTGATTTAATTGCTTGCCCTGTTGAATGAGAGCTTCAGCCTGCTGTTGAGCTGCTTCAACACTGGGGTGTTGCTGAACAGTTTGTTGCCATCGCTCGGGCAACTGTTGTGCATTGGCGTAGCTTGAACTTATTGCCAGACTAACGGCAATAAACAAGCGTTTGCTATGTGTCGAAAACGGACCCATAGATAGACTCCTCAGTCATATTACTGCGTAAAATAATGATTTTTTTGCGCTGCTAAAGCAGCTTATTAGGCAGTTATGAGGAGATAGGAGGCCGGAACAGCGGCGATGATAGAGGGTTAGTGTAAAACTCAGTATACCCAGGACGTATTGTGCCCATTCGTGGTAAAGCGAGAGTTTTTTCAGCCTTCATAGCATATAAATGAAATGAACCATGGCAGTGACAGCAATGATGGCAGTCAAAGCTGACTTCGCCACTTTTAGGGAGGTTTCGCTTATCGATGTGCGATTCGTCATGCTCAAAATTGAGGTGTTGCTCAGAAGAGGACTGGTGAGATTGATGCACATCAGCAACCGCCTGACTGATTTGAGTCAGAACAGCAACAAGCACCAGTATTAAAAATCCGAGTCTAAGCATCATTACCTACAGTTCTAAATAAGCAGCTTAACGGTACATTAATTAAAAATAGTTCTCAACTAGTGCATTCTGAATCGCCACTAGTTCACTAGACACTCAGTAGCCTAACGAAGCTCCGCTGGACAACCTTAAAAAATTGTGTAAGTACGTTGTGTAACCTCCGGAAATTTAGACGTCTCGGTTACAACTAACAGATTCTATTTCATCAATTTTATTAAGAACTGTACACGCAATAACTTTGCTTTGGCCAGTACAACTTGTTCTAATTGAAGTGAGTTGCTTCTCAAGATCTTGCAAAGAAGTAATTTGAGAGCGTATGTGCATTATGTGTTCATCAATCAGGGTATTAACGGCTGAGCAAGGTTGATGTGGATTGTCTTGATAATCTTGTAATCTGCGGGTTTCAGATAATGAAAGGCCTATAGCTCTGCAGCTACATACAAACTTAAGTCTTTTGTAATGTTTTTCAGTGTATACTCGATATCCGTTATAACTACGAGCTGGTAAAGGTAACAAACCCTTTTTTTCATAGAACCTTATTGTCTGGGTTTGAATTCCTAATAAGTCTGCTAGTTGACCAATACGCATAAGAAAATTTCCTATCTAGTTAAGTAATTTCTTGACCTTATAGTAACTTTATAGTTTTTAATTGTGAAACTATATATTTAAGGTAAGTAATACGATGGCTAGTTCCTTTGATACGGTTCGAACAAATGGCGACTCAAAAAATGCCTACGAAGAGTCAGGTAAACGGCTCATCGTTTACTCTGTAGCAAAAATGGATTGCCCATCAGAAGAACGAATGATTCGCTTGGCACTGAATGGGTTTGAGGAAATTCATTCATTATCCTTCGACTTGTCAAACCGTCGGCTGAAGGTATTACATGATGGTGAGACAGCCTTTATTACTTCTAAATTAGAGACTCTAGGTTTGGGTGCCTCGCTTGAAAGAGACACTGCTGCGGACTCCGAGGCAATCAAAGCTGAGGAGTTTTCGGCAAGTTCGGATAAGCAGGAGTCCCGCACCTTGTGTTGGTTGCTCACCATCAATACTCTTCTGTTCTTGGTGGAAATGACTGCCGGACTGCTTTGGCAGTCTGCTGGTTTGATTGGGGAATCTTTAGATAATTTTGCCGATGCGGCAGTTTACGGGCTTTCTCTTTATGCCGTAGCGCGTAGTGTTAATATGCAAATACGTGCTGCGCACCTAGCTGGCGTACTACAACTGGTTTTGGCTCTGGGTGTACTTGCAGAAGTTGTGAGACGCTTCGTATTCGGGAGTGAACCTGAGTCACTTGCGATGATGGGGATTGCATTTGTCGCGTTGATTGGCAATACCATCTGTCTTCTACTTATCTCCAAACATAGAGGAGGTGGTGCGCATATGAAAGCAAGTTGGATTTTTTCAGCTAATGATGTAGTGATTAACCTTGGCGTAATCATCGCTGGCATCCTCGTTGCGTTGACCGGGTCGAATTACCCAGATCTTATTATAGGTAGCATAGCAGGTTTAATCGTGCTTAACGGGTCAAGACGCATTTTTGCACTGAAGGGGAACTGAATGTCCTGCGTTGATAAAGGATTTTCGCCCTATATTTCTCTGTTAATTTCTGGTTTAACTGTAGTCTTTGACCAAGTGATCAAGTGGCAGACGCAGCAATCAATAGCTTACGGTGATTCGATTTCATTGACCCCTTTTTTCAATTGGGTACACACTTGGAACACAGGTGCGGCATTTGGCCTGCTTTCAAATGGTGGAGGTTGGCAGCGCTATTTTTTTATTGGGGTTGCTCTGCTAATGTCTGTGGCTTTAACGAGGTTGATCTTTAATAAAGTAAGTAAACGGGATGGCATTAGCTACGGGCTGATTCTTGGGGGGGCGGTTGGGAACCTCATTGACCGACTGTTTCGTGGCTATGTTGTCGACTCCCTTCATCTAGGTTGGCAAACGTGGCAATTGCCAGTTTTTAATATTGCCGATATTGCAATTACCCTAGGAGTTATCCTATTACTGTTAAGCAACTTGCAGGTCTCAATGATACCGAATCTACCGGGTTCTAAGTAAATAGTAAGTATAATAATTAATATGGCCGAGCTTATTTTGGATGGATTAGGAATTTATATTGAGTGGGGTAATTGAATGAAAATATCTTGGTTTTTAATACTGACTGTGCTCATTCATAGCTCTTTTGCCTGTGCTCCTGTGGCTGGTACTTTCAGTCAGTCTTCAATAAAGAGTGCAGGAGTTGCGTATGACTTAGTCTTAGAAATTGAGCGTGAAAATCAAGACTTAAATAAATCAATATATGATAGTAAACAACAAACACAACCTCATATTAGTTGCATTACTGGTTATAACCTCTTAATTTCAGCCGTGCCTGTTATTTTGGCACCCAACTCAAACTCGGTAGGTTTTGACCAAAGCCTGACTCACCAACCCCCTGTACCTCCACCAAACGCGTAACCGTTAACTTAGACTTTTTAAAACCTATAAGTTAATGGAGAAGCAACATGAAGTATTTATACTTCGTGGCAGCCTTTTGCTTAGGTGCGCTAGTGCCTGTGGCGACGGCTGCGACGACAGATTTAAAGCTGAAAGAAGCGTTACAAAAAACGATCAAGAATAACCCTGAGTTACTGGAGTATGATTATAAAATACGAGCTGCAGGAGCACTGATAGAGCAGGCTGAGTTTTCAGCGAACCCAAGGGTATCTGCGGAAATAGAAAACTTTGCCGGCTCAGGACGGCTAGAAGGTATCAGTAACTCACAATTGACCGTATCCTTTTCTCAGCTCATAGAGTTAGGGGACAAACGGCAGTTACGAGTTAAAGCTGCAACCGAAAAAGAGAAAGCTCAGCGAGCAGAGTTTGAGTATCGTCAAATTGAGGTTTTGGCAGAAACCACACAGCGTTTCTATGACATTTTAAAACTTCAGCAAGTCGCGCATACCAGCGAGCGTCAAATTCAGCGAACTGAGCGACTGATAAAAGTGGCACAGGAGCGTGTAGAAGCTGGCGCGGTGCCTAAATCCGAGGTTATTCGCATTAAATTACAGTTAGAGCGCCAATACGCTTTCTCTGACGAGTTGAACGGTAAACTGAAAAAGCAACAAGCTGAACTGGCTTCAATGTGGGCAGGCGAGCTCAATTTTACGCGCGTCTCTGGAGACTTTACTTTTCCGCTAAGCCTCCCGGAAAAAGCCAACGTGTTATCGGCTGTTAATCGGGCGCCGGAGTATTTGCGTTTACTGGACTCTGAGCAACTTCTACAAGCGCAAGCCAGAGCGTTAGCAGCGGACTCAAAGTCGGATATTACCGTTGGTGTCGGGGCTCGCTACAATAATGAGTTCGATGATGTAGGTTTAATCGTCCAGGCATCGATGCCATTGCAGTTCACTGACCCTAACGTCGGTCGCATAAAACAAAGCCGATTACTGCATCAGTCTATCCTGGCGCAGCAAAAACAGGTTCGGCAGCAACTAAAATCACTGGCTTTATCGCTAGTGCACAGTTTGCAAACTCACCAAAGTTATCTGCAAAAGATAAATCAGCGACTGATGCCATTATCTGAGCAATTACTTGAACAGACTCAACAGGGTTACGCACGCGGAACGCACTCTTTGTTGCAAGTGTTAGACGCGCAAACGGAGTTAGCCAAACTCGAGTACGAAAAAGTTTCTCGGAAACATGCGATTTACAGCGACATCATCGAATTAGAGCGCATGACCGGACAGCCGTTTTTAGGAGTACAACAATGAAACTCAACACATTGATTACAATTATCTGCATTGCCAGTTTTTCACTGCCCGCATTGGCTTATGAGAAAGAACACGAAGAGCATGAAGCACCCCATACCAATTTAAGTGATGCAGCAATAGAAAACGCGAAATTAACGTTGGCAACAGCGAGCGCTCAAAGCATTCGAGTAAAGCAAACAATTTTCGGTGTAATAGCCCCCAATAATAACAATATTGTGCATATCGGAGCGAAGTACAAAGGTATTGTTACGGCACTAAAGGCCAATATCGGCGATGCCATAAAAGCCGGGCAAACTCTGGCTGTTGTTGAGAATGTTACGACAGGCACGGCATTTGAAGTCATCAGCCCAATTAGCGGAGAGGTAACTGCACGTTTTACCAATGTTGGTGAAGTGGTTGAGCAAAAGCCATTATTTGAAGTCCTGGATCCATCATCGGTCTGGGTAGAGCTTTCAGCGTTCCCGGAGAACATTGAGTCGTTAGAAGAAGAGCAAACGACCTATGTGTACGACTTGCATCATCATAAAACCGTCGAAGGAACTGTGTCTTATATCTCGCCACAAATGACTGGCGGACATATTGCACGCGCACTTATCGAGTTGCACAATCAGTCGGGGCATTGGCGACCGGGAATGCACGTAAAAGCGGATGTCGTTACAGACAGCTTTAACGCGAGCTTGGCGATAAACAATGATGCTGTTCAACGTTTAGAAAATAACCCCGTTGTTTTTATTAAAGAGGGTAATCGTTTCGAAGCCAGGGAAGTTGAGTTAGGCCGAACTGACGGTGAATACACCGAGGTGTTATCGGGTATTGAGAATGGCGAAAGTTATGTCGTTGAAAACAGCTACTTGATAAAGGCTGACATTCTAAAACAAGGCGCAGGCCACAGCCATTAGGGAGACTAAACAATGATAGATGCACTCATTCGCTTTGCGGTTGATCGTCGATGGCTGGTGCTTGCCGCAACCTTGTTAGTAGCAGCTGCGGGCGTTTATAGCACATTAAAGCTACCCATCGATGCTGTGCCGGATATTACCAATGTTCAGGTACAGATAAATTCAGAAGCGCCAGGCTATTCGCCATTAGAAACCGAACAACGTATTTCTTATCCGGTGGAAACCGCGATGGCAGGTTTACCAAAGCTGGACTACACCCGCTCGATCTCACGCTATGGGTTGTCGCAAGTTACCGTGGTGTTTGAAGAGGGCACCGATATTTACTGGGCTAGACAGCAAATCAGTGAGCGATTGCAAAAGGTAAGGGGAGAAGTACCCGACGGTATTGAGCCGACGATGGGGCCAATAGCCTCCGGCCTTGGTGAAATTGTTAATTATGTAGTACGCGCGAAAGAGGGGGCTACCAATGCCGATGGCGAGGCGTATACGCCCGAGCAGTTGCGTACCATCCAGGATTGGATCATTAAGCCGCAACTGGTCAAGGTGCCCGGTGTTACCGAGATTAATAGTGTGGGGGGTTATGAAAAGCAATAC
>TARA_R100001440_G_scaffold53928_1_pt1 | contig 11355 bp, 4 predicted proteins | sample TARA_R100001440 | Tara Oceans TARA_R100001440 (sample SAMEA2622112) | marine metagenome | biome: marine biome (ENVO:00000447); feature: surface water layer (ENVO:00002042); material: "saline water (ENVO:00002010), including plankton (ENVO:xxxxxxxx)" | depth 5 m
GTATAAACGATATAATATACATAGCTACTGTTACAGGCATAAACACAGATGAACCAATATTATCAGGGCCAGTGACAGCTGTAACCAGTAATTCAATAACCGTAGACGCTTCAGGAGCTGGAGCCACGCCGCCAACCGCGGGCAAAATGATTCTATACTATAAAAATAGTGTGGCGGAGTCAAGTGGAGCCAGAGGATATTACATGGAGTTTACCATGACTAACGATGACACAACACCTGTTGAGCTTTTTTCCGTGGGAAGTAGCCTTATGAAAAGTTATCCTTAGAATTTACTATCTTTGCTAAATAGCAAAAATATATAATTATGCCAGACCCTATATCATTTGGAACAGTCATGCAAGGTTTAGGAGCCTTGACTGGTTTGGCTGGAAGTGGTTTATCTTTCGGTCAAGCAGCAAAACAAAAAAAAGCACAAGAAAAAGCAGAACGAGAAAGTATGCGATTAATGCAAGAAGCCAGAAGGAGATTGCAGACAAGATTTTATGAACAATTACAAGTGCCTACTGAAGCTTATGAAAGACAATTTAGAGAAAACACAGCGCAACAAAAACAATCTCTGCAAGCTTTACAAGAGTCAGACCCTAGAACATTAGCTGCGGGTGTTGGTAAAGTACAAGCTGTTGGTGTAGCACAAAATGAAAAAGTAAGAGAGCAGATGTCTGAAGATTTAATGAGGCTACAAGAGATAAAAGCTCAAGAAATGTCGGCAATAAATGATGAACTTGTTTCATTAGATGCAGGTGAAGCAGCAAGTCAAGATATAAGATCGAGAGAGGCTAAGATGATGAGCGCAGCTGCTATAGGACAAGGGGTTAGCGGTGTATCTAAAGGACTCACAACAGGGGCCGAAGTTGTGCCTTTATTCTTTAAAAACGCTATAGATAGAAAGCTTGGTAAAATTAAGGGCAAAGACTTAAAACCAGGTAATAGATTTTACGACGCTCAACAAAAATATAGAAAAGAACAAACTGATATGAAGTTAAGAGAGAGTTTCGAAAATTTAAAAGGAATGGAAGATGTAGACTTGTCTGCAAATCGAGTTATTAACCCTGTTGATTTTTTAACAAAACCTTTAGACGCGATTGAATTAGATCCTAACACGTTAACACCTTTACTACCAATACATACTCAACAATAAACCTTGATAATAATTAATGGCTATTCAAAAAAACATAAATCCCTCTAAGTATCAAATACGTAAAGAGGTAGATGACATTACTAAGTCCCAGGTAGACTGGGCTACAGTAGCTGGCACACTTACTGATAGTTTAACAGGTATAGCAGAAGATAGAAAAGCAAGAAAACAAAAGCTTCAAGATGACACAATGAAAGTCATGGAGAAGTTAAGTGAAGTTCCAGATTTAAAAAATCAAACATTATTAACACAATACTACAATGGTAGTGACAACGCAGCTAACGCTTTACAAACTTTTTACAATCAAGTAAAAAGAGGTAATGCTAGAATAAATGACTATAAGATATTCCAAGGTAATGTTTTAACAGGATTTAAAGGTTTGTCCGAAAGTGTTAAAAACTTTGACAGTTACTACAACACCATGATGGAAAAAATAAAAAACGGTGAAGTATCAAATATGACTGAAAATGCTGCCGATTCGATTTATTCTTTTGGAAAGCTAAAAGGCAAATCGATATACACAAATCCAGTTACAGGTCAAGTGCAGTACGTAAACATGCTGCCTGATAAAGACGGCAACTACACCATAATGCCTGATCCGAAAAAAAATCCTGAAGCGTTTAAGAATCCAATGAGTATAAATGCTTTAATGCGTTTTGAAGAAAAGAAAAAGATATTAAATGAGGAGGCTAAAAAAATTACAGACCCTCTTGCTACTATAATTTCAACTGAAGTAAGAAACGGTAGCGTCAAGTCTTTAGAAGATTTTAGGCAAATAAATAATATCAGCGGGTTTACCTACAAAGAATGGATGGATAGTCAAGTAGATAATCTAACAGCGACTGATTCAGACATAGTTCAAATTTTATCTAACCAAGGATACGGTATTGCGGCTAGCGTTGCTGAGTTTAAAGAAAAGTATCCTAATCTTGGTATTGATAAATTTATAAAAGTTGATTACAGTAGCGGCACACCTGACATAACTTTAAAAGACGGCCAAAAACTTCAAGCAAGAAAATTAGCTGAGATGGCTATTGAAAGTCAAATTGACAGTATAGTAAAACAGACGCAACCATTTAAACCTGATACTTCAGACAAAGTTTTTGCTAATCAGAAGAAAGATAGAATTAGAATAGTGGAGTTAGTAAATTCTGCCATAAGCCCTGAATTTAATGTAGCAAAAGGCGCTCAAGATAAAATAGAATCAGATGATGCGTATGAGGGAATAGAGAGTATTGTCATGAAAGATGTAGATGGCAATACAATAGAGATGACTGACGAAGACTTTGATATAAACAAAGTGGATGTTATAGAATTTAACAAACTCATTAAAGGTAAAATTACACCTCTTAATGTACAAACAAAATTAAAAAATCCTGATGGCACCTTTAAAATAGACCCTAATACAGGTCTTCCTATATCTATTTCAGGAAAAGAAATTGTATCAAGCATATTAGGTAATTTGAATATACCGGCGGCAGAAATAAAATCTTACATAGAAGACTACGTAAACTCAGGTAAGTCTTTTAATACTTTTAAAGGCATCCCTTCATTTAACAGAACACTAGGTGATTTAAGCGATGTAGGCAGTATAAATGTTAAATTAGGTAAATCAACATTCCCAACTAGCCAAGGTGTTACAGAGGTGTTAAACAATGAGTTTGATGGTGATGATAAATTAACAGCTATACTTACAGAATATATGGGTGCAGATCCTCTGGATAAGGAAAAGAAGCAACAAGAGTTGGATCAGTACAAATGGTCACTTATCTCAAGCATGTTAAATCAAGCCTTCAACAGCAAAAACGCTTTGGGTGGTAGAAGAAAATTCAAAGTATTACCCATAGGGAATGACGGAATTATAAAAATTAATTACGATAATGATACTATACCTTTAAATATTACATTAAAACAAATTGGTAATAACGGCTCTTTATTAGTTGAAAAAATACAGGAAGCTATAAATAAACCGAAGCCTACACCGGGCGACGATGAAGATTTTGGATAGATGAATGAACAGTTGTTAAAAAATATTTGGAATAGACTAACTGCTGATGGTAAGACCACTAGTGATTTTGATACATGGATGTCAAATATTTCTAATAATCCCGATGTTCAAACGAATGTACACACCTATCTGGTGGAACAAAACCTAACTCAAAATGATTTTGACACCTGGTCTACGAACACAGGCTTAAAAAAAAAAGACGATTCCGAATTACCGCCTATTTCTCAAGGGGAAGATACGGATTCTACTGGCGTTACGGTGGACGCAAATGCTTTATCGGCATCTGGTCAGGCTCCCAGGGAGCTTAGCTACATAGAAGAACAATTTCAGACAGACGTACCGGATGCAAAACAAAATTTTTTTGCAAGCAGAGGCGGTGTATTTCCTACAGGTTATAAAACACCAGAGCAAGGAGGTAATGTAACATACAATCAAGAGCTTATTACCGCTCTTAATAACGATCCGGGTATTATAGATGCTTTACAAAAAGGTAAAATAAATGTAGAAGATATAAGGAACGCGTCAAGTAATAAAAAAGAACTACGAGAAAAAGCTATAAAAAAACTTCAAGAGTATAGAGCTAAATCCCCAGAAGAAATAGAGGAAATTATTATCAATGAAAGGTTAGATACACCTTTTATATATGAAAACGCTTCTACCGAGGACGGATTTCTTGAAGATATATACGAAAACATAGATGGATTAGAGGGTATAAATAAAAAAGACTTTGATGGCTTCATTACATCCACAGGTTTAAAAGCAGATTATTTAGATAAATTAAATAAAGGGTTACTAGATAGTAGTTCTAATTATGTTTTTGGTCAAGATGATAGTAGGTTTGAAACCACTAAAGAGATGGAGGAATTAAGAATGTTAACTTTATATCTTGAAGATGTACAAAAAAGAGATAGAAGGTTTCAAGAAATAGATTACCGAAAAAGGAATAAAGGTTTAAGTATGAAGTCAGAGGATTTTGATTACATGCCTACCGATTACGTAAACCCTGCAAGCCTTTCTGAATTTATTAACAACAACATGCCTAACTATGTTAGAGAGTTACAACAGAATCAAGTTGAGGCTAGAGCTTTATATCAAAGATACAAAGATGATAAAGTAGGTTTGGGTTTTAGTTTATGGGAAATGGCTAAGTCATTTGGAACAGGTTTCTTAGATAGAGTAAATCAAATAACTGCAACTATCAGCGATTTATTAGGTGCGGATACATATGCAGAAGATATAAGGCTAGCCACTGAGTACGCTAGATTTATTGAAGATCCTAATCTTCATTATACTTATGCAGAAGGAAAAGAAGTAGAGGTTGGTGGAGTAAATTATTTAGTGAACTCAAAAGGAAATATATTTGATATTGACCATAAAGCCAATGTTACTGCTTTATTAGATGAAAATTCACGTAATATTATAAGATCAGCAGCTGATACTCAAGGTGAAAAGGGTTCTAGCATAAGTCCACAAGGAGCTCTGATAGACACTGCTGGAGTGGTAGGGTCTCTCATTATTGATTTAGCCCTTACAAAAAACGTCTCACAGGCAATTACTGCAACAGGATCATTTGCAAAAGGAGCCGGAATATTAGGTAATACTATGAAAACATTACGAAGTGTACCTATGGATAGAGGATTGGCAAGCGCTTTTATAGCTCAATCATCATTAGGATTTTCTATGGGTATAGAAAATACTTTGAGAGAAGCAAAAGCGGCAGGATTATCAGATGAAGAAGCACAGGAGTTAGCATTAGTTGCCGCCCAAGAAATGGCTGTATTATATGGTCTTACATCATTCATATCTCCACAGACAAAAGCGACCGAAGCCTTCTTTGGTAGTATAAACACAAGTAGTATGATAGGTAGAGCTATAGAAGTTAGTAAGAATGCTGGAGGCAAAGTACCACCTGCAACTTTTGCGCAAAACTTAAAAAGCGCGGGATTTAAATTATTAGATTATGGGTATGAAGGAGCAAAAGAATTTGTACAAGAAAATGTTCAGCAGATAGGAGAAAGATATTATGTAAATCCAAGTATAAATGATAGAGCAGCTCAAAAAATTATGGCAACTACCATTACTGGTGAAGAGTTTATTAACACAAGTATATTGTCATTTGCTGCGGGTATGATAATGCCTGGTTTAGGTGATGCTTTCGGTAAAAGTGTAAATTACTTTAAGAACAGCAATATTGATAAGCTTCAAATGCTGGGCTTGTTGAATCAAAACAAAGAAAAGACAATCTCACTGTTGGATTCTCAGGTGGCTGGTGGATACATTACGCAAGAACAAAGGGATAATGTAGTAAACCAAATGGATGTTTATGCAGGTAGTATTAATTTTATTCCTAGAGATTTAGATTCAGATACAGCAGCAAGTATTATGGAGGACGTTTACGAAATAAACAAACTCGAACAGCAAAAACAAGAAACAAATGTAAAAGCAGTCAAACAAAGGATAGAACAAAAAATAGAGGAGGCTAATAATAGAATCAGTAAAGCTGTAGACTTTGGTGATTTAGATTCCTCTACAAAAAAAAGATTAAAACAAGAAGCTCGAGAAGAGTTACAAGAACAAAACCCAAATAGAAGTATAACAGATAAAGAAGTAATAGATTATGCCATTCAAAAGTCAAGCACAGAGGGCGTGGATGTACGCCAACAATCCCCAGATGGCCAAACGGTTCGAGAAGGAGACACCGAAGGGGCCACTACCGAAACGGGTCAAGAAACCGAAGTTAAGTCTGATGAGACTCAGGAGAAAACGGAAGTAGATTCTCTAGCTATCAATGATAAAGATCCAGTAAAAAAAGAAACTCACACATTTACAAGAGAGCGTGTAGAAGGTGAGCCAGATGTAAATTCTTCAGTTGAAGTTATTACAGCTAAAGACGGAAGTAGAACTTTTAGATATAAAAATGCAGACGGAGACGTTTATAGTACTATTAAAGCATCTAAAGATAACACCCTTACTAACGAGGAGTTTATTGAAAAAACTGATATGGTTGAACCTGGAACTATAAAACTTACAGAAACAATAGAAGGATTTGAAAATATTCGAAATAAAAAAGCGGTTGCTAGAAGAAAAAAACAAGTAGCACAACAAAATAAAACGGAAGTAGTTCAAGATTTAGAAAGTAGAATTGAAACAGAAAAAAACAAGATTGAAGAAACTAAGAAAGATAAGTCAATAAATAGACCTACTAAAGCCGCTAGAATAGAAGAGTCTAGGCTCAAAATAGTTTCATTAGAGCAGCTTCTTCAAGATGAATTAAACCAGGAGACAAAACAAGAACCAAAAGAAGTTAAAAAGGTAGATAAAGAAAATAGACTTACACCTGAACAACTCAAACAAGCTCAGAAAGAAGAAGGTTTTACACCTAAACAAACTGATGGATCTGTTTTAAGTAGGTTCCTAAATACCGCAAAAAGAAAAGTTAAAGAATTTTTTACATCAGCAGGTAACTTACCTAAAAGTGTATTTAGAGCTAAAGAAGCAAAACAAAACGAAGCTAATAGATATTTGTTTAGAGCAAGTAGGAAAGCAGCCCAAGCATCAGAACTGTTTGACCGACTAAGAAAGACAGGTAAGATGACCGAGCAACAATTAAAAGATTTTAATACTGAATTAGATAAAGTGCTTAGAGGAGAGCAAGAGTTTACAAAGTTTACAGGCGATACCGAGGTAGATAAAATTAAAAATAGATTAGGAGCAGTTGCGTTGGATATGAGAAACGACATAGATGTTATGTCACGAAAGGTTTTAGATTCTCCAAATATAGTAAAAGAAAGTTCAACAGAAATTATTGAATCTAATATTGGGAAGTATGTAACCAGATCTTATCGTTTATTCCAAGGAGCGCTATCTGGCACAGAGTATAGGAAAACATTAAGGAAAGAAGTTATTGAAGAGGTTAAAGATTTTTTTAGAAAAGATGAACAAATAATAAAAGCTGCTGAAGAAGAAGCTGATAAAATAAGGTCACAAACAGACAAAGGAAAACCAAAGACTCAAAAAGAACAGGTTAAGAAAGTATTAGGTAAAGTTGAAACAGGTACTATAAAGCAAATAACAAAGATTACTGGGCTTCCTGAACCTACAGTCAGAAGGATACTTGGTCAAGGTGCAAAAAAAGGTGAGTATACTAGAGTCGCACCGGGTGTTTATACATTAATAACCAGAGACGGTAAAAGCGCAGCTGTTGTTCAGGGCGCAGATGCTTTAGTGGAGATTAAAAAATTAGTAAACGAAGGCGCAAAGTTTGACATGGTATTCTTAGACCCACCATATGTTGCTCCAGGTACAAGAGGAGGCAATAGGAATTTAGCAAAATATAAAAAAGTAACACCCGAGCAGTTCAATGAATTTGTATCTGATGTAAAGAAACTTCTTAGAACACCAGATACACCGGTTATTTTTATGTTTAGCGCAAACAAATCAAACAAAGCTGCGTTAGCAAAGTATTCAAAAGCATTTGAAAATAACGGATTAAAAAATTCAGGTGTAGCAGTTTCACAAAAACTTTATCCAAAATCACTTAAGCCTAAACAAATGGGTGGTCACCTTTTAAAAGAGTGGGTCTTTATATATAGCCAAAGTGGTAAAAAAAGAACAGATATAGATTTTGAGTTTGAACAAGAATATTATTTTCCAGAAGATTCTAAATACCAAACAGCTAAACCTGTGGCGTTACTTGAGGCTTTAATTAAAGCATCAACTAAGGCTGGAGAAGTTATACTTGACCCATTTGCGGGAAGCGGATCTACAGCTAAGGCAGCTACAGGCACAGGTAGGTCAGTGGTTACATTTGAAGAAGACACAGAGCAAGCTGGCAAAATAGCTAAAGAACTGGAACAAAAAGGTGCAAAGCAACCGACTCCAGAACAAGACGTTAAACGAGACGAAATATTTGAGCAGCAACTTGAACGTTTAGTAGACCAAAGAATAGATGATTTATTAAACGATAAAAATACTGCACAAGATTACATAAATACATATGTAGGAACCCCACAAAAAAGAGGTATATTAAAAAGAAAAAAAGAGGTTCCTGAACCAATTAGAAAATTATATGGTGAAATAACTGATCCTGTTGCTAACTATATAATGACAATGTCTAAACTCGGAAATTTATTATCAAGCGCTAACTTTTTACAGTCAATATATGATAATGGTATGGGAAGGTATATTTTTACGGAAAATGACCCTAACAGGCCAAAAGGCACATTAAAAATAAGCGCTGCAGACAATGATAACTATAAACCCTTGGATGGTTTATATACATATCCTGAAATATTAAAGAGTTTATTTCCTGGACAAACTATTCTCCAACAATTAAATAAAAACCTTCTCACAAACAGTTTTTTAAAGGTATTTAATGCTTTCCCAAGAGCTGCAAAAACTGTATTATCACCTTCTACTCAATTAATAAACTTTTTATCTAACGTGAACTTTGCTATTTTAAACGGGCATGCACCAGTATCAATTATAAACGGAACCATGGATTTAGATGCTTATCAAAAGTCTTTGAAAGGAATAATCGGAATACTAAAAAATAAAAGTGATGAGGAATTGGGTAATATTATTGAAAAGTATTATGGACTTGGAATTATAGATCAGAATGTTGACGTAAGAGAATTAAAAGATTTACTTAATAGCTCCACAACAGAAGAAGATTTATTACAAAGATTTACTCAAGAGCCCACATATAAAAAACAAGCTGGTAGTTTGCTTTTCAAACCTTTTAAAGAGGTGTTTAGAAAAGCTTCTAAGCTTTATAGGGTTGGTGATGATTTTTGGAAGATTATGGGCTTTGAGCAAGAGACAAAAATTATTGCAAAGACTTTGTTTGATAAAGATGTAAAGGATTTAACAGACAGTGAGTTGAAACAAGTAGAGGAAGAGGCTGCGGAAATGGTTAAAAATCAATATCCTAATTACTCTAGGATTCCAAAACTTGCAAGGATTTTAAAAGTATCTCCAATACTAGGTAACTTTATTTCTTTCCAAGCAGAGTCATACAGAACAGCTTACAACACTGTTGCAAAAGCTTATAATATGATTGTAGAAGGTAATAGACAAAAAGATACTGCTAAAGGAAAAAGGTTAAGAAAAGAGGGTATACGTAAAATAACAAATATTTTAACATATATAGGTTTTAGAGACACTGCCTTTTATACACTGGCTAAACTAACAGGTGGTAAATTACTAGGTGGATTCCTGCCTTTACTAGGTATAGGTGGTTTTGATGACAGAGAACCTATATTAAAAGAAGAAAGGACTATCGGTGCTTTAACACAAAAAGAAAAAGCTATTCGAGATTTTGTATATGACTGGCAAAAAAATGCTAAATTAATTGTATATCAAGCTTCTGACGGAGAATTAAAGTTTGTTGATGCTACAACGTTTGACCCACACCAGCTTTTAGATAAAACAATAAACGCTGTGTTATCCTCAAAAGATTTTGTAGATGCTTTAAAAGGTGTAGGTGAATTAAATCTTAAAACGTTTGCAGACTTAGATTTTGTTCTAGATGCTGCATTAAAAGCAAGAGAAAACTATGATAAAAAAGGTGATCTTGCAAAAGTAGGTAAAGACCTTTTTCTACCGTTTTTTACAAGAGCTTTGGCTCCTGGTGCGCTATTGCAACTTGAAGATGCTTTCGGTAAAGGTGTAATAACAGGTAGAGAATTAGATGAAGCTAAAATAGGTAAGTTGTTTGGATATAGAGATTATAAGATTGATGTAGAAAAACAGTTATACTTTAATTTAAGACCCGAAAGAAGAGATGTTTTAGCAGCGCAGACAGAATACAAAAATAATATTTACAAGCTTATCGACAAAATAGAGGCAACAGGTAGTTTACCAGAAAATCAGATTAAAAATATAGTGGAAATGTATAAACAAGTAGATAAGTCCAGGCGAGATAGTTGGATGTTTACTTTAGATCAAGTGTTGTCTGCAATTATCTTAGGCGCAAATCCTGAATCTATAAAGAAAACTTTATCAGGTCAAAAAATAGGGTTTACAAAAAAAGAAATAGATGGTATATTTAATTTAGAATTTGTACCTATGAAAATAAATCCTACGGCAAAAGAAAATAAAAGTGAGATAGAAAAATCTTTAGAATTTTGAAAGTATTTGACGAACATACTTGCATGTTACATAGTTACTATGTTTTAACAAATAAAGTTCCTTATGAAAGTTTATTAGAAAAGGGTAGTAATGTGGCTCTTATATTCAACCCAACTAAACCCGTGGTCTCAATGGATAACGATGTGTATGATGTTCTTATAGAATATTTTGAAGATATAGAGGATTATGAAAAATGCCAAGATCTGCTAGAATGTAAAAAAATAAACACTTATTTTAAAAAAAGTGAGTTAGTCTAGCTACTTGCCCTAGTTCTTTATGGTGTATGAAGCCTTCACAAGCTTTTGGAGCCCCCGTATAACCTTTTCTTGCATGCCAACTGTCTGAAGACGATGGTGACCTCATATACTCTACAGTTACTCCTATATAATCTTTAGCGTCTCTCCATTTGTATTTTATTTTGTGATGTAAATGGTGGAGATACCAGTATCTTGTCTTAGTAGACGCCCATAGCTGGGGTCTTTCTTGAGCCATAAGTAATGGAAGATTATCTAATCTAGCGCCGTCTCCATGTTCTAAACCTATAAGAGATGTACCATACTTATAATACTTTCTATGAGATACAGATATATCAAAAGATACATCTTTTGCATGCCTAAACCATGACTGTAGGTTGTGAGCTAAATGAAAACCTGATTGATAATCATGATTACTCATGCTGTGTATTACGTCGACTTTAGCAACTTTTCTTAATATTTCAACACATTTAACATAAAGGCCTAAAGCTTTCTCATAATGTTCCCACCATTTTCCGTCAGTATCTTGACGTGTTCCTTTAGTTGTGGTGTTATATACATTATCCACATGAAGAACATCATTACCTATACAAAACAATATTTGTTCTACACTAAATCCTTTTGCCTTTTCAATCAATCCATGCACCCCTTCTATAACTCTATCTACAGCTATAGATGTGTCATACTTATCTCCTGATTCTTCTGCGTTTGCGTATTTACCAATGTGTATATCTGCGGGATTTATTACCAGAAGATGAGGATCTTTATTACTTTTTTTTCTCTTAACAGGTGTGTATTTGGGAGCA
>TARA_R100001440_G_scaffold28102_1_pt1 | contig 11340 bp, 6 predicted proteins | sample TARA_R100001440 | Tara Oceans TARA_R100001440 (sample SAMEA2622112) | marine metagenome | biome: marine biome (ENVO:00000447); feature: surface water layer (ENVO:00002042); material: "saline water (ENVO:00002010), including plankton (ENVO:xxxxxxxx)" | depth 5 m
AAATAATATATACCAAGAGTAGGGAGAGGACTCGTGGACCCAGTTACCATTATTGGTGGTGCGACTGTTGCGTTTAATGCGCTAAAGAGAGGCTTTCAAGTAGGCAAAGATCTACAAGATATGTCAGGACAGTTGACCCAATGGGCAGGTGCTATGAGTGATCTGTCCTACGCAGAACAAAAAAATAAAAACCCTCCGTGGTGGAAAGCACTTAACGGACAGTCTGTTGAAGCGGAGGCTTTGGCTATATTTACAGCTAAGAAAAAAGCTGAAGCAATGCGAAAAGAGCTAAAAGATTGGATTAGTTTTAGCATGGGGCCATCTGCATGGGATGAGCTTATAGCCACTGAGGGCAAGATACGTAAACAAAAGAAAGATCAAGAGTATCGTAAAGCAGAAATACAAGAGGCAATAGTTACTTGGACGCTTTCAATACTAATAATACTAACTGGGGCAGCAATGCTAGGTTTCATAATATACATGGTGACATAAATGGCTAAGTTTAAAGGTTTTACAGATCAACAAACACATCAACTGCTAAGTGAGCTTGGCTACGATGGTCCTGTAGATAAAGAGATGATGGATGCTTTTGTAGCAGCTACACCATCTGCTGCATCCATGCTAGGCCGTTATAACGAAATGGCTAGAGATCGTATTGAGGGTAGGCCAATGTCTATGGGATTTTTCCCTGGTGGTCAGATACCAGATTGGGTAGATCCTGCATATGCCTACGATCCTTCTAGACCACGTAAGCCTAACACTGCAGAACTAGCTGCTGCTCTTGCAGGTATTAAACCTAAAGATAATCCTGATTATAGGAATGATCCAACGTATAAAGAAAAGGTTGAAAGTGGTTTAGGTAGAGAGCTTTTGTATGGTACGACAGGAGTACATGCAGACATTCGTAATTGGGATGCTATTATGGCTGCTCCTGATATTGAACTTGCTGCTAAAACAGCTTCAGGTCAAGCGTTAACACACAGACTTCCTAATACTAATGTGGTTAGTAAATCAACTTCTGACCCAGATCAGATTGGAAAAATTAATGAACAAGGGGAGCAAATAGAATACTTTAACGTTGGTCAAACATTTGATAGACCTACTATAGTTGAAACAGCTTTAGGTACGTTTGCCATAGTTGATGCAAATGGACAGACATTACGTGGCTACGACACATTAGAACGTGCTCAAGAAGCAGGTGAACTGTTTGGTGTTGGGTTAGATACATCAGGAACTAATTTTTTATTAGACTCGTTACCGTCAAACAGATTTGTTGAAGGTTACCAAGGAGTATCAGATCCTGTTGGACCAGCCACGCCACCACCTGGTGCAATAACTACAACAGAAGATGATTTAAAACAAATTACGGAAGGAACTGACACACCGCCAGATCTTACAGGAACTCCATTAGATCCTTCTTTACGTACTGATTTAACTACAACACAACAACAGCAACAACCCGGTGTTACATTTATGTCTGGTCAAGGTCAGACACAATTAGATCAGGCACAGCAAGCATACGCTGATGCACAGAAAACATTAACAGATGCACAGCAAGCGTTTAACAATCTTACAAATCCGTCTAACTTATACACTAATTTAGAGGAAGTAAAACAAGGAGTTTTAAATAGCGACTATAATGCTGGCACTGATGGTGTCCATCATCCAAAAGTAAAACTTGATGCAGAGATGAACGCAGTCTTGCAGATTATGTTTGATTACCCTGCAATAAAATCTAATACTGAACTAGAGCTTAAAAAGATAGGAAGTTTTTATCATATTATTGCACCTTCGCTAGGCCCAGATTATAAAATAGATTTACGGCATAGGGAAGAAAAGTACGCACTAAGTAAAGTAAATATGCTTAAAGCTATGCTTAAAGGTTCTGAATCTATAATCAGCAATGCAGAAAAAACAAGATTAACAAACGAGTATAATGCAGCAAAACTAAACTTAGAGAATGCACAGTCTCTCATAGAAACTACTTACGGAGACTTACAGGCTGCACAGGAACGCATGAAGGTTACTGATATACCTAGTGTAGCAGAATCTTTAGCGCAGACAATAAGCTCACCTCAGACACTTGTAACTAAACAAGATGTATCTTTACTTAAAGTAGAGAATGGTCAACTTATAGATAAAGGCACAGGTGAAGTAGCTAGTATAGATGATATCATTGCAGCACAAGCAACACTTGCAGATGCAGTAAACTCACCATCAGTTAAGGCAGTTCGAGGCTATCTAGCTCGAATGTCTCCAGATGAAATAAATATGAAATACCCACCTGCACCTGTAGGAACCCCTGAAGAGGATTTAGTTGAGTATGTAGCTAGACAACAAGCACAGGTGGCACAGGATGCTACAGATGCAGCAGCAGCTATCTACAATGCCTACTTGTCTCAAGCAAAAGTTAGAACTGCACTAGAAGAGTTTGCAGCCAAGACAGGCACACTGTCTGATGACGCTATAGCTAAAGCTGCCACTATGCCACCAGAAGAGTTGGCTCAGTTAGACTTAGATCCTAAAACTTTAGAAGAAATAAGAGAAGTACAAAAAATAACTAGAGAGATTCAGGAGGGTGAACTACCTGATCCAGCTACCTTTGATGAGATTGTACAAGCTCCAGATCAACAGATTACAGAACCTGTAGAAGAAGTAGATGCTGCTAAGTTTGCAACAGATACACCTATAGCCACACCTCAAGTTGATTACACATTACCACCTACACAGACAGCTACTGCAGAGGCTACACGAGTAGAGAACGCTGCAGAGTTTTCTGAGATAGCAAATGCACAACAAAAACAGACAGAGTTTGTACCTGACATAACAGCAGAACAAGCGTCAGTTGTAGATGCAAATGAAATAGTAGATGTAAACAACATACTAAATACAGAAGAGATTGTTGTAACTGGACAAACACTCAGTGGACTAAACGAAGCAGCTACACTAAAAGCACAGACTGCTACATTCTCACAACAGCTAGAGGCACAGTTTGCTAAAGGTGAAGTTAGCCCACAGTCTACAGTATCTTTTCAATTAGAAAAACTTATGGACTCTTTCAACGATGGCACACCTGCATGGGCTGCAGGAGCACTACGTAAAGTAAACGAAGTCATGAACGCTAGAGGTTTAGGTGCTAGTTCTATGGCAGGGGCAGCTATGATACAGGCTGCTATGGAGAGTGCCATACCAATAGCACAGGCTGATGCATCTATCTTTCAAGCTATGGACATGGAAAATGTTCGTAACAAACAAGCTGTAGCTTTAGCTAACGCTGCTGCTGCACAGAGGTTTGAGCTAGAAAACCTAACTAATAGACAATCCACTGCAGTGCAAAACAGTATTAACAATGCTAACTTACAGCTAACAAACTTGAGCAATACACAAGAGGCTGTGTTGGCACAGGCACAACTAAGGGCTGGTCTAAGAAATCAAAACCTTAGTGTGTCACAAAACATTGCATTAGCAAATGCAGGTAGGTTTGCAGAAGTAAATAACTTAAACTTAACTAACAGACAACAGGCATCCATACTAGAATCCACACAGGCACTAGAAGTAGATCTTACCAACTTGTCAAACGCACAACAAACTGCGCTGGCTAACTTACAAGTAAAAGCATCTATGATGGGGCAAGAGCTTACTAATGAGCAGCAGGTAGCTATTCTTACAAGCACACAGGCATTTGAAACAGAGATGCTAAACGCTACAAGTAAACAACAAGCTTTCTTACAGGATGCTACATCCACTGCAGCTATGCAAGGTAGAGCCTTAGACAACAGACAACAAACATCTCTGTTTAACGTATCTAATCAGTTACAAGAACGTGAACTAGAACTAAACAACGAACAACAAGTTAGACTGTTTAACATGAGTAATAAGTTAAACATTGAAGTAGAAAACTTGTCTAACCGTCAACAGACTGCACTAGCTAATGCACAGATAGAAGCATCCATGCGTGGGCAAGAACTTACTAACGAACAACAAGTAAATGTAATACGTGCAGAACGTATAGCTGAGATAGCTAACCTGCAGTTCAGTGCAGATCAGAATCGTGTGTTACGTAACTCAGAACTAGTGCAAACCTTTGACTTGACTAATGTGACTAATGCACAAGCTAAACTATTAGCGGATGCAGCAGCACTAACACAAGTTGATGTAACTAACCTGTCTAACGAGCAACAAGCAGCGCAACAAAAAGCCAATGCGTTTCTACAGTTAGACTTATCCAACATTGACAAGCTACAACAGATGGAGTTGTTTAAAGCGCAAGAGTCAATACAAAGTATCTTTAGTGATCAGGGTGCATCTAATGCAGCATCACAGTTCAATGCAGCTAGTCAAAATCAGATCAGACAGTTTATGATGAATCAAGATTCTCAAGTAGATATGTTTAACAATACACAGATGAATGCTATGAACCAGTTTAACGTTGGTGAACTAAATGCTATCGCTAGATTTAATCAAGAGATACAGAATCAGCGAGACATGTTTAACGCACAGAATCAACTTGTTGTAGCGCAAGCTAACACACAGTGGAGGCAGAACATAGCAACAATAAACAACGCATCCATTAATGAAGCTAACATGCGTGAGGCTATGGCAGCTAACAATCTAACAGCACAAGGTATTGCTGAGTTGTGGCAGCAAGAGCGTGACTTAATGAACTACGCATGGCAGACAGCAGATAATGAGCTTGAAAGACAAAACAAGTTAGCTATTCAAAATATTAGTGCTGATGCAAGTTCTAGCGCTGGTTTAGCTGGCGCAGCAGGAAGTTTCTTAGGCACAATAATTAACGGTATGGCAAGAACAGGTACAGGTCTTTTTGCAGGTGGTAAACCTGCCGCAGGCGGTTAATTAAAAAATTATAAAAACAGGATAATAAGACATGTTAGATTTTGAAACCTTTGTAGCAACAGTTATAAAAGAAAAGTTTGCAGAGTTGGACGATACTGCAGCAGCAGCACGAGAGCAACAAGGCATTCAACAAATGGGTCTTGGCAATAGGGTTATAAGTAACACACAAATAGAAACAGAAGAATTACCATCAGCCGAAACACCAGTATCTACTTCCACTCGTGTTTTAAGTGATATGTCTGACCCATTATACTATCAGCCTGCTGAGTTCCCTACTCAAGAGGTTCGTGTGGACAACGCTCCTAGATTTAGCAATATAAATAAATCTACTGTGTTAGATATACTGAGTGCTAATCGTGATGGTCTAGAGAAGCAAGGCATAATTAAAATGCCCATGCGTATGTTACGACAGCCAGATCCAACGTTGGATATAGATGCACTACAAAGTAGAATACTAGACAAACTAGATTTAAGACCACCAGAGGGAAGTGTACAAGATATCCAGTACGGTGCAGAGTTACAAAAATTAGGAGATCCTCCTACAGATGAGGAGTCATTGGATAAAGAAAGTGTTCTTGGTCCTCCAACAACAACCGATGTAGAGATAGGATTAATGTCACGTCCAGTTGGTCCTAAAGATGTAGGAGATCCATTAGGAGAGGGAGATGCTATAGTAAGAGCTTTCTTTCAAGAGGAGAATGATACTAGCATAACGGATGCAGATGGCAACTTTTCTCAAGACGCTTTAGAAACAGCTTTAAAGAACGCAGTGCCTAATCCATATCAACAGGCTTTAACACTGGGTTTAATAAGAGTAGAGGTAGGAGATGACGGTCCAATAATAGAAAATACAGGATATAGTTTAAACAGAGCTTATGAAGTGTACAATGATGCAAGTGTTAATGCTGCATTAGCATCTCTACCACAAGCAGAACAAAATAGGCTTAAAAGAAATCGTGGTACACCCTCTAATGCTCTTGGACTAGCTATAATGGATATAAATTATGATGGAGGCAGTAATTACAGAGGTAGAGGGCTGGTTCAACTTACACATCGTAGAAACTATCAAGCCGTACAAGATCGTTTAGCGGCTAAAGGTATTAACATTGATCTTGTAGGAAATCCAGATTTAGCTCTTGATACCAGATACACCCTACCAATAACTTTAGCTTACCTAGAAATGAACGGATTGAATAGTCAAACAGCCTCTAAACTTTCTACGGATACTTTAAACGACTTAATAAACCCCGGTGCTTCTGCTGCAGTGGCTGAAGAAAGATGGGCTAATGTAGTTGAGGCTCTTGAAGCTGCAGGAGAAGAAGAAAAAGCAAGAGAGATGCAGTTAAGAAATGAGTATCAAGCTCAAAGAACAGTTCAAACTGTGGTTGATGGTAAAATTGGCGTGAACAGTTATGATGCAATACAACGTTGGGCAGGTGAGAGAAACTTAACTGTTCCTGAAGTCACACCAATTACTAAAACTTACAGAGGTGGCGAAAGAGCAGGAGAAACTTATCAGTCTTTTTCAGACGAGGATAAGATAAAACTAGCAATATTTGTAAATGAGAACACATAATGATGGGATTACCTTTAGAACTAATAACCATGCTTTTCTCCACTGTACTAGGTGGGGTGATGTCCATATGGGGGCAGTCTGTAAAAGCTAAAGAAGCTAACAACAAGATGCTTTTACAACGTGCTAACTTTAGAAAAGAAGCCGTAGCTGAAGCACGTAACGCTGGCAAAGATGACAAACACTTTGCTTGGACTAGAAGATTAATAGCATTAGGTGCAGTATTTAGCATTATTGTCTTGCCAAAACTAGTCGCAGTGTGGTATCCTGATGTCAGCGTTTATGTAGGATATACAGAAGCAACTGGTGGTATTATGAACTGGTTGTTTGGGCCAGATGAAGCTATACAATGGAAAGTAGCTAAAGGCTTTGTAATAACACCACTAGATACACACATCGTATCAGCCATAGTAGGACTATACTTTGGCGCTGGGTTTACTAAATAGGAAAAGAAAATGGAAGCAACAAATTTTGGAGCACCGATACCAGGAAACTCTCTATTCACTACACCTAGTGATGTACCGTGGGAGCGTCCATCTGAGTTAGATACAGTAGATGATGCGTTAGCCTACTACTTTACTAACCTGCGTGATCCTGAAATCATAGATGACGTTATGACTGTGGTTGACATGGGCATACCGTTAGAGCCTATCGTCAAGACTATGTATATGTCATCAGTTATGATGGGTATACACAACTTAGATGTAGGTCTTATTGTTGCACCTGTGTTGACTGAGTTCTTAGCAGCCGTAGCAAAAACATACGAGATAGATTTTAGATACGCTAATATTGATCCTCAAGAAGCTAGAAACGAAAAAGAACAACAGAAAGTAGAAATGATGTTGAGGACAGCCATAGACAAAGGCATAGAGGCAAGTGGAGAGGATGACAAGGGAGTTGCTTTACTAAAAGAAATGGCAGCTACTCTTAGAGATGAGGGTGAGATAGAGGAAGAAACAAAAGAAAATGTACAAGATGAGCCGCCTGAACCAGTAGAGTTACAGCTTGTCGAAGAGCAACCTGTTCAAGAGCAGGGTCTAATGGCAAGGAGAGGTATGTAAGATGGGATTTGATTGGAATGCATTTACAGCTAACTTTCTTAACACAGTTAGCACAGGTATAAATGAACGTCTTGAAGCTCAAGAAGATGAGAAAAAGCTGTTAGATAAAGAATACGAAGACGCCAGAGCCGTATTTAATAACCGTAAAAAATTAGTTGCAGGTAATATGATGCTTGTTGGTAAAGCTAGAAACTTAGGCGCTAACGACATGCAAATAAAAGCTGCTATATCTTCAGGAGAGGCCGGACTTGCTACCTTAGTTAAGGCTATGGAAAAGCACGTTATGAAAACAGGCAGAGGCACAATGACATTGCCAGAGGTAGATACATTGGTAGAAGGTGCAGAGCTTTTTGAAGAGGGTGATGTAAAAGATTTTTTAAGCAGATCTTATGGTTTAGAAAGAGAAATAGATACTGATTTAGAAGACGATAGAACCACACTACAAAAGTTGTTTGCATCTGGTGACACAAGAACTGCAGCTAAACTAGCATTTGGTAAAGACAGGGTTAGCATGATAGAACTTGCTCGACAGGATGCTTACGATAGCCTAGCTCCTGACAGAAGTTCAGTATATTTAACTACAGATCAGGCTAGAGTGTTTGACGTGCAACAAGGCATGAGAGACTTTAATAGAGAGATGGAGTTATTGCTTAATAATATAGAAAAAAGCAAAGCGTACTTAAATGCTAGTCTTCTACCTGATGTTGAACTACCTGACGGTAGTAAAATACCAGCAACTACAGCAGTGGTAGATCGTGCTAAAGCATTTATTATTGAAAAATATGTAAAGCTAGGTGGTCAAACTTTTATTGATAATCTTAATCCTGAACTTTATGACATAGATCCATCTTTAATTGAGTTAGTGACTGATGGACTAGGTGTAGGAGGAAACAACGCTACATCTAAAGCATTGATAAAAGCTACAGCAGCAGACATGGGTACGCTGATAGAAGAAGTTAAAGGTAATATAACGTTAAAATATAATATTGATGCAGACGGTAAGATGCTAGGTAATATTACTTTTATAACTCCTAATGCAGAGGGAGGTTTACTAGAAAGAGAAATAGATCCAAATAATAAAGAACAAATAAAAGAACTAACTCAAATGGGTTTTAACTTTGACACAATGTATGAGGATGATGGAACTATAAAAGCTGCTATAAGTGCTATACCAGAGCCTAGCTTTTTATTTCCAGGTCAAGAGATAACTACAGAGGTGCTACCACCAGCACCCCTTGGTGGTCAAATGACACCATTAGCAGATGAGCGTAGAGATGACGATCCTGAAATAGTAATACCAGAGACTAAAGTAGATCCTAAAGATACAGCAAGTTTACTTGATGATTTTATAGCTTTCTCTAATGAAGGAGGGCTTTCTGGTAGAGCAATAAAAAGAAGAGAAGAAGAAAGAAGAAAAGAAAAAGCAGAGGCAGGAGAAACTGACGAAGAAAAAGAAGAGCCAATTGAAGAAGCACCAACAGATATTACAGTATATGGAATAACAAGTTTTGCTCAACAGAACTTTAGTATAACTCCAGATGGCAAGGTATACATCAATGATCGTATAACAAATAAACCTAAAGCCTTGGTTACAGATCAAGCAGTAATAGACGGAGTTCTAGAAAAGAATAAAGAGTTTGTAACTAATGCGATAATTACTTTTATTACAGATGCAAATGAAAAAGGTTTACTGAATGATAAAGCTAAACTAATGGGTTATTGGAAAAGGTTTTCAGCTAAGAACAGATTGACTCCTTACGTCATGAAACAAGTTGAAGAAGAACTAAGAAAACAATTGGATTTATAATGGCAGACGTTTACACAGGTAGTTTATTTGATTTAGTAGAGGGTAATCAAGGTACAGCTTTAACTGTTCCTCCTAAAAAAGTATACTCAGGTAGCATATCTAATCTTGTGCAAGGTGCTATAGATGGCACGTACAAAGAGGAAGAGGACGAAGATGTTATCTTTGACAGTAAAGTTCCTGACAAGAAACTAAAACTAGAGGATTTCTACAAAAGAGAAAACTTAAATATTATACGTGAGTATATGTCTAGAAACAAAGGCGATGACTATCGCACTATGGAAGATGACACTAAGCTAGTCAATGACTTTGTAGATCATATGCGCTGGTTCAATGCAAACACCTTGTCAACTGCAGGTGAGGTGCAGTTTGTACGTAAGGGCAGTGAAGCAGACAAAGCTGCTGCAGCAGATGCATATAGATTGTATGACAGTTTAGGCAACTTGTTTAACAGAGGAGAAACTTTATCTGGTAAAATAGACGGTATAAAAGATTATATCTTTGCTGCTGCTGCAGATCCATCAAACTACTTAGGACTTCTCACTGGTGGTATAGGTAAAGCAACCACACTAGGTGTGACAACTGCTAGTAAAAAACTAATTAAAGAAGCAGCTAACAGAGCATACAAAGAGGGTATTCGTAAGGGTGCTAACTCAAAGGCTATAAACAAAGCAATAAAAGAAGCACAAGATGATGTAATTGCTAAGATAGGTAAGGGTGCAGCTAGAAGTAAAGCAGGTAAACTAGCTCTTCAACAGGCTGCTATCAATACTAGAACAGAAGCATTTCGTAAGCTTGGATTTAGCTCTCTCAAAGAGTTTGAAAAAAGTAGATTAAAAAAGGGCAGGGTAGCAGAGTTAGCAGCCACGTTTGGTGCAGATGCTACAGTTGCCGCATTTCAAGACATAGCAATACAGGATATATACCTAGACGTAAACGTAGATGACTCTATAGATTCAATAAACAAAAAACAAGTGTTACTTAGTACAATACTAGGTGGAGCTATGGCTCCTGCATTCTCCTTGGCTGGCACTGGCATAGCTACCACATCTCGTAAGATAGGTAAGAAGACTAGCCTAGCGGATGCTCAAAAAGAAATGGCTATGCAAAAGTTTGCAACAAAAGGTGTAGTGGATGCAGCTATAGGTTTTGAAGCATCTAAGGTTATACGTCAGGGGTACAAGTCTTGGGCTAAGAAAGTAGAAGCAGGTAAAGAGATACGTGGTAATCAGATGATGCCAGAGGGTTTACTTGGTGAGATACTTCTAGGTCCAGATAAAGAGACAGGTCTTGTAGGATTGCTCAGAAAAAAAGGTATTACAGTAAACAAGGATACTTTTATATCAGACTTTCTAACAGACGTAATACGTGTGATGCCTGATAAAGAGTTTGCTGCCATGTCAAAGGACTTTGAGAAAGCCACAGGAATACATTTAGGAGATGTCGCAGCAGCTAAAGTTAAACTAAGTGACGTAATAGCATCATACTCCAGTGGACTAGGTAAAGAGCTATCCATATTTGCTCAAGCTAAGAACAAGCTTAACGCTGGTGTTGTCATGGGCAATGATATAATTAATCAGTCGTTAGAACGTAAACAAATAAGAGATGCATTAGAGGATGGGATTCCTGGTTATTTCTTAGGTAAAGAAAAACAACCAAAGAAACTAATGTACTTCCAAAACGTTTGGCGTAGAGCACTTGTGTCCTCTGTGCCTACAACTGCAGCTAACATATTTGGTTGGTCACAGTATTACTTAGGCTCTACGGTAGCAGACATGTTAAACGGTGGTGCATTCTACGCTTATGGAATAGTCTCAGGTAATAAAGAAGCTCAAAGAATAGGCTCTGTGTATTGGAAGATACAGGGAGACAAGTTTAGAAACTTGGCTGATCCGTTTACTACGCATGACGCTTACATGAAGTTCTTAGATGAAAACAAAGATATAAGAAGCTTACTACATGAAACAGTTGGTGGTACTGGTGTAGAGATATCAGCAGATAAGTTTGACATAAATCCAGACAGTAAAGTATACAAAACAGTAGAG
>TARA_R100001440_G_scaffold14544_1_pt1 | contig 11265 bp, 12 predicted proteins | sample TARA_R100001440 | Tara Oceans TARA_R100001440 (sample SAMEA2622112) | marine metagenome | biome: marine biome (ENVO:00000447); feature: surface water layer (ENVO:00002042); material: "saline water (ENVO:00002010), including plankton (ENVO:xxxxxxxx)" | depth 5 m
GATGAATTCATCAATAACGGAACGTCTAACACTACCGACATTTCAGCAAAGGGGGTGTCTCTCAACGCTACTAGCCAGCATATTCAGTTCTGGTACCCAAACAGAATTACAACAACCCCATCCTTTAGTGTTGGATCTAGCGCTGGAGCCCTGAACGCTGAGACATGGACAGCCATATCTGGAACAATATCTCATACTAACTCAGCGGGATTTACAGAAACCTATAGGGGCTGGAAGAGTCCTAACCCGCTAGATAATACGGGGGGTGTAAACACATGGTACATTGAAGTAACTTTTTAATTAGAGATGCCTAAACTAAGTAGTGTTATAGAACAGGTTTCAGGAGCCTTTAAGATGGTAAAGGGTAAGGACGTAGACCTTACTGATGCTGATCTTATGGGTAGTAATCTTGATGACAATGACCTGATACTTATAGATGACGCTGCTGCAGGGACACAGGACTCTACAAAAAAGTCTGTAGTTAGCAGGGTTTGGGATTACATATCAACTAAGCTTGCTGCAGTCACTGATGTAAGCTCTTATAGCTGGGTGTTAGATGAGAACGACATGGCCTCTGACTCTGACACAAAAGTGCCAACGCAGCAGTCAGTAAAGGCTTATCTATCTAGTTTTCCAGGACCTACGGGCCCAGATGGTGGTCCTGGACCGCCAGGAACCCCAGGAACGCCAGGGACACCAGGAGACAACGGTGACGACGGAAACCCTGGTGACGATGGAGGTCCAGGTCCTCCAGGGGAGCCAGGCCCTCCAGGAACGCCAGGGACTCCAGGGGAAAATGGAGACGACGGAAACCCTGGTCCTGATGGGAGCGCAGCGATAGTAAAGACTTTTGTGGTAACCGTACAAAGCGTAGAGGGATCCAATAAGTATTTTGTAGATGGCGTACAGCAAGACTCTATAACCCTTCTTAGGGGTTTTACGTATGTGTTTGACCAATCTAACAGTAGCAACAGCGGTCACCCTATAGCTATATCTACTACTAGTGACGGAACCCATAATTCTGGGTCTGCTTATACAAGTGGATGGACCTACAGCGGAACTGCTGGTAGTTCTGGCGCTAATGGCAGTTTTTCAGTTCCTTCAGACGCTCCTGCAGCACTGTACTACTATTGTCAAAATCACTCTGGAATGGGTGGGAGCATTACCACTGAGGTGCTTCAGTCTGGTGATGACGGTAGTCCAGGGAGTCCAGGAAGTCCAGGGGAACCAGGGACACCAGGGACACCAGGGACGCCAGGGGAACCAGGGGGACCAGGTCCTGATGGTCCTGATGGGAGTCCAGGGCCTCAAGGAAATGGGGGGGATACGGCGTATCAGGTTTGGAGCTCTCAACCAGGAAATAGCGGAACTGAGTCGGATTTTTTAGATTCTTTGGTTGGTCCACCTGGCCCTACTGGGGAGACTGGCCCCACTGGACCTACAGGCCCAGAAGAGACCCTAGATAGCACCATAGATATATTCCTTCCAGACGCAGGTACAACCGAAAGAATATTTGGAAAGTTTACTAAGACGGACGAAATATCAGTTGGTGATGGGAGCAAAACCGCATTAGATATAATAAAAGAAGCTCTAATATCTCTAGGCCAAATTGGAAACCCAAGTATAACTGCCAACCCAAACAATATAGACTACGATACTGTATCTACAAATACCCCTGTTTCTATAAGCTCATCTCTAAACAATGTAAACCAATCTCAAGGGTCTAGTCTATTTTTTCAGTTGCAGAAGTTTACTGGATCTACAGCAAGCTCTTCTTCAGATTGGCAGCCCGTAGGAAGTTCGATAGAAAAAACTGGGTCGGGAGTCCAAACGGCTACTTTCCCAAACCAAACTGTTTCTTTTAGCGCCAATCCTTCGGCATCTTCGTTTCAGCACTTTAGGGTTAAGGCTACAGACAGTGAAAGCAACCAATCGAAATTTAGTAGTATCGTTTCTTTTAACCCCTCGTATGCTGCCCCCACTGTTACTCTTACTGCTGGCAGAACTACTAACGCCACTGGATCGTCAGAGTCTAACGCAAATAGACTTATATACAATGGTCAGACTTCATTTAGCGGGACTATAACTAGAAATAGCCCTGGCGTAGCCCTTGACAAGTATGCCATCTATCTCTCTGGACAAACAAACCCAATTATTGGCCCAACAAGCATACCCTCTTCATCATCTTCTGCAAGCGTGTCTGGTAGCCATGACGCAGGGTTTATAGACATACAAAACCAAAAGCAGTTTACTGTAAAGGTTTGGGACGATAAATCTTCTTATAGCTCTAACACCTCTCCTGCAGCGGCCACCAGCAGTAGCTCTTATACCATAAACAGGCTGCCAGTAAGAATGGTTATTACTACCACTGAGGCTGGGTCTAGTTACACTGACGCCCAGTTCAGAACTCTGTACACCTCTCAGTCGTTTGGCAACAATATGCAGCAGATAAACGAACATGCGAACACTGCTACAAGGGATAGTTCTACAAACGACTTGAGCCTTCAGTTTACTGTTCCTAGCGGGGCTACGTCAGGTAGGTTTATATACTTCTTTATTCCGAGATACTATTTTGAGAATTCAAATGGTACAGTTCAAGATATTACTGGGACATCGAACCCAAACATAGAGTTTATCTTTGACTACAACGGAACTAACCAGTCCTATGTTATTGATGACTTTGGAGAGCTTGACGCCGACTACTGGCTTTATGGTAGCGATATAGATATCCAGACTCAGTTTGGAAGCTCATCATACTATACGCCACATATAGTCATAAGAATAAAGACAGCCTTAGGAGGGTCAGGACAGGTTGGGAAAAAATATTTAATAAAGAATACTGAGTAATGCCTGAATTTGACGGACCCTTACAGCATTCAAACTCAAGTGCCTTTCTCGTAAACCTGGCTAAAAGCGGAGGAAGTCAGCTTCGAGGAATTGGAATATTTGCGTCTATTAACGGGGCTTCACCTAATAGAAACAGTCTCCCTTCAGATATGCGGGTTGAGGGGTACTTGGCTATCGTAACGGATGTAGATAAAGTATATCAGTACAAAGGAGGGGGATGGACCACCGCTAGTAATTGGGCTGAAATAGGGAGCGGATCTGGAACTCCAGGAAATGATGGGGAAGATGGCGCCCCAGGCCCTCCAGGGGAACCAGGGAGTCCAGGCAATCCAGGACAGGACGGTCAAGACGGAACTCCAGGACAGGACGGTCAAGACGGGGCAGACGGAACTCCAGGTGGACCCCCAGGTCCTCCAGGGGATGGTTTTACTGGAGGAAATTACAATAGCGGCACTGGAGTTGTAACGTTTACATCAGACACGGCTGGCCTTGGGTTTACTACAGGAGACTTGCGCGGAGCTCCAGGAAACGACGGTCAAGACGGTACCCCAGGACAGGACGGTCAAGACGGAACTCCAGGTGGGCCTCCAGGTCCTATCGGCCCTCCAGGCGAGGATGGCCCCCCAGGCCCAGACGGCGCTGTATCCATAAAGCTGGCTAAGATGACTATATCGTCATCTCATCATTCTGATGACAGCACCCCTTTTCTTTTTTCTGATTATGAATCTACTGATGGGGGTTATGAAAAGATACCATTTGATACGCAAAGTCTTGCTGATGGGTTAAGCACTGACACTGGAAACTATGAAATTGACATAAATTCCGATGGGACGTACTTAATAGCATACAGCGTTAACTTTGTTAAACGGGGCGCCACTTTGACACAAAACGCATATAAAACTTATGCGGCTACTTCTGCAAATGGAACTCAGTATGCTGAATCTATAGTGTCGTACAATATAACGGACTCAAACAGCCTCTCAAATCATAGAACCGCAACTGGACTTGAAATTGTTAGCCTGTCTAGCGGAGATTCTGTAGCGGTGTATGTAGAAGGTATTGGAACAGACTATGGAACCAGCAACACTACTGGCCTTTTCATAGCGGGTACAGATGATGCGGGGAGTGGCACCACTTTCAGGATGGGTGAGTACGACGACAACTTCACTGGAACATCTAGGGGTGGTTGGTTTCAAATATTTAAAATAGGTTCTGGAGCTGATGGGTCTCCAGGTCCAGCTGGCACTCCAGGAAATGACGGTCAGGACGGCACCCCAGGAAACGACGGTCAAGACGGGACAGTCTACACGCCTGGAGATGGACTAGTCCTTAATGGCACAACCCTTTCTACTGACCTAAAGGCAAACAGCGGCCTCGTAATAGACAGTGGAGAGGTATCCATAGATGTAAACGACGTTACTGATGCTGTACAGGAGGGAAACAATACTGTTCCAGACCTTATAAGAGAGGGGATTACGGGGGGCGTTGAGATGATAGGCCACATAAACTCTTCTCAGGGCACAGTAAAGTTTACTTTCGATCAGTTCATAGAGGCTATAGTGTCGGGAATGATAAACTCAGAAGTATCCAGTGGGTTCGGAAGTGTAGATACCTATACTGGGGCGGGGTCGACAACTCCTTATGACCTCGACGGCGACGGAGTTATAGGAGTATCTGACCTCCTAACTATGCTGTCCAACTTCGGGGGTTCAACATCGACGACGATACCAAGAGAAGTCCTGTTTAAGTATAAAGACGATGTAGATGACGCGAACACAAACGGATCTTTAGGTACGGTTAGCGGAAGTGCCTCCCAGTTTGGAGTTACAAATCAAGTAATAGGTGTCATTACAGATACCGACCACTTTACGGTCAATGCCGTAGACAGTGGACAAAAAAGCGTTGACGTAACCATAGATAACACCAATGGATCTACCACTGAAGACATGGTTGTCTTTAAGGATCAAACTGGAGGGGCCACTGGTGATGTATTAATATCTACGATTGGGGCTCAATACACAAACGGGTCAATAAAAGCAAGTCTTGGAGGGTGGACTTTCATTAATCCTGGAGTTGGATCTTTCTTTTTTGTCTTGTCAATGAAGGTCGGCAGAAAAGTAGGATCAACATACACTTTCAGCACTCCCGTTCCAATAACTCAACATGTAGGTACTTCTGATCTTGCTATTGTAGATGTAGTACTGACAAATGCAGAAACCGTGGTAGAAATGAACGAATTGATACTCCCCACTCTTTCAGCAGATGACGGAACTGTTGACATAAAAAAGGTTTTTGATGCAGGAACGGCCAGTAACGTTGACTTTATAGCCCCTAATACAACAGAGGTAGCTATTCAGCTTATGTATAGTATGGCTGGAAATGGCGAAGCGCAGCCTCAGCAGACTGGAAGGGGAGACGTAACTTACACATGTAGCGTTTTTTAACCAATGGCAATTCAAATATATAAAGACGGTAACGTAGTAACGGTGTACAACACCGTGAGCCAAAAATCAATAAGCCTAGCTCAAGACGAGGATGTTGTGGCTACTGTAAACTCTAGTAATTCTAACGCAGTAGATGTAAGAATAGGTCCTTCTGTTGCGTCTGACAGCGATATAAGGTTGTTTTTTGGGGTTAACCACACTCTGTTTGAAGACGAATCTGGAACTGCACTTGGCGCCAGCGCCTCGGCTACAGCTACAGCCATAAACAACATATTTGACGACCTAGTTAACAGAGGAAGGTTTAGGGGGATACTCTTAAATACCACAAACTCAAATAGCGGAGGTGTGGGAACGGGAACTATTCGTTTTGCCGTTGGAGATACATTTATAAACTTCGGGAACAACAAGGGTCACTTTCACGTAGACACTGCTTTTGATTTTACGAGACAGCAGAACCTTTCTAGTGCTATCACTCACTATCTAACTCACGTAACTAATGTTACAAAAATTGCTGTTGGGGGTGATGCAAAACTAGTAGACTTAGACCCAACTACTGGAAGCGATGCGTTTTCCGAAAGCATGCAGAGCTTCGCCATAAGTACAACTGGAGGGGTTATTTTCTCTGCCAATTCAGGTTTTGCTGTGATTGGAAATTCCCTTACGTCTGGGACGGCTACAGCATCAACAGTTAGCTCATCTAATATTACTAGCGGGACCAACGCAGACATAAATATAGATCCAAACGGGTCTGGGAATGCTGTTTTTAAAGGAAGTGCAACAAGAGGGTCTGGACAGATTGTGTTAAACTGTGAGGTTAACACTCACGGAATTACAATAAAGGGCCCTCCTCACTCAGCGGGGGCTTCATATACTCTGGTCCTTCCCGACGACGAAGGGTCTAATAACCAGGTTTTAAAAACAGACGGTAGCGGAAATTTAGACTGGGTTGACGTAGACAGCGGTGTAACAAGCGTGACTGCTGGAGTAGGACTAGATGGAGGGGCAATAACCTCCACTGGCACAATAGACTTAGCGGATACGTCTGTAACCGCTGGCAGCTACACAAACGCAGACATAACGATTGACGCGCAGGGAAGGATTACATCAGCCGCTAATGGATCTGGAGGAAGCGGTGGAAGTAGCACTCTGTTGGGTTTGACAGACACCCCTTCATCATTTGGTAGCTCTGGTCAAGTTCTTGCAGTAAACAGCTCAGGAAATGCAGTGGAGTTTGTAAACCAGAGTGGTGGAAGTGGTGGAACTCAACAAACCCTGGATGGTCAAAAGATAGAGTTTGTAACTAGAAGCTCAGCATACGGAAACGGCGCATACGAAGGCAAGGTCATGAAGTTTGGCACTGCTACTCTTCAAAGTTTAAAGCTATACCAGTACACATCTTCTGGATGGTCCCCTACTGACGCAAACCAGACAGGAAAAGCAGAGGGCATGCTGGGATTGGCGCTCGGATCAAGTGAGTCTTCGGATGGATTGTTGATGGATGGTCTTATTAGCGCTAATGCATTTAGCGGGTTTTCCGCTGGAGACACCCTGTACGTCAGCGAAACAGAATCAGCGATAACGAATACTGCGCCCACGGCATCGGGATCTATTGTGAGAATAGTGGGGTATGCCCTTGGAACTGGATTCATTCACTTTAACCCATCTGATAACTTTATCGAGCTTGCGTAATGCCAGACATAAGCAGCTACAACGGAATTGAAATGGCGGATATTTCATCAATAAACGGTCAAACAGTGCCTTCGGGATCAAGCGGAGTATCAGAGTCTGATGATGGCGTATTGTACTTTGAAGCAGGGGGGTTTAACAACAGGGTGCCCGATGCAGACGAAATATTTGCAGGTCAGGCAGTGGCTCTATATAAAGCTCAGATTTCATCTAGAACTGATATAGTCAGGATGAAGTTAAATCAGTATCACCTATATGCCTTGTCTAGTGACGACAAGCTGTATAGCATGGGGTATACAAATCAGGCCTACATGGGCCGATCTATAACGGGGACTGGAAATGAGCCATACAAGCTAGTAGAGTGTTTAACTAACGTATCTAAGTTTGCTCCTCATTCGTCAGGCTGTTGGGCAATCAAAAACGACGGAACTCTTTGGTGGTGTGGAAGCATTGGGTTGTATGCGTCCAGCAGCCACACGGGTCAAAGTACGACTATATCTAGCTATGGGTGGAAACAGTTTCAGTCTGATACGGATTGGATAGATATATTTGGTTGGCCCCCATACCCATCTACTATGTTTGCCACAAAAGGGTCTTCTGGATCTGAATATTTATACACTTGCGGTTACAATCAATATGGTAGAACTGGACTTGGAACTACAAGCGGAACTACAAAGCCGTGGACTAGAGTTAAGTCCGACGCAAGCACAAACTGGTCAGAAACTATTTCTAAGGTTGATGTAGGGTACAATGCAACCCTCGTAGTGACTAAGAGCGGAAAGTTCTTTGCTATGGGTGACGCAAACTACGGGGCTTTGGGTCAGGGTAATACGTCCGATAGCAGCTATCCAGTTCAAATAGGAAGCGACACAGACTGGGAAACTCCCGTTCGAGGGAGGGTTGTTTCTTACTGTATTAAAACGGATGGCACTTTATATGCGTCTACTTCAAGCAGCAGTTATTACGACATCAGGGGAAGCGTAACAAATAGAACATACAGTCAGGTAGGTACCGATAGCGACTATCAAGAACTAAGAGTCATAGCCAACAACAGTTCAAGTGGGTCGGAATTGATATTTGCAAAAAAGAACAACGCTTGGTATGCTAACTGGAACAACTCATTTACTAACGGTTTTATGGGGAGTGGGTCTAGTCCAGCCCCTGGGGTAAACACGTGGGTTACTATTAATACCATGCTGAAGGGCAATGACATAACACCTACCATTACTGACATGGCTATAACCTACAAGGGCGGAACTAGCTCTGGCGGAGAGACTGTTCTTGTGTCTACTCAATCTGCTTAACAACAAATAAAACATGGCTAGTTATAAAGTTTCTGTAACATCAAATGAAGATTTGATGCAAGAGTGGAAAGACAACAGGTGTCCTAACTTCTGTTTTTGTTTTGATCAAGAGACCCTAGAAGACTGCGTCATCGAAGACGGAGAGTATATGGCAACGTATCAAAGCATGGAGTTAGATCAAAAAACAAACTTTACCTATATAGGTGAAAATGGAAAGGAGATTGATTATAGTTTGGATCCTGGGGAGTACGGAATAAAGCCTTGATTTATTATCTATATTTGCATCAATGAAAGCCTGTAAGTGCTATAAGAGGGGAGGGAGAGTGAAACTCAAAATGGGGGTTCACAAAGACAAGAAAAAAGGAGGGCTTACAAGGGCTGGAATAGCTAAGTACAACAGAGAGACTGGGAGTAATCTCAAAATGGCTGTTACTACAAAGCCTTCAAAGCTAAAACCTGGAAGTAAAGCTGCGAAGAGAAGAAAAAGCTTTTGCGCCAGAATGAAAGGAGTAAAAGGGCCAATGAGAAAACCAAACGGAAAGCCTACTAGAAAGGCTCTTGCACTAAGAAAATGGAACTGTTGATATGGATGCGCTAACTCAATTTGAACTGCTTAGCATAGTCGGGGCACTTATAGGGATGTGGGTCAAGTTTCAAAACGATTACACTAGCCTAAAGGCTAGAGTGGGGGTCATAGAGGCTGACAACGGGGAGCTCAAGCAAAACATAAAACAGCTTCTTGAAGACATACAGGAGATCAAGCTTCTCCTAGCTAAAAACAAAGTAACATGAATAATACTAGCCAAGTCGCATTCGGTCAGCTGGGATCTGCTTTTGCAACAGGAACTGGATCGATTACAATTCCCAGCGGGAAAACCGTGGTTGCTATCACCGCCCTTGCAGCTGCGAAGCTGGACTCATCCACAGCAGTTGAAAGCGGATTTGATAAACCTACCAATGCTGTCGCTATTCCTGCTGGATGCACCATATACGGAAGATTTACGGAGGTTGTGCTCGATGAGGGGTCAATCATGGCATACTTCGGATAATGAAAGCAGTTAAGTATCAAAAAGGCGGTAAGGCTCCAAAGCTTGAAATCTTTAACAAGACAGTTATGGTTGACCCTCCTAAAGGCTTTCACTGGATGGAAGAGCAAGGTCGCTACTACTTGATGAAGGGGGATTACAAGCCTCACCCTGGGGCTCTCAAGCAAGCTAAGTTCAAGCAAGCTAATCACCCTAAAGGATGATGGGTAAAAAAAAGTTTAACCCTAAGTACACCACTGGTAGTGCTAACGTAGGTGAAAGAAAAAGGCTGATGACTGAAATCAGCAACATCTACAAAAAGCACAGAGGGACAGCCGCAAAAAGAAAAAAGAAAGGGTTTCCTCCAGCAGTGGAAGCGAGGCTCAAGTCGCTAATGAAAAGAAGAGACAGGATATGAAGCCAGTAAAAAAGTACAAGAAAGGGGGCATGGCAGGGCTTAGTGCAGCTCAGAAAGAGGTGTATAGAAGGGGCCTTGCGGCATACATGAGCTCTGGAAACAGACCCAAGGTTTCTCAACACGCCTGGGCTATGGCTAGAGTGAAGAGCGACTTTGGACGTAAAGAAGCAGCTAAAATAAGGGCTAAAAAAGGGAAGTAATCCCTAACTATATTTGCTAAAATTTAATTTATGGAAGATCAACAAGTTAACCCTACAGAAGGTCAGGAAACTCCTTCCTTCACTTTTGTAGACGAGGCTGAGGTTCAGGCCGCTATGCAGCAGGAGCAGCAGACTCAGGAAACAGAGCCAACAGAGGTTGTGTCGGAGATCCCCGAACAGACTCAAGAGGTAGAGACTTCAACGGAAGAAACTCAACAACAAGATACTGAAGATTACTCCGAGCAAGAAATGGAAGGTGCCGTCCTGGAATACCTAAGCGAAAGGCTAGGTACCCAGATCGAATCTTTCGATTCTCTTCTCGGAAGTCCGCAACAAGAGAGCGAACTTGACGAACGGATATCTGCTATTGCGGAGTTTGTTCAAGAAACTGGACGTTCCCCGCAGGACTGGTTCGTGTACCAGCAGCTCAACCCTTCCGAAATGGATGATATGACTGCCATTCAGGTTCAAATGAACTCTGAGTACCCGAACCTGTCTCAAGAGGAGGTAGCCACGCTGATGAACAGCAAGTACAAGCTCGATCCTGATCTGCATACAGAGGATGAGGTGAAACTCTCGCAGTTGCAACTGAAAATCGACGCTCAAAACGCACGTCAGAGTATCGACGGGCTTCGAGAGAAGTACGCCGCACCTGAGGCAAGTGAGAGTGGAGATGATCAGCCTCTATTAGACGATCAGTGGATGGAGTCCATGAGGTTTGAAACAGAAGCCTTTGAAGGTGTTGAGTTTGAACTCGGTAACGGAAAGAGCTTCACTTTCGGATTGGACGACAACTACAGATCTAATCTTGTAGAGAAAAACACTCGCCTTGACGAGTTCTTTGATCCTTACGTCCAACAGGATGGGAGCTGGGACTACGACAAGCTGAATGTTCACAGAGCCGTGATCGACAACATGGAACAGATCGTTCAATCTGTCTACAAACAAGGTATGGCAGACGGTCAAAAAGGTCTCGTGAATCAAGCAGCCAACGTACAAGTTCAGACCCCAAATCAAGGTGGACAAACCCAGGAGGATAGTCTTTCAGCGCAACTAAGACAAGCGTTGGGGGGCGATACCACTTGGTCCTTTTGAAACAAAAAACTTTTACAATAAGAAATTATGAGTGCTATAGGCGCAACACAAGGGAGTACCAACGTCAGTGATGTCGGTGCATCGCTGAAAATGACTCCCGACAACTACGTGGCTCTTGGGTCACTTCTCGAATACAACAAGCCCGATAATCGGGACTTGCTCATCAAAACCTTCGGTGATCAAGGCATCACTGGCTTTCTGCAGCTGACTGGCGCTGTCCGCTCTGGCGGTACCGCTGACGAAGTT
>TARA_R100001440_G_scaffold25353_1_pt1 | contig 11237 bp, 11 predicted proteins | sample TARA_R100001440 | Tara Oceans TARA_R100001440 (sample SAMEA2622112) | marine metagenome | biome: marine biome (ENVO:00000447); feature: surface water layer (ENVO:00002042); material: "saline water (ENVO:00002010), including plankton (ENVO:xxxxxxxx)" | depth 5 m
TACAGACGATTTAGAGTTCTGCCGCGTAGCGGCTTCGTTCAACAAATCGCTCAAGCTTGTTCCCTGCCTAGCGGCGGCCACTGTCGTGGCGCTGGAATTACCCCGATAAACATGACGCACCCCGGCCTCAAACGGAGGCCATTTCAAAGTCCCCGTTTGTCCACTGGAATGACGATACGAGTTGCGAGATCTGTTAGCCGAGGGCGTTGAAAATCCACCAGGTAAGGGTAATGCGTTTGGGCGGTCGATGCCTTTGTTCCGGAAACCGATGAGAATGAGTTCAATGAAACTGCTTTTAAACTGTTTTATCAGTCTTTTTCTTACTTTATTACCCTCAATCGCACTTGCTGACGGCAATAGCGCGCTTATAGCCACTGTGGATCGAACCGCGAACGAGCTTCAAGCGAATGTGGGTTTCGCTGCTTATGATCTCGAATCAGGCCAGCGCTGGGAGTACCAGGCCGACCAGCGGTTTCCGTTGTCCAGTACGTTTAAAACTCTGGCTTGTGCCGCTTTGCTGCACCGGGTTGATGCAGGAGACGAGAATCTTGACAGGGAGGTGAGCGTCTCAAAGTCGGATATCGTGACCTACTCCCCGGTCACCGAAACATTCGCTGGCGGCCAGGCCATGACCCTTGCGGCGTTATGTGAGGCTGCGCTGACAATGAGCGACAACACCGCAGCGAACCTGATATTGCGAGCTTTAGGCGGGCCTGCGGAAGTGACGGCCTTCGCCAGGTTCTTGAAGGATGATGTCACTCGGCTTGATCGCTGGGAAACGGAGCTTAATGACGCGGCACCAGGCGATCAGCGCGATACAACAACTCCCAATGCGATGGTGAAGAACCTTCAGAGCTTGCTGTTAGGCGACGTGTTATCCACAGAATCCCGAGCTCAGTTACTCGATTGGCTTGAGCGAAACCAGGTCGCGGATGGGCTTTTCCGTGCTGTTGTACCTGAAGGCTGGGTTGTGGCTGACCGAACCGGGGCTGGCGGTTTTGGATCACGATCGATAACCGCCATCATTTGGCCGCCGGAGCGCGAGCCTATCATTGTCGCTTTATACATAACGCAAACGGATGCTTCTTTCCCTGCGAGGAATGAGGCGATTGCTGAGATAGGCAAGGCCATAGTGGTGGCGGTGAAATCAGGCCGGTAAAGCATTACCGCTGAATATCGTGAGAGTATGCTAGAGGATCGGTTATCCCGAGAGCCTCGCTTCGATACCGTGCATGCTGAGTCACAGGGACGTTCACTCATGAATATGGACTATTTGTTTTTTGCCGGGTGTTTCAGCTTTCTGGCGGCGGCCTTACATATCGGCGTTATTATCGGTGGCCCCCGCTGGTACCGTCTGTTCGGGGCTGGAGAAACGATGGCCCAGATGGCGGAACGAGGTTCACCAAAACCGGCAATTATTACCTTTTGCATTGCCGTGGTGCTGGTGGTCTGGGGCGTTTATGCATGGTCTGGAGCAGGCATTTTGCCTGGCATGCCTTTGCTCAAGCTAGCTTTAGTTGGCATCACGACGGTTTATCTGGCCCGGGGATTAGGCGGGTTGATTGCCCCTTTCATATCTGACCATCCTCATATTCTGCAAAACAGCACAGGCTTCTGGCTCTGGAGTTCTGCGGTTTGTCTGGTCATTGGCGTGTGCCACCTGATCGGTACGGTGAACGCTTGGCCGGTGCTGTGAGGCTCCCCCGAACCCGTGTAGCAGGCTGCTGATCTTGTGAAGGTGAGCACTATTGCAGCTACGCTTGCGTCTGAGTTTGTTTATCGATGTTTATCCATTAATTGAGATAAATTTATCAATATGCAGTAAAGTTGCGGCTGTCTGGCGGCTGATCGTCGCCGCTGAATGTTTTTATTATCAGGTTTATCTATGCCCGTGGAAAAACAAAAATCACCCGTCCGGCCTGCTTCAAGTACCACTCTGGCAAAGGCGTCGCTGCTGCTGCGAACCGTTGCCAACGTCTTTCCGACCGGCGGAACCCTGTCGCGTATTGCCCGCGAGATTGACATGAATACGGCGACCACGCACAGGTTGCTGACCGCACTGGCCCATGAAGGTTTACTGACCTTTGATCCCTATGCGAAAACCTATCATGTGGGGTTCGAGTTGCTGCAAATTGCCGAATCTGCCCAGGCGGTTGCTCCGGATTTACAACTACGCCATCGGTTGCGGCCGATGATTCTTGCGATTGCCCGTCGTTCCGAGGAGTCGACCTATCTGTCGATTCGTTCCAGCCGGGATTCTCTGTGCATTGATGTTGCTGAAGGCAGTTATCCGGTCAGTGCCAATACGCTGACTGCCGGCGCGCGCAGGCCGTTGGGTATTGGTGCGGGGGCAATGGCCTTGCTGGCCGCGTTGCCCGTTGCGGAAGGTGACCGGATGGTAAACACCAATGACGGCCGTTATGAACAATATTCAGGCATAACCCGGGATGAGGTTGCTGAAGGTCTGGCGCTGAGCCGGCGTCAGGGGTTCGTCTTCAATAATGGCCGTATCGTGCCGGAAGTTGCGGCTCTGGGCATCGCGTTCCAGGTTCCGGATATCCAGCATCACGTGGCGATCAGCGTGGCGTCGGTCGCCTCACGCATGAGCGCAGATCGCAGAGAGTTGGTGGTCAATGTGATCCGGGAAGAGATCAGTCGCTGGTTATCCCGGGAAGTCTCGCCCGCCTGACAACTGAATCGGGTTCTGGTGGCCTGCCTTTCGGTGGGTCACAACTGAGCTCTCCCGCACGTTTGCCCATCTGTTTTCTGTTTTGTTGTTCTGCATAGCGAAACACTGGTATTTTTTTGCGAACCCTTATTTCTCTATCTATAATGCCTTCCCGTTCATCTTAAAAATAATAAGCTACTGTTTTATATGAAGTAAATTGCAAAAAATAAGGTTTTTCGTCTTAGTTGTTTAATCTAACTTTCTCGATATGCAGTAAAATAATTGTGCAATTTGGGAAAAATGGATTGACGTGGGTAGGTGTTTGGCACTAATTTTCTCCAAGGCGCGGCTTAGGGATGTTTCAATTTATTCCTCGGGCCGTGGGTTTTTTTGTCGTTCAGCGATGGGGCGTTGAGGTCGAACACGCGACCGCAACGTAGTGCCCGTTGGTCTGAACATACAGCCAAAATAAAAACAGCCCGGAGAAAGACCATGTTTCGCACGTCCACCTCTTTTCGTTCAGCCGCCTCTGCTGTGACTGCAGCACTCGCACTGGGCTTCAGCTCTGCCGCTCTGGCAGACGACGCCGAACTGCCGCGCTCCATGACCTGGTCATCCTATGACGTGGGCTCGGCGGGTTACGCTGAGGCATCCGCGATCGCCGATGCCTTTGGTAAAAAGTTTGGTACCCGTATTCGTATCCAGCCTTCAGGTTCTGCTATTGGTCGTCTGCAGCCGCTGATCAGCAAGCGGGCTGACTTCAGCTTCCTGGCAACAGAGACTTTCTTCGCGTCCGAAGGTGTTTATGACTTTGCGACCCGTCGCTGGGGGCCTCAGGATCTGCGGGTTATCGCCGGTCGACCGTCGTCATTTGGTGTATTCACCGCGGCGGATGCCAACATCAAATCCCTGGAAGACCTCAAGGGACAGCGTTTTGCGTACGTCGCGGGTAACGATTCGATTAACGTGAAGTGCGATGCCTTTCTGGCATTTGCCGGGCTGACCCGGGATGACGTTGACGCGATCATGTTCCCGACTTACGCCAGCACCATGAGCTCGCTGACCCGCAACGAGGCGGATGCCAGCTGCACCTCTACGACACCGAGCCATCTGTACGAGCTGGACCAGTCGCCTCGCGGTATTCACTGGCTCGAAGTGCCGGCCGACAACAAAGAAGGCTGGAAGCGTCTGAAAGAAGTGGCGCCTTTCTTTCAGCCGTACAAGGAAACCATCGGTGCGGGTATCAGTGAAGAAAACCCGGTCGATATTCTGGCTTATCGCTATCCGATGATTGTTGTGCGCGCGGATATGAATGATGACCAGGTGTACGCCTTCATCAAGGCGCTGGACGAAACCTACGATATCTACAAGGACGCAACGTCGGTAATGAAGCGCTGGCGTCTGGACAAGTCGGGCACCCCGGCTGCAGATGTTCCCTTCCATCCCGGTGCTATCCGCTACCTGAAGGAAAAAGGCATCTGGACTGACCAGTTCGATACCTGGAACAACGAGCGTCTGGCGCGCCTGAAAGCGCTGCGCGATGCCTGGCCCAAAGCCGTTGCGGAAGGTGAAGGCAAAAGCGACGAAGAGTTTGCCAAAATCTGGGAGAAGTACCGCACCCAGGCTCTTCAGTCGCTCTGATCTTTCCGATCCTGATTTGACCCCATTGCTATACACGCGAGCCTTCTGGCCCCGTGTATAGCTTTTTTTTCGGAGCTCCCTTGTCATGAATCCTGCTCAGGACTCTTCCCCTAAACAAACATCGCCCGAGAGCGAAGCCAGTAGCCGCTTGACCGGTTTTGCATACTGGAGCGTGATCGCGCTGGGCTGTCTGGGCCTGTTGATGGCGATTAACCAGACGTTCAACTTGTCGTTGCTGGGCTTTCAGCCATTGGGCAATGCCTATCTCTACTATCTGATTGGCATTTTTCTGGCTGCGGCATTGATCGTTTTTCCGGCCTGGTCGGGTGCGAAAAGCCGGGTCTCCTGGTATGACTGGCCGCTGGCATTGCTGGCGCTGGGGTCCTGTGCGTATCTGGGCTATCACGGGCTGGTGATGATCCAGCAGGGCTGGGATTTCATGGCACCCACCGAAGCGACGGTCGCGGCGTCCATTTTGCTGGTGCTGGTGCTTGAAGGCGTTCGCCGTTGTGGCGGCTGGCCATTGCTCGGTGTGGCTTTGTTGTTTGGCTGCTATCCGCTGTTTGCGGATTCAATGCCGGGTTTCCTCTGGGGCAACGAGTACAGCCTGGGTGAAACCGTTCGCGCCCACGTGATGGGGGTCGAAAGTATCATCGGCATTCCGATGCAGGTGGTGGCGCAACTGGTCATCGGCTTTGTGGTGTTCGGTTGCGCGCTCACCGTCACTGGCGGTGGCGACTTCTTTATGCAGTTTGCCACGTCGCTGATGGGCAAGAGCCGTGGTGGTCCTGCCAAGGTATCTGTACTCTCAAGCGGTATTCTCGGCAGCCTGTCGGGCAGTGTTATCTCGAACATTCTGACCACGGGGCCGATTACGATCCCGACCATGAAAAAGACCGGCTATCCGGCTCACTACGCCGGTGCGGTTGAAGCCTGCGCCTCAACCGGGGGTACGTTGATGCCGCCGATCATGGGTGCTGTGGCGTTTATCATGGCGTCATTCCTGGGTGTACCTTACTCGGAAATCATGATTGCGGCCTTTTTGCCGGCCCTGTTGTTCTACCTTGCCCTGCTGTTCCAGGTGGATATCTATGCCGCCAAGAATGGCCTGAAGGGGATGGATCCTGAAGAGATCCCGAACCTCAAAGCGACGCTGAAAGACGGCTGGCCGTACCTGTTCAGCCTGTTCATGCTCATCTACATGTTGCTGTTCATGCGGCTTGAAGCCTACGCCCCTTACTATGCCACGCTGGTGCTGCTGGGTATCTCGCTGTTCAAGCGTAAGTACCGCATGAACTTCAAGCGTCTGTTGTCGTTCATGCAGGAACTGACAATGAACGTCGCCAATCTTGTTGCGATACTGGCGGGTATTGGCCTGGTTGTCGGTGGTTTGTCCTATACCGGCGTGGCGGGTGCATTTTCCCGTGAGTTGTTGCTCTACGCTGATGGCAGCATCCCCCTGATGCTCGCGGCCGGTGCGATCACCAGCTTTGTGCTGGGCATGGGGATGACCGTAAGTGCGTGTTACATCTTCCTGTCGATTCTGCTGGCGCCGGCGCTGGTCAGTGCGGGTCTTAATCCGCTGGCGAGCCATTTGTTCATTCTTTACTGGGGCATGATGTCTTACATCACGCCGCCGGTCGCGCTGGCTGCGATCACGGCGTCGGGTATTGCCGGTTCCAGCGCATCCAAGACCGGTGTCTACGCCATGCGACTGGGCGGCATCCTGTTCATCTTGCCGTTCCTGTTTGTGCTGAATCCGGCGCTGATTCTGCAGGGCGATCCGGTCCACATTCTGATTTCCGCCTTCACCGCCGTCACCGCGATCTGGCTGCTGGCTTCGGGTATGGAGGGTTACCTGTATCGGGTTGGCACGCTGAATTGGCCGCTGCGGATGCTGGTGATGGTGGCTGGCGCGATTCTGATTTATCCCGAGTGGATCAGTGATCTGGTGGGCTTCTCTCTGGTGGTCGTGATTTACCTTGGCAACCGGATGCTGAACTCGCCAGGCGCGATTAAATCCGGCTCACAAGTGCGTTCCTGATGGTGGCTCAACGTGATTAATAAAGTATGTGACTCATTGAAATCTGCCGTGGCCGATGTCCACGACGGCGCTGTCGTGATGATCGGCGGCTTTGGCAACTCCGGTATTCCGCTGCAGCTGATCGAGGCGCTGCGCCAACACGGTGCCCGTGACCTGACGATCATCTCCAACAATTCGGGTGTGAGGGAAGAAGGCATCGCCTCGCTGCTGCGTGATGGTCTGGTACGCAAGATCGTGTGTTCGTTTCCCCGGTCTGCCGGTTCTGTATGGTTTGAGCGGCTATACGAAAAAGGCGAGCTGGAGCTGGAACTGGTGCCACAGGGCACGCTGAGCGAGCGCATTCGCGCTGCAGGCGCAGGGCTGGGCGGCGTTTACACACCGACCGCCTACGGCACCCTGCTGGCGGAAGGCAAGGACACCCGCATCATTGATGGCAAAGGCTATGTGCTGGAGACCGCGCTGCATGCCGATTTTGCCTTTATCAAGGCGTTGACGGCGGATACCTGGGGCAACCTGATCTACAACACCGCCGGGCGTAACTTCAATCCGGTGATGGCATCAGCTGCCAGAATCACGGTCGCCGAAGTCGCGTCGATCGTAGAGGCGGGCGGGTTAAATCCGGAGCACGTGGTAACGCCGGGTATTTTTGTGAACCGTGTGGTGGCCCAGGAGGAACAGCAACATGATGCGGCTTAGCAACGAAGACATGGCGCGTCGTGTCGCGCAGGATATTCCGGATGGCGCCTACGTTAATCTGGGTATCGGTATGCCGACGCAGGTGGCGAACTTCGTCTCTGACGACCGGCAGGTGATCTACCACAGCGAGAACGGCATTTTGGGTGTCGGGCCTGCACCGGAGCCGGACAAGATCGATCCGGATCTGATCAACGCGGGCAAGCAATACGTCACCCTGATTCCCGGTGGCTGCTATTTTGATAACTCCGAATCTTTCGCCATGATGCGCGGTGGTCATCTTGATATCGCCGTGCTGGGCGCCTTTCAGGTGTCGGCGACTGGCGATCTGGCCAATTGGGCCACCCTGAGCCAAACCCTTCCACCGGCAGTTGGCGGGGCGATGGATCTGGCAGTGGGTGCACGCCAGCTGTTTGTGCTGATGCGGCATAACGCCAAGGATAATGCGCCTAAAATCCTCGAAAAGTGCGTATATCCATTAACTGGTGCAGGTGTGGTCAAGCGTATTTACACCGATCTGGCGGTCATTGATGTGACTGACGAAGGCCTGCGGGTGCGGGAACTCTACGGTGACAATACGCTTGAAGAAGTACAGGCGCTGACCGGCGCCAAGCTGCTGCCACCTTTGCAAGAGCCGTCGGCGCACTGATGCCGCTCGCTGCTTGCCCCTGCAGGAACGTTCGGCCATGACGTCGAATGCGCCCCGGGCTGCCCGGATGCTGACGGTTCGATCGGCACTGGCGTACCTCGCCTTGCTGGCCGGCGTGGCGTTCTTCGTGCCCAATGCCGGTATTCTTGGGGCGGCAGCCGTTATCCTGGCGATTATTCTCGGTTGGCGGGATTTGCGCCGGGTGTCGCGCATTATCTTCAGTTTGTTGATTGCCGCTTTCGTGGCGGCCATCTTCATTGAGCCGACGGCGCTGCTGACGGCTGCCAACAACATGACCCGGCTGACTACGCTGATCATCTCGGTGATGCTGCTTTCGTCGATGCTGGGGCACTCCAAAGACCTGGATACGATCTCCCGCAGTCTTTTTGCCGGCAAACCCCTGGCGCGTTATTACAGTATTGCCTTTGGTACCGCGTTTCTGTCGGTGCCGCTCAACTTCGGTTCTGTTGGAGTGGTGGCGACCATGATCCGTGGCGAAATCACCCGTCGCGGCGATACCGCCATGACCCAGAACGCCTCCCGTGGTGCTTTGCGTGGCTTCGGGGCATCGCCCATCAGTTCGCCTCTGTCGATCTCCATTGTGCTGACGGTGACGCTGTTACCAGGCCTCCACAGTTGGCAGCTGATTGCCGTCAGCTTTCCTGTAGCGGTGCTGTATCTGCTGAGTGGTGCGCTGTTCCGGACCCCGGAACCTGCACTGGCGCGGCCGGACGATTTCAAACCCTCAGGTCCGATGCCATGGCTGCGCTTCGCCGGCATTATCGGCGCAATCTGTATCAGCACCATGCTGCTGAGCACGCTGGCGGGCCTCAGCTATTCCCGGGCGGTGGCATTCAGTTGTCTCGGCGCGGTGGCTGTTGGTCTGGTTATGCGTCGGCTTGAGGGGAGCAAAATCAGTCTGCCCACTATGGCACCGGTGACTAATGAGCTGGTGATCGTCGGTGGTTCCGCTTTTCTTGGTGCGCTAATCAGTGCCTTTGCTCTGCAATTGATGGGCGAGGATTTTACCCTCCACGGCTGGGCTTATCCCGCGACGGCGTTCTGCGTGCCTTTCGTGTTTTACCTCGGCGGCATGGTGGGGTTGAATCCGATTGTAATCGGCACCCTGACCGGTGGCGTGCTGGCGCCAATCTGGCCCTCAGAAGCTTTGCTGGGGCTGGGTGTCGGTATGGTGTCCGGTTGGGGGATTACCACGGCGGGCACACCGCACACCGCCAACTCACTGCTGCTGGAGCGGATTACCGGCTACAGCGCCCATATGGCGGCGATCCGCTGGAACCTGGTGTTGTCACTGACGTCACTGACCTGCACGGGGCTGCTGGCGGCGGGGCTCACCGCCGGGCTGCGGATGCTCTAAAGACTCTCTTCGCGTAACAGGCAGGAGAGGGCCCGGTACTCGGGCTGCTCCAAGTCAGGTTACGAGGCGCCAACTCTCTGTTCGCTTTGCTACTATCGAAGGAACCGGACGCGTCGCTGATGTTCACCATCGCGACTCAAGCGATCCTGCCGAATGTGCCCGTAAAGGAACAGCGAACAATGGACGATATGGAATACGCCGGTTTCGGCGTTCGTTTTGGTGCCGTGATTATCGATACGGTGATTCTGCTGGTGGTGATGGCGGTGCCCTTGTCGCTGATCTACGGCGAGGATTACTGGATGGGAACCCAGGTCGTGCACGGGGTCTGGGATGTGTTGCTGAGCTATGTGCTGCCGGTTGTCGCGACCATCTGGTTCTGGCGCCGGTTTCTGGGCACCCCGGGCAAGATGATGCTCAAGTTGCGGGTGGTGGATGCCCGCACCGGCGACCGGATGTCAGTTGGACAGTCGATCGGTCGCTACCTTGCCTATTTCGTGTCGACGATTCCGTTCTGCCTGGGCTTTATCTGGGTGGCTTTCGACAGCCGCAAGCAGGGCTGGCATGACAAGCTGGCGGGTACGGTGGTGGTGCGTGACAAACGGGTTCAGCCTGTTCAGTTTGAGCAAAAGCCGTAACCGTCTGAACTACTGGTCGCTCAGGCGTACCAGCACGTAAAAATTGTCCGCGGTGCCTTGGCCATCGTCATGACTGATCATGCCGACCGTCAGCCACTGATTCAGTGGCGCGGTGATTGCGGTATTGAAGCTGTTACTGCCATCGGGTGTTTTCCGTGAAAAGTTGAAATCCAGCCGATGGGGCTCGTCGTTGGACGGCTGCAGGGAATAGGTGATTTGCTCGCTGCCGCTGCGGACAATACCCGAATCGTCGGCCGCCACGGCGATATCAACCGCTTCGGCGCTGTCCAGAAAAACCGGTGGCGGGGTTGGTTGATTTGCTGAGATAGGCGATGTTGAAAGCCCATAGCGGATCTCGAGTGTCAGGGGCTTCGCCTTGCGCAGGTTTTGTTCCAGCTCACTTGCCTGCTGGGCAAATGCGGGCTCGCCTGCAGCAACACCGGTGACCAGACAGCCTGCCATCATGGCGATGGCCGCGATCATACTTTTCATTTTCACAGATCGTCCTCCCTGAACTCTGTTCTTCACTATTCTAGGTTCGTCCGGTGCGCTCCAGCCGCCGCAACACCCACGTTCGGTAGAGCCACGATAATACTGGCCGGATCACCGGCAGACTGATCAGCCAGGCCAGCGGTTTCGGGCGGGGCACGCGGGCCATCAGCAGAATATAGGCATCCAGCTCCCGATGAATTTTGCCTTGCCGATCCTGCACGTGCAGTTCCCTGAGCGCAGCGTCCGGGTCAATGCCGATGTCACGAAGGTGATCGTCCTGACCGGTGATGTCGAACCAGGACACCGCATCGCGCCGGTCGCCGGCCCACTGCTCGTAACGCCGACGGTCCGCTCTGCAGCGCGGGCAGGCGCCATCATAGAAAACGGTAATTGGGCTATCTGCCGACATCATCCCACCTCCTTCACAATCCAGTGAAACCGGTTAGATATTGGCAGTATGGAACGAACGCGCTCGGGCCATCAAGCTGAACGACGACGCCGAAGCAGTATCACCAACGCCAGTGCCGCCAGCGAACCGACGCAAATCGAGAAGATGATGCCGGTGGTTTGCAGGCTGGTCAGACTGGCCATTACACCGATACCCACCACCGGCAGCGAGATGGCGACATAGACCACGATGAAGAACGTTGAGGTAACAGCCGCCCGCTCGTTTGCCGGGCTGGCGCTGGCAATTGCCCCCATACCGGCGCGGAAGGATATCCCGTGGCCCATGCCGGCGATGATGGCCCCCACCATGAAAGCCGGTAGCGACTGAAGGTAGATGCCCAAAGCGACGGGCAGCATACCAACCACCAGTGTGGCGCAGCCCAACGGCAGGCGCAGGGCGATGGGCAGTTTGTCCTGCAGGAACTGACCGATAGTGGAGGCAATGAAAATGCTACCGGCCACGACGCCGATCAGCAGCCGGTTATCGTCGCCCAGCACCTTACCCATCATCGCCGGTGCAATGGACGTGAAAAACCCGCACACCGCGAAACCGGCAAAACCCGCAATTGCCGCCGGAATAAACACACTGC
>TARA_R100001440_G_scaffold9126_1_pt1 | contig 11232 bp, 12 predicted proteins | sample TARA_R100001440 | Tara Oceans TARA_R100001440 (sample SAMEA2622112) | marine metagenome | biome: marine biome (ENVO:00000447); feature: surface water layer (ENVO:00002042); material: "saline water (ENVO:00002010), including plankton (ENVO:xxxxxxxx)" | depth 5 m
CCTTGGTAATAAAAAAGGGGCTTATCGCCCCTTTTTATTTACTCTTCTACTACTTCTGGTTCTTCAACAGCAGGATTCTCTAGCTCTTCTTTTAACAAGCCAGTAAAACCTTGAATACCTACTTCGATTTGATCAAGTCTTGCTCGAGTTTGGTTTGCTTGTGCCTGCATATCTTGAACTTGCGCTACAAGATACTTGGCTTTATCACTTACCTCATCCAAACGATACTCTTTATCATCCATCGTAATAGTTTGTACTTCTTTTTCACTTACTTCAGTCATGACTTTTCCTTAAAGCTCACAAGCTCCACCCACACAGGCAAGTTCTTGTGATCCGATTGTGTTATCTTCAACCTCGATTTTCGCGAGATCTTCCCAGTTAATGTCTTTTGGCATTGCTGCAAAAAGTTCATTATATTTTTCTTCATCTATTTCCTCATAAGGTGCTTGCTGATACACATGGTCACTATAAGGCAATAATGAAATACCAGAACACATATCAAAATTTTTCCAAATCCAGTGTGCAACTTCCAAATACTCATCATCTGTATAATAGATGGTAATACTTGGTTTATGCTCACACCAATGATTTTGATACGCTTTCCATAGTTCTAGCTGTTCCATCGCTCCTGTTTGTTTAACTGTTACACTACTCTCTGGCGCTTTTACTGGAAATGAAAAAACGTCAGTAGTTGTTGGAGACATAACATCCGACTCAACAGGAACACCAGCATCAGACATAAAGACAGATAGAGGATCTTTTTTATCCCCACGGACTCTACGAATATAATAACGAGAAAAACGGGGATGAATACCACTAGCAGAATTAACGAGCTGACTGACCGTGCCACTCGGTTTGACGCAAGTGATGGCCGTGCTTTGATTGACGCCCAGCTTTTCACTCCATTCTTTATTTGTTTGAATTGCGACATTTCTCATCTCCGTTAGCCACTTTTCTAGGTCTGAAGTTGCCTTACTGAGTAAATAGTGATCCATTATACCTGTAAGACTTACACCTAAAAGTGCCTCTTCTTCAGTATTGCGCTCCCAACGTACACGCAAATATCTGAAATGTGTAAGCGTAGACTGCAGTGTTCCTACAATCGTAGCTACTCTTACTTTTCTTTTTAGCTCTTCTAAAGTATCCTCTGGTCGAACTACTACTTCTGAAAGATTACAAAACTGATTACTTCTTAATATGATTTCACTACAAGGATTTGTGCCAAAATCATGATCTGTTTCTCTTCTTCCGTGTCGAGCCGATACTTTTTGTGCAGCAACTCTACTAAAGATTCCTCTTTCTCCTGACTTACTTTCGTAAATCACTTGCATTTCTCGTAAAAATGCTTCAAAATCGGGTTTTTCAGTATATGCTACACTATTGTTTGCCAATCTACGTTGGCTGTTACTTTCCCACCATTGTCCAGACTTTGCTTTTGCCATACGTCCATCAGATAAATTTGATAGACTAATCAAGGCAGAACGTCTTACACCACCAACTACCACGATGTCTGCAACTTTACAAACAATATCGTGACATTCGATACTTGTAAGTTTACGTCCTGCGGCTTTTGTAAAGACACCGACTGTAAAATGGAATAAATCATCCAATGGTTCTGGGCCACTTGCTCTTCCTCCGAAAGTCTTGAGTCGAGCACCGGCAGGACGAACTTTCTTCATGTCCCACTTTGGAATTTTTCCTGCGTAAAGTAGACTAATCAACTCACGAAATGCACTTGCCCATCCCATCTTAGAATCAGCAACTACAATTGTAGTATCTGTGTTGTGCATACTTTCTGCAATCGCAGGTAATTTATTGATGAAGTTACGTTCTACACTAAACCCAACTCCAGTACCACACATAAGAACATACATTAGCTCATCAAAAGCTCTTACATGGTCTATGTGTAAATAACTACAGTTAAAACCTGCTACATTATCACGTTTTAGAGCTTCTCCTGCTGTCATCATACAACGCATTGAGGGCATGACATCTAAGTCATAAACTGCCTTCAATACTGTTTCTGCATCGTTATCATCCAACTGACCTCTCTCTTTCCAGAAGTCAACATAGCGAGTACAAGTTTCTTTCCATGTTTCTCTTCTTCCTTCTGACTCAAGCCATCGAGCATAACGACTTTTATGTATAAATTGTTGATATTGATCCATTATTTATCCCTCTACGTTAGATAAATACTTATCTAATCTTTTTGGGTTCATTACAAATCCTTTTTTATAAAGCATACTCTTTGCTTTAATATCTGCTAGATTTGTTGGATTGCCAACTTTAATTACACCTACCATAGCCATCATTTTATGTGGTGTACACTCATATATGTACACACCCTCTGTGTCAAATGTTACTGAAATATCTTGACTCATTCTACCCATCCAAGGTGTTGCACCTTCTGGAATTAATCCTCTGGCAGATGCTGAGTTATGAGCCTTATCTGTTGCTTCAAACTTGACTGTATCACCTTTATTTATGCTTAAATATCCAGGTTCAAAGACCATCATTCCATCTACTCCTGAATTAAGCATTTTTACTGTATATTCTGCTGAGAGAGCAGGAATACTTAGTAAAAGTAAACTACACAATGTTACTAATTTTATATTTTTCATTTCAATTTTTCCTCTATCTCGGACAAATTATCCACACCTATTGCATCTTCGCAATATGTTATTAAGTCCATTAACTCATAGTTTGTGAGTAATGTCTCTGCGTTTTCATTCAACTCTTGAATGTACTTATACTTACCGTCCAACGGAACGTTATCGTATATCGTCATAGCATCGCCATACTCTTTTATTAGCTGTTCAGCTCGTTTTGGACCGATGCCTGCTATACCTGGAACATTGTCGCCTTTATCACCAGTAAGACACTTGAAAGATATATATTCTTCAGGTGCTACATTGTAATGTTCGTTCCAGTTATCTATTGTAATTTCTTTACGAGTAACATACGAAAATCTACTTACATTTTGCTGTATAAGTAGATCCCAGTCACGATCACTTGAGATAAGCCAAATATTCTGAAAAGCATACTGGTTTTTACGTTTTACTAGATGTGCGGCAATATCATCCGCCTCTACACCTTGAAAACGCAGTACAGGATACCTTTCTGACAGTATCTCAAGTGTTGCTTCGTACTCGTCAAAGAAATCAATAAATGCTTGTTTTTCTTCTTCTGTTTGTTCTGCGTACTTATCTTTTCGATTCTGTTTATAGTCTGGAAGTATCTCCTTTCTATAACTAGAGGAACCCCAATCTGCTGTGATAATCACTCTTGCACAGTTATAAGAGTTTGCCAACGATGCAACTGTTGCTGCATAGTCTTCTCGAAAATCTGTTCTGCCTTGATGTTTCCACCGAAAAGCTAAGTTCAGAGCGTCTACGATTAGTGTGCCATCTGCATTGTCTAATCGTTCATTAAAATTAAAAGCCACTTATAAACTCCACTTTTTCATGTTTTAACCAATCTTCTGCAAGTAAGACATAACAGTCCAAAAATCGAATAAATAGATATTCTATTGTATTCTCTGGTTTTTGCTCTGTTACGACAAATACTTTGGATCGGTCGTATTTAAAAAATAACAAAGGCTTTTGATCGCCTCCGATTGCTTGTATTACTATCTTTTTCCACCACTTTACTAAATTATTTGTTTTTGGTTGTGTAAAAACCTTATCTGATAGCGGTGAATCTTTATAGTTTTTTACCTCTATACAATAATAGTTTCTCTGGTTAGGAACATATAAGTCCCCTTTGAGATACTCCAGAGCACCCGAGGAAGGTACTCTTTCAAATTTAAGACCAGTAGCGTCGCGAAGCATATCACGTACTAGATACTCTCCCCTCGCCCCTTTTGCTCTTGAGTCTACCATACTCTTCCTCACTTATTCCACAATGTGGGCAAGACTCTCCATCTTTGACTGAGAGCTGTATACCTCCACACATGTGTGTCCAATATATTATTGATTTTTGATTATCGTTTCCCACTACATTCCACCATTGATTACGCCTGCTTGAGGTCACTTTATCTCTCCAATTTACTTATGTTTTCGTGTTTGACAACTTCGATTTTCTCAAGTAAAGGATGTGACCAACCATGTGACACTATGTAGGTGTTCAAATCTTCTCTCAATAGAACTTCTACAAGTTTCTCCCTACCTAAATCATCGAGAACATTTATAACTTCATCTAAAAACAATATATTGATTTTAGACTTTGAAATACTACTCATTAGCTTACGTATTGCAATGAGAGTAGCGGTATTTACTCTTGCCAATTCTCCAGAAGAAAGAGCAAGAATGTCTACTACATTACCATTGTCTGTAATCTGTACATTTAACTTATCGTTTGAGACTACAAATTCAAGGGTAAATCTACCATCAGAGAGTTCAGCCAAATATTCATTTGCCAATTCTTCTAGCTCTCCGACAAGGTTTTCTATCTTATACGCGAGTAATCCATTTGTACTAAAAGATTTCTTTAGTATATCAAGATTTGACTCAAGTTTTTGATTGATTTGTAACTCAGTTTTATACTCTTCAAACTGATTTTCAAAATCTTTTGTCTGCTCTTGTATTACCTGGACTCGGGTATTGTGATGGGTTCTTCGCTCGTTTTCAGCTGCGAGTTCTGCCAGTTTCTTCTTTGCCGACTGTAATCTGCGCTGAACATCTTCAAGGCGAGAGCGAAGCTCTTGCAAATCCAATAGAGATGACGGCAGATCACGATCATACAATCGAAACAAATCTTCCCAAGTCTTTTTATCAGACTCGCAACGCTCAAACTCGCGATTGTTTCTCTTAATTTCTTCGATACGCGGTTTAATTTCATTTGCTTTCTCTTGTGCCTCCAAAGCTACTTCTCGCTCTCCTTGCAACATCTTCTTCTCAAGTGAGATATCGATAGGTTGTCCGCAAGTAGGGCATACATCACTTAATTTTTCTAATTTCTTTATGGTCTGCAGAGCACCCGAGGCGACTGCATTGTACTTTCCTAATTCTTCCTGTAATTCATCATAGGATTCATACTCTTTTATTGGAGAAGCCTGAATTTTATGAATATTGATGGCTTCCAATAGCTTTTTGTACTGATTATTTTTTGAGATTTTTTTATTTTTTTCCGAAATATTTTCAATTTCTATTGTCAAAGAACGGAAAGTCTCTTCATCTTCAGATGTATCAATTTCTAAATCCAACATAGGTAGTATAGATGTATCACTCATTTTATTCTTTTTTAACCAGTTTTCAACTGTTGTAAGTTTGCCATCTATTGTACTTGAGACTGCTGATACCTCTCTTGTAGCGTCTTTAAATAGTTCAAATAATTCAACATACTTTTCAAGATGTAATAAGTCTATTAGAAACTTCTTACGATTTGCATCTGTAGCAGTTAAAAACTGTAAACTTGCATTTGTATTTTGATACACTAGTTGTGAGAAAGTTTTAAAATCTACACCTAGTATTTCTTGTATTGTCTTGTAAGTATTTGTTGCTGTGTGACTAGAAATATCTAAACTATTCTTATCTAGTTTTACTTTTACACTTGTTTTTCTATTGATCGTAATCTCATAACGATCTTCATCTTTCATAAAAGAAAGATAGATATTGTAACCATCATTAATGTGACGATTTGGTATATCTGCTTTTTTAATTCCTTTTGAGTTTTTGTTATACAAAGCCTCTTCGATAATTAATGGTATAGAAGACTTTCCCATACCATTTGTTCCAAGAATTTGTGTAACTGTATTATCGTTTAGATTTAACTCATTACCAGAACCATAACTAAAACAGTTATCCCATTTCAAGGTTTGAAGCGTAATCATTATATGTCCCTATTATATCTGGTATTTTATCTTCGTTTATTTGTAGTATATATGTTAAATACTCTATTAACTCTTCTTGTATTGTCATCTCTTTATCCATAATAAGAGATGTCTCTGATTTACGTACTACTACTTTTTTATCTAACAAGTCTGAGTTTTTTACATTTGCTAAATCTTGTATATCTCCTTCTATCTCATAAATGGTATGGTGAAAGTCTGTAGGAATCATTTCAGCTTCACTCTTTACTGTTTTACGAATTAGTTGTGGTAGACGAAACTCTTCCCACATCCAACTCCAGTCGTTTTCATTTATAAGAATATATCCAGTTTTTACTAAGTTTCGATGAAAGGATGTGGTCATCGGACTTCCTGGATATACTATATTTCTTTGTGTATTGCTATGTGCGTGTAAATCGCCTGCAAATACTATTGGAAAATCTTCCAACAAATCCAGATTTATCTCTGGTTTTACGTGTGGCGGTATCTCTCCTCTTACATGAGTAAATAAGGGCTTTTTCTTATCAAAGTGATCTATTGCACCTTTTCTATGAAGATCAGCATAGGGTAATATGCCATAACCCAGTTCCTCATCAATGTAAGATATATCCACTACATTGATGAGAGGGTTTATATCACGAGAAACCTGTTTGAGCTGTGTAAAGAAAGTTTTATTTTTCTTTGTAGCTTCATGGTTTCCATCGAATATAATTGTTGGAATTGTAACTCTACGAATAAACGAAAAATACAACTCCAACTCTTCCATATTTGGTAGGCGATCAAAGAGATCACCACCAATTATGTGCATATTACACTGGCTTTCCAGTTCATGAATTTGTTCAAAGAACTGTTGATAACGGTTGATAGCCCACTTTATAGGAACATTCTTTTGTCCTAGCTTGACGTGCCAATCTGCCGTAAATAAAATCATCCTACATTGAACTCTTCTTCAAGTGCTTCATCATCAGTCTCAGCACCTAGATTTCTTACTTTGTCTAAAAGCTCTTTCTGTGCGTCTGGAGTTGGACGAGGCATAACATCATCCATTGACCTTAGATCAGAAATAGCTTCTAACTCTTCCTCTGTAAGCGCACGTGGCTTACACTTGAGAGCTTGTAATTGATACTCTACATTGTAGGGCAGAGGACCAGTCTTTACTCTCTTGAAGCAAATATCCCATCCAGTTTCTACGTTTGTGGGATCGCCTAAATCTTCAGCAGCAGTAATTATTTGCTCCCAAAGTTTCTTCTTTAGATTTACTACTTTGACTTTTCCATTGTCAAGGCACTGAGTTGCATAACTCCAGCCGCACTTGAGATCAGGATAGTACTCACGTACCCAGTCTTTCTCTAAATTATTAAATTTTTCTGTATTCCTATCGAATGATAAACACTCCAAAGGAATATTCTTTGCATTTTCGCCTTGAATCCAGTAAACATATCTTGCAAGTATGTCACCTACGATTCTCATTTTGTTGTCTCCATCGACATACTGAAATGTCTCAATGGAAGTTTTTTGGGCAGAACCCTTGTGTTGATTAAATTGTATAGCCATTAGTGTATTGTCTCCGTGACTTCTTCATAGCGGAAGTAGATATCTCTATCGTCCACTACAAGTAGCCTGTTGTCTGTTATTAAATTTAGAGACGTTGGACAGTGCAACGAATCTAATGTTATTTTTTGAGTCGCAAGATATTCTCCATAGCTTCGTAGAGAAGCCAAGGCATAGTATATTGCGATCTCTCTTTGGGTGTACTTATAAGAATGGTATATGAGGACGTCTGGATGAACCAGAAAAGACGATCCTGCGAAGTTTTTATGTGAAAATTTATAAAGCGGGTCGAACTTATTTTTAGGTATACTACCTTTGATGAGCATCGACATTATTAAATTACAGGTATAAATATCTCCCTGTGCCGTATCGTAAATCTTCTTCCAATCAAATAAGAGCATATATTATACTTAAATTTCACCAAGTTGTCAAGAAATATTTTTTAAAGGTATGTCATCTTCCAACCTTGTTTCATGTAGAACCCTACACGATTCGAGGCTTGTTTTCTGGCAGTATTTCCTTTGAGATGAATATCAATGATAACTGGATCCTTTTTTCCTTCTTGTTTTCTAATTACTCTACCTACTAGTTGTGTAAGTAAAGGCTCGTTGTTGATTGGAGTGCCTAAGATTAGACAGCTTAGATTATCAACTGATATGCCTTCTGAAAAGATTGCTTGTGTTCCATAGAGAACTTCTGCTTTTCCATACAAGATTTTGTCGATCATTTCTTCTCGTTCTTCGTGTGGAACCTCTCCAGTTACGCATATTGCTTTTTCTCCTGTAAGTTCAGCACAAGATTTTAGAAATCCTACTCTATCACTTACAACTAAGACTTTGTGCCCTCTTGCCGCGTAGGCGGCCGCTAGCATTGCGATTGTATGTCTATATTCTTCGTCATTTGCTAACTTTGTTACTCTATTTGCCCAAGGTATTCGTGAGCCGTCCATGAACCGTATCTCTGAGGGTACGATGTGTACTATCGGTGTCATGTAGTTTTCTTTTGGTGGTTTAAAGATTGTATTTCCAAAGTAATCTCTAAACACAACATGTTTACCGTCTTTTCTTTCTATTGTGCCTGACAACCCTATCTTATATCTACAGTAATTTGTATCAATCACTTTGGAAAAAGTAGGACTACTAACGTGATGCATTTCGTCAAGTATGATAGTGCCAAACTGTTTACGAATCTTTTCTATGTTGCGGTATAAAGTTTGAGTATTCCCAATAACGATAGGAGCATCAATTTCAAACTTACCACTGCCTATGATGCCAGGTGTAATTCCAAATACTTTTTCTACTTCTTTTGCCCATTGATTTCTAAGTGGAACTGTATGCGTAACTACAAGTGTTTTCTGTCCTAGCTTACCTGCAATTGCTAAACCTGTAAAAGTCTTTCCCCAACTGACCCATGCGTTTATTATTGCATTGTCTATGATTTCATCGTAGACCGCCTTCTGGCTGTCTCGTAAATCAAACTTAAATTTTGGAAATTCTACTGGTATGTTTACTCGTTTATCTACTATTTCATAATGCTCTGGTATTAAATCTGTTCTTCCAATCGGTAATGAGATCAAGCCATTACGAATGATTCCCATGTTTTTTATAACCTGTGGCGGATCTAAGGGATTGTGTGCAGGAATAGTATATGTAAGTTCTCTATCGATTTTTTCTTGCAGCTCGGCAGGACAATCCATGTAAATTCTATGACTCATTACTGCTTTCATATTTTCCTTCTTGTATCTTTTAGTTTTTCTTTTGAGTACTCATATAAAAGCCATGGGTTGTTTTTAATATGTAATAATCCTGCCCATGTATATCCTGGCTCTGGTGGTCGTGGTATTGTAAATGGAAAACTACACCCGTGCACCCAAAGTAAACATGCTTTTGTTTTATAGTCTATCTTTTTTATTTTTAAATATTTTAGTTGTGCAAATTCTGTTTTTTCATATGTAAAAGGTCTGCCACTATTATCAATAAAATGTTTTGTTGTTTGTTTCATCAAACCATTTGCAGTCGTTATCATATTTCTAAGATGATACTGTTCTTTGTGAGGAGTCAGCATACGTCTTAGACCTAGTGTATCTCCTGGCATATTCTTATCATCTAGTAACTTGCCATCGAGGAGTAGTAGTCCATCTACTAACTCCCAGTTTGATGAGTCAAGTAAAAATAGTGGAAAATCTAAATTTTTGAATTGTCTATAAGTAACTACCATACATTTTCTCAAATTTACCGCCAGAGTAGTCTTCATGGACTATTTCAAAGTCACAGCCTACTGGAGTTCCTGGGATTGATAAACCCCGATCTAATTGTACAAAATGTGCTAGTTTTTCTTTGTAGTGGTCTACTTCTCCTTCTGGCACTTCTGCAAGTATTGAATCATGTACCAAAGCAAAAATACGACTTTCTAATTTATTTGCTTTGATATATTCATTCATATCTATTGCCCCGAGTAGGTTAATATCAGAAGCAGCAGACTGCACCAGAAAGTTAAGACCAGACCTAACGCTATGGCTCTGGATGCCTTTGTCTGTCGATGCGACATTTGGTAGTCTCCTTTTTCTTCCGAAGAAGCTGTAAATGAATCCGTTTTGTTGTATAAATTTTTGATTTTCTTCTATCCATGCTTTTAACTTATGAAACGCACTAAAATATTCAGTAATTACTTCTTGTGCTTCATGTCTGCTAAAGTATGTTCCTGAATCTTTTGTAACTTGTTCACTAATCTTTGCAGGTCCAGCACCATACATAATCCCAAATGTAACTGCTTTTGCGGCTTGACGTTGTGTACTATATAGTTCTGCTACTTGGTCTACTTCGCACTTGAGTTTGAATACTTTGTGTGCAATCGTAGAGTGAAAGTTTCCTCCAGACCTAAATACATCCATGAGTGCATTATCTTTTGCTAAAACTGCCGCAACATATACTTCTGCTGTGGTCAAATCCATTGCAACTATTTTATTTCCTGGTGCTGCTTTGATACATCCTTTAACTATAGGGTTGTCTCTAGGCAATTGTTGCATATTGAGTTTGCCACTAGAAGAAAGCCTGCCAGAAGTAGTACCATGAAGGTTAAAACCTGTACGGAGTCTACTATCAAGATCCAACTGCGGTACGATTTTGTCCAAATAAGTATTTTTAATCTTGGATTTTTGTCGTATTTCGAGAATGAGTTTTGGGATGTGGGATTGTCTAGAGAGTTCCTCAAGAACCTCCGCATCTGTTGAATGTGCTCCAGTGCCAGTCTTTTTACCAGTTGGATTGAGGCCAACGAAGTCAAACAATAGACTACGAAGCTGTACAGTACTATTAGGATTAAAATCTTTTCCATTTATCTCTTCAAATTTTCGTATGGCAGGTTCTTTGTACATTTCTTCAATGGCATCATCTATCTGCTGTTGCATGAGAGACTGTGATTTGATAAGTCTAAGTTTATCAAAAGGAACACCATTATCTTGAACATCTGTAAGGAATCTGCACCCTGGGATTAATATTTCATCATATACTTTCTTGAGTCGTTTATTTTGTTTTATCTTTACAAACTTCTCGTATATTTGAAACGTTACTACTGCATCCATTGCAGCATATGTTTTCATTATTTCAAAAGGTATAGAGTCCCAAGTAAAATCATTCTTGAGAACACCTTTTTCTTTTCTATAATTATCTATCCAATCATACATTGGCTTCTCATAGTCTCCAAACTTTGTAAACTTCATAGCTAATTGTTTCAAGCCATGTGTTCCTGGATTCTCGTCTATGAGATAGTGTAGTAACATTGTATCTTCAAAACTTGGAAACTTTGAATTCAAATGATACTCAAAAAATGCCATATCAAACTTAGCATTATGAAAG
>TARA_R100001440_G_scaffold17368_4_pt1 | contig 11183 bp, 25 predicted proteins | sample TARA_R100001440 | Tara Oceans TARA_R100001440 (sample SAMEA2622112) | marine metagenome | biome: marine biome (ENVO:00000447); feature: surface water layer (ENVO:00002042); material: "saline water (ENVO:00002010), including plankton (ENVO:xxxxxxxx)" | depth 5 m
CGATTCAGCAGAGCCTCTTTGGATCGGAAGCACTAGCTTTTCAACATCGTATGACTTTGTAGGATACATCACTGATTTTCGCGTAGTGAAAGGCACCGCCATAACGCCAGCGTCCGGTGGCCCGATAGAACGCCTCGCTGCAGTAACAAACACCAGCCTACTAACCTGTCATTTACCGTATTTAGCTGATGGTTCAACTAATGATCACGCAATCACTAAAAACGGGGGCGTTAAAACAGAGCCGCTGGCACCATACGACTACTCCGAATACCAAGCTAGTGTTAACACTGGTTCTGCATATTTTGATGGGACTGGGGATTATTTGAGCATACCCGTCGATAATGCATTTCAGTTTGGAACTGGGGATTTCACTATTGAAATGTGGTTTCGGTACATAGGCACCATAGCTAGATATCCAATAATCTTAGGAAACGGTATTAGCGGATCGGGGATATATTCTGGCTGGGCAGTCTACACCGATGGCAATGTTCTAAAGCTAGACCGCTACACCGGATCGCAGACTACTGTGACTTTTGGGTCTTTCACTGCCGCCGCAGACACTTGGCACCATCTTGCTATAGCCAGAAGCGGCACGACTATAAGAGGCTTTATAAATGGCACGCAGGTTGGTAGCGATATAACGAATTCGGTTTCGTATAACGCTCATAACACCGACCCTTTAAACATTGGGTACGGAGTGGACGGAGCAGGCACCCATCAGTGGAATGGGTATATGTCTGACATTCGCATCGTAAAAGGCACCGCCGTTTATACCTCTGACTTTACGCCTCCCACAGAACCACTAACAGCCATCACTAATACATCGCTGCTGTTGCCTTTTGATGATGCAGGAATCATTGATAAGTCGCAGTCTATCAAAACGCTCATACTCAGCGGTAACGTCAAATCGTCTGAAGACCAATACAAGTTTTTGACATCTTCAATATATTTTGATGGCACCGGAGATTATTTGACAGCCAAGGATACGGATGACTTTTTTGACTTTGGCGTCGGGCAATTTACCGTAGAGTTTTGGTTCTATAAGAAGGCATCTGGCGCACAAGTTATAGTAGATGCTCGACCGTCCAATACAGCGGCGCCGTGGTTGGTCAATATTAACGGCAGTGAGTACATCCAGTGGTACGACGGGTCAGCATACGCAGGCACAAACACCGTTGCGTTAAACACTTGGACACATTTTGCAGTCACTCGTGACAGTAGCAACACGTTAAGAATTTTCAAGGGCGGCGTCGTTGAGCACACAACAACCAACTATACGACAGACTTGTCTGCACACACGCAGGCGATCATTGGAGCGAGGTCTGACGGAGCAGCATCTTTGGTGAACGGCCACATTTCTGACCTCCGTATCACCAAAGGTCTAGCAAGATACACCTCAAACTTCACTGCCCCGACAGCCGCGTTGCAGGGGTGACGCCATGTGGAGGTCATTGTGCTATACCTTGTCCTGGATACATACACGTACACATGGGCGATTGGGAGCCGCACAAGGCTAGAGCATTACCGCATCTGCCGATACAAAGAGCTAAATAGCACATCCGAGCAAACCTACACCTGGTATTTGCCTTTTTTTACATCGTACTGTGATCCCTATGTAGTTTACGAGGTAAAAAATGATTGACCCTATTACAGCAGCGACGGCAGCGGCCAAGGCATATGCAGGGGTCAAGGCTTTCATCGAGGCTGGAAAGTCTATCGAGGATACCTTCCAGGTAGTAGCTCGCTGGCAGGGTCATGCCTCAGACGTGTTGTATGCGAGTCAACGGCAACAAAAGAAAACAAACCCATTTAAACGAGTGGTATTCTCGCAATCAATTGAAGCAGAGGCGGCGGCTTGTTTTGCGGCAAAGAAGAAGGTGGAGGCCCAGCGCCGTGAAATCATACAACTTCTGCGCTACCAGTATGGAAATGAAGGCTTGCAAGAGTATAGGCAGTGCGTGAAAGAAGTTACGGAGCAGAGGCAGCGTGAGGTGTATGCTCAGCAGGAGGCTAAAGACCTAGCGGTCAAATCGACATATATCACGATATTGGTGGCGTTAGCGGGCTGGTTGATTAGTATCATCGTGCGAGCTGTTTTGAATAAGGATTGACATGGAAGAACCTACTAAACAAGTAATTGACGTTTTGAGCTTTGGCACAGTCATAGGCACTGTCTCTACGATACTCCCCCCCTTGTCCGCACTGTTTACAATTATCTGGGTCGGCATCAGAATTTGGGAGACCGAAACGGTGCAAAGCGCCTTGGGACGCAAGCGTAAGCGCGACAAAAAAGGGCGGTTTGTAAAGGAGGATGATTAATGGCACTCCAGTTTTTAGTGGGACCAATTGCTAACCTTGCCAAGTCATGGATGGATAACAAGCATGAGCAATCCCAAGCCAGCCATAAGGCCAAAATGGAAGTCATCAGTAATACAGCCACCTGGGAGGAGAAGATGGCTGCTGCTTCCGCGAATTCATACAAGGATGAGTTTTGGACGGTTATCTTATCAATTCCTCTCTTGTGTGTTGGTTACTCTATTGTTACTGATGACCCCGATATTCTTGGCAGGGTTTCTGACGGTTTTGTTGCTTTGGACGCTTTGCCTGATTGGTATCAGTATCTTTTGTTTCTTGCGGTATCTGCGTCATTTGGAGTGCGTGGTGCTAGTAAGCTCATGAAGCTTAGGGGTGGCAAATAGTGAAGTGTTACAACTGCCAATCCGAGCTAATTTGGGGTGGTGATCACGACACTTATGAGGAAGACGAAGAACACGCAATAGTTACAAACTTATCGTGCCCCGAATGCGACGCCGTCGTGCTTGTTTATTGGGGTAAAAAGGAAGAAAAAGATGACGCCAGAGCAGCTTAATGCGTGGAGGGTTGTTCCACGGCTTTTAATGCTAACCATGCTCATCATGACCTATAGGAGTGTGGAGTGGTTTATGTCTTTGCCCTCTCCAACGCTTGAGCAGGCGGGTCTCGTGTCAGTTATGACGGGCGCTTTGACAGGTGCATATGGCCTTTTCCTGGGTAAGAAGGAGTGAACTACTTTTCCGAGGATGAGCTGCGATGCCAGCACAGCGGGGAGTATAAGTTTGATAAGGGAGTGTTGAAGATACTCAACGCGATCCGCAAAGAGTTTGGACCAATGCCGGTGACTAGCGGCTATCGATGTCCAGAGCACCCTATAGAAGCCGCAAAAAAGCGCCCTGGGGCACACACGACCGGAAAGGCAGTAGATATAGGTGTCAGCAGAGATGATGCTTACCGGCTCATTACGGTCGCCGTAGGTCATGGGTGTCCCCGAATTGGCGTCAACCAAAAGGGCAGCGGGCGATTTATACATCTCGATTGGGACTACGAGCGCCCATATCCCACAATCTGGTCATATTAGCCACACAAGCTGTTGCAATCCTAACTTGTGAAGCGTAGTCTCCTTTATGTTCCATGTGGAACACCGAGGGGAGATTATGGACAGAATACCGATCCAAATTATTTTCGAGGGGGAGTGGCCGGAAGATCAAACGCTGCTCTCAGATGCTTTTGTTGATGAGGCGGTTGTAAGGCGAGAAGGCGTAAATATCCTCACCGATATGCTTGTTTTAGCGCCTGCGCGTGACATAGCCGCCGAGTACAAAATCACCACAGAGATACACCACCATGAGGCGAACGGCGCTCATTTCTGGCAACCAATGGCAGAGTTAACGAGCGTTTCAAAGTGCACTTATGAAGGGTATCAAATTCAAAACGCGCACGAAGTGTGCTGGAAGCTATGGGAGTGGCAGAATGATTGAATTGAAGGAGATCGACACGACTAAGCTAGACGCTGCAATCGATGAGCTACGCACGACAATGTTGCGGATGCTGCTTGATCAGCGGATTGCTGATTTGGAAAAGCAAGTTGAATTAATGCGCAACAGCATGGAGGAGGTTGCGTACGCGGCAGGAGAGCGGGGGCCGGAGGAAGATCCTAACGAGCCGGATGACTACGAAAGCAAGTCACACGGTTATTAGGGGGCAAAAATGAGCGTATTTAATACCTTAAACTCAATTGATGTGAGTGATATAACAGAGCAGCGCCCTGGGCCTAAAAAAAACTACACATACCTGTCATGGTCAGACGCCGTCGAAAAGCTGCTTACAAATTATCCTGCCGCAGAGTGGGAGTTTTTAGAGCCTACGATTTACAAAGATGAGACGATGATGGTGTGGTGCGCGATGACCATAGAGGGCATCAAGCGCACAGCTTTTTTGTATGTCATGGACAATCGCAACGCTGCAATCGCTAATCCTAACGCGCAAGAGATTAACAAGGCCATGCAGCGTTGTCTGGCGAAAGCTATAGGGCTCCACGGCTTAGGGCTTTACATTTACCAAGGCGAAGACCTGCCTACTCCACCATCACCCTATCAAGAGGCGTGCGACTATGTAGCTGGTGATGCGCTGCAGTTTCACGAGTGGAACAGAAAGGTCAGTGAGGAGAAGCGTGCAGAAGCTTTTGATGGAGCGCCAAAAGGAGAAAAAATGCGCTTCAAAGAGGATTGGCGGAAAAAACTCAATGAGGCAGAGGAAATCATCTCCAATTACATGAACCAGCTAATTAAGTATGCAGATAATGACGACGCTTTTGGTGTGGCTCAGCTTGGAGATGAAATGACCGAATATGTGAGAGATGTTCTGTATGGGCGTCTTACACCGGAGCAGCTCCATAAGCTGCGCGAGTTAAAAAAGCAGACAGATTAAGAGGTTCTCATGCCAATTGTGAAAAGATTAGTGGCTGCGGTAGAGTACGTCAAAGACGGCGAAACAAAGACGCGCTGGCAGGATTGCGGCGTGATTATGGATGTGAATGGCAAAGAAAAAACAAAAATAGACGCTTTGCCTGTCGGCCCAGGATGGGACGGGTTTTTGCAGCACTTTGAGCCCAGGGACAAAGAGTTTGCCGACAACATGGCAAAAGCAAAGGCAGAGGTCGCTGTTTCTGACGACGTGGCGGCACAGGACAAAACGGAGATACCGCAAGATGAAATACCATTCTGACACCGGACTCGCGCTGAGAAAGGCCCAGGTCAACGCAGGTTTATCAGGCAAAGATCTGGCGCAGAAGTTAAACGTGTGCGAGATGACCGTGTATAGAATGCGCAGTCGTAAAGACATGAGCGTGAGCCGCGCACAGCAGCTTGCGCAATTGTTTAGCCTCAGTCTTGAAGAGTTTGTATCGCTGGGAGCGCAACAGTAGATTAGGTGCCCCCCTTGCGGGGGGCGATTTTAGGAGTGGCACCCTAGCGCAAGGGGATATGCGCATAGGTGCTGCCTTAGTATACCTTGCTTTATCCCCAGACACTATCGGGCAGTAGGCCGTGGAATTAAAAACCACGGAGCAGAGTTGACCCTCTTTATGTATGCCTCCCAGCGCCGAGAGCAGGTGACGGGAACAGACGACAAGATTCGATACGGTAGTGAAGGCTCGCCAAGAAATCAAAGTGATGCGCTTAGGTGCATTAAAAGGGTTCTATTGTCTTTTTAAGGGGAAAGGATGAAAACCAGAGAGCAAGAGATGAGGGAGCAGTGCGAGGCTTTCCATAAAAAGCACCCAGAGGTGTGGAGATTATTTGTACGATTTACGCAAGAATTGATTGCTGCAGGACACAGGCATTATTCTGCAAAAGGCATTTTTGAAAGAATCCGGTGGGAGCAGGATGTGGTGAAGCCTCAGTGGAAAGAAGACGGTTTTGTTGGCTCTGGATGTATAAACGGGGGACAGCCAGTATCTTATGCAAAAAAGCAACACTTCAAGCTTAACAACAACTACTCGTCGTTTTACGCGAGGAGGTTTATGACAATGTTTCCAGACCACGGCGGCTTTTTCAGAACCCGAAAACGCAAATCAGCGAATCAAGCTGCTACGCACTTGCCAGAGTTAACCAGGGATTATTTCGAGTGAAAACAAAAGACGACGAGGAGTGGCAACCAGACGACGAGAGTGTGGCCTCCTGGCAGCAGGCATATAAAAATATCGACGTATTTGCTGAGATGGATGCAATGGCGTGCTGGCTGGACGCAAATCCGCAGAAACGCAAGACAAAGCGAGGCATGAAGCGATTTGTAAATATGTGGCTGAACAAGGCAAATCAGCAGGGAGGATCTCCGTCACATTTTAAGCAGCCCAGCAGCCCTGACGATCCTGTCCCAATGCGTAGCTGGACTATGGTTGATATGTTGACACACGACTTTATGAATAGCCCTGTAATGCGAAAAAAGTGGTTAGCTCAGCATGGGCAGTATATGAGCTGCAACGGCGTGCGTCATGTCGATTGAAGGAGAGGGTTGGCACATTCGCACACCAGAGCAGCGACAAGCATTAATTGAGTACATTGAAGCTAATAGCAACTCAGAGATTGTTTTCAAGGTCATAAGGCCAAACAGAACAACGAGGCAAAACAACGCGTTGCACGCTTATCTTAGAGAGATTGCTGAGCAAATGAACGCACGCGGCATGGACATGAGACAGGTTCTAAAACCGACTGTCGAGATTGCCCCCACTATGCAGTTAATAAAAGATTATATGTGGCGACCGATACAGAAGATTCTGACGGGGAAAGAATCGACAGAGCAGCTCACGACCACGGAGGTTGATAAGGTGTACCAGGAGATGTCAAAGCACCTAGCGGCTAACTTGGACATACAAGTGCAGTTTGGAAAGGTGCAATGATTAAGCAAACTATGCGCACAGCGACCGATGGATCCTTTTAAGCTGACAGAGCCATCTTGTATCAGCTTTAGTGGCGGCAGGACTAGCGCCTATATGTTATGGCGGTTCATAGAAGCTAATGATGGCCTGCCAGATGATTGTATCGTCACCTTTGCTAACACGGGCAAAGAGGCAGAGGAAACGCTGGAGTTTGTCAGAGACTGCGGGAAGCAGTGGGACGTTCCGATTGTCTGGCTAGAATATCAGTGGGCAGAAGCAACGAAAGACCGCTTTAAGGTAACTGATTTTTACACTGCTGCTAGGGATGGCGAGCCGTTTGAAGAGGTTATAAGGCTAGCGGGTGTTCTACCGAATCCTGTTGCGCGCTTCTGTAGCTTAGAGATGAAGGTAAAGACGATTGGCCGATATTTATTTAGCATTGGCATGGTGGAAAAGATCAGTCATGGTGAAACATTTAGCATCGTTGGCATCAGGGCTGATGAGCAACGCAGAGCCGCCAAGATAGAGCCGCATCGCAGACCGTTAGTAAGCGCAGGCGTAACTAAAGAGACGGTCAGCATTTTCTGGAAGGATCAGCCGTTCGACCTTCAATTACCGAATCACAGTGGTGTAACTCCGCACGGCAACTGTGACCTATGCTTTTTAAAGTCTGCGGGCCTGATTAAATCACTCGTTGAGGAAAAGCCTAGCCGCGCTGATTGGTGGGCCAAAATGGAACGAGAGGTAGCTGCAGCGGGACAGTCAGGCGGTGTATGGCGACAAGACCGGCCCAGCTATGAACAGATGCAAGTCATTGCCAGAGAGCAAGGACAATTAGATCTGGCAGGGGATGAGACGGTCCCGTGCTTTTGCGGCGACTGATATGAAATTAAAGGTGACGCCAGCAGACGCAGCGTTTAGTAAATGTGTCAAAGAGCGAGCAGAGTGGAAATGCGAACGCTGCGGCACTCAATATACGGAAGGCCACAGAGGTTTGCATTGCAGTCATGGCATTGGGAGAGGCACATGGGGCACCAGGCTGACAGGACTTAACGCTATTGCCGCGTGTTACGGCTGTCATCAACTAGAGGGCGGTAACTGGATGCAAAGAATGCTGACAGAGGAGCAGCGTGATTTGCTCACAGAGATGGCTAACGATTTTTTTAGAGGCAAAGAAGCTCGCAAAACCAAGGGCAAGGGCGCAGTGGCTAAGCATTACCGAGAGCAATATGATCTGATGCGTCAACTGCGAGAGTGCGGTGTCACAGGGCGCATCGAGTTTGAGGACTACTTTTAGGGGTGACTTATGGAGCAATGCGCAGCTAATGAAGTCGAAAGCGCTTTGAATGGCATCTGGGAAATCTTGGCGCTTCATCCCTGGGATCTGATTTATCTTGGTATACCAATGAGCATCCTGGCCGGATATTTCCTAAGTATTTACGCCATTTTCAAGCACATCCAAAAAAAATACGCCAACTAATACCAACTTTTTTTAATAAATAACAACATAACCTGTTGCAAATCATGCTGGTAGTGGTAATCTATACGTGTTGAGGAAAACAATACACACACGGAGATAACCAAGTGGCTACGATCTACCACGCAAGCAAAGAAATTTTCAGCGACTCATCATGGTTCGGCTATGAAGGCATCGGTTTGACCATGCAAGAAATCATCGTCAAGTTTCAAAACGGTGATTACTTCAAGGCTGGACAGATCCCCACTAATGACCTCGACGCGGCGTATGGTGCAAGTCAAAACCTGGTTCGCGCCTGGGGCGATGGCAAGCAGCGATCTACTTCTGTTGGTGACATCATCGAAAATGATGAGGGTGTTCACATTGTAGACCGAGCCGGTTTCCTTCAAATCATCAACAAGGGCGCCGCGTAAGCGGCCCCAGGTAAACCAGTAAGGGGAATAAATGAATATTTGCGAAATGGACAAAGACACGGCGCTAAAGCTGGGTGTTTATGAGGAGTGGAAAAAAGCCGTGCGTCAGCCGCGCACGACCAAATTCACCAAAGAGCAAGTGCGGTCTAACTCGATGCGTGTGTTGAATGTCATCGCTGGCCTTACTCAAAGTGAGCGTGCCCGCGTACTGGCTCACGCTATCAAACTCAATGAGGTGTGAGATGCGTAAATGTATCAAGGTATATCGAAACAAATTTGCTTCTGTTGAGAAAATGTCGGACGGCACATTTGACCTCTTCAACGATGTCACTGGCCTGTTTGTCCGCACCGTCAAAACATGGCCGGAGGCTAAAGGCTGGCTGAGTGACAACTGGGCTCACTACAACGCAACAGAAAGGCTGTTCCGGTGAGCGTCTTACCCTCTGCCAGATTCGGCGGCTGGACCCGAAGGTGTAACGCCTTTCAGCAGCACAACATCAGCCCCAAGCAGTTTATTAAAAACGTCATTGATGCAGGCGGGACCAGGGAGATAGCCAAAGATCAAATTGCCAGGCTGCAGAGTGCTGATGTGTGGTTTTCCGATTGTGGAAAGTACAAGGTTGTCAGTCAGCAGCTTAAAACTGGAGACGGTGTTTGTCATAACGAAATGTTCGACGGCACCATCTGGCTATCGATCCGCATCGATAACGGCAAGACTCATTTGATTGATTGGCGCGACTTCCAAGCGATCAAGAATGACCTGTGCGGAGAGCATTTGCAGGGCGTAGAAATCTACCCGCAGGAGGATGTGCTTCACGACACCGCGAACGTCTTTCACCTGTGGGTGTTGCCGGAGGGTATCCGGCTCCCACTTGGCTGGGGTAAGCGTGATGTCGATTATACCGCTTCAGTAGAACAGAGAGGAGAATAAGATTATGAGCAAGATGCGACAGCAGATAACTGTCACTTTGACCGTCGCAGAGGCGCTGGCATTATCTGAGGCAGTTGGAGAAGCTTTTTCCAGGGACTTGTTTGACGACAAGACCGAGAAAAAACTTGCGGAGAGAGCTTGGGACAAATTGGTCGAGGCGTACGGCCCGATTTATTACTGCACAGAGCCAGCCAGCACCCTGTAAGGTATAAGGCAGCTAAATGAGGCGTAAAGGATGAAACACTTGGCGATTGTCGTGTTGGTCTTAATTGTTTTCGGTTTAGTTGGTCAGGGTGATTACGATGAGGCTCAAAAGGAGCATACTCATTACTGTGCTATGGTCGATAGTTGGCAAAAATTCCAGGGAACCCGTGGGCATCCAAACTACGAGGATCGTGACTGCTCTCAGGAATTGAAAGCGCTTGTCAGGTCAAAAAATGCCGAAATTTCTAGTGCGGAGTAGTAAGGCAAACGCGCCGGACCACTTAGATGCGCTGCTGAGTCTGCCGGTGATACAATTTACTATTAACCAGGCGTCGGAGATGCTGGGGATTAGTCGCCGTTGCGCTCATCAAGCTATTTCGTTTGGCATGGCAGAGGATAAAATAAGAATCGTGACAAATGCTAAGTATAGGCAGAGCGAAAACTGTACCCTTTACGAAAACGCTACTTGGCGACGGAAATGGATATGCAAACCGTGGATTTAAGTTGCCGGATCAAACCGTCCACATAAAGTGGTTTACTTTTGACACGCCGCCCAAAGAGCCAGGCACGTACCTGGTAGCCTTTGAGGACTACACAGTAGAGAGTTATCCGATAAGCAGTGACGACATCCTAACAGGCCGTGTGACGGATGGCCGTGTTATCGGAGTATACTGGGCACATTCGTTTGAAAGCCCAGACGCAGACTGATGGCAGAAACCCGCGCACAAAAAAACCGCGACATCCGCAGAGAGGAATTGCGAGCCTATTTAGCCGAGAGGGGTCGTTTAGATTATGTGCTTGATAACATTGAAAAAATGGAGCAACTGGACGTTGCTAGCGATCACTTTAACAAAGAGCTGGGCAAGCTAAAGACAGCCAACGAGCAACGTATCAGACTACTCGCTAAATATTTGCCTGATATGAAGGACGACGGCCTGCCTGATCTAGGTTCTCAGCCCATAACTATCAACCTCGTTAAGCCCGAAAATGGTATCGGTTGAGCCGACTGCCCCCCAATACGAATACATAACGGCGCAGCAACGGTTTCCGGCGTTTGTCGCTGGTTTTGGGGCGGGAAAAACAGAGGCCGCAATTCTACGCTGTATATTTGGAATGGTGCAGAACAAGGGCACCAACAGAGGGTTTTATGAGCCAACTTATGACCTGATCAGAATGATCGCCTGGCCCCGATTTGAGGCAACATTGACCGAGTTAGGCATAGCTTACCGACTGCAAAAGTCACCCATGAACCAAATAGACATAGAAGGCTATGGCTGTATCTTCTTCCGGTCGATGGAAAACCCGCAGAGAATCATAGGCTATGAACACGCTGACGCCGATATTGACGAGCTGGACACCCTCAAGCGAGACGACGCCGCTTATGTGTGGCGGCAAGTCATGGCAAGGAACCGGCAAGCTAAAAATGGCCCCAACACTGTAGGAGTGACAACGACACCCGAGGGGTTC
>TARA_R100001440_G_scaffold8122_1_pt1 | contig 11181 bp, 25 predicted proteins | sample TARA_R100001440 | Tara Oceans TARA_R100001440 (sample SAMEA2622112) | marine metagenome | biome: marine biome (ENVO:00000447); feature: surface water layer (ENVO:00002042); material: "saline water (ENVO:00002010), including plankton (ENVO:xxxxxxxx)" | depth 5 m
AGTTATGGTGATGGTGAGTACAAAAACAATTACCCACAATATCTGATAGACTTATACAATAATAGTGCTACAAACTCAGCTATAATTAATGCAACTGCATCTATGATTGCAGGTGATGATTTTTTAGTAGATGACACAGAAAATTTAGAGCAATATGTAGCTTTGAAAAAGTTTCTAGCAACAGTCAATAGTAAAGAAACTGCACACGAATTATTTGTGAAGTTAGCATTTGACTTAAAACTACAAGGTGCTTATGCTATAAATGTGATATGGTCAAAAGACAGAAAACACATAGCTGAATTACATCATATACCAGTAGAGCAAGTACGTGTGGGTGTGCCTGATGATAGAGGTGTACATTGTTATTTTCTTAGTACTGATTGGACTAAGTATAGAAAGAAAGAACACGAGCCGAAAAAAATCGATGCATTCAATATGATGGATAGAACAAGTGGTAGTCAGTTGTTATATTCAGGATTGTACTCACCAGCTATGGAATTGTATCACACACCTGACTATGTAGCATCAACAAATTGGATTCAAGTAGATAATCTAACTTCAGACTATCATTTAAATAATATTAGCAATGGGTTTTCAGGTTCATATTTTATAAATTTTGCTAATGGTGTACCAACACGTGAGGAAAGAGTTCAAATAGAAAGACAGATTACACAAAAATTTACTGGCAGCAACAACGCAGGTAAATTTGTTTTGACATTTTCTGATGACGCTAATAGTAAACCTGAAATAATACCTATATCTATTAGTGATGCTGACAAACAATACACTGTATTGAATGAGTTGTGTATACAGAATATTATGATAGGACACAGAGTTACAAGTCCTATGTTGTTAGGTGTTAAAACTGAAGGACAATTAGGTGGTCGTGGCGAATTACTACAAGCATACGAATTGTATATGAATAGTGTTATAAAACCTTTTCAGAATACAATTTTAAAGACGTTTAAGAAACTTTTAGCCATTAATGGTATAACGGCTTCATTTAGCATAAAAGACGTTAAACCACTCAATTCTATGTTTGATGCTGATACGCTTAAAGACGTATTGACGCAAGATGAGATTAGAGAAGAATTAGGATATGCACCATTACAAGCACAAGAAGAAGCAGTTGCAGAAGAACAACAACTATCTGAGTTTACTGCATTAGATAAATTTCTGACAGAGTGTGGTGAAGAAGAAGATACTGAAAATTGGGAATTAATTGATGAGCAAGAGCTAAATGATGATGATGAGCATTCTGATTTTGATTTTGAGTACAATCTAAACCAGCTTGCTAACAAAACTAATTTAGCTAGAACTGGTGAAGCACGTAAGCGTGGTAGTAAACAAGACGGCAAAGATGATGAAGGTAATTTATATAGAGTACGTTACCAGTACAGTGCAAAACGTAAAAGTCATAGACACGAAAGAGAATTTTGTCGTAAAATGATGATGGCTAATAAAATATATCGTAAGGAAGATATTGTAAAAGGTCAAGCACATGCATTAGGTAGTATAGCAGCGAATAAAGGTTTTGGTCCTAATGGTAGTGATGTATACGATATTTGGTTATACAAAGGTGGTGTAAATTGTCATCATAAATGGGTTCGTAAAATATACGTGACTAAATCAGGTGATAGACCTGACTATAATACAGATGAAATAATTAATAAAACAAAGGCACGTAGTCGAGGTTTTAGACCTGAAGAAAACGACCAACGTATATATCAAGCACCAATTGATATGCCTAAACAAGGTAGACTATAATGGCAGTATTATTTGTAAGTGAGGACACTATAAAAAAATCTACAACAATCAATGGTAATGTAGATGTAGAGTTATTGTTACCATACATCAAGGTAGCACAAGATATACATATACATCAGTTATTAGGTACTGATTTGTATGATAAACTACAAAATGATGTCGCTACAAGTAGTTTAGCTGGAGTGTACAAAACTTTGATAGATGAGTATGTACAACCAGTATTAATACACTATAGTCTTTATGAATGTTTACCTTTCTTGTCATACAAAATAATGAATAAAGATATTGTACGTAAGATATCTGAAACTTCATCTGCAGCTACATTAGACGATATTAAATATCTTAGAAATATAGTCAAAGATACTGCTGAATATTATAGTGAGAGATTAGTAGACTATATAAGAGATAATACTGAAAGTTATCCTGAATATAGTTCTAACACTGGTAGTGATTTACCACCTACTAAAGAAACTTATTTTAGTGGTATAGTTATGGATAGAGATATGCAAAGGAATCGTATAACATTAAGAGACTTTTTAGAAAGCAGTTATGACCTATAAAATAAAAAAAGAAAACATCACAAAGTTAAGAAGCTATTTAGATAAGAAAGATGAAAAACCTAATAAGAGAGAACGCAGACGTACTAGGACTAAATAGCATAACACTATCTATAAGTTTCACAACTGTAGAACAAGTATTACAAATACTTTTGTTGCTTATATCTATTGTGTATACTATTGATAGATTTATATATTATCGTAACAAACGCAAATAATGGAAGATATACTAAGATTAATCGAAACGTATGGTATAACTCTAGTTTTATTAATTGGAAGTTGTTACGCTTTATACAAGTTTTTTATATTCAGCATATATGAAGTAAAAGGTCAGTTTTCAAAATATCACGAAAACAATGCTAAAGATATGCAGTATATAAAAGAGAAAATAAATATAATTTTAGAATTTATAAAAGAAAAGAAATGAATAAATTTTGGTGTAACTTATTGTATTATTTGACATTTAAACAAGTTTGTAAAGGACATTGTAATTGTAAATTATAATTATGCTTAATTATTTTAATTTTGAGGAGTTTGATAGTCCTGATGAGATTGGTTCAGGTTTACCAAAAGAACAAGGTGGTAAAATGTGTATAAAATTCTTACACAAACTTGATGAAGCTAGAGCAATATCAGGTGTGCCATATCGTATCACTTCAGGATATAGGTCTGAATCACATAATGCTAAAGTAGGTGGTCGCATAGGTAGTTCACATCTTAAAGGACTAGCGTGTGATATTGCAGTAAACAATAGTGGAGATAGAGGTGATATACTAAGAGGTCTAGTAACAGCTGGTTTTACACGTATTGGTGTAGCTAAGACGTTCATACACTGCGACTTAGACGAAAACAAAGTAAATTCTATATGGCTTTATTAACAAATATCTTTTCAAAACTTTTAGGTGACAGTTCAAAAATAATTGATGAAGTCGTAACTTCACAAGAAGAAAAATTAACACTCAAAAATGAGTTTGAACGCATCTTAAATGAGAATAAAGTAGTGATTGAGCAAGAAGTCACAAAACGATGGCAAGCCGATATGCAAAGTGATAATTGGTTAGCTAAAAGTATTAGACCTTTTGTATTGGCTTGGCTTGTTGTATCAACTACACTACTTATTTTCATAGATGCTGGTGTTATAGAGTTTGTTGTAGCTGACAAATGGGTAGATTTACTACAAATTGTATTAATCACTTGCATAGGTGCATATTTTGGCTCTAGAGGACTGGAAAAAGTACGCAATGGCAAACAATAGATACAGACTAAAACCTCACGAAGAAGAAATAATACTAAAGCTAAGACAAAAAGATAATCGCAATGTTTTAGTTATCGGTGATTTACACGCACCATTCACAAGAGAAGGATATCTAGAGCACTGTATAGATGTATATGATGAGTATAATTGTAATGAAGTAGTGCAGATAGGTGACGTTATAGATAATCATTATTCTAGTTTTCACGAGCCGACACCAGACGGCTATGGTGCAGGTGAGGAATTAGACAGAGCAATAGCAGTAATACAAAAATGGTACAAAGCATTCCCAAAAGCTAAAGTATGCATTGGCAATCACGATGCTATTATATGTCGTAAGGCATTTTCTAGTGGTGTTTCTAATAAGTGGATAAGAAGTTATAGTGAAGTGCTAGGTACATCAGGTTGGGATTTTCAGCAAGAACACAAAATTGACAATGTAACTTATGTACACGGCACTGGTAGTAGTGGCAAAGGTGCAACAAAAAGATTAAGAGAGTGGCACACTTCTATTGTACAAGGACATATACATACTGAAGCGTATGTAGATTGGTATTGCAATAAAGAAAACAAATTATTTGCTATGCAAGTTGGCTGCGGTGTAGACGATAGGTCTTATGCTATGGCTTATGCTAAAAATTTCACAAAAAAATATATAGTCAGTTGCGGTGTAGTACTAAATAATGGTACATTACCAATCGTAGTGCCTATGTCATTAAGCTGATAATCAGCTTCTTACAAAGTTTGCCAAACAACAAATGGTGAACAATCCAACACAAACAATAATAAAAGAATATATATAATATATATAATTATATTTATAGTAAGTATATATATATTAGAGTTACAAACTTTTTTTACTAGATTATAGTATAAAGTTATCAACTTTTTGTTTGTTTTATAAAAAAATAGTTTAGATATTCGCTACGTTCTTTGACATACGAAAGCAAATCTAAAGGGTCTACTCGGCTAACGAAAGTTACTAACAGATTACCCGACTGTTTTAATCGAGCGAAGTTTTTTGCGAATAGGTGCAGGTTGTAAAAAAATTGGTGGAAGTTCCATTTTATTTTGCAGCCGTTTTTTTTTGTTTTTTTTATACCTCTGACGAGTTTGTAAAAACGAAACACTACTGTTGTGAAACATGGGTGTCAGGTATTAACAATTTATTTTTTATTTATTATGTTTTCATTAAACAGAAAAGATTTCGAGAAATTCGAAACAATTGACGCATTAATCGATTATTGTGTAGAACGTGGTATTTGTCCTAGTGCAGAAGTCACTATAGATGGCAGAGTAACTGGTGAAACACTAGAAGATTTCTTGCAATACTAATTTATTTAACTTAAAAAACTCAAAACAATGACATTACAAAAATTATTACAAGAAGCACAAAACAGATACAATAATGGTTATAGCCAAAGTAGATTAGTAGACTTTGTATTTGCTAATGCTAAAAATTTAACACAAGCAAATAAAATACTAACTATTATACTCAAATAAATAACTATTATTATGAACAAATACTCAGAAATATACAACGAAACTTGTTTAGTACAAGTACAAAAAGTTAAACTAGGTGACGTAACATATTCAGCACGTTGCAAACTTATAGTGCTAGAAGATCTACTAAAAAATGCAGAAGAAAGACAAGTAGAATACAAACAACAAGACAACTCAACTCTTGTAGAATGGTATCAAGGTCAGATTGAAGCATACAAGCTATCAATAGAACTTTTCAAAGATTTAGTAAAACAATATAATAAACTATAATATGAAGCGAGATACTAAAATATCACTTGTTGTAGGACTAGGTTTTGCAGCATTTATAATACTACTTGACATATTAGGAATAATAACTTTAACTTATTAAGATGACCGAAAACGAAAACAAAATTGCAGTTCTATTCAAGGAATATGAACTTGCTAAAACAGATGTATTTAGACACCAACACTATGTTATCATTAAACGTAGTGGTATAGAGAAAATACAAGCAAAATTAGATATACAGATACAATACAATGTCATAAGATGTGAAGAAAACTTTGCAGTTGTACAAGCTATGGCACGTATTAGTGATGCAGAACCTATGCAAACATTTGGTAGTGCATTAAAAGGTGATTTCAAAACGGGTAATTGTAACACGTGGTATGTTATGGAAATGGCAGAGAAACGTGCATTAAGCAGAGCAGTATTGAAATTAGCAGGTTTCTACCAACTTGGTGTGTTTGGCGAAGATGAATCAGAAGACTTCAAACAATGAGTGATTGGGTAGATGATTTTTTTGACGATAGATGTACGCTCATACAGATTAGCATTATTGAGAGTCTGTTGAGCACATCATCTATTGGTTTTGCATATGAAAATCTAGACTATGAATTACTCGACTATGAAACTGCAGAGATAATTATATCTCATTTAAAAGAAAACGATAACCCAAAAGACTGCCGTGAGCAGTGGAAAAAATACACTAAACGATTATGAAAGCATATCCAATATGGACAGAAGTTACTGCTTGTAATTACAAAAGTAGCAAAAGCTACGGCAGTAAAGATACTAGTCAGCAAATTATATATGTTGGTACTAGTAAAAACAATTCACACGAACTAGCAGAAATAATAACAACAAGAAGACAGATAGATGATAAAATACATTTCAAACTATCTATTGATGATGTTATTATGAAAGAAACAGTAATGTGTGCTAAAACTAAGGAAATTATTAATGAATTTAACTATATAAAATAATTATGGAAATTAAAGGAACTATAACAAGGATTTACGATATACAAAAAGGTGTATCAAAGAACGGAAAAGAGTGGGTAAAAAGAGACTTTGTCATTGACACTGGCGATAAATATAATAGTACATTATGTTTCACATTGTTCGGTGAAGACAAAGTTGAACAATTAACACAAGAAGCTGGTGACAATGTTGTTGTCAAGTTTAATTTGTCAAGTAGAGAATACAATGACAAATGGTATACACAAGCTATGGCATACTTAGTAGGTGACCACTATCCTGCAAAGAAAGAAATGACAGATGAAGTAGATTTACCTTTTTAATTATGGAATATAAAAAAGAATATGTCAGCATTTGTTGTAAATCTGATTACAGAAAACGACTATTTGACGTTTTAGGCAAATACTATTGGTATTGTCTGAAGTGTAAAAAATTTTGTGGACTAAAAAAGAAACGTAAAACTAAAAAGAAAATATTATGAATTATGACCAATGGAAACTTATGTCTGATAGAGATGGTTACGAACAACAATATATAGATGAGGACTTATCACCAGCAGACAAATTTGCAAACTATGTATACGAAAATGATGATGAACTAGATGAGAGGGTTTTAGAATATATAGAATATTTAGAAAGTAAAATAATAAGATTAGAAGATGATACAAAAAGAAATAAGAAAGATTAGATACATAATCGAAGATGAAGCAGACCTAGATGATGGTGCTTTAGATGGTAGAACAAGAACAAAAGAGCTGGTATTAGCAAGGATGGTATTTAGCAACTTTCTTATGGCTGAAGTTGGTTTAAAAGAATCACAAATAGTGAAGTTCTTGAAAAGAGATAGAAGTTCATTCTATTACTATCTAAAAAAACACTACAGTTATATTAATGATGCTAGAATATATCCTGAATATAACGAATTATATATGAAAGTATATAATAGATACAATACTTTAGAAGACAAGCTATTCGATAACGAAGATAAAATATCTAAAATGTTATATCTGTCAGAAATAGAGAATAGTATAGTGCATTTAGAGAGAGAGAAAAAAGCATTAACTACTGAAATAAACCTGATAAATGAAGGGTTGGATCAAACTACATAGAAAGATAATAGAAAATGGTGTATTCAGTGATGCAGAATTGCTGAAAGTATTTATTTGGTGTTTAATTAGAGCAAACTCTAGCATAGAGCAAAAGAATGTGTATGATGTTCAATTAAAAATTGGTCAATTCATCACTGGTCGTATAAGTGCATCAGAAGAATTACTGATGAAGCCGTCTACAGTGCATAATAGACTTAAAAGATTACAACGTATGCAATATATTAAACTAAAAAGCACTACAAAATATACAATTGTTGAGGTTATTAAGTTTAGTAAGTATCAAATAGAGAGCAATAACGCACCAAAAACACCTATTTTCAAGCGTTTAAGCGACTTTATTGATGAAGTTGAGGTGTATGCTAACGGCTATGATAAAAATGCTTTAGAGAGCTTTATTTCATATTGGACTGAAACTAATAAGTCTAAAACTAAAATGAAATTTGAGTTGCAACAAACTTGGAATACTAAACTTAGACTAATAAATTGGATGAAAAGAGCAAAACCAGTAAAAGAAAATAAGGTGCAACAAAGTATAGATACGTGGCAACAAGCAAGAAATATGATAAATGAAAGACAAGACTAAACAAATATGGTATAAGTTCTCTAATGATAGAGAGCAACTAAATATAGACTGTGTAGACTTATTAAGCAAGTGCTATATGATGCTAGGACAACGACCTGATACTGAACAAATTGTCGTAATGGCTAAATTTCTAGTAGATGATTTGTCTAGATACTATAGTTCTATGGAGTTAGATGAAGTGCAATATGCTTTTGAGCAAGGTATAAGAAACTCAGAAGCTGGTGCATTTGTCAATGTACGAAATTGGAACATTTGGCTAAAAGAATACAAGCAAAAAGCAAACCTGAAAAGGCAACAAAACCTGATAACAGATTATCAGCAATATGAGGAAACTCAAAAACTAATTAATAATAATTTTAAAAAACTGAATTATGAAATTGACTCAAAAACAAAAAGTATTAAGACATCTAAGAGAGATAGGCTCGATAACACCAATTGATGCACTAAGAGATTACTCTATAATGAGATTAACATCTAGAGTATGCGAACTAAAAGATGAAGGTCATAACATCAAGTCTGAATTAGTATCAGGGAAAAACAAATATGGTGAAAGTGTCAGATACTCTAAGTATACATTAGTTGAGCAAGAGTAAACTGGTAAAGAAACTAGATGCAGTATATAGTAAATATATACGTAACCTATATGCCAATGATAATGGATATGTAGAATGCTATACTTGTGGTGTACATAAGCACGTAAAAGAAATGCAGTGTGGTCACTTCCAAAGTCGTAGACATTATGCGACTAGGTGGCACGAAAACAATACAAGACCACAGTGTGTAAAGTGTAATATGTACTCACAAGGTGAGCAATATATATTTGGCGAGAAACTAAAGTCTGAAATTGGCGAAGTTATGTTTGAAGAATTAATTATAGAATCTAAAAAAACAAGCAAATATACATTAGCAGATTATAAGTATTTAATAGATTACTATACCAAGAAATTAAAAGATTTATGAAAATATTAAATTTATATGCTTGTTTAGGTGGCAATAGATACAAATGGTCTGATGTACACGATATAACAGCAGTTGAATTAGATGCAGAAATAGCTAAACTATATCAAGAAAGATTCCCTAATGATACTGTTATAGTTGGTGATGCACATCAATATTTATTAGACAATTATAAAGATTATGATTTTATATGGAGTTCACCACCTTGTCCTACACACTCATCTTTTCAAGTATCTATGAAAAGTGTAAGGAAAATGAAATATCCTGATATGAAGTTGTATCAAGAAATAATTTTTTTACAACATTTTTTCGATGGTAAATATTGTGTAGAAAATGTTATACCATATTATGAACCATTAATACCAGCTTTCAAAAGAGGTAGACATTTATTTTGGACAAATTTCAATTTGCCAAATGTATTAAGCAAAAGAAAATCACCTAGTATGTGTAATAAAAAATCAGAAGTAGATGCATTAATAGAATTTCACGAATACGATTTTAGAAAATATAAAGGAACATATCATAATATGAGTTTAGCAAGAAACTTAGTAGATTACGAAGCTGGTAAAACTATATTAGATACTGCTATGGGTATAATAAATAAGCAAGATAACAAACAAACCGACTTGTTTTATACACAATGATATGTGAATAACTTTTACATAACTTACTAACATAATTTATTTAATAATTGTATAGTTGTATGTGATTGATAATGAGCAATATACAATATTGAAAGAAACTGCAGCAAAATTTATACCAGCTGAAGACCTCGATGATTTAGTTCACGAGGTTTTTTTACAATTATATGAATCACCAGAAAAACTTAAAAAACTAATCAAAAACAATAATCTCAAATGGTATTTTATAAGAACCTGTAAAAACAATTACTATTCTAAAACATCAAAATATCATTACAAATACAGAAGACTACATAAAGAAATAACATTCACAAATGATTTGATGAGATATAACTTTGTACTCAAAACTGAAAAAATATATTTTATTAAAGATAGTGAATTGATAAACAAGTTGTTAGAAGAATTGTATTGGTATGATAGAGAATTATTTAAACTATATGTATTAGGTGATAATGATGGCAAGAGTTACACATACTCAAGTCTAAGTAAAAAGACTAAAATAAGTAGAATGAATATATACATCACTATAAAGAAAGTTAAAAAACATATAAAGAATAGACTAAAAGAGATAAGAAATGGATTATGATGATTTAGATAGATTGGTTGGCTATGGCTTATCTGTTATAGAGTTTTACAATGAGGATAAACAACTTGAATATGTAGTTGATTTAGATACAATGAATTTGTTAGATGTAGATGTTATACTTAGTGCAACTAAAGAGCCACTTGGTATAATAAAATTAATAAGAGATGAAAAAAGTAAAACTAAAGAAAAAAGCGTATAATTATTTAATAGCAGTAGGCAAAAGAATTATGGGTGGATTTGAAAATGTAAGTGATATAGTTTATAGCGAAAGAATAGAGATATGTGTAGAATGTACTAAACTAAATCCTAAATATGAATGCTCAATATGTGGTTGTCCAGTTGAAACAAAAGCAGCTTGGAAGACTGAAAGTTGTCCTGAAAAAAAATGGTAATGACAGAAGAACAAATAGTAAAGTTGCGAGATATATGGCAACATTGTAAGACTGGTATGGCTAAAAACAAAGAAGCTAAAGCACAGTTGATAGAATTGTTTAATGAAATACACGGCACAAATTACAAAACTAATTCTAATTGTAGCTCGTGTTTAAATACAGTGTATAGAGGTTTTGTAAACATAATAAGAAAATTAGATGCAGAAGAAAATTCCTGATTACTATATTGGTAAACAATATGGTTTAGAAGCACACAAAATTATAGAAGATTTTGCAGGTGATAATTACAATATCGGTGTAGCTATTGCATATTTACTACGTGCTGGTAAAAAAGAAGATAACGATATAACACAAGACTTATTAAAAGCTATACATCACCTAGAGTTTGAAATTAAAAGACAACATAATTTAAATAATATTTGATATGAAAATTACTAAAGTAAAAAGAAGTGAGATAAAAATTAACCCTAAAAATCCTAGAGTTATAAAAGACCATAAGTTTGACAAGCTGATTAAAAGTGTAGAAGAATTACCTGAAATGTTAGAAATGAGACCAATAATCGTTGATGAAGATATGGTAATATTAGGTGGTAATA
>TARA_R100001440_G_scaffold24211_2_pt1 | contig 11170 bp, 8 predicted proteins | sample TARA_R100001440 | Tara Oceans TARA_R100001440 (sample SAMEA2622112) | marine metagenome | biome: marine biome (ENVO:00000447); feature: surface water layer (ENVO:00002042); material: "saline water (ENVO:00002010), including plankton (ENVO:xxxxxxxx)" | depth 5 m
CAGGAAGGTCGCAGGGCAGCAACGCCGGTGCATGCCCACAGTTAACCGCGCGATGCGCCCGAAAGCTGACACGGCGTCTTCATCAGCCGCGGCATTATAGTACAAATGTACCGGATTATCCCCAGTCACCAGCAGCCTGCCCCCACGCCAGGCTGAGCGGGCTGTGTTAGCATTCGGCCTTTGATATTCGCAAATACACGGCAGGAGACGCTTCGTGAAAGCAACAATTGATTGGTCCGGTGATGCAAGCTTCAAAGCGACCAGCGGCACGGGCCACACGGTTCAGATGGATGGCCCGCCCGACCACGGCGGTCGTGATCTCGGCCCCCGGCCGATGGAGATGTTGTTGATGGGCCTGGGCGGCTGCTCATCCTTTGATGTGATGAGCATTCTGCAAAAATCCCGGCAGGACGTGACCGATTGCCGGGCGGAACTTGAAGCAGAGCGGGCCGATGCAGTGCCGGCGGTCTTCACCCGCATTCATCTGCACTTCATCGTCACCGGACGCAGCTTGAAGGAAAATCAGGTGAAACGCGCGGTAGCGCTGTCTGCCGAGAAGTACTGTTCAGCGTCTATTATGCTGGAGAAAGCAGGCGTCGAAATCACCCATGATTATGAGATCCGCGAAGCGGACTAAAGCCTGACAGATACGCGGCTTCCATTGCGGAAAAGCGTAAGAAAAAACGGGGGCAAAAACCTATTCAACACTCCTGTGGATAGGCATAATACGCCCCCTCTCCGCCGGTCTGCGCAAAAGGTGATCAACCGATCAGTTCCCGGTGGCGGTCTTTGCGGTCAATGTTGCATTTATCCGATGCAAATCGACCGCTGTCATTCATCTCCTTAACCGGGGGGGCTGTGATGGAATCAAAGCTAGAGCTTCATGGTTTCAATAACCTGACCAAATCGTTGAGCTTCAACATATACGATATCTGTTACGCGCAGACCGAAGAGCAGCGTAGAGCCTACATCGACTATATCGATGAAATGTACAACGCTGAACGTCTGACCCAGATCCTGTCAGATGTGGTTAAAATTATCGGTGCCAATATCCTGAACATTGCTCGTCAGGACTACGAGCCACACGGCGCTTCCGTGACCATGCTGATTGCCGAGCATGAAGTCGGCCCCAACCCGGCTGACAACGAAGAGAGCCCTGGCCCACTGCCGGATGCCATTGTTGCGCATCTGGACAAGAGCCACGTGACAGTTCACACCTATCCGGAGAGTCACCCGTACGAAGGTATCAGTACCTTCCGCGCGGATATCGACGTTTCCACCTGCGGCCTGATTTCACCGCTAAAGGCGCTGAACTACCTGATTCACAGCTTTGATTCCGACGTGGTGACGGTCGACTACCGGGTGCGCGGCTTTACCCGCGACGTGGATGGCAAGAAGCACTATATCGATCACGACATCAACTCCATCCAGAACTATCTGAGTGAAGATACCCAGAACGGTTATCAGATGATCGACGTGAACGTGTATCAGGAAAACCTGTTCCACACCAAGATGAAGCTGAAAAACTTCGATCTCGATAACTATGTGTTCGGCGTCAATGCCAAAGATCTCGACGACGTAGAAGCAAAAGAAATTTCAGAACGACTTCAGCGTGAAATGCTGGAAATCTTCTATTCCAGAAACGTCGAATGAGCTAAAACCCCTGTCATGGCAGGCCCTCACGGCCTGCCAGACGATTGTTCATAATTTTTGAATAAGCCTTCCAGATTTATCCGGTTTCTTCTATCGGTCAGTCACTGTTCAATAGCTTCATCAAACCAGTCAACTGCACTGAGAGGCTATTCCAATGACATCTATTCTTATTGTTACCGCCAGCATGTTCGGCCAGAACGGCCAGTCATCACAACTCGTGTCACAGACCCTTGAGAAGCTCCGCGCTCAATACCCCGATGCCAAAGAAGTGCATCGCGATCTTGCAGAGCAACCGGTGCCCCACCTGGATGCGACACGCTTTGGCGCATTCCTGACTGGCGCAGATGAGCGCAACAGCGAGCAGCAGGACGTGGTCGCCTACTCTGACGAGCTGATTCAGGAAATACAGAGTGCTGACGTTATTGTGATGGGCGTGCCCATGTACAACTTTGGCATCCCCTCGACCCTGAAGGCCTATTTCGACCACATTGCACGTGCCGGCATCACCTTCCGCTACACTGAAAACGGCCCTGTCGGGCTGCTGAAGGATCGTCCGGTTTACGTTCTGGCCGCTCGCGGCGGCATCTACGCAGGCACCACCAGCGACTCGCAGACACCTTACATCCGTTCGTTTCTGGGTTTCCTCGGCCTGACACAGGTTGAGTTTATCTACGCCGAAGGACTGAACCTGGGTGATGACCATAAAGCATCGGCCATTACCAGGGCCCACGGTGATATCGCGGCACTGGAAGTCTGAACTCCGCATACAACGCTCGACACCTGAACCGGTAAAGGAGGTTAATCATGACAACGCATCCATCGCGCTCAATCAGGCAGGTCATTCCCGGCGCAGAAACCTCCGACGGTGCAGGTGTACGCATCAAACGCTCACTGGGCCAGCAACCGTCGGTCAGGCTGGACCCGTTTCTGATGCTCGACGAGTTCGGCTCATCGGACGCAGCAGACTACATTGCGGGCTTTCCGTCTCATCCGCACCGAGGCTTTGAAACGGTGACCTACATGATCGAAGGGCACATGCTGCATGAAGATCATATGGGTAACCGGGGCGACTTGCGTAACGGCGGTGTGCAGTGGATGACCGCCGGCCGCGGCATTATCCACTCGGAAATGCCCCAGCAGGAATCCGGTACCATGCGCGGCTTCCAGCTTTGGCTGAACCTGCCCGCAGCGGAAAAAATGCAAGACGCCGGCTACCGCGATATTCAGCCGGAAGACATTCCGGAGATTCGCATTGACGGCGGATTAGTGAAACTGATTGCCGGAGAAACCGCTATCAACGGCCAGAGTGCCACCGGTGCGGTATCCGGTAGCAGCACGGCACCAATCTACGCCGACATACAACTGGAGCCGGCCGCCAAGGTCAGCCTGAACGTACCCGCAAGCCATCAGGGCTTGCTGTACCTGTACGAAGGCGATGCCACGCTCGGTCAACAGCCGCTGCAACGCAGTGCGGCCAACATACTGGCTGACGACGGCGACAGCATCACCGTCAAAAGCGGCCCCACCGGCGCACGGTTGTTACTGATCGCAGGCAAGCCCATCGGCGAACCGATCGTTCAGTATGGCCCCTTCGTGATGAACAGCCGTGAGGATATCGAACAGGCATTGCAGGATTATCGGGATGGCACGCTGACCGCCTGAGGCGAATGCGTTTCTGAGGCATTGAAGTGCAAGGCGCACGGCGCGGAGGAAGCGGAGCCTACTGCCCGGCAGGTGAGCTGACGAACACCGCGCAACGCCGCAATTCAACGCCTCAGAAACGCCCCCTCAAGCGAATTGTTTGTGGGCCATTAGCTCCAGCACCATCGGCCTGACGATCAGGTCCATCGCCAGCCCCAGTTTCGTGCCCGGAATCACCAGCGTATTGTGCCGTGACATATGACTCCCGGGGATCATCTGAAGCAGGTACGGGAAATCAATATCGCGGTGATCGCGAAAGCGGATCACGATCAGGCTTTCGTCGTCGTTAGGCAGTTCGGTGACCACAAAGGGGTTGGAGGTATCCACCATCGGCACCCGCTGGAAATTGACGTGGGTGTGGGAAAATTGGGGCACGATGTCCTGAACGTAGTCGTCCATCCGGTTGATGATGGTTTTGACCACTGCTTCCTGGGAGTAGCCGCGCATATTGGTATCGCGGTATATCTTCTGCATCCACTCCAGATTGACGATGGGCACGACGCCAATCAGCAGGTCCACATACTGGGCGATGTTGTAGTGCTCTGACACCACACCGCCGTGCAACCCTTCGTAGAACAGCAAATCGGTATCCGGCGCCAACGGCGACCAGCGAGTGAAAGTACCGGGCTCGAACCCCTCCCGCATCAACTCAAAATCGTCGTCGTGTACGTACTCGCGTGACTGGCCGCTGCCGTTAATGCCGTAGTCGTGAAACAGGCCCTCGAGCCGATCAATATGGTTGGCATCCAGCGCAAAATGGTTACGCTGACCGTACTTGCCTTTCTCGGCGAGCACTGCCATCTGGTCACGGGTGTAGCGGTGGAAACTGTCACCGCTGACCCGTGCGGCGGCGATGCCCTCGCTGGAAAAAATCTGGCTGAATATGCGGCCAGTGGTGGTGGTGCCGGCCCCGGAAGAACCGGTCACCGCAATAATCGGATGGCGTTTGGACATAATCAAAAAAGTCCTGACTCACAGGGCAAGTAACGGGCGGGCGCCTCGCCTGACTGCCAGCGGGCGCCGCAATATGGGGCAGCATAGCGGGGATGTGAGAATCTGTCAGCTCAGGATGGTATTCAGCAACTGCGGCTTTTCAATCACATAGCCCTGAGCGTAGTCGACACCCAGGCTGCGCAGCATGTCCAGGGTAGCCCGGTCTTCCACCTGTGAGGCAATCACTTCACGCTTGGTGTAGTGGGCCATATCCACCATGGAGCGCACCATCGCCCTGTCGGCTTCATTGCTGACAATGTGGCGGGTAAAGGCGCCATCAAGTTTGATCAGGTCCACCGGCAGGCTTCTCATGTACTCGTAAGACGTCGGGCCGCTACCGAAATTGCCAAGACAGAACCGGCAACCCAGTTCTTTCATCTCGATCATGAAGTCAGCGACTTCCTGCAGATTATGGATAGCCGCCGCTTCAGTGATTTCAAACCAGAGGCGCTCGATGGGGGCGTTCTTCTGGCTCAGTTTCTCATATATAAATTCAAGCAACGACGCGTCGTTGAGCGAATAACCGGACAGGTTGATACAGACTCCGCCCAGCTTGCGGGCGGCTGATTCGGAATCGCGCAATGCGTCCAGCATTCGGCCCACCACCCAGCGATCGACGGCCTGCATCCGGTTGTAACGCTCAGCCATACGCACGAATTCTGCGGCGGTAATCAGATTGCCGGCATCGTCATACATACTGATCAGAATTTCATACTGGGTGCCCATGTTGGCGTCAGCATGAAGCGGTATCAGCTTCTGGCCCCGGAGCAGGACCTGATCTTCATCGAAGTTGCCCAACCCGGCCACCTTGGCGGCAATTTGCTCCTGCTGGGCCTGTACCTGGGCATTCATGGTGTAAGTGACCACACGCCCGTTACCCAGCTGTTTGGCGCTCTTGCAGGACGCATCCGCCGCCTTGAGCCAACGCTCGGCCGTCACCAGCGCGGGTTCGTTGGGGGCAATACCGGCGCAGGCAGAAAAACGATAGTGGCGACCGTTGTACTCGAACTCGAGCGCCTCGATCCCCGCGATCACGACCTTGACCGCCGCCTCGCAGCCCTCCGCCGGGAACAGGAATGCGAACTCGTTGCCGTCCAGACGCGCCAGCGGCAATTCAGGCGCCACATGCTGGCGCAGTGTTTCTGCCACGCGGGCAAGGGCGTCATCGCCTGATTTGAATCCGGCTGTATCGTTAAGCAACCGGAACTGACGAAGATCGATCTTCACGAGGCTCAATGCCTGCTCATCAGGCCGGGTCAGATGTTGCTCAAGCACCCGTTCGAATTCCCTGCGTGCCAGCAATCCGGTCAGCTCATCATGAGTCGAAACCCAGGACAGCTGGTCGTATACCTGCTTGACCATCCGGTCGATACTGTCGTCGACCAGAGGCCGTTCGTAACTTTCGTCCGGCACCAGAATGCCCTGCTTGAGCTGGTGCGCCAGCTGCTCAAGTGTCAGCTCGACAACTCGCATCCCCTGATGATTGACGAAAACAAAGCGACTGAACGCCCGGGCAATCCAGACCAGCCGGACATAGTAGGGCTCATTGGGGTTATCCTGATTGCGCAGCCAATCCCCCACAGACAGGCGCTGGGCGCGCGCAGTCCAGCGCTGAAGACTGCGCAACTGCCGCTCGGTGGCCTTGTCTTCCGGCGTTTGTACCGGTGCGGCTTCGCGCGGAACATCGACCCGTTCAACCTCGGCACCCGGCCCTTTAACCAGAAAAGACTTGAGCTCATCCCTGATCTGGGCAGATGGCAGGTGATTGCTCGAAATAGACGCCAGGCCGTCCTGAATCATCCGCAACAACTCGGGAAGATTGATGCTGGCGCCCTCGTTATCGGCGAAGGCCATCAAGGAATCCAGTACCGACAGGTAATCCTGCCACAGCTGACTATCCGGCCCTTGCCGGATCCATGTCAGCGAAAGCAGATCACGCCAGCCGCCGTTCAGCAAACTGAGCACCGGCTTGGGTACCTGGCGGCCACCCAGGCGCTGGTCCAACACATCAGTCACGGCCTTTTTGGCCTCCGCGACTTTCTGTGCGCCTTCAGCCGCTGCGCTGACCCGCTCGACATTGCGACGGTAAACCAGATTCTGGCGCTCGATCAGCGTATCCAGCTCGCCCCGCACACTCTCGAACACGGCCGTGTCCTGGTCGAATTCCCGCGTGATGCGTTGAACCATTTCGTCCATACGGCGCTGAATCACCGGGTTCACACGCCCACCCTTGATACCCAGTTGGGCCATCCGGTTCATGACACCTCTCACCGGACTGCTTTGGTCGTCAAAAAACGCCCGGTCGCGCAGCACGACTTTCAATACGGGCACTTCCAGGTGGCGCATCTGCTGACGCACCGCATCATTCAATCTTGGGCTATCGACCACACTGCGAAAGAACTGGTCGACCACATCAACCGTTTCCTGCTGGGCCTCATCCAACGCCGCATTACTGGCGTCGCGCACCTGCTCTACGACCCGTTCACGCAATGGCTGGTCACTAGCAGCTGACGCCTCAGTGGCGGATTGCTGCATCGATTGCAGTTCGCGCTGAAACTCACCGGCAGAGAGCTGTCTGGCGTCCGGCAGGTAGGGCGCAGGTGCACTGACACCGGCCTCCTTGCGACGGGTACTGAGCGTCGATAACAGATTGCGCACGGTGGCGAATGCAGTCTGGGCGCTTTGGGAATGACTTCTGAAGGTATCCGGGGACGGCGTGCCGCCGGGCTTCACGCCGCCATGTCGAGCCGATGCGGGCAGCACCGGCTCGGGGGCTTTGGCTGGCGATGCCGGAGCCGCCTTCACCGTTGGCTTTTCCGGCTCCTTGCGGGGCGTTCGGTCACTGAGATAACGACTGAGGTCGAGATCTGGCAGAACGCCCTGACGAATCAGTATCTGGTTCAGTGAGGTGTAAAGCGATTCGAGCTGCTGTAATACCAGTTTGTCGAATACCTTAAGGCAGATTTTCTCGACGTCCCGCGACGCCTTGAAATGCTGCAGGCCGTTGTGGAAAGCCTCACAGATCAACGCCGGCCCCAACGGATTATGATGGCCTGTGGCGTTACCTACTCCCAGCTTGTCCAGCCGCATACGCAGCTGAAGCAGCTCGCCACGGTAAAGCGTATCCGCTTTCGTCACCATAACCTTTATGGTCAGCCAGTCCTCAAACTCGCTCTTGTCTACCAACGACAGCTCGCTACCGGGCGCCCCCTTGCGCTCGGGCTTGAGCGGCGATTCCAGCGCAATCATCATCTGATGCCAGATTGCCCGCTGGCGTGAAGCCAGTTGACCCGACGCATCGAGCAACTCGTTTGCCAGCTGATCCGAAGGGGCATGCTGGGCCGCTTCACTGAGGGTGCTGACCATGCCGTCAAAGCACGGCTCCATCAGCTGTTCAATGTGCTGAATAACGGTCTTGGCACACTGATGCAGTACAAACTGCACGCGCTCACTGGGAGGCTTGAGGTGGGAGCGTTCCTGATTGGCACTGGAGCCGAGCTGTTGCAACATCGCGTTTAGGGCAGCCGGGCTTTCCCGGGTGAAATAAACCCCCATCGCGCCATCCATGAGACGGGCAACCTGCACATGCATGTCATGACGCGACGCACCATCGGCACTGCGAAAGCGGATTAGCAGATCATCCGGGCGATGCGCCTCGGAGAGCGCACCACGGACCCGCTTGGCGGTATCGCCCGAGAAACGGATGAACAGCCCTTCCGCACAGAAATCAGCAATCTGGCAAGGCCATGACTGATCGTCCGTGAGATAGAGTTGTGCTGCGAGCTTTATGGGTTGCCGAGTACTGGCACGTCGTTCCATCGAATCTCTGAATACCCTGCCTGTGGATCGCTCTTGCGGGTGTGCGACACCGGCTAACGTGTTGAAGTCGCCGCCCGCATCATGAATAAAGCGGTATGCTGAAGTATAGTATCTGCCACCGGCTCCACGACCGGCATTGACAACCTTTTACAATCCGCAGTACCCCGGCGGCGATCACCGCCGGGGACGGCCTTCCCTGAGTGATTCTGCCTGATGTATCAGCTTAGCCAGATCTATCTACTTTCGCTACTGATCTTTAGTCTGACCGGTTGTTCAGGCATCCATTACTACCAGCAGGCAGTGACCGGTCAAATGACACTACTGTGGGACCGCACCCCCATTGAAGACGTACTGGATGATCCTGCCACTGATGAAGCTTTACAGCAAAAGCTGAACCTGGCGATAAAGGCTCGCCAGTTCGCCGGCGACAACCTGGCGCTGCCAGTCGACGGTACGTTTTCGTCGTACGTAGAGTTGAACCGGCCCTATGTGGTTTATAACCTTGTGATCGCGCCCCGTTTTTCACTGGCGCCGCAACAGTGGTGCTATCCGGTCATTGGCTGTCAGGCTTATCGCGGCTTCTTCCATCTGGAGGATGCACAGGAGGAAATGTCCGGTTACCCATCGGATGAGTACGATCGGTTCATTGGCGGGGTCAGTGCCTATTCGACCCTCGGCTGGTTCGATGACCCTCTCCACAGCGGTTTTACCAATTTGCCGGACGACCGGATGGTGGCACTGATTTTTCACGAACTGGCGCACAAGGTGGTCTATGTTGACGGCGACACCACGTTCAATGAAAGTTTTGCCACGACGGTGGAGCTGGAAGGACTGAAGCGCTGGCTGATTGCAGAGGGGCAACCAGAGACCTATAGCCACGCCAAAGTCCGCTGGCAGAGGCGACGCGACACGATCCAGCTGGTTGAGCAAACGAGTGAGCAACTGAATCGGCTTTATCAGGCAACTGATACCCTGCCCGAGCAAACCCTGATGGCCCGCAAGCAGGCATTACTGGAAGCACTCAAGACAGACTACGCTGCGCTCGAAACACGATGGGGCGAACCCGGCCCACTCGGAGGACTTGTCGACCAGGCCAATAACGCGATTATCGGCCTGCTCAAGCAATACAATGGTGACGTCCCGGCCTTTCAGCAATTGCTGAAGGACAGTAATGGCGACTTCCTGGTGTTCTTCGAAAAGGTCCGTGCGCTGGCTGAGCTGGATGCCGAACCACGACGGCAGCAGCTCGACAACCTGAGAAGCCGCCAGACAGAGCCCGCTGAAGTGATGATTAGGCCAGACGCTTAACAAACACTTTGGAATTTCGCTTCACGTTGTAACTGGCAAGCTTCGGCCCGGGCAAGGACTGGACGCTGCTGGGCTCAAATCCACGCTCGCGGAACCAGTGTTCGGTCTGAGTGGTCAGTACAAACAGACGCTCGATACCTCTCTCACGCGCGGTCTTCTCGACCATCTCCAGAATCTCGTCACCACGGCCGGAACGCCGGTACTCCGGATCAACCGCAAAGCAGGATAGCTCGCCGGATTTTTCCTCCGGATATTCATGCAGTGCGGCACAGCCCACGATAGTGCCGTCGCGCTCAACTACGGTGAAACGGTCAACTTCTGTTTCCAGCATCTCACGTGAACGGCGCACCAGAATGCCCTGCTCTTCAAGCGGCTGTATCAGGCCCAGGATTCCGCCGATGTCCTCCACTACGGCCCGGCGAATCTGCTCATAATCATCATCGCTCACCAGGGTGCCGGAACCATCACGCGTAAACAGCTCTTCAAGCAGCGCACCATCGCGCACGAAGCTGATAATCTGGCTGCGACGAACCCCGCGAACGCAGGCATCACAGGCAGCACGGATCAAATCAGCGTCATGACCTTCCAGCGAACTGTGCTCCAGCAATCCACGCGCCTGACGCACTGTCAGCTCACGAATCAGCTCGCCATCTTCATCAAGGACCCCATCTTCATCGGTGAAAATGATCAGCTTTTCTGCTTTCAGCGCCGAGGCAACCTGGCTGGCAACGTTCTCGTAGGACAGGTTGAATACGTCACCCGTCGGGGAATAACCCAGGGGTGGAAGCAACACAATATGTCCCAGCGCCAACAGGGATTCGATGCCGGCCACATCGACACGGCGGACTTTACCCGTATAGCCGAAATCCACCCCATCCAGAACGCCCACAGGACGCGCTGAAACGAGATTACCGCTGCTGACCCGGATCCGCGCGCCATGCATCGGCGAGTTCACCAGCCCCATCGAAAGCCGGCTTTCCAGATGTGATCGCAGCGCGCTGGCCGCTTCAATTACCAGCGGCAACTGATCTTCCGGCGTCACGCGCAACCCGTCGCAGAAGGTAGAATCCAGCCCTGCCTGATCAAAGCGCTCCTGAATCTGGGGGCGCGCACCAAATGCCACCACCAGCCGCACGCCGAGGCTGCTCAGCAGTGTGATGTCGTGGATGATGTTGATCAGATTTTCATGGGCGAGCGCTTCCCCGCCCAGAGTGAGCACAACGGTTCGGCCCCGGTGGGCATTAATATAAGGGGATGAATGGCGGAATCCGTGCAGCCAGTCATTGGATTTCAAGCGCGTTGTCTCCTCGTTGTGACACATTAGATGTGCGGTCAAATAAAAACAGTCAGAACCGATACAATCGGTCAGTATGGGTTTCAGCCGAAACTCAGCTCTTCAGCTCAGCGGCTGATGCGTCATCGACACAAAAATGCTGGATCAGACGCGACAAGATATCCACCGCCGGCTTGACCTGGGACAGGTCGAGATATTCATCCGGTTGATGGGCCTGATCGATGTAACCCGGCCCCATGACCAGTGTTTCCATACCCAGCTTCTGCAGCCAGGGCGCCTCGGTTGCGAACGCCACCGATTGCGCGCTGTGACCCGTCAGACGCTCGCAAACTTTCACCAGCGCCGCATCCGGCGAGGTTTCAAAAGGCGGTACACCATCGAACAGCGGCTCGAATCGCATAC
>TARA_R100001440_G_scaffold534_1_pt1 | contig 11159 bp, 17 predicted proteins | sample TARA_R100001440 | Tara Oceans TARA_R100001440 (sample SAMEA2622112) | marine metagenome | biome: marine biome (ENVO:00000447); feature: surface water layer (ENVO:00002042); material: "saline water (ENVO:00002010), including plankton (ENVO:xxxxxxxx)" | depth 5 m
ATATCTGTGGTACTGCGTACCTGTAGTGCCACAGACAAAAACTTTACGTAAACTTTTATTGGAGATTTTAATGCAGAATTTAAAACTAGAAGATAAGTTCTCAAAGATTAGGATACAGCTACTATGGGATCGTGACGATAAAGGTCATGCTTTTTATGGTGCTGTCTTAGTCAAGATGAAGATTATCGAAAAGAACAGCATCAAGACATTTGCAACTGATGGCAGAGATATATTCTATAACAAAGAATATGCTGAGAGTTTAGATTTCGAGCCACTCAAAGGTGTTATTGTTCACGAGGTTGGTCACAGATTTCTTATGCACCATGTAAGACAGCAAGAACGTGATGCTGAGATTTGGAACATAGCTTGTGATTTATCAATGAACCAAGTTCTTGAAAGATCCGGTTTTGTTTTACCAAAAGGTGCTTTGTTTGATCCACAGTTTGATGGATGGATGGCTGAAAAGATTTATAATTTTATCTATCCAAAGATCAAAGCTAAACAGCAACAGCAACAGCAACAAGGTCAAGATGGTCAAGACGATCAAGGTGATCAATCAGATAATGGCGATCCAACTTGGTTACAGCCACAATCATGGGGAAACATCGAAGACAATGTTACTGAGGGCATGTCTCAAGCTGAGATCAGCGAAGAAGAGGCTGATGTCAAAGAGGAGATATTCCAAGCTGTGCGACAAGCTAAAGAACGTGGAACATTACCGGCAGAGGTCAAGCAAATGGTCAAGATCATGAAACGTGCTGAGATCAATTGGGAAGACGTTGTTGAGAGACATCTTGAGGGCGATGTTCCTCATAATTTTAGCTATCGTAGGATACATAAAAAGTTCTACTACACTCACGAAATGATCGCTCCAACACTTGAGCATATTGGTATTGGTCATGTCGTTGTGGCTGTGGATAGTTCCGGCTCTGTATCTAATAAAGAATTGCAGTATTTTCTTGGTGGTCTCAATGCTATGTCATTAGAACTTAAACCAAAATCTGTAACTGTAATTACATGCGACAGCAAAATACAGAATGTTATCAAGTATGACCAAGGCGATGAAATAAAAATGATATCTGCTGATGGTCGTGGTGGTACATGTGTTATGCCGGTGTTCAACTACATCAAAGAAAATGATCTTGAGGTAGACAGCTTTATTTATTTTACTGACATGGGCATACATGATTTTCCTACAGAAGAACAACCATATCCGGTTCTGTGGGTAAGCACAGACCTACGTGCTGATAATGCACCTATTGGTCAAACAACCTATCTGAAAGTGGCTTAATGCTACTTTTAGATAAAAACAAGGCTCTAGGAACGTCACACAGAGGCGAAACGATATGTCTGTGTGTGATTGTACCTAGGGATTTTAACTATGCTGATATAGGAATGTGTGTTCCTACTGATGATTGCGAAAGCATGAAATCAGCCAACTACTATCATTATATGGAGTATTTTATGATACATAATTTTGGAAAAAAACAAGATCCCAAATCTCAAGAGGTTATGGATCAAAATATTATGATGCATTATCTCAACTTTCTAAACGAGGGATATAAATCATTTGGACTAAATAAAAGACAAAAAGCTAGTCTAGTAAAAGCCGGATCTAATTATTCTTATCATGCAGACGATTTGTCTCAAGAAGAAAAAGATTTTGTATTAATGTTTACCAAACACAAAGATCATTTTGGCAATCATGGTTTAGACAGCATTTACAATTGTAGTAATTGGGTCAAACAATACAGAAAAAGTCGTAAACTTAAATCTGCGATTTACAGTAATAAGATTGATGGCAAAAGAGTGTTTCGTAAAGAACGTAATTACGAGCATGGTTTTTTTAATGGTCAAGCTGTTAATAGCAAGTATGCTGTTTTGACTACTGCCTTTGCGAAAAAATGGTGGGATGACAATATGGCTAGAACCAATGTCAAAATTAGTGCTGATGCATTAAGAGCAGAAACAGTTATTAAACCATCTACTGTAGGAAGAGCAGATAATTGGCAGTACTACGAGCATTTCAATGAGGTCTCTTTGTCTCCATCATGGTTTAAGAATGTCTATATGAAAGGTATGGCAACTACAGTATACAAAAGCAAGACAGCATTTGTTGCTAGTGCCAAGCCTCTCAAAGTTTCTGACAGAATTACAGCTAATGGTCTTGAGGCTTATACTGTTGATATTATTACAAGCCACGATGGTATTATCAGCATGGAGAAAGATCTGTATTTCTTAGTCTATCAAACAAAGCATTGGACAATTGAAGACACACAGCAAGGCATGGGCAACATACCTTTTAGGGGTAACGACAGAGAAACTGCTCAAACATACAATAATCGTAGGTATAACATAGCTGAGACTATAAACTGTGCATCCTCAAACTTTAGAAGAGCAGAGAATGTCATGAGTGGCAGAGTTCAGCGAAACATACTTAATGCAATGGGAGTGTAAAATGGAAGATCTACATACATATTATTATCATGAGCAAAAACAACGTGAGGCATTTAAGAAAAAGTCAATGCTCATAAGAAAAATCAATATTTGGCTGAAAGATGAGATTTCTGATGCCAAATCATGTCATCATGATGACGAGGTAGATAGTCGAGAACTTGGTATTCTTAGTGGCAGATTAGAATGTGCAACCAATCTTTTAGAACAGATAAAAGATTGGCAAGAGGAACTAAAAGAATGGCAAGAAGATAAGGAGAAAGATAATGGATAAATTAGATAGAATATTATTATTTCTCTTAGGCATTTGTGTTATGCTTATGTCATTAGTTACTTTGTCTGATCCTAATGGATATTATATGCAGAGTGTAGAGGGCATACTGTTTACATTGTTTATAGGATCAATTGGTTTAACCATGATACTTGTAAGTTTTTACAGTATCTATTTTAAAGAATAGGGGGAGAGACCACTCCATAATGTGGGCAAAAGTGGATGCCTTTGGTTTATGCATTAACCATACGTCAATGCTGTACATCCCTAAATGCATGTTCCCTCGTATATTTTTATATAACGTGTATCATGGGCAAAACTGAGGTCTCTTGAAAAATGGTTCAGTTAATGTACGGAAAGCCACAAAAAAAAGGCTCTCAGAGCCTCATACAGAGGGGTTGGCAGACCTCTCTGTATGAAACCTACCAAATTAACCTAGATGCTCTGTACGAAGAGTATTCGCTTATTAAGGGGAATTTCACATGACAACAACTTATAGTAAACTAAAAGGTAGATCAAAAGGCTACCGGTATCGTAATTCAATAGTAGATTTACAACGTGAACTCTACATACGTAATTCTAAAAAGACACCAAAAGAATTAGGAATGGATGAAAGATTTGAAGATGACCCAAGAGCCATTCATGAAAAAGACTATGGACGAGTAGTGAGAAAACCAACTGAGGTTATCAAAGGGGCAGTTAATTCTATTTATAATAATAATAATGGAGAATAAATTACTCTTACACATTAGTCCTACAATCAAAGACTAAAACTTTACGTAAAGTTTTTATAAAAAAATAGAGCCAATCGAGGAGAGATTGGCTCTATATGTGTAGCATAATAGTATATGAGAAATAATACTCACACCTAATTAATAAGTGCCACTAAAGCATTAGTCAACTATTTCCCCAAAATTTATAAAATTTTTCTACGTGATTGCATATAAAATCAAAATTCCCATCCACAGCAATCCATTCATTTTCCCATTTCGTGATTTCTTCATCGTGTATAATTTTTTTAAAAATTTTATATGCTGTTTTGTTTCCAGTATCTTTTACGTAAGAGAAACAATCCATAACTTTTCTTTTAAGCATCATATGTTTCTCGCTCAATCCCTCGTGTGTAGCCTCGATCCTAGGATTATAATTTGATGCTCTAACTCCAACAAATCCGGATTTGCAATAATCAGAATAAAGTCTATCCATTATTCTATAATTTGCTAATGATATACTATCATGCATGAGTAGCCGGTCTAAACATGTCTGATCTAATATCTTTATTCTAGCCTTATTGGTGTTGCCCACAAACTCTGCTTTTGCAGTATGTTGCCCATCATATACTCTAAACTCATCGTAATTTTTTTTACTTTTTTTAGAAACTGATGTCTTTGTACTCTTTTGGCTCATAATAGTTGTCGTATTGTTTATCGCTTTTATTTGGCTTTAGCATTTCAGCGACATCAGATATTTTTTTATATCTAGATGTTAGGCTGTCATACTCTAACTCACATTCCCCAATAGCACCAACCCAAGAAAATCTACATTTCCAAACTATTATCTCAGTAACATTACTTTGAGATGGGTTAGGTCTATGCACAGTTAATCCTACATCTGATTTACTAAAAAAACTAGCAGAACCGGCAATGTCATATCCCTTTGGTGGTGGCACAGTTCCATCTTCTTTTCTAACCATCTTTGTTGGATGAGCAACAAACCATATGTGGATGCCATGTGCTTGTGCAAAAACTCTAAGTTTTGTAAGCATATCAGATATCCAATCAGTTTCAGATGTAGTTATATCTTTTGCAATATAATTGTAAGGATCTATAACACAGCCTCGAATACCAAATCTTAAAACAGCAGTTTTAAGTCTCTCTAAAATGCTGTCTAACGTGGATAGCGAACCATCTGCTTGATAAAGAAAACAAAAGTTATCAGATATAAATTTTTTACCATTCTCTAATTCGTGTGTAGTCATTCTTGGTGTAATGCCACTAAAAAACGGTTTGCCAACATATTTACTAATTAGTTTTGCAATGTGTATTCTTGGTTCATTTTCAAAAGAACAAAGACCAAATTTCCATCCTTTTTGTTTAGCTATATTTATCATTATTTGATCCACAAACTCTGATTTACCGGATGACGGATGACCGGTTACAACTGTTAATTGACCCTCAACAATTGTGTATAGTTTATCAACATCTTGATATCCGGTGCTTGTTCCACTACCAACACCATTTACAAAAATCTCATCAACTTGATCGTAAAAATGTTCTGCATCGTATAAACCTGAAACCGGATATGGGATAGATTTTTTTACAATATCTTGTAATTTATCCCTACCATGTTTGGTTAATATTTCATTGGCATCCTTACAATCTTTTGGATAAACAATTTTAAAACATTTATCTTTACCAACTCTCCTAGCAATTTCCTCTTCCATAGCTTGTCCAGCTTGGTCGTTGTCCATAGCTATAATTATCTTTTTGCATTTATCTAATTTATCTTTTGAGTTCCAAATAAATTTAAATTTATTATCATCACGAGGATCTATCTTGCCATCAACAACTTTCATAACAGCACCATGAGGTATTGAAATGCTGTTTGTGTAGCCTACTTCCATAAACGATAGGCAATCCATTTCTCCCTCACAGATTATTATATCCTCATCTTTGTTTATATTATCCACGTTGTAAAATCTGTCTGCTTTACCAAAGCTAGAAAATCCTTTATCCGGAAAAGATCTAACCTTTGCAAATTGATACAATCCTTTTCCATTCTGATAAGGAAAAACTATACAATCTATTTCTTTTTTTATAGATCCTATATACTGTTTTGTGGTTTTTACACCGGCTTTTTCTGCTGTTTCTTTTGAGATTCCTCTGCTGTTTAAGTATTCTAAGCTATCTTTACTTTCTCCAATGCCAACCCACTTGTCAGCTACGTTTTTATTGATGCTTACAACCTTTTCGTCTTCCACAGATTTTCTCCTCGCCATATTTTCATCGTTGAATTTTATGCCACCATCTTCTCCACAATGCCAACAGTAATACATAATTACATCATCGTGTACCTTTAACGACAATGTTTTTTGCTCTCTTTTTTTTCTAGTGTGGGAACAGAATGGGCATATCGCCTTGTGTTGCCCATCCCCTAATTTTAAGGCAACACTTCTTAGTGAGTGTTTTATCTCCATATTAATCTCCTTGCTACACAATTCATAATTATTTTAAAACAAAGAAATCGTCAACAAAAAAAATTAGGTTTAATATTTATAAATATATTAAAGAAGTTTATATATATATAATTTATATATTATATATTTATAAATATTACATATTGCATGTTTTGTTTTGTATAACCTTTCTAAGTTTCTCCCCTAAATATCTAGCAACCACCGGCTTACTAGTTAATATTTCTTTTATTAATTTTTTTATTCTGTCAGAATTTAAAGAACTCAAATCACAAACCACAATAAAATCATCTGAAATAATCCATTCGCCAACAGACAATTTTTGTCTTTTGTTTCCAAGATAAGCATCAGAAATCGCTTGGCAAATCACATGTTTCCAAAGTCGAGACTCTGATGTGAGTTCGTGGTGCGTCTCTGTCCAACCCCCAATAAACGATTTTCTGCTTGACTTGTCTGTCATTAACATAAATTTTTCCTTGCATACAATCTAGAACAACACTTTCGTCTAGATCCGGTCTTCTTGATGCATAGTATATAATTAACTCTACTTTCACATTTGTTTCAATAAGATTTTCCAATTGAGGACATTGTTCAGCAAAATTTTTTTCATAATCTCTAGCTTTTTGAGATTTTATGAGTGCCATTCTTTTACCAAAATGCACTATTTTTCTTGAATTTCCCTTTGATGCCGGTTCTCCATAAACTATAAAATTAAAACTTTTATTTATTTGTATTGACATTATTTTACCTGTATATATATTTATTGTAGCATAATAGGAGAAAAATATGAAAATTACCAATAAGTTTGGTATGCCACAACCTTTCGTAGACTTTGCCATAAACGACAAATACAGTAAAGGCAAAGCTGATATATCAGTAACATCATTAATAGATAGTCCAAGAGTTAGGATAATGAAAGATGTCTACAAAGAGGACATAGAGGTTGATGCTGTAGATATGGTTTGGGCATTATTTGGAACTGCTGTACACTCAGTTTTAGAACAATCAAACCCATCAAAAGATATAATAACTGAAGAGAGGCTGTATTCTAAATTAAATGGTTGGATAATATCCGGTGCTTTGGATAGACAAGAAATAGTTGATGGGGTTTCAACAATAATCGATTACAAAGTTACATCTGTTTGGTCAGTTATTTATGGCAAAATAGAATGGGAAAGACAGCTTAATTGTTATGCTTGGCTGTGCAGAGATAAACATAAATTCACTCAGCATAAAGTTGGTGCTTTAAAAATATGTGCGATCCTCAGAGATTGGAACAGAAGAGATGCTGAGAAAAAAGAGAATTACCCTCAAGCACCAATAGTATTTGTGGACATACCAATGTGGGATGATGAGGTAGCACACAAATATGTATCAGACAGATTATCATTACATCAAGAGGCTCAAGTAAATTACGATTTGAACAATGAACTACCACTTTGCTCAGACGAAGAAACATGGAAAAAAAACGATACTTGGGCAGTTAAAAAGATGGGTCAGAAAAGAGCATTGAGGGTTTTAGATAGCGAAGAAGAGGCTATCAAATACATGAGTTGGCACAATGAAACTGACAAAGCATATGTGAAGAAAACAAATTTGGAATTAGAATTTCGTGGTGGCGAGTACACACGATGTGGCAACTATTGTTCAGTTGCTGATTTTTGTAACCAATATAAAGAGAGGTCAAAATGAAAGAACAAAAAACAAAAAAGGTAATTAAAAAAGTTAAGAAGAGTGGCTTTGTTAAATTAAAGCCAAAAATATCCGGAATGAGAGAAAAGGATAAATCTTTAATTGCTGATCATATAGAAGAGGCAACTAACAAAGGAAAACCTATTAAAAAGTTTTTCTTGATTAGGTGGTTTAATTACATTGGCAAAAAATACAACGAGTTCGTTGATAGAATGTTTGGTATGTAAGATGAGCAATAGAATTGATTTATGTTACTTGCCAACAAACGGATTGTGCAAAATAAACGAGGTTCTAGATGAAAGTTTTTTTCCACAGAACAAAGAAAATATCATTACACAAGAATTGATAACCTATGAAAAAGTGGATACCGGAATAAAGAAAACCACATTCCAAAGAAACTTTCTCAAGACCTCGCATTATGACAGCACAAGAACAGAGATATTTTCTACAGAGGGGAAAGGTTAGTAGATGAAAAGTGATATACCGGAAAAGGTAGCAGATACCTTGAGAGAAATAGGCATGACACCAAAACAAGCCGGTTGGAATTGTCATGGTACTTACGTGTTACTGCATAAAGCATTAGAAAAAGTTGCTGTACATAGAAAAATAGTTTTTAAAGAGCCAACAATTTTAGAGTGTAATTCTGAAAAAAAAGTCGTCAGTTTACTTGTCACCGGAACTATGGGAGACAAATCAGAATGGTCTATAGGAGAGGCATCTCCATCCAATAATAAGAATAGCTATCCATATGCTATGGCTGAAAAGAGAGCCAAAGATAGAGTGATCTTAAAGTTAGTTGGTCTTCATGGAGATGTCTATGCAGAAGATGAGGCAGATGCATTTAAAGAAGAAAGACCGGATGAAATCAAAGGTGGAACTTTAGATAATGGATCTGATGTAGAAGAAAAGACTATAGGTGTTACAGATATCAAAACAGAAAAAGTTCAATACATATCTACAAAAAAAGGTGCTGAAGAGGTCAAAGAAATATTCTTAACTTTCATGCCGGACACCAACATTGATGAACTCAGAAGTTTTAAAAATTCTAATGCAAAGGCTTTGACAGCACTAAAAGAATTTGACCCTAATGTTTTTGGAGAGGTCTCCAAGGCTTTTATAGAAAGGGCAGATAAACTCAAATCACAACAAAAGGAGAGTTGAATGAGTGAAGAGAAAAAAGACTATCCACCTAGTGGAACATTGTTTATATCAACAAATAAAAGAACTGAAAGATCTCCGGATTATACCGGACAGTTTGAATTACCTTACGAGGTAATAGAAGACTTGGTTAAGCAAATGAAAAATGGTGTTAAAAAGCCATTATTTAATATTGCCGGTTGGAAAAAGTATAGTGCTAAAAGTGGTAAAAACTTTTTGTCTATTAGAGGTAGTATATATGATCCACCTAATAAAGATGAAGAGAAAAAAGAAGAAAAACCAAAAGAAGATTTTTCTGCACTTGAAGATATAACATTTTAATGGAGTTTGTAATGGATGATATTTCAACAAAAACAGATGTGCCTAACGTGAGTTTCGAGGCTGTAAAAACATCTATGATGCAAGACAAAAACGGAACTAACATAAGACTTACCATACACCCTAACGATGTTCCGGCTGAGTTACACAAGGATTGGGTTGGCTCTAGATACATGGTTGTCATGGTTAAGTTAAAAGAAGATGGCACTCCGGATAAGGGGGATGAAAATGCCACGGAAGAGGTCTAAAGACGAGATTGTTGAAAATGCTGAGTATATTACACTAGATGGTCTAGCACATATGCTCATGGTTTCAAAGCAATCAGTATACAAGATCGTAAACACCAAGGAACGTAACTTCCCAAAGCCATTTCCTCTGATGAAATCTGAAAAAAGAGAAAAGAATATTTGGAGTAAAGAAGAGGTAAAAAAGTGGCTTGAAGAACAACGTAGTGAAAAAGTTACGTAAAGTTATGCCTAGGAAAAAATACGAATCGGAAGATAACCTAGACAAAGAAAAAAATGTTTTAAGACACATGTCAGTAAAATGGGATGTGTCTTATTCTAAATTACCAATATCCTATAAATTAGATTATGCCATGTACAGAGATGAAAAGCTGTTGGGTTTTGCTGAAGTAAAATGCAGACAGAACTCAATACACGATTTCTCAACTTACATAATATCTTTGTCTAAGGTAATTAAAGCCAGACGTCTGGCATCTGTGACCGGAACAAAATCTGTTTTAATTGTTAGTTGGTCTGATGCTACCGGTTGGATAAATTTCTTTTCAGACTTTGATGTTAAGCAAGGTGGTAGATCAGACAGAGATGATTGGCAAGATCAAGAGCCGGTTTGCCATTTTGATATTAAAGATTTTAAAATAATTTCACACTCTGATTTGTCGGCAGCCGAATAAAGGACAGACATGAAAATTGATAAAAAAGTGGAAAACATGCCATGCAAAGTAAATGGAGTTAAGAAAAATCTAAATGGCTATATTATTTCTTCTAGTGGCTATACTGAAGAAGAGATATCCAAACAAATTAAACTAAATCACTTAGCAAAGCATTTAAGGGATCTAGCAGACAAGCTAGAGAGCCAAACTAATTTTAATAAAGACTTAGATAGTTTTTTGGTTAGGAACTCTTTAGATATGAATTTGACCCAAAATAAAGCAAAGAACGATGCAGAAGAAAGGTTTAAAAACAAAGCTAGTAACAGATTAAATGCTAGAAGAAAAGCTGAGAAAAGGTTGCAAGTTAGTGCTTACAAACAAGAAGTGGGGTGTATGGCTTGTGGATACAAAGACAATCCGGACATACTACATTTTCATCACAGAGACCCTAACACCAAGATTGATAATATCTCTAGATTGGTTGGCAAGAACCATTCTATGGAAAAGATAAAAGCAGAAATAGCTAAATGTGACTTGCTTTGCATTAGCTGTCATCACAAGGAGCATGGACTAAAATGAAGCTAGCAGACGGATACGAAGATGCTTTTGTTGGCACTACCATAAGTGCCTTCAGTAGAAAACAAGTGGCATTATATGATTACGACAAGTGTATAATGATATTGATGCATGATAATAATTGGAGCGAAGAAGAGGCTGTAGAGTGGTTTGATTATAACACAATAGGTGCTTGGGATGGAGATGATACACCCATATTTATTAATCAACACAATATCAAGGATATAGAGGACTATTTAGATGAAGAATAAAGATAATATTAACAGACCAAAACACTATCGCAAAGGTAGTGTAGAGTGTATTGATGCGATTAAATCAGCCCTAGGCGAGGGCTACGAGTATTACCTACAAGGAAATATAATTAAATATGTTTGGAGATACAGGCACAAACACAAGAATAGTTTAGAAGATTTGATGAAAGCAGAATGGTATCTCAAAGAATTAATAAAAATAAAAAAGAAATGACTATGAAAAGTCGTTCCCCGGCACGGGGAAGCTAGACTAAAACTTTACGTAAACTTTTGGTCAACTACTATCATGCAGTTTGTCTTATGCCTACACTTCTCATTAACTGAATACCTTTTCTCATGATCTCTTGTATT
>TARA_R100001440_G_scaffold5448_2_pt1 | contig 11108 bp, 10 predicted proteins | sample TARA_R100001440 | Tara Oceans TARA_R100001440 (sample SAMEA2622112) | marine metagenome | biome: marine biome (ENVO:00000447); feature: surface water layer (ENVO:00002042); material: "saline water (ENVO:00002010), including plankton (ENVO:xxxxxxxx)" | depth 5 m
GTTAAAGACGTTTACCTCGGTGAGCAGTTCACCTTATAACGTGAAACCGGGACAGTCATTATGAAGCAAAGTCTGCAGCTAAAAATTGGTCAGCATCTGACCATGACGCCACAACTTCAACAGGCCATTCGCCTGCTGCAGCTTTCCTCGCTCGATCTTCAGGCTGAAATTCAGGATGCACTGGACAGTAATCCTCTATTAGAAGTTGAAGGCGATGCCAGCAACGAAGCTGACAATTCCGAAACCCGAAATATCGAAGAGCGGGATGACAGTCAGCGAGAAACCTCAGACGTTATAAAAACTCAGGAAATGCCGGACGAGTTACCGGTAGACAGCAGTTGGGATGACACCTACTCCAGCCAGACACCGGTTAATGGGGCCGCGTCCTCTGGTAAGTCTTTTGACGGTGACTTTGAAGTTTACCAGGGCTCGACCAGTGAGTCGTTGCAAGATCACTTACTTTGGCAAATGCAGCTTTCCCACTTTTCTGAGGAAGACACCGCCATAGCTGAAGCCATTATCGAAGCCATAGACGACAACGGCTATCTAATGGTCGATGTTGATGAGATTATTGAAGCGGTGCGCCTTCCGGAGGTGGAAGCAGAAGAAGTTTGTATGGTGCTTAAACGCATTCAGCACTTCGACCCAATAGGTGTGGGAGCACGCAGCGTCAGCGAATGCCTTGCCATCCAATTGCGGCAACTAAGCGACGACACTGAGTACAAAGAAACTGCTCTATGTTTAGTGACTGAACATATGGATTTACTGGGCAGCCGGGATTTTCGCACCATTCAGCGTAAGTTAAAGCTCTCGGAAGACGACTTGCGTCAAACCATGCGCTTGATTCAGCAGTTGCATCCCCACCCGGGTGAGCAAGTTGCACAACAACCCGTTGAATATGTCATTCCGGATGTTGCTGTGGCAAAAAAAAATGGGCGTTGGATGGTCGAATTGAACCCCGACAGCGTACCTAAATTAAAGGTCAATGAAGAATACGCGGCCTTGAGTAAAGCAGCTAAGTCAGTAGCCGACAGCCAGTACATAAAAAACCACACGCAGGAAGCGCGTTGGTTTATAAAAAGCCTGGAAAGTCGCAATGACACGTTGCTAAAAGTTGCCAACTGCATAGTGCAACGCCAACAGGGCTTTTTTGAGCATGGCGAAGAAGCCATGAAGCCTATGGTTTTAAACGATGTCGCCGAAGCAGTGGATATGCACGAAAGCACCATTTCGCGGGTGACAACACAGAAATACTTACACTGTCCGCGGGGCGTGTTTGAGTTAAAATACTTTTTCTCAAGTCATGTCAGTACTGAGGGCGGTGGTGAGTGTTCAAGCACTGCAATACGTGCTTTAATTAAGAAGATGGTCGCTGCAGAAAACCGCAGTAAACCGTTAAGTGACAGCAAAATTGCTGAACTGATAGCTGAACAAGGTATCCAAGTAGCAAGGAGGACAATTGCGAAGTATCGGGAATCGTTAAACATTCCATCATCGAGCCAACGCAAAAGTCTTTTGTAACTTTGTTAACTGCAAGAAGGAAGACGTTATGCAAATTAATTTGACCGGTCACCACATCGATATTACCGAAGCTTTACGTGACTACGTAGACACAAAATTTGCCAAGCTGGAACGACATTTTGACCACATTACTAATGTTCACGTCATCCTAAATGTTGAAAAAACGATTCAAAAAGCGGAAGCTACGCTGCACGTGAATGGCGGTGAAATTTTTGCCGACGCAAAACACGACGATATGTACGCGGCCATCGACGGTTTAATCAATAAGCTGGACCGTCAGGTGATTAAACACAAAGAAAAAATGAAACAACATTAATCCATGCAACTGAGTGAATTGTTAAGCCCCGACTGCACCAAGTGTGCAGTCGAGGGCGCAAGTAAAAAAAGACTGCTTGAAACCATTAGTCAAATCGTAGCTCCTAAGTTGTCCGGCATTACCCGCCATGACATTTTTGAGAGCCTATTGAACCGTGAGCGTTTGGGCAGTACGGGAATTGGCTTAGGTATCGCAATTCCTCATGGCCGATTACCCAATGCTAACCACCCGGTTGCGGTATTACTCACGCTAGATGAGCCGATTGAGTTTGACTCTATCGACAACCAACCCGTCGATATTATATTCGCGCTTCTGGTACCAGAATCCGAACACGAAAACCATCTGCAGACTTTAGCTTCTGTCGCTCGCCGTATGAATGACAAAGACTGCACACGTGCATTACGCCAGGCTGACTCCGACAAAGACTTATACCAATTATTTATTGGCGAAGGTGAGCAGTCGCCATGCAACTGATCATTGTTAGTGGTCGTTCCGGTTCAGGTAAAACCATCGCGTTGCGGGTCCTTGAGGATTTAGGTTTTTACTGCGTTGATAATTTACCAATTAGCCTGCTACCCACGTTAGTCCATGCTGTTATCGAGCAATACCAGAAAATTGCCATTAGCATTGATGTTCGTAACTTACCCGAGCACTCCGAAGAACTGCTGGACTCACTCAACTTTTTGCCTAAAGGCGTAGAGCCCGAAATTCTGTTCATTGATGCAGACGACAACACCTTATTAAAACGTTTCGGTGAAACCCGGCGACTACACCCGCTCTCGCAAAAAGAACTGCCTTTACTGGAAGCGCTGCAAACCGAGCATAAGATGCTTGAGCCTATTATGGAGCGTGCCACCTGGCGTCTCGACAGTAGCGACTTGTCACTGCACCAGCTGAGCGAACAGGTTACTGAGCGTGTGCTTGGCCGCGCAGATAAAAAACTCATTATTGTTTTTCAGTCATTTGGCTTTAAATATGGCTTACCCAAAGATGCCGACTTTGTTTTTGACGCACGAATTTTACCGAACCCACACTGGCAACCTGAGCTAAAGTTGTTAACGGGGTTGGATACCGATGTCCAACTCTTCTTCCGCCAACAACCTTTAGTCACTAAGTTTATCTATCAGTTGGAAAACTTTCTCGACACCTGGTTACCGCATTTTCAGCGCAGCAACCGAAGTTATCTGACTATTGCCACGGGCTGCACTGGTGGTCAGCACCGTTCAGTTTATATCTCTCAGCAGCTAGCCGAGCGCTTTGAACAAAAAGACCTAAAGGTTCAGGTCAGACACCGGGAGTTAAAGCGAAATGGATAAAGTTTGCAGAGACCTGATTATTCGCAATAAACTGGGTCTGCATGCTCGCGCCGCAACCAAGTTGGCTCAATTAACACAAGAGTTTGATTCAACCATAACGGTGCGACAAGGCGAACAATGCGTGAATGCCGCCAGTGTGATGTGTCTGATGCTACTGGCCAGCCAACAGGGTAAATCTGTTGAAGTGTGTGCTGAAGGAAAAGATGCACAAGCGGCGCTGGATGCTGTTAGTGCGTTATTTGAAGATCGCTTCGAGGAAGACGAATAAACATGATTGCGGAACTGTCCGACAAAGAATATGCCATGCAGCGCATCCAGGAGGTTAACTCCGCGCTGTCCGATGGTATGTTCGTTGCTGCTCGCCGTATGCTGCATAATATGCCGGCATGTGACGTGGCACTGTTGTTGGAGTCTTCGCCACCGAAAAGCCGTTCCATTGTCTGGAAACTGGTCGATGTTGAAGAACACGGTGAAATTCTTGAAGAACTGAACGAAGAAGTTCAGAAAGACATTATTCGCCAAATGGCACCGGAGAACCTTGCCGCTGCCACCGAAGGCATGGACACCGATGACCTGGCCTACGTTTTGCGTGGCTTACCTGAGCCAGTCTATCAGGAAGTTCTGAAGTCCATGGACGAGAGCGACCGTGAACGTGCGGAAACAGCGCTCTCATACGCCGAAGACAGCGCTGGTGGTATCATGAACACCGATACTATTACCCTGCGCTCAGACGTCACCATAGACGTTGTCCTGCGTTACTTGCGTCTTAAAGGCGAACTGCCCGAAGCGACAGACAAACTCTATGTTGTCGACCGCAATGAAAAAGTCACCGGTGAGATATCTCTGACTCAACTACTGACCGTTGACCCGAGCCGCCGTATTGATGAGATTATGTCGTCTGACATTACGACCATACCCGTCGATATGGAAGAAACCGAGGTCGCGAAGCTATTCGAACGCCATGACTGGGTATCCGCGCCGGTTGTCGACAGTGACCAGCAGCTTGTCGGTCGTATTACCATCGATGACGTGGTCGATATTATTCGCGAAGAAGCCCAGCACTCTATGTTGAGTATGGCGGGTCTGGAAGATGACGAAGATACCTTCGCCCCCGTATTAAAAAGTACCCGACGCCGGACAGTCTGGCTGGCGGTGAACTTAGTTACGGCGTTACTCGCCGCTATGGTCAGTTCCTTATTTGAAGATATTTTAGCGCAAATGGCGGTACTGGCTATTCTGAACACCATTGTGCCCAGTATGGGTGGTATCGCTGGTAGTCAGACACTGACGCTGGTGATACGAGGTATGGCTCTGGGCCATATAGGAACCAGTAACTCCCGATGGCTTATCGGTAAAGAGTTGGCTATTGGTTTCTTAAACGGCATTATTTGGTCGGTGCTGATTGCGGCTGTCGTAGCGCTGTGGAAGCAAGACTGGTTAGTCGGTGGGATTATCGCCTTTGCAATGATGATGAACCTGGTAGCTGCCGCGTTGGCCGGTGCGACCATACCACTTGTTCTTAAGCGCTTTAATATTGATCCGGCTCTGGCGGGCGGGGTTATCCTCACAACCGTGACTGACGTTGTCGGTATCTTTGCCTTCCTTGGCTCAGCAACCTTATTACTGTCTTAAATCTTTTTAGTTTAATTACCGGCAACACTCATTTGCTCTAACAACACAGAGCCGGTATGCAGCGCATGGCGCTCATCGGTGTCATTACCTATGGCAACAATGTTCGCCAGCATGTCTTTTAAGTTACCGGCAATAGTGACTTCTTCTACCGGATATTGAATTTCTCCGTTTTCAACCCAGAAGCCGGCGGCGCCACGCGAGTAGTCACCGTTGACCATATTCACGCCCTGGCCCATTAGCTCAGTTACCAGCAAACCAGTACCCATTTTCTTGCACAATTGTGCTAAAGAATTATCCTGCTGTGTAACTCGCCAATTGTGAATACCTCCAGCGTGCCCGGTTGGCTGCATACCCAATTTACGCGCGGCGTAACTGGCTAACAGGTAAGTCTGCAAAACACCGTCGGTAATAATGTTCTGCTCTTTTGTCGCCAGGCCTTCTGCATCGAATGGCGAGCTCGCCAGGCCACCAATAATGTGTGGTTTTTCCTGAATATTAAGCCACTCGGGAAGTACCTGTTTACCGAGCTGATCAAGCAGGAAGCTGGATTTACGATACAAATTGCCACCGCTGATTGCGCTCACCAAGTGTCCGAACAAACTTCCGGCAATGTCTGCCCGGAAAATGACCGGCACTTTAGCGGTTGGTACTTTGCGTGCACCTAAGCGGGACAAGGTTTCTGCAGCGGCCTCTTCGGCAACGCTTTCGGCAGATTTAAGTTCCTGCATCTTACGCGCAACAGAATAGCTCATGTCGCGCTGCATCTTGTCGCCCTCTTTGGCGATTAAAACGCAACTGAGGTTATGCCGGGACTGTAAATAGCCACCGATAAAACCATGACTATTACCGTAAACCCGAAAGCCGGTATGGCTGCCGTAATGCGCGCCGTCTGAATTAACAATACGCTCGTCCAGATTCAACGCGTGTTTCTCGCAAGCCAATGCCTGCTTTATAGCATACTCAGCGCTCTGATCACCCGGGTGGCACAAGTCCAGATCGGGCACATCGGTAGCCATTAATTCTGCCGGAGCCAAGCCATTGTATGGATCCGGAGAAGTGAACCGAGCAATATCACAGGCTTTATCAACTGCCGCACTAATTGCTTGCTCAGACAGGTCAGTGGTTGATGCCGAACCTTTCTGGTGTCCACGGTAAACACTAATACCCAGCGCACCGTCCTGATTAAACTCTACGGTTTCAACTTCTCCCAGGCGTGTGCCCACTGAAATACCTGAACTGTGGCTTATTGAGCACTCGGCAGAACTGACACCTTTGGCCTCAGCCAGACGCAGCGCTTCTTTTACCGCAGTCTCTACCTGCTTCATTTGAACCTGTAAGTCACTCAGTTGTACTATCAAAAAACTCTCCTCACTGCTAAACTGACGGCTTTGTAGCGCTAATGAATCGAACTTATGCCTAAACGCCCAGCCGAAAATCCTGAACAATCTGACGACTTCGTCAGCAAGTCCCAAAAAAAACGCGAAATGGCTGAACGCCAGGAGCTAGGGACTCAACTTGTCAATTTAACCGACAGCCAGTTAGCAAAAATGCCACTAGATGATGAGCTGCGCGATGCCGTTTTACTTGCCCATAAAATTCGCAACAAGCACGAAGGCTACCGACGCCAGCTTCAATTTATTGGCAAGCTGATGCGCTTACGTGATATTGCGCCTATTGAGCAAGCTCTAAATAATCTAAAAAATGCGCATCAACAGCAGACTTCTATCTTCCACGAGATTGAAACCATTCGCGATAAGCTGCTGCATGAAGGCGACGACGCTCTGCAAGCATTTATTGAGGAGCATCCTCATGCTGACCGCCAAAAACTGCGTCAGTTAATCCGCCTTGCAGAGAAGCAAAAAGCGGAACAAAAACCGCCTGTTGCCGCTCGTCAACTCTTCGTCTATTTACGTGAACTGCTTGCCTAGCCGCAGGCAGTTCGGTTATTCCGTACCACCTACGGTCATTGAATCCAGTTTCAGGGTTGGCTGACCAACGCCTACGGGTAAACTTTGCCCATCTTTACCGCAAACGCCCACACCTTCGTCCAGCGATAAATCATTCCCAACCATAGACACTTGTGCCATGGCTTCTGGTCCGTTACCAATAAGTGTTGCACCTTTTAATGGTGTGGTGATTTTCCCGTCTTCAATTAAATAAGCTTCAGACGCAGAAAAAACGAACTGCCCTGAAGTAATATCGACCTGGCCACCCGCAAACTGGGGGGCGTAAATCCCTTTTTTCACACTACCGATAATCTCTTCCGGACTGTTCTCGCCGGCGATCATATAGGTATTGGTCATTCGCGGCATCGGCAGATGAGCAAAGCTTTCGCGGCGTCCGTTTCCGGTCGTTGCCTGACCCATTAAACGCGCATTCATTTTGTCCTGCATGTAACCGCGCAGCACGCCATTCTCAATCAATACGTTGTAACCACTCGGCGTGCCTTCGTCATCAATACTCATTGAGCCACGGCGATCACTCAGTGTGCCGTCATCGACAATAGTGCAAAGTGGTGAAGCCACTTGCTCGCCAATTTTACCGGAATAAGCGGATGACCCTTTACGATTAAAATCACCTTCTAAACCATGGCCAACCGCTTCATGCAACAGCACACCCGGCCAACCCGATCCCAGAACCACCGGCATATTGCCCGCAGGTGCCGGCTTTGCTTCTAAATTAACCAGCCCCTGACGTACAGCTTCTTCAGCAAAACGCTGCCAACGCGCGTTACCGCTTTTTTCTTCCAGGAAAAACTCATATCCTACACGCGCTCCACCACCGGCACTGCCGCGCTCGCGGCGGCCGTTTTGCTCGGTGATGACAGAGCAATTTAGACGAATTAAGGGGCGTTTATCGGTTCCCAGAGTACCGTCTGTTGCAGCGACCAGAACTTCATCGTAACTGCCACTAAGGCTCACAACGACCTGACTCACTCTTGAGTCCTGCGCACGTGCGTGGGCATCTACTTTTTTTAGTAATTCGATTTTTTCATCTTCAGATAAGGTATCCAGCGGGTTAAGCGCTTCATAGCGCGACTTTGCCTGCACCGATTTCAGCGCCTGGACTTTTTTACTTTGTCCCTGACGGGCTATACCCCGGGCAGCTTCGCTGGTACGTTTAAGCGCATTCAAAGTAATTTCATCGGCGTACGCAAAACCGGTTTTTTCGCCTTGCACCGCTCGCACGCCCATACCGGTTTCTATATGAAACGCTCCGTCCTTAATAATGCCATCTTCCAGCACCCAGGACTCATTGACACTGTGTTGTAAATAAATATCAGCAAAGTCGATATCGCCGCTATAAAGGGTTGATAACGCGTTGCTTATTTCGTCTTGTGACAGTTCGTAGTCAGTTAGTGTCATGTCTTTTGTACAACCTCAAATTGATTCTGTTGCGCCACCGGCATTTGCTTTCGAATGGATTCTACATCCGCTAAGTCAACGCTGGCAGAGATAATTCCTTCGCCCTGCTCCTGCTCGACCAGTATTTCACCCCAGGGGCTAACAATAATCGAGTGCCCATAGGTTTCGCGGCCATTATCATGCTGTCCGACTTGGTTCGGCGCTACAATAAACACCTGCTGCTCAATAGCTCTGGCCCGAACTAACGCATGCCAGTGAGCCTTCCCTGTAACCTGGGTGAATCCGGAGGGTAAAACAATGATATCGGAGCCCGCCTGACGCAATGCTCTAAATAACTCTGGAAAGCGCAGATCATAACACACTGACATACCAACCACACCTAAGTCGGTTGCGGCTGTTACTACTTCAGTGCCGGGTTTCGTCCATTTTGACTCCCGGTATTTTTTGGTGTTATCTGCAACATCGACATCAAATAAATGAATTTTATCGTAGCGATTGACAATAGAACCGTCAGGCCCGAAGAGTAACGATGCCGCAGAGAAACGCTCGCCTGCCGCTATGGGTATGGTGCCGGCAACCAGATAAATACCATGCGCTTTTGCCAGCGAAGCCAACTGTCGCTGTATTTCACCGTCCTGATAGGTTTCAGCCATGTCCAACTGCGCACGATCGCCAGCACCGAAGCAACAAAACGCTTCCGGCAACACCACCAGTTGCGGACGCGCAGCGGGAAGTCGCTCTAATAACTTAGCAACGGTGGTCAGATTATCTTGCGGATCCGGGCGACTGCTCATCTGCAGCGCCGTCAGTTGCACTTGTGTCATCATCTGCCTCGGAATCGGTTGAGTTCTCTTCCAATTCTGGCAAATCAACAGGGCGGCTGTCACGTTCTATTTCTTCAACTACCGGATCATCAATGGTTCCTGTCACCTGATACCGCAAGCGAGAAATGACTTTAGCGTCATGCAGTACCTTGTCAATAAACAAGGCGGCAAGGCCGCTGGGCGGGTTAACCATCCAGGCCAGGATAATAGGAAGGCTGGAAGTCACTTTAGGTGCATAAGTCAGATTATAGTTTAATTCGCCGGTGTTCATGTCTGTCCACCCGCGAATTTCCATATCGCCGGCGGAGCCTAATAGTTGCGCGTCATTGGTGTTGGCCACGCCGTCTTCAACCTGAACGCTCCCCGTTAAGTCAGTAAAGAACATTCCCTGAGAGAAGATGTCACGGAAATCCAGTGTCAACTTACGTAGAATGCTGTCCAGACTCAGCATAGAAAACAAACGGGCACCACCATCACTGACTTCGGCCAAATAACCTTTCTCTAAATCCCATTTAATTTCACCATTGAGTGACTCCCACTCGAACTGATGTAGATGGTCTTGCCAATTCAAATCAAAATCAATGACCGCCGCGCTGTCCCTTATTGCAGTTTCCAAACCATAATCGCGTAATAAATCGCCCAAATCTTCGCTATTTAGGCTACCGGACAAAGCGCTGAATCCCCGCTCTTCTGAATGCCGCCAGAACCCTGTCAGTGTCAGCTCGTCACTGTCTTTTTTAAGCGTCATTTTTTCAATACTGAAGCCGTCATCAAGCGGACTAAGAATCAACTCTACTTCACCTAAGTCTTTTTCATCGATACGGCAACTACGGCACAGAAAATTCAATGGAGGGACTTTTTCAAGCCAGCTCCAGTTCGTTTCATCCGATTCCTCCGGTAATTCAAAACCCATGCTTAAGGCTAAATAATCCGCTCTAATGCTGATACCTTGCTGCACAAAATTCTCGGGGATTGTCGCGCTTAGCACGGCGTTATTCGCGTCTACGCGGGCTCGCCAGCCTGACTCACCAGGCCATACCTGGATATCGGCCTGATTAAATTTCTGCTGCCCCCAACGCAACTGAGGTGTTTCAATACTAATAGAGTCCGGCAACCACCCCTCACCACTGCTCTGCTGTTCACTATCAACACCTGCTCCCTCTGCCAGAGCATAGATAACTGAGTACCACTGTCCAATATCCGCTTGAGGTAACTCCGCATTCACAGCAAACCCGGTAAAACTGCCCGGCTCATCTGCTGAAGATACTTCTCCGACATTCAATACGGCTTGCTGCCATCCGTTACTACCAGGCTGCCAAAGGCTGTCCCAGCTAAGACGGTCATCGATATTGGCGCGCAGTCGCAGTTGGTCACCGTTTCCATTGAGACGAACTGAGAGCTGCCACCCCTCTCCAAAGTCCTTTTGCAAAGGTTCGGGCAGTGAGGTTTCCAGCCCCGTCAAATCAAACTGTGACTCGAGTTCAACACCAACATCTTCGTTACTAAGGCGCAAAGCTAAGTCCGCTTCGCCGTTAACCGCACCATAGAAAAACGGTTCCCATTGCGGGTAAGGGAGTTGTTCAAACAAAGGCTCGCTTTGCCAGTCTATTGCCGTAGTGATATCGAGCAGGTACTCCTCATCACTTAACTCACCAGACACCTGGGTATCTATTGGCATTCCATACCAGTTTAAACGTAAACCCTCGGTACTGACGCTACTGTTTTCTACCGTTAATTGCCCGTTCGTTATGTCAAAGGTCTGCTGTAATGCCTCAACGGTAATTGAAACCCCTTTCAGCGGCGTGCTGACTTCTACCGCCACTTCACGAGAACCATTAAACGGAATGTCTAATTCAAACGCCCCCTCAACCTCACCTCTAGGGTTAAGCTGCAATAGGGTTTCAGTCACGCTATCAAGCGGAGACTGTTCAAAAACAGGAAGTAAAGATTCAGCCTTACCACTCACATTCGCCTGTACTTGCAAGCCCTGCTCCGCATCCGTTAAATCAGGAATTTGGGCATCAACCTGCTTCACCTGTACCTCGTTAATGTGGCCGGCATTTGCTGACATCCGCAAGGCTTTGTTATAGAAATCTAATTTTAAGGGTGCGTTTTCTAACGGCAACCAATTTGG
>TARA_R100001440_G_scaffold10065_1_pt1 | contig 11100 bp, 11 predicted proteins | sample TARA_R100001440 | Tara Oceans TARA_R100001440 (sample SAMEA2622112) | marine metagenome | biome: marine biome (ENVO:00000447); feature: surface water layer (ENVO:00002042); material: "saline water (ENVO:00002010), including plankton (ENVO:xxxxxxxx)" | depth 5 m
TAAGGCTCTTGAGCTGCTCCTCCTTTCGTTTAAGTGCTGGTAGGGCCTGTTGAGCCTTTAGAGCATCTTGCACAAACTTATTATCAGTACAGTATTCACAGTCAGGATCATACTCATGACAGTGTAACAGGCTGATCTTTTTCTCAAAAGATTTAATTTTTGTCCTTGTCGACTTCAGATCATAATTAGCGGCACTAAGTTCATCAGATAGTGTATCTATCGCAGAGAGCTGGTCTCTTAGATTATCTATATCAACAGATTGATTCATTTCTTCAAGAGACTTTTGTTGATCTTGTGAATCAATAATATTGTCCCTTACCGTATTTAGTCCTGCTATAAGAGTAGACATTTCATTTTGCTTGCCTTCTAGCTCGCTAAGGAGGCTGGTGATATCGATCCATTCTTCTCCAACTGATGCTATTTGATCCTGAACTATAGATATCTCTTGACGTAATTCATCACATCGTTCGCCCAAAGTATTACATCTATCTTCTTGGTCAGATATTTCCTCAAGTATTTCTTGTAACGCTTCAGTGTTGTGAACAAACTTTTTATTCCAATCAATTGCACCCAAGTGTTTAATGATGCCTTTTAATTCTGAGGAGTCTTTCTTAGCTAACTTATGTTTTGATTCGAACATTTGCAAATCTAAGAATTTAGCAAGTATCTCTTTTCTCTTAGTGGACCCCTCGTTTATGAATCCAAAAGAGTCTGTCTGTGAAGACATAGAGGTGATCATAAAGTCCTCAAAGCTACCAAAAGTTTTTCGAATATTAGCATCGGTTTCGTTTCGAGTGGTGCCGTTTTTGCTTTCAGCCATCGTACCCAGAGAGTATTTAGTGAAGTCAAGATCAGTTCTTGCCTCTCTTGTTACCGCACCTTTACTTTTCTTTTCATACGCCTCAAGTGTTCTTGTAATCTTATACGAGTCATTACCGACTCCAATTTCAAGCTGAATTCTTGACTTATCTTTGTTTTGATTGATAAGATGGACATTTTTACGTTCCGACTTAGAGGTAGTATTAAACATTCCGAACAAAGCTGCATCGATAATACTAGACTTTCCAGAGTAATTTTTCCCAAATATTCCAACCAGTCCATTAAGATTAGCAAAATTAATCTCATTTCCCTCTCCGTAATTAAAAAGATTGTTCCATTTCATCTTCTTTACCTTCCAGATAATATTTCTGGAGATGTCTTCTGATTCTTCTAGAAGCTTGTTATAGTTGCTGTTGAGTTCAACAACTCTCTCTAAAACGTCTGGTGTGGTCTCTTTATCCGACAAAAATTTTCTAATGTAATCTTCTTGGATATTTGGGTCTCTCATATTGATGATTCGACTCTCAGAACTATCCACTGATAGACCACCATCAGAATAGCCCGCCTTGTTGACGAAATTGACCGTATAGGCATTCCATTTGGTTCGGGCATAGTCACAGGCCCTACGCAACTTTGCAAGCGGTAGATTGTAATGTGAGACCAATCTCAACCTAGCATTGTTTGGAACATCAACATGGGGTAGGGTTCCATCTTGGTTAATATCTACAGTAAAAAACGGACGAGGGCTCATAAAGAATCTTTTCTCGACTGAGTGGTTGTCTTTGTCTCTAATATCCCACAAGAGATAACCCTTTAACAAAGATTCTCCAAAGTTTTGCTGAACTGTTGATCCACAATAAGCCACCCTGCATTCGTTGTCTAAAAACTGCATTCTGTGGATATCACCCAACATAGCGTAATCAAAGCCTGCGAAAATAGAGACATCATCCTCTCCATTCTCTAGTGCCCAATCTGATCCGACTTTAGAACCTCTAATAGAGCCATGATAAAGAGCTATGTTAACTTTAGAATCATTGGTGGGCTTTACCCAATTGTCTCTATCAAACACAGAAAGAACATTTAGGCAAATATCTTTGTCCACATGTGTCTCGCCAGAGTTTAAAAGAAAATTAATATTAGGATGATTTAGTGCCTCCACTATTGGCGTGATCGCATCTAAGCGATTACCATTTTTTAGATTACCATCGTGGTTACCAGCGATAATATATAGTGGTGCTATATCCGCTAATTTACTTAGAAAATCTGCGGCTAGGGCAAAGTATTCTGGCGAGAGTTGTGTTTTTGTGTGAGCCAAGTCACCACAATGCACAATAATATCCGGATGGTCTCTCTCTAACTGTTCGTATATGTTTTGGAATACAAACTTATATTCGTCGTGATACTTAAGATTTCTAATGTGTGTATCACTAATATGTGCGATTCTCATGTGTCCTCCGTTAATTTACATGAATTTTTATAGAACCAGCAAAAATTGAATTATCTGTATGAAAATCTAGGTCGTACTGAACCAGTACGGAAACTACAACCCGCTTCATTTCATCAGAGTTTCCTGTTATTATTGTTAGTTCTAAGCCCCAGTTGTTATTAATAAATGTGTGACATATTCTGGGTACTTCTTGATATCTCACACCATGCAAGTCAAGCGTCTTCATCTCGGATTTCTTCCGAAATAATATTAAACCCACATTTTTCTAAAGCAATCATGCACGATGCAAAGTCATCTTCACCGTTTCTTATTTCATCAAAATAATAATCCTCAAAAGCACCGGATAGATTTGATTGCTCTGTATATCTTAGGCCGGCTTCATACCAGCTTTCATCTTCTTCTCTGTAAAGACTAATTTGATCTTCTGACATTTTTTCCTCCTTATTCCATCAGAAATTGTATAGCTATTAATGTAACACATAAAAACATAGAAGTCAAGTTTTTTATGGTAAAAGGTGACTCCCCTAGGTGCCACCAAGCCAATGGGATAAAGATTAGATAACCGCACGCAAAGGCTATAAACCTAACAGACCATAGGTCCCCTGTATGGTCATACATAATTTTTGTACCATAAGCAAAAAATACTCCTGTAATTGGGGCAATCAAAATACTGGTTAGTAAAATATTATCGGCCATCCATTTTGATATGACTGCGCCGTTTGATTGATACCAGCCACATAACTGTCCTAAAATAAAAAACAACGTTGCTATTAAAACTTTGCTCATGACAATCCCCAAATACAGCTAGTAGTATATAGTCAACACTAAGCCTTGTTGCTGTTTATGAATTCGTTAACCTCAACTTGAGACTTAGAGCCAATAATCTCGGCTTTCTCAGAGCCGTCAACAAACATAATCAACCTTGGAACAGATCTAATGTTGTATTCTTGCAGAACAGACCTATCCATTGAGTCAATATCAACTTTGTAAAAATAAACATCTGGTTGTTCTGGGACAATGTTCTCCATTGTTTTCGATAAGGTCTTACAAGGACCACACCATGTGGCGGAAAATTGTACAACTACGTTTCCCGCTAAAGTAAGTTCTTCAAACTGCTCTCTATTTTTTATGTATTGCATTTTTTTCTCCTTTAAATATGCTAATAGGACTAAAGGTATTAACCACAATCCCGTAATTATAATGTAACATGTGAATTTATATTGTCAAATGCTTCTAAGCATTTTTTCTAAGAAATACATCTCTCCATCAACTTGTTCTGCTCGTGCTAATCTCTGATTAAAAGATGCTGTGCTCATGGAACCAATGTCTTCATAATCATCAATTGGTACTTTGTGTATTTCTACATCATATTGTAGCATAGATTTTATAATCCACTTGGCTTTCTTTTCTGCATCTGGGTCTAGTGCTAAAAACACAGGAGTGTCGTGTGCTGCGACGGCCTGAAATAGTCTAGAATCATTTCTCAGGGATGAACCAAGTATAGGGACAGAGTTTTGACCTGCGACTATAGCATCAAAGACGCCCTCTACCAAAACTAAAGGTTCGTCCCAATCAACACTAAGCTCGTTAAATATTATGTCTCTTCCACAAGGTGGATTAAGATACCTGAGTTTGTGCCCAACATAGGATCTAGCTATGAAGTAATTAACATCACCATCACTATTAAATGATGGAATGATTATTCTACCGCCGTATCTACCCTTGCTGCAATACCCAATTTTCCATTTTAATATCTCCATCCTTGTTATTCCTCGGCTGTGTAAATATCTCAGCGGTTTTTTGGACTCTAACGGGAGGTGTTTGTTACACAAGGAAATAAACTCTGGTGGGAGATCAATAACTTGCTTCTCTTCAACATTGTTCATTTCATTCATAATGTTATCAAATTCAGACAGATCTAATCGACCAGTTAGCTCTAGATACTGCTGTCTTTGTTTGTAATTACCAAATTTACGAACGAGTCGGTAAATATTTTTGCCGCGCTGATCGCATATCCAACATTTAAATGCATTAACAGAGAAGTTAATCGACATCTTTTTCTTATGGTGATTGCAGTACGGGCAATGAAATAGAAACTCATCATTGGATCTTCTGTAAGAACCTAGAACTTCTGTGAGAATTTTTAGTTTTTTGTGTTGCATTTTTGTCCTCTCATAAAAACGTATCATGGAGGCTAAATTCTGTCAAATTTTTTCATCAACTTTTTTACTAATCATAAAAACATAGGCCGTCTGGGCATATCTTAACATCACAACCAGAGCACAGCAATAGGAACACTAATACAAAAGCTCTCATAAGGCAGCCAAAGCTACAAGCACTGAGTCAGCCATATCGTCTGTTCCGGGCCGAGGATTACCGTGTCTCGTTAATTCAACAATAAAATCATTCGGATATGTCTGTGAAACCCATTCAATAATTATTTTCTTAGTGTTCTCTCCCCGGGGAACCTTTATGCCCTGCTTTTTTCTAGCAGCTGCGGGTGTGATCATCTCTGATTCCATATCAAACACAATTGGTACCAACAATGAAATCATTCCATTGAATCGTTGGAGAGTGGCCACGGTTTGAGCCGAACTACGGCCTCCGCCAAACGCAACAAAAGGGGCCTCTATCATAACTTTAGAAATTTGAAACTTCTTGGATAGATCAAGGAGCGTAGAGTGAAATTCAAGCGCTCTAGTCTCTAGAGAAGTTGATGTTTTAAATTTTTTAAACTCACACATAAGAAGTTTCTTATCTTGATCAATTATTGAATAGCCGATTTTACTTGAACTAACATCTAGGCCTAGAATCATTTCATTAGCTCTTCTTCAAGATCTCTAATTTCAGACATGAGTCTTGAGTATTCTCTAATGTTTCCATTTCTTTGAAATGAAATGGCCACTTCATACATCTTTTCAATCTTTCTTCTTATCTTCTGCTCCCTAGTTGGAAACAAAAATTCATAAATAAACTTAAACATAAAACCTCTAATATAATATAACACACAAAAGGGTGTTTGTCAATTGGCTTGGGCAATAATATTATTTAAAGCAGTTTCTTGTTCAGGAGTTAAATCAGCATTGTCTAAAAGATTTTGCGCCTTCTCAAGTGCTTGGGCTTTTGAGGCTGGAGATTTTACAAGACCACTAAGGTTTTTAATTAGAGCATTCACATTTGGAGTAACTGTTCTTTGGCTACTATAGGTCCCTGGAACCCCTGTGTCTCCGGTGTCAAGGCCTGGTGAGATTTCGGATACCTGTCCCAGCAAGTATTCTTGTGCTTCAGGGGACAGTGGGTTTTGGGAAAAAGAATTTTGGAAGGGATTAATTTCTAGAACCCCATCATTATTAGAATCAACTTTTGTCAGTGTTCCGTTTTTAACATTTGCAGAAGCATCTTTAAGTAAGTTGTACAATTCGTTTCTCACCCCTTCGTCACCGTCAGATTGGGCAGCTAGAGCAGCATCGTAAATTTGTGGTACATCTAGTTGTTTTGGTTCTCCGTTGAAGGGGATGACAAACACCAAGGAGGCTAGTGGAGCTAACAAGCCTTCATCTAAAACCTGCTGTTCTTTATTCTCGTTTAAAAACCGTCTCCAGTTTTCCATAATTAATTTTTGACTCATGATAGTCTCCTACACGCTAAATAGTATTTTAAATGTCCAATTTTAATTTAAACAAATATTCTCTTTCTTCCGTTTTTCTTACGGGAGTAGAAAGCTTTGCAAAGCCAATTACATTTTTATCTTCATCATAGATTGCGATTTTTGAAATATAAGTTTCTTTATCAAAAGTTGGGGTCGTATCTGTAAAACTTGAGGATACAATGTTTTTAATCTCTTTTGGTGTCTCCACATACTCATAAGAACTAGTCATAGCGTTCCCAATATTGCTCCCAGAGTGCTTTAAATAAGTTGGGTTATTGGAATGATTAAGTTGATATTTTGGAGCCTTAGAGAGCATTGTGAGCGTCTGTATGTGATTGGTTCCTTGGAACTCCATATCAAAAGATGCAGATAAGGTTGTTGATGCAACAGTTAGTCCGTCATTTGCACCTCTACCAAAATAAATCCATTTTGGGTTTCCGGCGGTTGAGTTATCTACAAGGTTACCAATAGAGGTACTATCAAGTGTTGCCGAGGAGGTCAACAGAAAGATGCCCTCATTGTACAGAACGGTACCAACGACGGATCCGGTTGTAGAGCCTGAAACCTGAACTAGTTCTCCGTTGTAACGATAATCAGTTGCCTCTGCAGTGACTGTTCCAGAAACATACCACTTGAGACTAACTGAACCTTTTCTAATTGATGATCCATAAAAAATTGATGGAACACAAATCATATTTACTTCTGAATCCGAATAGTAGGTATCAAAGTTATAATGTGGTGATAGATAGGAGTAATTATTTATAGAATTTCTAAGTGCCCTAAGTCTTGGATAATCAGGGTCTGCAGGTCCGGTTATTCTATATCTAGTGATAGACGCCGACAAATTGTAGCTAGAAGTAATCGTAGATCCTCCATAGCCAAATTGAGTGTTCCAATCAGCGGCAGAAATTGTCTTGAACGTTGTTTTGTTAGCATCTTTTGTAACAAAAGGGTGGATTCTTTGATCCTCTGGTCTGTTGATATTATATTCATACAGGGATATAAAGCCCCTTGGAACACCCAGGATGTTGTCTGAGTGTGTTCCTGATATTGGGGTTATGTTATTGACGTATATTGACCCACTGTGGATAAAGAAACTTAAATCTGGGTATGCCTCAATAGTGTTGGTGAACAGATCGTCGTCTGTAAATCGATAATACGTCATGTTTGTTACTCATTGGATTAATAGTCAATTCTAGCACGAAGCGTGTATTCGTTATCAGAAGACTTCTTAAGAGGTTCTGATAACTTGGCGGAAGCCATTAACTCGTTATTATCATTGTATAGACCAATGGAGGTGATGTAAGCCACAGGATTATCAGTTGATTTAGTTTTAACTCTGATTTTTGAGCCACTTAAATAAGTTGGGTTCGCAGAGTAGTTAAACTCATTGTGATTAACACGACAGAAATATACAGTTGAATTTAATTCTGTTGTATTGTTAAACTGTATGTTTTGAATTCTGTTTCGTAAACCGTTTGCAATCAAATCAATGTTTGATCCAGTTAAAGAACCCGTGAAGTTAAGACCAGAATCAAATTCAATACTAGAACTATTCGGAGTAAGTAAGGAGCCAAAAACAGAACCAGTTAGGACTACAACACCTGCCTGGTAATAGATTAGACCAGCGCGCCAGTAAGGATCGCCGCCAAATGATGAAGTGTGAGTGCTACTAGGGTCAAGGATATCATTTACAGACGCAGTTGCATAAAGAATTCCATACTCCCCAGCAGGTGAATTTACTCTGTACTCTGTGGAAGCACTAAGGTCTGAAATTGTTACTAGCTTATTGAACACAGAACCGTCCTCTGCAAAGGCAGGGTTTACACCCAGGGTCATCTCAAAGGTTTCTTTTTTGATCTCATCTTTAGTTAACAATCGCGAGAAAGGCAAAATAATAACATCATTTAGCTTATCATCAGTTGTCCCTATTAAATCACCATCTTCGTCAAATCTCCTAACAGAGCCGGTTGCATCGTAACCAACTAAAACTTGAGCCATTTGATTATAGATGTTTCTTTTTTTAGATTGCTGTGCTGAAACTGAACTATAAAGAGGGCTACTTTGATTAATCCCAATTGTAATATCAAAGATGTGGTTTGCAGAAGAACTTAAAAATGGATAGTCATAAACAGACTGAAACATTCCGTGAGTGTAATCTTTGATATTCCCATCGTCATATGTCCCTGATACAATTGTACCAGTGAGTGGAATAGCTTCATGTAGCAGAGTTCTTGTCGCTACGATATCATTTTCATTTAATGGTTTAAAAGTCATTGTAAATCCTTATTCTGCTAACTTAACGTATCTAACAGGAACATCAATCTGTGCGCCTGTTTTCATACCGGTGATCTTTACATTTGTATCAATAAAGAAAACATTCGATGTACCAGAGGCTGTTCTGTTGTCCATAGTGGTAGTGCTACCTAATTGTTCAAACAAAAAAGTACTAGTGTTAAGATCAAGGGAGGACTTAATTCTAAACTCCATCCTTGTTCCTCGTGGTCCTCTGATTACTTCACTACCGCCAGTGCTATCATTGGTTATTTGACTAACAAAAGTATCGCCCAGATCTACAGTATAGTACGCAATGTTATCATCATCAATGAAATCTGGAGCGGCCTCTGTGCCTTGTGTATCAACAAGCTTTCCAAGCCTATTGTCGATTTGAACAGTAAAGCTAGTCTCAATCAAATCAGCATCCAATCTTCTTTTAGGAGATATCTCAGTAGTATCAAGGCCTTGGTCGATCTTGATAACAGCTCCATTCAGGGTCTCGCCAAAAATAAATCCTTGCCTAATATCACCGGCAGAGTCTTTACCAACGCCAGTCAAAGTGGTTGTGGATCCATCATTATCTTCTGTTTGTGCATCAACCGCAACAAGGAAAGTCGCGTTAGAATCTCTCTTGTTTGATCTCTCCACCTCATTGAGTCTAAGAACAGGCAAAAACAGCAGCTCAAGATTATCGTAAGTCATAAGCTTTGAGTGCATAGAGGAGGCATTATTAGTAAAGGCCTCAAGGACTGGTGTTTGTAGGATCTCTAAATCATAATAGGAGCTACCACTAGGATGTGTTTTGTTGTACAGAGAGTAGTCTATTTCTTCGTCACCAAGGGCAAATTTAGTAATTTGAAAAGAACCATCGCCCTTAGCTAATAGTTTTCTTCCGTGATCTGTAAGGACTACATCTAGTATGATGTCTCCACTGTTGTCTAAAAAAGCCATATAAATCTCCCAAATTCTTATATTAAATAGATTTCTTTCAAAAATCTTCTTGTGTTTTGTTTTTTGTTAAGGTAAAGTCAATATTATAATCAATAATTTTACCAGTCACATTCGATTTTACTCTAAATTTTAATTTTCTTCCCCACAAAGTTTCCTTGGCCACTCCCAATTTAAGGTTATCTACTGTACCCTTGAGGCTAGGTTTTCCTGCTGATGCTTCTTGATTTGAGTCAAAAACTGTTTGTTCAACAGCAGGTGTTATCTGAAATAGCCTCGCGAATGATCTTGAGTTGTTAAATAAAATGGGTTCCGGAATGTGATAATCTTTGACTATGACTTTAGCATCATCTGCATCGATGATCAATTCCACCTCATAAATAGTAGTTGGATTTGAGACTAGTCCTTTTGAGTTCAGTTTTCTAAAACAGTAATAATATTTTTTGTTTGGTATAACATTATCAACGAACAGTGCATCTGTGCTAGCAATCTGAATGTTTACCTCTCCGACTTTTGAATCAGAAAAATCAACATACGATTCGGGCGGCTTATCTGTTCTGAAAATTTCGTAACTTCCATCTTCTGGTATTGTTTCAAATTTTATATTCTCGGGATCTTTAAAGTATTGCGATAAGTCTTCGACAATTTTCTTGTCGGTATCTAAAATTGGAATAAATTCACCCTCAGCTTTTCCTTTTGTTGGGGACAAATAAAATTGTATTTGTTTTTCTGAATTGTTTTCTGTGAAAATTTTAACCTGCGGGGAAAGAGGGGGAGGTTGTATAACTTTTAATGTTTTATCAAAAAATTGCAGAGGAACCAAAACAACATTCGGGTAATTTTTTACCGTCACAGTTGCGTGGACTTCATCAGTACCTAAGTTATGAAAAGTTAAATTCTCATATCGGTAACGATTTCCAACTATAACATAGTGTCCATTACAAACATATACGTAAGTTTGACCATACTTTATCTGTGTATCGTTAAATACAGATTCATTTTCAACTGCGGGCATAACTAAACGTTGAACTTTTGGATCAATTGCAAAATTTTGGTATTTATCAAGTGTGTATGCAACCTCTTCATTGTAACAGAATTCTCTATTCATTAGTGCCGTAAAGTTTCGAAAACTCTGAGAAAGCTTGTTGAGATAGCCAGCAAACAATAGCTTTTTGAGATCTCTTTTTATCTTTGAATTAGCAGCGATAACTTTGTCTGATATAAATACATTCTCGCCCACTGCGAAGGAAGTTCCAGTTACCCAAGAATTTAAAGAAAAAACCGGTACCTCTGTTGGTATTACAAGGCCGTCTGATTGTAGATCAAAAGAAATAGATGGAGAATCTGTGTTTATATAATCATTAAGAAGGAAGTAAAAGATATCTGTTTTATTTAAAAAGTCTGTTAAGTCAGTTTTTGTATTAGAAGAGATTGAGATTCTGTTATAATATGGAAACTCATTTGGGATTCTCTTATAAATACCATCAACTACTGGTCTTGCAGGAAAGATAACATTCTCATATCTACGAGCACTAATTGGATTTAAATCAATCGGGGCTGGTTTACTATCTTTTTTGAAATCTATAAAGTCTTGTCTTCTTTTGTCTTCAAATATTGTAGGTAGATTTATCTCTTCTATGGCCAACTGTAGTGCGTCATAATCCTCAGCCACATATGCAAATTGTGTGTCGCATTTGTACATTGATAATCCTTGAGTTGCCGGTAAATCTTTTACTTCTTCATTATTTATTGGTGTTATTATTTCACAAAGATGATCAGTAAAGTTTACATTTTCAGATATTACTCTTCTTAAGTTTGTTTGAAAAACTGATGTGTTTCCGTTTGGTCTTATTAGAATTTTAACTTCTTCGCCACTAATTCCATCGTCAAAAGAAGGTATTGAATTCATGACCGAAACTTCATACCCAGGCTGTTCGGTGTACACAAATTTTGATATACC
>TARA_R100001440_G_scaffold492_10_pt1 | contig 11055 bp, 21 predicted proteins | sample TARA_R100001440 | Tara Oceans TARA_R100001440 (sample SAMEA2622112) | marine metagenome | biome: marine biome (ENVO:00000447); feature: surface water layer (ENVO:00002042); material: "saline water (ENVO:00002010), including plankton (ENVO:xxxxxxxx)" | depth 5 m
CACAGTAGCTGACGTATTTACAGTATCAAAGGTGCAAGATGTAAGAGCTGTATCTAATGGAGTAATATCATAAAAGGCTCCCTCATAATAAACGACTAAAAGTTTATTTGTACCAATTGCAGCGTATCTTCTTCCATCTAAATCTGCCCAAATAAATTGTTCACGTGCTGCACCCACTAAGGTGTTACTAAGTAGTTGTTGCCAACCACCAATTTTTTCAGGTAATCCATATCTAAATCTTACAAAATCGCCATCTACCCACTGACCTTCTGCTCCTACTTCAGTGACTTGTTTGTTAAATCCAGGTTTAATTATTACGTTTGTTAAAGGCATGCGTAAGTATAACAGATAAATTACTTACCTTCAATTTCATCAGTATCAAAAGTCTGTTTATTCTGTATATCTTTATTAAAATACATTTGCCAATCATGCACTATTTTCATAAGCCAATTACCCATATGTTTCAAAGATTCTGGTGACAAATACAATTCTTTTTTTTCGTTTAATATTTTTATTTCTGCATCACTGAATTGCACTCTACAAGATCCGTCTTTTTTATTTTGTAAAAATTTCATATTTACTCCTATATTTGTTTACCAATTCCCCAATAAGGTCGTCTATCTCTATAATGAGAGGCATGTTTGCCATTTTTATCTACGTAATGAAGAAAACATTGAGCATACCAATCACCCTCAAATTCTTCTCGCCAATGGTCTACTTCTTGTCCTAAATAAATTACAGCATCTCCTTCTTCTAAATGTAGTGGTTGTCCATCAGCAAAAAAAGGCCACGGAGTTTTATCACTCCCTATATTTACAGTTGCACTAATTTCACATGAAGGTCTGTCTGTATGTTTTTTAAGTTCAGAATATTTAGTATACATTCTCCAAAAAGAATATGTTGGTAATAATTTTTTACCAGTTTCTTTTTCCATTAAAGATATTTTTTTTAACAAAATAGTTTCTGCAAGTGGATCAGCATAAAAATAAGTATCCATAGTGCCTTTCATTTGTTGATTATCAAAACTATCACTATTAGTCCGATGTTTCATCTCACAATATATATTTAGTATATCTCTTTCATCTTGAGTAAGAAAATTCTTAACAAGTTTATATTTAAAATCTTTTCCTATAATGCCCATGATACCATTGAATACCTTGTTCCAGATGTTACAGATTTTACCGCATGTGGATATAAAAAATTACTTGGCCACACTAATACACGATTTGCTTTTTTTTCAACTACACTTGTGCCTTCTTTATTAGGAGTTCCAAACACTAATTCTCCTCCTTCATAATCTTCGTTTAATAAAAAAATACAACTTAAAGTTCTTGGGCACGCAGTTGCATGATCGATGTGAAAATCGTAATGCCCGTTATTTCCATATTTTAATACTTGTATTTCTTGAAGTTTTACACTCATTTGTATTTGAGTATCGTTGATATATTTATCAATAAAAAATTTAAACATATTAGCAAATACATTACACCAATGAACGTTTGTCAAAGATTTTTCTTCTTCACCATTTTGAAGTAACCAATACTCAGTATCTCTAATTTTTTTATCTACTACAGATTGAGGTTCCCCACCATAGATTTTTGCGTTGCTAAAATGTTTAGATTGTGCACAAATTTTTAAAAATTTTTTGAGCACAGAATCTGGTATGGCGTTATCGTAAATTCTAATATAATGATTTAAGGTGTTTAACTCATCAAGAGTAGGCATCTAATTTTTATACATTAATTACGGAATTTGTAAAGGATGTAAAAAAGTAATAGAATTATCTGAACAATATTTTTCCCAAGAACCACTTAAAGGATAAGTAATTGTAGAAGTATCAAATGCTTCAAGTGTAGACTTATATGAATTAGCCTGTGAGACCATTGAATTAGATGGATCATTTTTTACTAAATCATTTATTTCCGTTATAACTTGTTGTATATAATCATCTAAAACTGATTGTTGATCAAAAACTAATTGATCAAGATTTGTAAAAGAAACCACTCCACCAGACATTGTAGCCTCTGATTGATTTGTTCTAACATTTTCAAAATCAGAATCACTTGGTTGATTAGTAATGCAATCTGCAATAATTATATTTTGACTATTTAAATCGCTTTCATTAGCAGCAATTTTAATTAATCTTTCTTGGTTATCAAATACTAAAGTTCCCATATTACGCCTCGTAAATTATCATTGCACCATGACCACCTGGGCCGCCACTTCCTGCTGAAGGTGCCCCACCATCACCAAGGGTTTGGTCATCAATTAACATATTGCTAGGTGAAGTTATATTTGCACCTGGTGCATTTCCTGCTGCTCCAGCAGAACCAAATCCAAATCGATTTCCGATTCCGCCTCCACCGCCTCCGCCATTACACGTTCGCGAAAAAATTGTTGATGCTGTTCCTGCATTTCCTGCTGCTCCTCCATACCCAGGAGCACCGCCGTTTCCGCGCGCACCTATAGTAAAAGCAAATGGTGAATTACTAGCTATTGGTCCAGTGAAAAAACCAAATCCTCCCGTTCCACCAGGGCCACCTCGACCTTGATGCGGTGTAGGCGATGGACCACCACCGGCTCCTCCTCCGCCACCCCACATGTAAAGTGAGTATGACGAACTATTAGCTCCAGTAGTATGTTGTCCTGAAGCTGGTCCGTGTGCCCATTTTGTTAAAGTAAAACCACCACCGCCTGCTGATCCTGACGCTGCAGATGTTATTCTACCTTGTGCATCAACAGTAATATCAGCTGTTGTATAAGATCCAGCAGTCACTGCAGTATTTGCTAGTTGATCTGGACCAACTGCATCATCTGCAATCTTAGCTTGTGTTACGTTTTTATTTGATATGTTTGCTGTTAAAACAGCATTGTTTGAAATTTGTGCAGATTGAATAGCATCATCAGCTATCTGAGGGTTATCAACTGCATCCGCTTCTATTTGAGCTGTTCCAATAGTGCCCCCTAAAGTATTTAAAGATATTTCAGTTAGATTAGTTCCGTCAGAGTATGCTGCAAATATTTTTGGACTTGCAGCCCCTGCAGTCGTAGGGGAAAAACCTGTACCTGATGCTGTTTTGATAGTAAGGTTATTTGCATTAGTTAAACCGCTACAATCAAATATATAAAATTTTTCTATTGAATCTGGAACAGTACAAACAGTGCTTGCAGCAATTGTAGCAGTTGCAAATTTGATTACTAAATTTCTTGCATTTGATATTGCACCATCAGACATTACTAATGCAACTGTACCTCCAGATGAAAGTGTTATTGATTCTACACCTGCTATTGCTTGTTGTACTAAATTTAAATTTGTATTTGTTTTATCACCCCATGTACCGGCATTTTCACCAGTAGCCATAAGTTCTAGTTTTAGATCACTCGAAAATGTTGATGCCATAAAAATTTCTCCTTAAGTATGTTTATATTACAATAATCATGCTGCCAAATCAACCTCAGTCCATGTATTTGATACACCAAGGTCAACTTCTTGCCAGCTCGTTATTGCTGGGCTTCCTACTGATGCAGTCATTTGTATGCCTGTAACATCAATATTAGCAATCCCTGTAACTGTAACTGAACCCACAGAACCTGTAGCTTGTAGACCACTAACTCCTATCATTTGTTGAGGTATAGTAGCTGGAGACCCTATCGACATTGTGCTAGATATACCTGTTACAGACTCTGTTGTAGATTGGACTAATGAGAAAGATCCCAAAGTAAATGTAGCTGAAATGCCTGAAACATCTACTGGTGTCTTTAATCCTGCAACAGTAGTTCCCATAGATCCTGTTAACGAACCTGCGCTAGTAACAGAAACATTAGCGTCTGCATCAAATCCTAGTGTTCCTATTGTAAAATCTAATTGATCCTCAGCAGCGAATACAGTTATGTCTTGATCAATTTGTAATGAAAAAGAACCTAGTGTGAAACTTGCCTGTACACCTGAAACTGCAGCTGTGAAATCTGCACTTGCAGTGGCTGTACCTATTGAAGATGATATGGATTGACCTGTAGGAGCAACTGAAAAAGCTTCACCCCATGCTAAATTACCCCAAGCTCTTCGTCCCCAACCTTCACCAGTTAGCTCTGACTCATCTATAGTAGTTGATCCTATGCTTGAGGTAGCAGAGATACCAGTTACAGGAACTCCAATACCAATAGTAGAACTACCTATACTAAATGTTGACGATATTCCAGTTGCAGTAAATAAAAAAGAAATTCCTGCTACTTCTTCTCCAATAGATGAAGATAAAGATACACCAGTGACAGAAACATCTGCATTTGCAGTTGTTGTTACTGAGCCTTGTGATGAAGTTAAAGAATTACCTGATCCACCCCAATCATTTGAACTCCAGGTAGATTGACCCCAATATTCAGAGCCTGGTGACTGAGCTATAACAGTAATATCAGCCACTAGGCTCCTCCTTTAAATTAAGCTAATCTTAAGATCGCAGCAGATGTAGTGAATGCAGGAAACTGAATTGTAAATGTTCCAGAAGTTGCAGTCTTGTCTCCACCAAAATCTAACACAGCTACAGCATCTGTGGTGTTTGAACCACCATCAGTTGTTGTATTGTATATTAGTGCACCTCTAGCTGTTAGAGTTACACCAACAAAAGATAGGTCAGCGAAATCAGTAATTGCTACTGATGATGAAACTTTTACACCTTGGTTTACTAAAGCTTTTCCACCAGCAGTATATCCTGATGGTGATGAAACTTCATTACCTGTTGTGTAGTTTGTAGTTGACTTACCTAAAGTTGCAGAATTTGTAAACATCGCTAATTTATACGTATCAGACGATGTATCAAAATCATGTTTACCCTGTAGTAATTCTTTCTTAAAAGAATCACATATTGCGTTAGTTGTAATAGCCATAATGGTTTCTCCTTAATAAGTTGTGTTTGGAGTAGGGCTTGGAATTTTTACTCTTAGAACTCCATCGTCATACTCCGCACGTCTTCTTCTGCCCATTTGTTGTAGAGCAAAATTCTGTATCTCTTCATTGTACTTCTTTTCATAGAGGTTGTACATATCCATGGGGCCTTTTAAAAATCGAAAAGCTTCAGCTAAAACACCATGTAAAAGCAACGACTCTTGATATGTAGAAATAAATGTATTGTTTGTAGATGTAAAATTTGGTGGATCTTTAATGTAGTTTATTTGAATTGTATCAGCAGCAGCAGGTGTAGGTGCTACAATTATATTAAAGTCATCATAATTAGCATAATATTTTGGTGTGCCTTGTGTGCCTGTACCATTAAACTCAGATATAAAACTTGTGTCTCTTTTTTCTAAAAATTCTCTATTACCACTAGAATCTATACGTTCAACTGATCTTAATATCAAAACATCAGATGGCATTGATACAGCTCTGTTGCCTGCTGTGAAATTAGAAGTAGCATATTTTCTTAGATCGTCATAATCTACTTTACCAGCTATATCTAATTCTACATTTCTTATAAATTCTTGTATTAAAGAATCTGATAAAACAGTGCTACTCACTTCTGTGTAATTTCTTACTTGTGTTAAAAAAGCTGTATGAGTGATTGCCATTATGAAATACTTACCTCCACAGAACCTATTGTTGAACTTAATTCTCTTCTTCTATTTTGCAAAGACGGATCTTCAGGAACCATGCTGTGTATGGTCGTAGTGACACCATTATTTGTCACCTCAAACTCTTGAGTTTTAAAAGCAAAATCACCAGGTAAAGTTAAATTAGCAATCCCCACAGATGCTCCACCTGAATCAGATATAGTTGTATCATTTTGAAATTTTTCAGTTGGTTGTTGAAATTTCATATTACGTGAATTTTGTAAAGCTATAGCATCAGCTATTACATGTTTTCTTCTTATTTGAGGATGTTTAGGTTCAAATTCTGAATTATGTACAAGCGAACCATTCCATTCTTTTACCATTTCAATATATGGAAAAACCATTCCAGATCTATCTGAAACTGCTTTTGCATGTTTTCCTGTTGCGTACTTTGCCATTATATTCCTTGTGGGTAGAAAGATTGTGGTGTTATGAAAGTTGAAGCTCTTTGACCATCTTCATCTAAAGCTCTTTTTAATTCATCTTCATAAATTAATTTATTTTGTTGCACCATTTGTGGTGCTTTTTTCATAGCTATGTAATATGAAAGACCTGCACACATGCATGGTAAGAATCTGTAAACTACATCAGCGTTATTAGTATAAGCACCTGCATCTTCTATTCTTTTAATCACATAATATTTTAAAGTAGTATAAGTATTTAAATCAGGTGCTTGATATAAATAAATTTTAGGTGTTCTTTCTCTTTCTACATAATATTGTGATGGTTGTCCTGTGGCTAATTTATTTGGTAATGCAGCATAGGCAGATCTATCTATTTTTGTCAAAGATACATCTTGTGTATTTGCGTTGTCAGCAGACGCAGCTGTTGAGGATATAAAAGCTTCTAGCACATCACTTACATCAGATGAAACACTATATTCAGCTTGGCCACTAACAAGTGAAGCTTCATGTAAATCTACTTTCCATAAATGAATTCCTCTATTACCCCATTCAGCAAATAATAAATTTAAACTTCTTCTTGCAGATTTTAAGTCATAACCTGCGTTTGTGGATAATCCACATCTTTGATACGCCTCATCTATGATTTCATCTATACTTAAATTAAATGTAACTGATCCTGATAATGTCATAATAAATCTTTATAATAATCTGTTAATCCACCTTTGTTAAATCCAAAACTTTTTTGTCCTGTTTTTCTTTCTTCAGCTCTTTTTTTATTTCTAAATCTTCTTTGTCTAAATACTCTTAGGGCCCTTTCATTACCAAATCTTTCTGCAATCTCTACGATGTTTCTCTTTTTAGCCATTTTTAAATCCTTTTAACATAGGTCCATAATATTTTTCATAACTTTTATTAGATATTTTAGTGCCATCTATCTCTGATTTAATATAACTACCAACATAAGGTTCTTGTTTCATCTTCTGACCTTTTCCTGGAGCTTTTGAAGTAGTCTCACTAAATGCTGCTCTTCCCATAGCAGCTTTAAATTTTATTCTGTGTTTTATAGCCATGCTAGAATTGTATCATTAACCCTTAAAAACTTCTAGACCTAACTAAAATTGTATTCTGAATCTCCCTCTCCAGTTTGACCAAAAGGATTAATATTAAAGGCTAAACTTAATCTGTTTTTCTCTGTATTATTAGTACCTATTTTGTGTTGCAAATATGAAGGAAAAAGTATTAAAGATCCTGGCTGACAAATTAATTTAACTTCAGAGCTGTTAAAGGGATTATATTTTACAATTTTTGGCGTGATATGAAAATTATACGGCCTTTTAAAATATATTGTAAATTCCTCTACACCTTGATCAGGATAATAACAACCACTAAACCAATAGTTAGAATGATAATGAAATTCTCCCTCTGCATTTGGATTTGTTTGTACAAGCCATGACGTGCCTATTCTAAAGTTTGTGGTATAACCTAATTCAACAAAATGTTTTTTTGCTAATTCACAAAACGATTGTTTTACAAAATTTCCATAATCTATGTTATTAAGAATGTGTTGATCATTTGATAAAAAAGTTCCTTTTTTTCTAAGACCATGCAAATCTAATTTTTTTAATTCTGGTAGTAAGATTTTATCGTTAATATAGTCCATATTAACTTTTTCGTATAAACAGATGGGTTCTGCAAATAAAGCATTAATAGTAGGTTTCATTAAACTATTTCTTTGGCAGATCCTAATATAGGTTTATATTTTGTTTTACCCTCTGATTTATAAGCGTGTAAAAAAGATGCTCTTGGCTGGTCGGGTATCCAACTGCAATGAATCCACCCGCTATTCGGTTCACCCGGAGTGTAGAACTCCAGGATAAGCTGATCTGGCGTAAGGTTATTTTTTATCCAGTCAAATAATTCAGCGTTATCCACGCCAATACATTCAAAGTCCGCTGCCTCAGCTTTTGCATGCTGCGATCGTGCTGAGCTGCCGATAGCCTCACACAACTCTACGCTACGAAAACCACTGGTAATCTTAACCCTGCCAAAATGGTCACGTACCGGTTGAAGAATATTTTCACACAACGCTTTTAATTTTTCAATTTGTTCAGCGTTTGGGTTATTATTAATACCCTTACGTATTGCAGTGTCACTTTTAATAAGCTCTGATAAGGTAAAGTTACGTGTCAGGTTCATTAGAAAATTTTTCCGTTATACCATTTCCATAAATTATTAGAATTCAATATAGTATTATACATGTAATAATCAAAATTTAAATACTTCATAATTTCTTTTTTTTCTAAATTTAGACTATCTTTTTCATTATCTTTATTTAAATAAAAAGATCTATTAAAGTGCATTTTTAAAAAAACTTCTAAGTCTTTTATGTCAACGTAAAAATTAATATCTGAATTTATTATGTGTGTAAATTGTGATGCACAATGATTAACATGTCCATCAGGTCTAGAATAAATATTAATATAACTATTAAATAATTCATCAATATCTATGTCTGTTAATTTTACATTATGTCTTTTTAAATCATATTTAAGGCCAGCAATAAATCTGTCGTATGGATCTCTTATCACTGTCCACTTAATTTTTGTATTAGATTTAATTTGTGTTCTTTTTGGGTTTAAATGTTCTATAGCTTTTAACACGCTAGAACAGGCATTTTTATGTATTAATAAATACTGAAAATTTTCAGTCTCATGAAACTCAATATTTTGAAAAAACATTAATTAAGTATTAACTTTTTTATCGATAAAGATCCATCTATATTTGACTCTAATTCTGCTTTACCTTTCCAGCATTTATATGACACACTTTCTGAAAAAGTTCTCTCAGCTTTACGTTTTCCACGTAAACACATAGCCATTGAATCTTGTATACGTGCTTCTTTAATTTCTCCATTTACAAACATTAACAATCCTATTACAGCTTCAATCATTGTGACTTACCATTTGTATAACCAAGATCTCTGTTGGCATCTTTTAATTTTTCAATATCTACCAAAACCTTATCCATTTGTTTTGTTAAAAACTCGATGTTTACTTTATTTAAAGCCATTGACTCAATATGTTTATTTAGACGATCAGTGGTTTTGTACAAATCCTCTAACATCATATACTGCTCAGAATCCGCAGGCAATGATCCCATCTGACCACGTGGCCATTTTATTCTAAACTCTGTGTTCTGCTCAACATCTTGTTCCATTATTTTTATTTTAGTGTCTGCAATGTTGATACGCTCTACAATTTGAAAATAGCCCATGGTGCCAAGTGCAACGATAACAATTAGAGAGGCAACCGTCTTCATAGGCATTTGGACGGCTGCCGACTCTGATATTGAAAGTGGTTTTTGAGACATTAGTCTCCTTTTAACCATTTATGGATTTTTACAAACGGCCATTTAATCCATTTAACAATTTTTTTTACCATATTTTCCTCCTCTACAATTTGTGTTTCATGATTACAAAAATCACAATCACAAGATGGACAATCTCCAATAGTGCCTTTTCCAGGGCAGTGACACACATGTAAACAATCAAAACAAATTGCTTTCATTTTTTTTTCTCCATTTGGTAAAACATTTTATCACTATCCTCTGTAACCATGCTAGAGTCCTCTGCATCCCAATAGGTAGTTTGGACTTTATAGTCAGGCCAGCTGTTATCAGTAGTGTAGCTATTAACATGCCACAAAAGGCGATTATTAGGCTGACCAGCAAAATTGCCGTTATTAAGAGCCAATATATGCGCACACTTATGTTCTTGAGGTATTTCAGAATGTTCAGTATCCAAGATGTTTGTGTCAGGACTTGCCCAATCGATCGTGAACAAATATTTTCCATGATAAAATTTTTTATCAATACCCAAATATTTACCATTTAAACCATCCAACCAATCAAAACAATGAACACTAGGCCAATAGCTAAAACAATTCCACAATTCAAGTTCTGATACTTCCATATCGGGAACTTGTGATCTTTCAAATTCTTTTTGAAAAAACGCTGAAATAGGTAATCTCCAATAGCAAGCCCCATTTGGCAACATAATGTTAAATAATAAAGCACGACCTGAAATGGAAGTAAGGCCAAAGATAACACAATCACTACTGAGTTTTTTATATTTTTCATCCATGTCATAAAGATATTCTTTTCGAATTTTACAATATATCGGAGGTATGTTTGCGTTTAGGTAAGCCATGTTTATACTTTTCTCTCCAGTAGTTTTTTCTTTCTAAAACTCTAACTCTTTTCTCAAGTATATCAAATCCTAAAATTTTTTTAAGAATCTGCGTTAACATTTCCATCTTCTTCTTGCTTGTCTAATTCTTGAATTAGGATCATTTCTAGTTTTTGCACTAGCTCTTTTTAACTGTCCTAACGATCTTGCGCAATAACTTTTTCTTCTTTTAGCAGCTTTTGATCCAGGTTTAACTTTTCCAGTTACTGCAGTTTGTAATTTTGATCCAGGGTTTGCTCTTCTATAAGCAGCAACACCTGCTTTTGTCATACCCGCACCTTTCTCTGTAGGTCTAAAATTCTTTTTGTTTCTCGCAGGCATGTTATCACCACCTCTTTTTAACTTTAACATGCCACCTTGAGCTTTTCTTTTTTTCCTAAATACTGATTTAACTACATCATCAAACGTAGGCATATTAGTTAGTTTTTCCATATCTGCTCGCCAAGATTCAGCTGATGCTGGACTACCATAACGATTTGGAAAATATCCAGTTTTTCCTTTTCTGCTTAGTTTATGTGTTCTAAAAGAACTACCTTTTCTTGTTTGAGCTCTTGTAGGAACTATAGCTGATTTGTCACTACCTCCAGCACTAGCTGTATGATGTTTAGCTTGTCCAGGTATTTTTACTGATTGAGTTCTACTATAACCATGTGCTTTTTTAAAATTAGCTCGATTTATTTTAGCATTTTTATTACGTTTTAAACGTTTTAAAATTTCGCTAAGTTTTTTACCGGCAAACTTGCCACCAGACTCAATTAGTTTTATTTTACTCATTCTACGTAAATGTTATTGTTACACCACCAG
>TARA_R100001440_G_scaffold39977_1_pt1 | contig 11052 bp, 23 predicted proteins | sample TARA_R100001440 | Tara Oceans TARA_R100001440 (sample SAMEA2622112) | marine metagenome | biome: marine biome (ENVO:00000447); feature: surface water layer (ENVO:00002042); material: "saline water (ENVO:00002010), including plankton (ENVO:xxxxxxxx)" | depth 5 m
TGAGGACATACCTACTATGTCACCATCAGCAACTGAACTACTTGCTATTAATTGTGCTTCTGTTTGAGACATCTACACGCATTATTATATTAATTAATTTTAAACGCAGTTTATCTACGAATTTTTACTGTTTCTATCGCTGGTTTTCCTAATTCTTGTTCAAAATCTTGCTCTACTTCTAGATCAGGAATATTTGTACCCGATTGACTATACAGACCTTTTTTTCTTATATAACCATCTACAAAACTTTTACCTCCATTCGCCATAACTGCTGGAAAATCATTATCTCCCATATCAACGACCCATTCTATTTAAAAAATCAGTAACTCTGTCTCCAACAGGTGTTTCCTGAGACTTTGCATTTAAAGGATTTGTTTTTTCTGCTGCTTGTTTCATAGCATCAGCATAAGGAGCTGAAACAGCTTGCCCTTGCGTCGCATAGCCACCCGGTAATTTAGATTGTCTACGTGGATCTCCTAGATCATTATCCATTTCTAATCCTGATTGATCAAATCCCGGAGAGAAAAAATTCGGCATTTTATTAATTTTTTGACTTTTTACTATTTTATCATTTACAAAACTATTGAGATTAGAAACAGATTGTATTTAATTTTTTATAAAAATATACAACCAAAAACCTAACCCTACTTCTACTTTTTTTAAAATTAAATTACTTATTTATCATTTAATAGGTATGGTTAATTGATTTTTTTACTCTTAATCTTTCAAAACCTTTCTCTCGTAGTCTTTTTACTATGAACACCCAAGTTTATAAAAAAAATAGCGGTTTTACTCGGCTACGTGTATGTTGAGGATAGAAAGAGAGTGTATATAAATTATTAAACAGTCACATACCTAACCTCACTCTCCTTAGAAGTAAATAAAATAGGCAAAAAAAATTTGGTTTTGGGTGTTCAATGATTGCCATTGCTATGAAAGGGTTATATACTAAAAATCACACCACCCCCTACTTGCATGCAAAACGAAAATCCTTTTCTATACAATCTTTTAACTCCTTATGATCAAATTAAATTTGTAAATGCTTTTAAAACAGCCTTAAAAATAATTGGTAAGGAGAAATGTTGGTGTATGAAAAAAATAAAACACTCAGCATTTGAGGGTTTTAATACTAGTAAGAAGAATAAATTACAATATCAAGGTAAAGATGCAAGAGAGTTACTTTTATATTTAACAGGTAGAAAAGCAAAAGATAATACACAAATAATAGTTAGAAAAGGATATTGTCAATCTCCTTATTGTCTCAACCCTGCTCACTATTACTGGGGAACAAGGAAAGATGTCGCTTATGAAAATGCCTCTGTAAGTGAAAATAGTATTGATACATTCTTAATAAGTAAATTAAGAAAGGAAAGTGAGAAAGGTATCAGTAGTAGAAAATTATCAAAAATTTATAGACTTCCATATCATTCTGTAAGAAGAATCTGTTCTTATGAGACTTATGAAGATGCTGAAAATAGGAAAAATAACTATAATGAAAAAGAAATATGGGATAATCTTGCAAAAATTTGTGAAAAAATATTTGTTTCTTTCCCAGAAGAATCAAAAAAATATAAATTAAATTTTCTCGTGAATCAACAACTTGAGTGTCCTTGGCATATAAAAAATACTGAATCCCACCAAGGTAATTTTGGAATTATGGGAGAATGTTTAGACTGCATGAAAGAAATAAAAAAAGGTAGATGTCTAGTAGATGTTAGAGAATTCGATTTTAAATGGTATTGGCAAGTAAAAAGATTTTGGGAACAAGTAGAAGTAAGGGATGAAGATTCATGCTGGCCTTGGAAAGGAGCAACAAGAAAAAATAATACGGAATCTACAGCTTATTTTCCATCTCCTTTTCATTCTGGTAAAACACAATCAGCACCTAGAGTCGCTTTTTGGTTAAGTAGAGGTTATACAGGTAAATATCGGATATTTAGTAAAAATACATGTGAATCATTTTGTTGTAATCCAAAACACCTGACTATAAAGGAATTAAAGGATTATGATGATCCAAAAAAAATTACCTCGATTAAACTAAGTCATGACAACATATTTGAATATTACAAAAATAGACAAAAACTTAACTGCCAAAAATGTCCAGATTCTTAACAACAATACCAAGTAATACAGGATTTGTTAATCTGCAAAGAGTTCATGCGTATCCTACAGGGGGTTCTGGTCCAACAGCTTACGGTCCTACATCTTACTATGGATCAGATCCCTTACCTGCAGAGCAAGGAGATAATTTAAATAATCCCATTGATTTAGGTGATTTTTCATCAATATTTAAAACATTTGAAATAAAAAATACACATGGTGGTCTTACTAGAAAACAATCAACATTTTATAAATTAAATTTATTAATACCCCGAACAGTTCAATTCACTCAAAATTTTTCACAGTTTTCATATGAAGAAAACACAAATAAAAACACCTTATTAGCTTTTTATAGAATACATGAAGATGGAAGAAGAGAAGAACTTCCTATAAATGATCAAGGATATGTTCATAAAGAGAGTGCTATTGATTACTTAGAAGATGATACAGGAGGTTTAATACTCGATTATCCACAAACCGCTTTAGATAAAGGTAACTATTTAATTTTAATTACAAATGATATTAGGTATCTAGAAACTAATTACTCTATAAGTATAAATGTCTCAGTTCTTGATTGGCGTTTCATAAGAGAGGAGCCTACAGAATTAATAAATTTTGGTCTTATTACAGATGGTGCTGAGTCTATATTAGATTTTGGATCTTTAATCTAAACAATATCCATCTTACCAGTTTCTGGATTATATCTCTTAGGCAATAACTCTTTAATATCTTGTTTAGCAAATGATGGATCTTTAGTTATAGTTGCTGATGGTCTGCCTTTTGTTTTTGCTAAGTTGACAGCAGCTAAATATTCTGACTTTGCTAAATCTAGATTTTTTTTAGCAGCTTCCTTTACAAAATCTAACTGACTTTTAGGAGTTGTAGCTGGAGCTGTCGAAGAACCAGTTGTTTGTGCGATAGTCTGCCCTGATTTTTGTTCAAAAGATCCTGGAGTTGACCTAATATCAAAAGGTCTTGGAGTTGTTTGAAAACTAGTATCAGGTGTGCCTTTTGGTAAAGAAGCTAAATAAGAAGCTGCTTCATTAAGTCTTATACCAGCCTGTCTTGCCCCTATTTGTGAAGGTGTACCAACTTCGTCATATCTTTGATCCTGAATTTTTCCTGTTTCTTTCTCTATCCTGCCCATCTGTTCAGCTAAGTCTTTAAAACTCTTTTCAGGTATTACTGATTGAAACTGCTGAGGTTGTGTCTGAGCAGGCATTATTACAGTTGGAGGTGATGGTTTGTTTCTGCCCACTTTTACTGTTTAAATCTAACTTCTATATAGATTCTATCTGAAACAAACTCATATAAGTGTGTGCTACCTATCCAAGCCATAGGAACAAAAATTAAAAGTAAAATTAATTCAGCATAAGTAATTGGACGACGCATGATAAAAATAGCCTTTCTAAAATGATGTTAGCCAAAATTGGGAAGATTTTCAAAAGTGAGCTAACATTTGAAAAGATATGATCCTCAAATGCCAGTAGAAATAACAGAGGATTGGCTAGATATCTTAGATACTACAAATTATGCTCCTCTAAAAGATCCAGATAATACATATCAAAGTTATAGATTTAAAAATTTAGACATAAATTCAGTAACTACAAAAAATTTTAGAAAAAAATTATGTGACTCTTTGATAGAACAAGTAGAGATATTTATTCCTCCATCAGGAAGCTTTACTAATCCTGATTTAAGAAGGTATTTAGAGCTAATTTCAGGATATGAAACAAGCACAACTGATTTAGTACTGGGTCTTTCATTAGCTGATCAAATAAGAATTACATTTAGTGATATGAAAACCAGCACTATTTGTGATAGATATCCTGATATTAATCTTGCTGAAAAACGTAGATATAGATGTGTAGCTGAATATTTAATTCGACAAGGAGAACTAACAAAATTAAGAGATGAAAACGGAAAATTAATAAAAAAAATTGGAAATATGCAAAAAGCAGTAGTTTTATACAGACCCTTACCTAAATTATTAGAAACTTTAAGAAAATCAGGCTTAGGAAAATTTGTTAAAATTGACAAAAAGTTAAAAAATGATAACAATGTAGAAGCAGCTAAAACTAAATGACAAGTAGAAGAAGTGAATTACTCAAAAAGTTAATTGGATCTGTTACTGGTGAAGATGAGGCTAAACTTTTTAAATTAACTATAGAAAGAATTTGTGCCGATATGTGCGAATATTACTACAAGTTTTATCATAATGATGGTCCTGGGGCTCTAGTTTATGTTCCTGATCATGAAGATGAGAAAAAAACTATGTTTTATTTAACGGTAAGCAACTTAATAACAGCCGTTGATGACCTTAATAAACGAGAAATGGATGGTGCTGCGGATGTTATGAAGCAAGCAATTAATCGAGCAGAGGCACTTGATCCCGATAAAGAAGCACTATTTATTATTCAAGATAAAAAACAAATGTCTTTGGTACATTACAAAATTGATAATGAAGGTGCAAGCTTTATACAAATGTGACACAAAAGCCATATTTATCAAAACAAATACATGAATTATCTGATGATTGGCTTACTCCTTGTGAATATTTACCTTACATAGATGCTCTTTTAGGTGATATTGATTTAGATCCCTGCTCAACTCACAGTGCAAATGTTGAGTTTTTACGTGCAAAAAAAATATATACTCCTAAAGAAGATGGATTAAATATTGATGAACCGTGGACTGGGACGGTATATTTATTTCCACCTACAATAGGTCGGTGTTCTTTTTCTAAAGAAAGAAAAACATGGAGATGGAGTGTTACAGCTGGGACAGGTGCTAAGGCTCCTAGTGTAATTTGGTTTAGAAAATTAGTAAAAGAATGGAAATTACGTAATATTCGTGAAGCTTTGTTTTATAGTACTTATCCTGAAATGATGAGAATATGTCCTGAAATATGGGATTATCCTATGTGCTTCCCCACCAATAGAGCTAACCTCATACATGGCAAAGGGCTTTATACATTACAATCACCAGTATATTGGGGATATTTTATCTATCTACCTAAGTCAGATTTTGGATTTCAACAAATAGATAAATTTAAATATATTTTTTCACACATAGGTAAAGTTGTAGGTTAATTATCTCTTGGAAATTCTTGATCTTTAATAGATGCAGGATCAGGAAAACCACTGTCATTTAAGTTATTTATAAAAGATCTTAAAAAATTTTTACTAGAATTATCATCCACTCCTGGACGTACTCCTCGTCGTCTTTTACTTATATCTGTTTTAGGATTCAATGACTTATAGAACCTATAACGATTGTCAACGTCGTAACTGCTAGTAAACTGAGGTTTCATAGGCTTATTCTACGAGGGATTAACATGGCATTATCAAAAACAGAAACTAAAATTAGTGAAATCTGTGATGATATCAAAGAACTTTTAATATTTAAAAATAGAAAGTATGGTAATTCTGCCTTAAAACCCTGTAGAGTATTTAGTAAATCTTCAGCAGTAGAACAGTTATTAGTAAGAATTGATGATAAATTAAATAGAATTATGCAAGGTGCTGGGTTACTTGCGAAAGATGAAGATGTATTAAATGATCTAATTGGATATTTAGTATTGCTTAAAATAGGAATGAGTGAAGAAGAAAATAAAGAAACACTCGAAATCGCTAGAGGTATTTATGGTGATGGTATCAAAGCAGATGCCGAGCCTGATTTATTTCAAGGAGGTTTCAAATCTATTACTATTCCCTCAACAATTCCAGACTATTTAAAAAATTCACAGGAGGATGAAAATGCAGTATGAAGACTTAATAAAAAATTATACTCCAGAATTAGAATTACTTGATGCTTTAGATTATCTTAAGGATCAACCTTGGCTCGCTTCGGAGATCCTAGAGCACTTGGCTTCTCGTTCCAGTACTGAAAAAATCGTTTTAAAATCTTCCCTGAAGGATCAAGCTCAGTAAATTTTTTTTCTAAGTACTCAATTGCTTTTACTTGATTAGAAGTACCATTGTATGTCTCTGCTAGATTTAGCAAACATACCTTTGTATGACATTTATGACGATAAAAAGTAGGTATCTCTTTATCTGCAGCAAAATACATATCAAGTTCAGCCCGTCTTCTTGCAACCATTAGCTCACCCCCTGACATCCAATAAGTATTAATATATGGACTCCACTCTTTAATTATTTTTTGTTTAGAGCTATAACTATTTATTAATTTTAAAAGATTTGAATTTTTAAAAGCATTAATACCAATACTATGAGCAAAACTCAACAAAGCTGCTTTTCTGTTGGAATTTAAATTTACATATACATAATCCTTTAATTTGTTTGAAAAATATTTTAAGTCAATAAAAAACTGTTGGTCTATTTCTTCTTGCGTAGCTTTATCTTTTGCATTTAAGGTATGACCATTTATTTCCTCACTTCCATAACCAATCCTCCAACAGTCCTCACCAAACTCTTTGTAAGCTGCATAATTACCAAGACCTAAAAAAGTCCTAGCTGGCGTATATGATTTTGTTAATTTGTAACCTTTTTCAGAAAAAAATGGATATTTAAGGGACGACAACAGTTCCTTTATAGCTCACCTCAGAATAACCATCATATGCAAGTAATACAACATAATCTTTAGCAGCGTTAGTGACTGTAACACCTACAGCTCCTTTACCTTTTCCAGCTTTTTCAATATCAAAAAACTTTTGATATCCGGTTGGAGCATTACCAGTAGCAAAAGCATCTTTTTGAAATATCTGTACGCTACGAATACCTGATGATTTTAAAATATTCACGATAATATCTCCTGTACCACCTGGATTTACTTCGAAGCCTCTTACATCGTCACTTCTGTCACCAGTTGTAGATCCACCTACATAGGATATTTCAGAGCCACCATCAACGCTGAATGTATCAAGAGTGCCTGTTATTGTTCGTGTAGCCATGTTTTTTAAGAAATTTGACCTTCAGTTGATAGCTGAAATTGAATGTTTGCATCTATACCATGATCTTTCAAAATGCCAAAAAACATTTGACGATCAATAGCTTTCTGATGTAAAAGCTCAATAAATGCTTCTTCTAATTCTACGCGGTCTAAAGTTTGGATTGCGATTGCAGCAGCATGAATTGCGAATTCCTGATCTACTGGGAGATTTACATCCATATAAGTTAAAACCTTTATACATATATTACCAACAGTAAATTAACGAGCAATACTCTGCATCGGTTGAGCTCTAGTATCTACTGTAAAGTCTGGAATATCAGGCACATCATCAAACAAACCAGTCCTCTTTAGATCTCTCGATTCTATAAACTCTTGTAATTTTCTCTTTGGATCTATAGTTTGGTTCATGGATTCTAACATTTTTTTTAAGTAATACAGAACTTATACCGTAACTACTACCAAATAATACAATAAAGCTGATAGCAACAGTTCCCATTTGAAATTTCTGTATTTAATACTATTCTAAAACTAATAAGACTTTTATATGAATATAGACGAAATTTTAAAAGCTTTTATGGAGGCTTCTGTTAGTGGAGCCAGTAAAACACAAGTGATAAGAAGTTTTAAGGATATTTATAATCTTAATGATGAACAAGTAGATAAATTAATATTATTGTCTAAATTTAAGAAAAAACCAAAAAAATTAAATTATAAAAAATTTTATAATAACAAAATAATTCATGAAGCTGAAAGAATATATTTCCCTTTTACACAGATTTATAAGCTTGATAATTTTCTTTCTGATAATGAATGTAGTGAATTAATTTCAATGGTGTCAACGAATCTTAGACCTTCTACCGTTGCAGATCCTGAAGATACCTGTTTAGTAGATGATTACAGAACTAGTAAAACGTCAGACTTAAATTATTTTACAAATCCTTTTTATTTAAATATTGATAGAAAAATAGCTAATTTATTGGATATGAATCCTTTTCTAGGTGAAACAATGCAGGCTCAAAAATATAACGTAGGTGAATACTATAAAGAACATTATGATTTCTTTTCACCTTTTAATCGTGAATTTAAAACTTATTGTGAATGGATGGGGCAAAGAACTTGGACAACAATGATATACCTAAATGATGTAGAAGAAGGAGGTGAGACATACTTCAAACGATTAAATCTGAAAATAAAACCAAAAAAAGGCTTATTAATTGCATGGAATAACTTATATATAAATGGATTTCCTAACTACAAAACTATCCATGAAGCTTTACCTCCAATAAAAGGCACAAAATATATTATTACTAAATGGTGGAGAAGTTGGAGTCTTATCTAATTACCATTTAACTTTATGTGACCAATATCTAGCAGAAAACTTATCAGGATTTGGATCTTGAGCATTATGTCTTGCATAATATGATTTTTTTCTAGCCTTATCTTTCGCAGATTTAGGATTCTTACCAGCACCTTTTACTCCCTGCTGACCAAATCTTATTATCTTTTCTTTGCCATCTTTACAAGCTTTTACAACATGAGACTTTGTTTTATGACTAGGAGTCTTCTTAGGTTTATTACACTTTAAATGTTCTTTTGAAAGTTGTTTAGCTTTTGCTCTCTTTGACATTTTTTTCGGTAGAAATCGTATATGTCAGTGAAGATCTAAGATGCCACTGATATTTCTTATGTTTACGAGCACGATCTACAGCTAATCCTTGAGTGAGTTCATCACCAAGCATACCACTATACTTTGCTAGTTCTTCAAAATAACCTGCAAGCATATCGTGAACTACACTTAATTCTAAAACAAGTTTTTCTTCATCATAAGGATCACTCATATCTATTTGATTTATTCGTGATGACATTAAATCATCCACAGCTAAGGGTGTCATTAAGTTTATTGATCGTATATGTTCAGCAACTTCATCTACACCTTTATGCATTTCATTCTGTATTTCTTCTGTTAAAAGATGTATTTGATAAAATTTCGGACCATTTATACCCCAATGAACAAGTCTAGTTTGAGCTAAAACAAAAATACTATCTCGTAACGATTGAACAATAAGCTGATCTACATACTCTTTGTCTTTTGGATTTACCGTGTGAATTGGAATGTTCATTAAAGAACTTTTATAATACCTTTCCTTACTTTAGCTGCAATGCTTTGATCTTCGCCACCCTCTGTTCTTGCTAATGCGTCAGGCATACGTGCTCTTTGTAATTCAGGCATGTATTGCATAATCTTTAGACTCTTGTCTTTTAGGAATGCTTGAGCTCTAGCTTGTTGCCCATCCGATGAAACATTCATTTGTTATATAAGAAGTAGCTTTATTTGAAGATACAAGGTTAATAGCACTGCTATTATCTTCTATCCAATGTCTTATTTTAACAAGTCTTTCCTCTGAATATACTAAATTAGAAGAATTATACCAATCTTCTAATGATGTAGAACCTTTAGATCTATTACATTTTGAACAGGAACATAACATATTGGATTTGACATTATGTCCTCCTTTAAATTTTGGAATGATATGGTCAATTGTGGCTGAATAAGAACCTAGTTTTTCATTACAATATGCACATTTCCAATCCCATGCTTCAAATATTGACTGTCTAAATTTCCGTCGGGCATTCTTTGGCGATAGTTCAATTAGGTTTATTAATAGATCTTGCTCGCAATTAATCACATGTAAAATGCAGCCTTGAAAAAACTTTATGCTGCATAAACTTACACAAATGTAATCAATGTTCCATTAATGGAACTAACTCAACATCCTCTTCTATCTCACAGTCTGATTCTTCTAGCAATCTTAATAAATAATAATGAATTTTTTCAGTGACCCATTTTAAGTCCTCATCTTTGACATCATTAAATATTGCATTTAGAGATAAATCACGGGAGGGGGTACGAATATGATCCGCTAATAATCTAAGAGCTTTATGTCTTTCTTGGTTCATCTCAGATAACATTTCATGTTACCTCTGGCTCTACTTCTACTTCAGCTTCAGGTGGGTGTTCAACTTCGCTTTTTAAAAATTGAACTATTTCTATAGCTCCTAAAACTTTTAAGTAGGATTCTTTTGTTTGAGCTAACTCTAAATCTTTTAATTTTACTTCGTTAGACAAACTAGCTTGTTGTTGAGCTAATTGCTTAAGAGTATCATCTAATTTTTCTAGAGAAACTTTACAAGACATAATAAAAATATTACTTAACTTGAGTATAGCTAAGTCAATTTTTACTAGCTACTAACAATTATTAAAATCTCTAGCTATTTGTCCACCAATATCAGCTCCTTTATCTTGACCAAACATAGTAATCCATCCTGCAGCTATCCAGCCAATTATAGGAATGTTGGTTACAGCTGGAGCTGCTTTAACACCCATAGAAGCCCCTACAAGCCTTCCTGTTGATTCACCACTTCCTTCTATCTTGTAACATGCTATTTGCTCTTCTGTAAGCTGAGAAGCATCTTTGGATGAATCTGAAGTTTTGTTCTCGCCATTCATCGTAAATTCTTTTCTAATTATTATTTTTTCTTTTTTATTACCAAAAAATCCTTTAGGTGTCTCACTATTTGTAACTGTCGTAAGAACCTTGGGGTCATTAGCCATGTAAGAAATCTTATATCCAAATTCAGAAGCATCAACCTGATAGGTGGTATAAGGTCCCACAGGGAGATTAATTATTGGTAGTCGGTTACTCTTTTCAAGTATTAATGCAATGTGTGATACACCGAATAGTATTCCTATAGAACCTATAAGAACTTTATTAAATTTTGATGGTCTTTGTCTGTACATTTATCATGAGTTCTTACCCTCATTGTACAGTGATTTTAAATATGGGCTAGTTTCTAAAATAGTCTAATCATTATCGGGGTAGTAATTAATATTTATCACAACTCTCCTGGATTTATTAGTTACAGTCGTGCCAGTGTGAAGAAGATCACTATCAAAGATTACAACTCGATTTTCAATACTTTCGACCTTATCTCCACTTTTAAACAAAGTGTAACCATCACAGGTATTTAAATAAAATACAG
>TARA_R100001440_G_scaffold75403_1_pt1 | contig 11010 bp, 7 predicted proteins | sample TARA_R100001440 | Tara Oceans TARA_R100001440 (sample SAMEA2622112) | marine metagenome | biome: marine biome (ENVO:00000447); feature: surface water layer (ENVO:00002042); material: "saline water (ENVO:00002010), including plankton (ENVO:xxxxxxxx)" | depth 5 m
CGTTTACATCGAGTCTCTTACGAGCCTCCTTCATAGCCTTTGCCGCTTCGGCATTAGCTTCCTCCATCATCTTCTTCTGTTTGTTAGCTTGCACAAATGATGCACCTGCTGATATTACATTGGTGGCTAGACCAATCGCTGCTAGTACGGCCATAGATATTTATTTACCTACAAAGATAATAATTTTAAGGGAAAGATTTCATCATCTCTGTCTCCACCGCAAAAAGCTCAGTGGCAGTGGTGTCTGTGTTGGTAAGTTTGAACTCACAGTAGTGCCCTAATATCCCGTGTGACTCAGCAATCTGATTCTTTATAAACATAAAATAGTCTGTCTGTCCCGGAGGTATTGCACCCGCTGATGTGTCTACCACAATCTGATTCACTCCCGCAGGCAGGTCAATATTTATTGCCGTAACCGTACCACATAATGTAGGTGTCGAACTTGCACCAACAGGTGATGGAATAAAATATAGTGTGTCACCAATGCTTAGGATGCTACCAATAGATGTGGTGACATTGAAGTTCACCTCTACCGCTGCAGGTGCCGCTGAGTTTACGCTTGTTGAAGAGCTGATACCATTCAAGGATCGTAGTGGATACTCGTCTGCTCCTGCGGGTGTTGCCCCTGTGTTTCTCATAAACGCATACCAAGCCCCTTCCTTCTTTACAAACCACGCTGCACTAATCTCTCCTGTTGTCTGTTGGTCTGATGTAAATGTACCTGACCACGCTGAGTCTGACTCTAAAGATATTGTCTTGAATATCTTATTCTCTAGTGGACTCTCATTTATTACACTCGTTATAGTTGAGTTATACTGAACACCATAGTAGTTGTTCCTAGTCTCATTTGTGTTATGACGATATAGGTTTCCACCCTTGAATGAGTACAGGTAGTTGTTCATACCTATCATCATATCAGGGAAGTATGAGTAGAACGAAGGGAATCCCTTTGTAGATTCACTGTATGTAAGCGTATAATTTCCTGTCAATCCTGCCATCTCTTATGAAAAATAATCGTGAATAATATATAGGTAGTCATTGTTGCTACCACTCGGCATCGTAAATGTTCCGGTAACCGTAGGTAGCACTATCGGTGATGGAGTGATGTCTGTAGCCGCTGCTAGTAGACTATTGATTCCTATAACGGTGTTAGGGAACAATGTGTTGCTCCTTAAGAACATCAACCTATTTCCTGTAGCAGGGAACTTGTAGTCATCACTTGGTGGTATAGCATTACTTGTCACACTAACCGTAGCACCATCTGCAGGTATAACACCACCACCTTGGAATGATGTTATCTGACTGTAGTCAGCAATTACAAATGGCCCCGCTGAACCTATTGGTAAGCTTCTAAATGTAATCTGCTTAGTGTGCTGTGGTGATGTATATGTTCCACTAACCCAACTGTATTCGTTGTGAATAAATTTACCCTCATCTGCAGGGTCAGTAATGCACACGTTAATTATTGTTAAAGAGTCTCCTGATGGGCAACCTACTGTAATCTCAACCGTAGCCTTAGCCTTCCCTCCGGGAACCGCAGGTATCGCTGTGAGTGTTACATTACCATTGGTAGGTAATGTGGTGTTCTTATTAAAAGGGAGGGTTCCTGCACCTGTAGATGTAGCGGTTGTTGACGAGCCTGTATACGACTCAGCAATACTAACGGAGTCTCCCGCTGTAAGTGACGTTACATTGTAGTCTATTGTACAGGCACCAACATTCTGACCGAAGTCAACAGCGAATGTATTTGGTGAGCTAACGTCTGTCTGTACTGTAATTGTTCTAGTGACGCCACAGTTAAATACCTCTTCTTCTTGAGGTAGTAAGGTGGTATTTGAGCTTATAACAAACTCATTCATATATGGATCAAAGGCTCCAAGCTTCTGAGTGTTGCCACTTCCTATAAATAAGTTTCTAAAGAAGGAACGCATACCGAGCTCTGATATTACGGTAAGCTGCTCAGACTGTCCTGAGCCTCGTAGCTGTAGCAATGCTCCACGCTTAGAGTCGGTAAAGAACTTATTGAAGCCATACTGCACAAAGCTCTCAGGGTTCTGACTAATGCCATACTCCTCAACCCTTGCTATCTGTGTCCCTAATACCTCAGGCACTGAGGTGATTGCACTTCCTGCTGCAGCATCAGATAAAAGGTTCTTACCTGCAAGTACGTATGATATCTTATCCTCCTGTAGTGTGAGTATATCTGTCTCCCTACCTGATAGAATCTGTATTGGGCCAAACACCTCCTCAAGGTTCTTGAAGTTTAGTAGCCCAAGATTAAACTCATTTAGGTTATTGACATTTGTCTCAGTGTTAAACACACCGCTGTATGTAAGTGCTGCAAACCTATCAGCCTCCTGATAGTCCTCAGCAGATGTAGAGAACGCTCTCTCACCTAGGCTAAATGCCTTGCCCTTTATTGAGTCACGAATGCGGTAGCTCTCTACGCCATTACCATATGAGTAGCAGTTCCCAAAGTCAGTGTTAACAATCGCAGGCAGTGAGCCTGTCTGTGTCTGCACATTCCCGCTATGGAATCCTGTCGCTTGGTCAATAGCATATGAGTCAGAACCCTCAAACCATACATCAGGTAGTGCGTCACTAGGCTCAGTCTCAAATGTTATTACCTCATCTCCTCTTATTATTACCCATCTAACAGTTATGATAGACTGACCAACATCTCCTGAACCTAAATTAGCCTCAACACCTTTGGTTACAAACCTCACCTCTCCGTTAGAGGCACCTCCTGAAGTATCTTTATACCAAACAAAAGTAGCTTGGCCTGCGGAATCAAGATTGTAATTATTAGCGGTACTGTTTACTGTTGCTATATTACTAAATGAAGGAATAGTTACGTCTCCATTATTTACAATACTAGCGTTAAGGGCTGCTAAAATATTGTTAGACTCATACCACTCTATTATATCTGAATAGTTGTCATTAGAAACAAATCCGTCTGTAGGACCTGTAACAAAAGCATCAATACTTGAAACAGACCCTGATGGATTTCCTATCCTCTGAACCCTTATAAAGGGATATATTCGAGTCCCTGTAGTAATTGTTAAACCATATGGAGGTAGACCGGGAGATGTAGCAAACGCACCATTACCCCCACTTAGTCCATAGTAAACTTGTATTGGAAAGTCTCCTGCATTATTTTCTTGTGTTACATTTTCACCCGGAACAACAACTGCATTGTCTGATGTGTCTACTGAAAAATTATTAGCAAGTATTCTCATATATGTGCCTGCAGGAGCAGTGCTTCCTATAATTGGAAGTTGACTAAAAGCTTTCTTTTCAAGTACAGTAGCAAATCTGCAGTCAGACATAAATCCGTTATTGTCTTTCTTTACAATAAGCCTAGCCCCTTCCTCAACCTTCTGAGCATTCTCTCCCTCTAAAAGAAAATACGTTTCAGACGTGTCGGGATTTGTAAAATATAAATTTGAGTATATGGTCTCATACCCATCTCTATCAGGCTTCAAGCAAAACTTGTATCGTGTAGCAAACGATGGTGCCAACTGCTGCGGTGGTATTGTTACCTTAATCTTATTCTGAAGATGAGCATTCCCACAAGGAATGTTAACAGAATTAAACTCACTAACTAACGCTGTGGTTGACCTGTTAAACTCATCCATATATATGATACCTACCTCATAGTTTCTATTGCTGTGAAGACTTAGTGAGGATGGTGATGTTGCAATATTAACGGACACAAGAGACATTGAAAAATACTCATACGCATTTAGGGTAGGGGTTGTGGTATTATTTACCCTACGCATTGCAAGCATAGTAAGCTCAAGGTTGTCACTACCAACTGAGGAACCTATCAGTATAGGCTGACCATCAGCACTCTGACCTGAAGCAAACTTTGTCCACGTTGGCGTAGTGCTTGAGTCAAGAACCGGTGTAATCACACAGTTGTAGTTATCCGTAAATGTTGTTCCGCTACACGAGGTGGGGTTTACCGCATCGAATACAGGCTTTATATTCAAAGCAGTACCAATCTTTTCAATAAAGTCAGTGCTTGTTGCTAAATCATTTACAGTTGTAAATGTCTGAGGAAGAACATAGGTAAAAGCTACAGGCGTTGTTCCTGATGTTTCAGTAGGAACATCTGTAGGAGATGCCGTGTTTGAGAATGAGTGATGCGTTAATGAAAATTCAATAGATATCTCACTTCCTGCTGTTAGCTCTGCACCTGCAAAATCAATCGTTAACTTACTATCAGTCACCGGTACACTTCCATCAATTGTAAATGTAAAGTCTGACAAAGATGTAGATAAAGAGTCTATACTAATCTCATTAGATGACAACTCAGCGGTATACTCTAACCTTGTTAGGCTACCGTTCTTATCCTTTAGGTCGTATCCATCAACGTAGTTACCATATACCAATCTGTTACCCATTATTGTCTGTGCCTGAGCAAATCTTGGTACGTTATCAAACAAACGTAGTAGCTGTGAGTCAGGTAAGACCGTAAATATCTTGTTGCTATTAAATTCAAAGGTGTAGTCAGTGTTATCTGCAAGTCCCTCCTCCTGCTTGTCAAGCTTCTGTATCACCTTTATGATACTATTGCCTGACTCCTTAAATAGTAGGTCAATACCAACAACAAGTGGGCCACCTGAGTTATAAGTTATGATAGCCTGATTCTTTGCATTAACCATTCCCTCATTTAGGTTTGAGCGACCCGTGTAATCAAAAGGTTTAGGTGTGAATGCAGGCTCAGAGAACTGTGAGGTCGCTGAGTATTGGTTGTCTGCATACTTATACCTGTATCCAAAGCATATGAATCTCTCCTCTAGGTAGTCCTCCTCCCCGGGAGTAAGGTTCAATGTAAATGTCGGTGCCTCCACAGGTGGCTTCTTAATCACAAGAAGTTCCTCAGCAGTAAATTGGTCTACGTTGGCAACAGGGTTCTCATAGTTTCTTTTAACATTTATAACCCTAGGTGGATTAAAGTCATCGGTAAAGAACAGTTGGTCTTCAACCAAGTCAATACCTGTAACTAAATATGTTGGATTAAAGTTTAGCGTTGTATCTGATGTTGTACCATTACGCACACTAATAACGTGATACACCAATGCATCAGTCTTCAAGTCTATTGATACGATTAGGTCTAGCTTCTTTGGTGTTGTAGCAGAGAAATCAGGATCGTGTACGAGCCAATATAATTTTTCGTTAGCACTGTCATCAAGGACACCTATACACTTAGCACTATTACTCAAGGCTGTTCCGTTATACTCTAGTGTTGTTATCTGAGTGTTACCCTTTGAGTTCTCAACTGAGCCTATCTCTGATGCCTCAGTAGACCCAAGCCTTACATTCAATGCATCAATATACTCACCGTTAGGCACAAGTCTTTCGTCTACAGACTTGTTCATCTTGCCTGCTATAAAGTGTCTCTTTAAATTCGCCATTTACTTCATCCATTTGTCCCGACCTCTTAGGTTCTGTAGTAACCTGCCGGGATGAATATTACTCATTCTAATCTTTGCATTACGTAATAGTGCTGTCTTATTTCTTCTAGCCCTATTAATCATATACTCTTGAACACCATACTTGGAGTTCTGTATTGCATATGTTATGTATGCATAGATATAATCCTCAAAAAGTTTGTTGACACTTACCTGTGTGTCATCACCATTTTCCATACCATCAGACACATACTCAAGTATGCACTTCTCGTCAGACATTGATGAGTCAAAATTTATTACGCCTGCCTGCCTGTCTATCCTAAAGGTAGGGTTAGCATTAGCAGTCTCCGTGTTAAGCCCGTAGAACGCTCCTATGCCGTAATCAAAGTACCAATAACCATCATAGTTGTATCCCAACATTCCATTGAACTGACTAGCCTCATTAAGATATATGCTCTTCTTGGTTCCTTTAATTCTTTCTAGGTCTAAGCTTGAATACTCAGGCTTTAATACATTACCGTCCTGATCGAAAAGAATCTTGCAGTCATTGTCCTGCAAGTATGAGCCCGCACTATTTATTTGAATATTCTCAGTCATTGGCCTCAATATACCATCCTTATACAGGGATATGCGAACCCAATTTACAAAGTCAGGAGGAAGGACAAACCTTAGGTTGTCACATACATCCAACTCTAAAACCTTTATTTCCTTGAAGGCATCATAGTTTAGCTCCTGTATACCACGCTTAGCGTGAAACAAGACCTTGTATCTCTCCTCGTTATTAATCATAGAGTGGTTACCCGTATACATCAACATATAGTTGTTCACTATATCGTATAGGCTAACGTACTGATATGAGCCCCAATTAGCATCCTCAGGAGTCTTTCCGTTATTCTCGTAGTATTCGTATTGTGATATATATGCCATTATTTTTCTTGTTGGTCGTTATACTGCTCCTCTGACTTACCAAACTGTACCGCCTGAATCTCTCTAATAGACATACCTGCGTACTGAAGTATCTTGTTTACCAATTCAACTTGGTCATCTAGGCTAAGCTCAAAGTCTTGGAAGTCTGCCTGACTTGAATCAAAGACAGGCTCACCGTTTGTTAGTGTTACATATGTCCACTTAGGGTCCTTAGGATATCTTATGTACTGACACAGCACAGCCGCATCTATAGTTGATGGATACGTTGTTAATATATTTCCTTCCTGAGTGTATGCAGGGAATAATCTATTTGGTGCTGTAAGCATTGAGTTGCCTAACATAGTTATCTTACTATGTGTAACCTTCTCAAGCTCGTTCTGTTTAGGTCTAAATACAACATACTTCGATCCCGTCACAGTAAATATCGTAGAAGAAAGTCCAAGAACTGTCTGAACACCCGTTGTAGTTACTGTGGCAATACTATCAGGGGTTGCCCTTGTATTACATACAATATCTCCCACAGCTACACCATCAGTAACAAACGTAGCATTAGAGTCATCTAATGAGTTTGGGTTAGTAGCGGTTGTCGTACCTGTAGCAACAATATCCTGATATGCTAATACCTTATTTATTAGGTAGTAGTCATCACCTGTTGTAGTTGATGATGGCAACTGAAATGTATTTGCTAGTCCTAGGTTGTTAGTGTTTGTTAAGAACTTAGTCTCTGAAAAAATTTCAATAACCTCTTCGTATCCCTTTTTGATATCAGCGTATCCGGTTCCTGACTGTCTAGCGTTCTCCTTATTTATTTGATAGTTATAATTGAAAAAGTAATTATCAAATATATCTAACTGTGCCTGCTTTGCAAACAGGTTAAAGTCTGATGGAGAGATGTATCCGTAGTTGTTCTTGTTCAGTATAGATAGAACTGTATTTCTTACTGAGTTAATCATTCGTTATCTTCTTTACACAAAGATAAGCAAAAAAAAAGAGGGCTCCTTAAAAGCCCTCTAATGTTACTTTAATACTTAATTGTATTAAGCGATAGCAATTCCTGTAATAGTTACTGCTGCTCCTGAATTAACTGTTAATCCGGAAAAGCTTACATCATACTTTGGATTTGTCCAAGAAGTCTGAAGTGCTGCAATTACAGAGTCCTGAATACGGTCTCTAACACTTACATCATTAGAAGCCATAGCAGCACCTATAGTCAATGTAACAACATCCTGTGCCGCTGCATTTCCGTAAGTAATAGTAACGGTAGTAGAGCTAGCTTGCTCGATTAAAACAATACCATCAACAGCAACTAGCTGTGATGTTTCTCCTGTCGCTGTGATAGGAATAGATAAAAACTTTTGCATAGTAAAAAAAATTAGCAAATTATGTGAGAATATTCTCAGCACAAAGATACTGAAATTAATCTAGCAGTTTCTCTAGTACCTTTAGCGATTCAACACCCTCATCAGTCTGAAGGTAGCTAGCCACTGTAGACACACCATCGTCTCCAAATGGAACCACTAACATACGCTTCTTGTTTGTTGGGGTGTTGTACCAAACCTCTTTGCGGTTCTTTCTATATGTAAGCAAGCCACTGTCAAAGAACTTATTAACCTTAGCTTGAAGCTTTAACATCGGATCGTCAATGATATCTAAAAACTCTTCAGGATAGTTTCTAGCATATACTAGAATATCCCTCTTCATCTCTGCGGTAGAAATCTTTGATACATCAATACCAAACAACACAGAGCATACGCTCTCAAGCTGCTCTAATGAAAGGCTACGTGCCTGTATCAATGCGTCTACCTCTAGGTTTAATACCTCAATATCTTCTGAAGCATCCTTCTCATCGTTAATCTCTATGAATGATTTCCCATACATAGGATGTAGATTTAAGAACTGCTGAAGAACTTGGTTTTGTTTTCCCACGTGTAAGAACCCATCCTCAAATATGATAGGCTCAACGATAGCATTACCGTCCTGCTCATCCTCGAATGGTGTCTTTTGATTTACGGCATAACGTAAAGGTCTATTTATTCCTTTATTATCATCAAACCATAGTAGTGGGTATCTCTTAGTGTTACGTGATGGTAACATAAACGTAAGCGGTGCTACGTCTCTTGTAAGCCTATAACTTTTGCTTACGAATCTTTCTTTTGTTTTCATTTGATATAATTTAAAATTTAAAATAAAGGGGTGCCCTAAGACACCCCTTTTGGTTTTATAACTGTTCTTACTCTTGGAATAAGAAGAAGTTGTTTGCTCCTAGAGTACATACTGCTCTCTCAGAAAGGAAGTTAACCTCCATTGCATCTAAGTCAGAAGTACGTGCCCCTCCTGCTGAACCTGTAATCCAAGTCTTGTATCGTCTGTCTTCAGTCTCTGAAGCTCGGTAACGAACGTGTAGGAATGGACGCTTAGCGTTCTTTCCAAGGATTTGGTCATATACAGTAGTTGAACCTGCAGGAACCAATAGACCGTTTACACGACCTGAACCTGCTCCTGTTGGTAAACCACCACGCATTGTTGGGTCGTTTAGGTATTTCCAATCAGACTTGTAGAAGTCATAACCTCTTCGGAATCCTGTGAATCCTAAGTTAAGTGCCATCTCCTCGTCATTGTCAAACAATCCGTAAGATGTACCACCTGCTCCATAAGAGTTCTGAGCAGCAAGCATATCATCAATGTCGAAACCAAACTGTCGGTCTAGGAAAATAACGTTCTCCTCGATAGAACCTTGCTTGTCAAGACGTGAGATGATAGCATCAAAGTCTGCCAAAGCTACAGGGTTACCACCTGACCATACGTTACCTCTGTTCTCTACAGAGTAGAAGATACCTTCTGAACCTTTGAAACCTGCTGCGATTGCACCACCTGCTGCTTCTGCAGGAACTGCTTCAATCATTGCAGTCTCTAAGTAATCATCGAAACGTAAACGAGTCTCGTGCTCAGACTTCAAGTACCATAGGTATCCGTTAGCTCCGTTCTCAGTTGTTACCTCAATCCATCCAATCTGTGCCATATCAGAACCTGATACTGCATACTTATCTTTCAAGATAATTGGAGAGTTGTCAAAGATCATATCGTCTGCCTCTAAAGAACCTGACATTCCTTCTGTCCCTTTCTTAAATTCAGAACCGTAGATGAATACAGAAACGTCTGCGTTACCTACTCCTGTTCCTGCTGTAACAAGACCACCTGCCTCATAGAAGGCTACAGTGAAAGTGTTTGCAGTTGGAACCGCTGTTACGATACCTTTATTGCTACCTGTTCCTCCGTTCTGAACAACCATAACCGTCTGTCCTACTCGGATAGCAATAGATGGTGTACCTAAAGCCCCTGCTGTAGAACCTGCAGGCTGTAAGTTGTCGTTTACTTGGAATGTAGCGGTGTCAGCATTTACTAATGCTGCTGATCCTACGTTTACATACTTAGTATGTAGTCTTCCCTGCTCTGCCCATTTGATAAGGTCTGAGTTAGAAGGCATCTCTGCACCTACTAATCGTAGGAAAGATGCGATTGTTCTATTACCATAACGCTCAAATTCTTTCTCATATGTATCAGGAAGATACTGATTCAAGAAGTCAAAGTTGGTAATGTAGTTTGTTGCTGTTGGGATTTGCGTTGCAGACGGCTGCAAATCGAATCCCGGTGTTGTTTGTACTGACATTTTTCTTTTTTATTTCTTTTTAATACTTCTAATTTTCAAGCCCTTCCCCGAGTCAGGGTTTATAGCTCGAATTTGCATTCCCCCCTTTGTAGAAACCTCAGGTGCATTCCGTGTAGACATATCAATGTTTTTCATCTTACGGGTCACATCCTCAGTTGCTGAAGCCTTGCCTTGTTCGTAAAAGAACTGAGCAAACTTCTCAGGGTTTGACGCTACTGCTATCGCCTTATGGTAGCCCTCTGCATCAGCTATTAAACCATCCTCATTCATAAACTTATTTAAGAAGTTCATAACGTCAGACTGTTTAGTCTTTAGCTCTTCAGCAGATTGTGGTGAGTATAGTACGGATTTATCATCAACGGAAAATTCAAAACCTTTGAACTCCCCTCCGAACACCTCGTTGGTTTTTTCAGTAAACCAATTTCGTCTACGCTCTCCTAGCTCCTGTTGGGTCTTAGCAGACTCTGTATATTGCTTATACGCCTCTAGCTCCTCTGCGTCTATTCCCGAACTCTCACCACCACTTGACTCAAGTGGAAGCTTGTATTGTTCCTTCATATCCTCAAAGTACCCTTTGGCCTTTGCAATCACTTTCTTTTTTGCTAACTTAATTTTTTTTACTTCAGTCTCGTCATCCAAGTCCTCATCGTAATCAAACTCGCTCAACATAATGTCTATGTCATCATCATCAAGACCCGTCTCCGTAGCCTTGTAATATTGAGTTAGCAAATAGTCCGGGTCCATCTCATCAAAGTCTTCCTGTAATCTTTGGAAGTCATTGAATCCACGTCCCGTCTCTTTTTTATATTTAAGATAGGCAGCTACATCCTCAGGTAATTCCTCTGAGGACTCTCGCTCGGACATCAACTCATCGAATGAGTTTATCTCCTTGCCATATCTTTTACCAATATATGAAAGAACGTCTTCCTCACTTAGCTCTGAGGATTCTTGTGCTTCACCTTGCGGCTGTATTTCTTCTTGTTCCGGTGTGGCGGT
>TARA_R100001440_G_scaffold29664_6_pt1 | contig 10983 bp, 9 predicted proteins | sample TARA_R100001440 | Tara Oceans TARA_R100001440 (sample SAMEA2622112) | marine metagenome | biome: marine biome (ENVO:00000447); feature: surface water layer (ENVO:00002042); material: "saline water (ENVO:00002010), including plankton (ENVO:xxxxxxxx)" | depth 5 m
AAACGCTCAAGCACCTCAGCGTCGTCGTTCAGTGACAGGTGCAGCCTTTGGCGCTGGGCATCCCGCACCCAGCGATCGGTGGCCTCGGGTGATGCCAGCGTGCCGTCCGCTGCCAACTGGCCCTGACGGGTGCCGGCATCGACGGCTTCCACCCGAGCCTGGAAAACATCCCCAGGCAGCGCATCGAATACGACTGCGGCGGAATCACCCACGGTCACGCGAGACAGGGATTTCTCACGAAAATCGGCAATGACGTCTGCCTCATCCTCCACCAACGCCGCGATGGAAACACCCGCCTGGGCAAAAGTGCCCGGTTTGACCTGCAGGTTGGACAGGGTGCCATCCGCATCTGCCACCACACGGGTGTACCCCAGATTCAGCCGGGCGCTCTCCAGCGCGTTGCGGGCCTGTCGTAACCGCAGATTGCTATCATCGGACTGGCCGCGCTGAACCTTCAACTGATGCAACTGCGCCTGAGCCTGTTGCACTGTTGCGTCAGCAGCGTGGGATCTCGCCCGGGTCTGGTCATACTGTTGCTGGGAAACGCTGTGCCGGCCCAAAAGGTGGCCCAGCCGTTTGAGCTCTCGCGACATCTCGGCGGCATCCACTTTGGCAGCCACCACACCGGCCTCCGCAGCGGCAATGGACGCATCCATCTGGTCGTTCTGCATTTTTGCTTCTTCCAGCGCCAACTCGGCCTTGCTGACAGCCAGTTCAAAGGGCGCCTGATTCAGCGTAAACAGGACATCACCTGCCTTCACATGCTGATTGTCGCGCACATGGACTGCCGTGACCTGTCCGCTAACCTGCGGCGCCACCCGGACAACCGAATGCATCACGCGGGATTGCGGCGTAACAGGCATCCACATATCGGCAATCAGGAAGTAGCCAAACAGGATGGCAAATACAATAAGAGAGACGTGTACCCAGCGGGCAAAACTCTGATCCGGTGTCATTGGGTGTGGCTCTCCCCGTTATCCAGACCCGGGATCTGCAAATGCTCCCGCAGGTTGGCCTCCATATGAATCAACACTTCAGCAAAAGCATCCAGCTGGATATCCGACAACCCGTCGTAAATATCGAAGCGAACGCCGTGAATGCGATCTTCCAGTTGCACGACAACCTGCTTGCCCTGAGGGGTAAACCAGAGCCGATGGGCCCGGCCGTCTTCGGGATCGCGGCGGCGTTCGATCAATGCCTGCTGTTCAAGTTGATTAAGCGTGCGGGTCAGCGACGGCATCTCGATACACAGCGCCTTTGCCAGCGCCTGTTGGGTTGCGCCTTCACCGATCTTGGCGAGATGAACCATCACTGCCCAGCGGCTTTCCGTCATCCCGAGCGGTGCCACGGCGGCGGTTATTGCATCCCGCCACAGCCGGTGGACCCGACCAAGGGCGGCCCCAAGCGACGGCTTCAGTGATTGATGCAGCGAGAGAAAAGGTTCGACAGACGGTGTGACTGGGTCGTGCGGTGACACGGGGCGACTCCCTGTTGGCAATGGGATGGCATCCGCTATTTATTTAGCAGGCTAATTTAATCGGCCATTTTACAGATCGGCATTTGATTAGCCAGCTACCTATGGTTAGGTAATTCTACTTACCAGCCACCGCCTGTGGCGGTCATGGTCTCTGAAGAATCAGGGACGAGAGACACAAAAAAACGCCCCGAAGGGCGTTTTATGAGGAACCTGAGGGGAGTTACCACATCAGATCATCGGGAATCTGATAATCCGCATAGGGATCATCTTCATCAATCTCGCTGGACGATGGTTCATGCTGGATCACCGGGATTTCAGTTTCCCGCTGACGGATTTTGTCGGCAACATTGCCGGGCACCACGTGGAAGCTGTCTTCTCCCAGCACAACAATCGCCAAACGGCCACGGGACAGGTGCTCACCCTGCTCCGCATTCACATAAATCTTGTGCACTTTCTTGTCGACAACAAACTGATAGGGCGTGTCACCGTCCCCCCGGCTGATGCCGTGCTGCTCGACCATTTGCTTTACCTGAGCGCGATGCTCCTGCCGACGCTGTTCGGCCAGACGCTGCTGGTTCATTTCGCGATCGCGGGCCACCTTGTCAGCACGCGCCTTTTCCGCCGCCTGGCGCCGGGCCTCGGCGTCGGCATCCACAGGCCGCTTTTGTTTCCGGGCCTTGTGTTTCTCCTGCTTGACCTGCTTGGCCTTTTTTTCATCCGCCAGACCGGCCTGGAGTAACTGTTCCTGCAGAGATTTCGCCATCTTTCGCCTCAGAGAAAATTCATCTGATCGCATTATCGGCAATCGACGCCGCCAATGGCAACGCCAACACGGGGTTCTTTGAGAATTTGATCCGCTGCGTCAGGCTGTGGCGCGGTTTAGCGAAAGTCGCTCAGGCGGTCTGCTATTCTCTTTGTCGCGGCGCACGCCCGGAGGCTGCCCCAGATACGTTCAAAGAACCGGATAATGGCTCACACGACACCCACCGCTTCGGCCGATAGCAACAAAACGCCGGTTATCACCCATACCCGCTGGAGTGCGGTGGTCACTCTAGCCCTGGCTACTTTGATTATTGCCAGCGAACTGACGCTGAGTGCCTTCGCGCTGCCTTTGATCAGCGCTGAACTCAAAATGCCATCAAGTGCCACTGCCTGGGTCTTGCTGTCATTTACGCTGCCGCTCATTGCCATTGCGATTCCCGCTGGCCGCTGGGCCGACCGCGCCGATGTGCGGCGGGTGTTTCTGCTGTCACTGTTCGGGTTCGGGCTGTTCAGCATTCTGGTTTCGCTGGCCTCCTCGTTTGCGATGCTGATGACCGCACGGGTGCTGCAGGGGCTGGCTGCGTCGTTTTACCTTGCCGTTTATATGCCGGTTGTCGCGACCACGGTTAAACCTGCGCAACGTGGGCAGGCAATCGCCATTATCTCCTCGATCATGATGCTGGGCAGTGTCGCACTGGCGCCTCTCGGCGGCTTGGTAGCCGAGCACTGGGGCTGGCGGGCAGTGTTTCTGATCAAGTTGCCTTTGATCGGGCTGGTGCTGGCGCTTGGTTTTCATACGCTGCGCAGTGCAGCACCGGCGCCACGTCCGGCGTTGCCAGCCATCACCCGCACCATGCTTCTTGAAGGGCTGCTGATTGGGGCCGCGATGACGGCCTTGCTGATCGGTATTGAGCAACTTCAGGAGCAGCCGTCTTTCGCCGCTGGCCTCACCATACTGGCGCTTGGGCTGCTGGTAGCCTGGGCCCGGCTTGGTTCCGCCCGACCGGTAGTCTGCCTGCTGATGCAGCCACGCTTCGGCTTGCCGGCGCTGGCGCTGATGTTGATTGCGGCCAACATCGGCTTGATGGCCTTTTCGCTGCCTTTCTTCGTTGCTGAGGTGATGCAGCGTAGTCCGGAGGTGCTGAGCTACGCCATGCTGGGATTTGTGGTCGCGTCAGCCGTCATGTCGCCCATTGCAGGTATGTTTGCCGATCGTTTTGGTGCCTTGAACGTGGCCGCTATCGGCGCACTGCTGACAACAGCCGGATTGCTGACGCTTGCGACCCTGACTGCAGAGGCCACCACGCTGGACCTGGTGTGGCGCGCGGCGGTTGCCGGCATCGGAATGGCGATTTTCAATGCCCCTGTCATGTCAGCCATTCTGGAATCAACACCGCGGGATCAGACCGGCACCGCCAGCGGCGTCGCCAGCGTGACCCGAATGGCCGGCTCAACCCTTGGCCCGGCGTTGGCCGCTTTTGCCTGGAGCAGTAGCGGCGGAGGCGTTGCAGGCGTGCGCACCGGGGTCATCATGCTGTCGACTCTGGCGTTTATGGGATTCCTTGCGCTCCTTATCGCACAACGCCGGCCAGTAAGCCCATCAATTGCGACCACAGCTCCTGCAACCGAAACAGAATAACGGGCAGATCAAAGTCGAGATGAGCTTTCGCTATCACGAGATTCATCCATGCAGCGCCATCCGGTAATAGCAGCCAGATCAGGCCGGCGCAGTTCACTATAACCGTCAGCCAGAACACATTGCGGAAGGCGCGCTTGCTGGATTTATGCCGTAGCAGCTGGTGCGCGAGGGCCGCGCCGGGCCAGCCGCCGATAAGTGCAAGGATGTGCAGGGTATTTTCCTGGATACGCCAGGCATCGCGGCGGGCAGCACGCTTGTCCCAGGCGTAAACGCAGAACGTCACGACGCTCGCAGCAAGATAAAACAGGGGAATAATCAGCGGGAGCTTGCCCTCCAGCCAGGCTCCGGCCACAACAATCGCCCACATTGCAGCAGCCGGCAGGGCAAGTGAAGCCGGGCGTCGTGAAGGGCGGGCAGGCGAGCGGTCGCCATTGATTTGAACTGCCGTCGCGCAGGGACGCCCATGTTTGTCGCGACCGGCAACGTAACTGATGCTCATGCCCTTGTGCGGCTGCCGCCGTGACCGGTTCTCAAAATCGGTTACGTGGACGAATATTTTATCGCCGCCGCTAACTGGCGCCGCAAACCCGAAACCTTTTTCACCGTGCCACTGCACCAGTGTTCCTTTTACCCGCATACCCGCCTGCCAACGTCTTATTTGTGGGGCAGAAAAGTGTAAACAATCACCCATAAAAAAGCCCCTGCCATTCGAAAATGACAAGGGCCTGCGTTCAGATCGCGGGTGATCAGTGACCGTAAATCCGCATCTGTGTGTTCTGGATCGACATGTCATCCAGGGCGATCGAGCCGATGGATGTACCACCGATCAATACGCCACCGATGTTCATGTCGGCATTGAAGGTATCGATGTCGACCGCCAGGCTGTCATTGCCTGCCGCATTGGGCGCCTTGTAGACATCAAAATCCGCCAGTGCGAACACGCTGACCACGTTCGGGTTATCGTCGTAACCTGCGCCGGTCAGTTCAAGATCGCGGATACCGACCGCCATGAACGGTACATCCACATCCAGATCATCGATCGCAAAGCGGGTATTGATGTTCATCTTGTCGGTTGCGGTATCGACGGTCACCATCATCGAACCGAAAATGCCTTCAACAGACAGGTTATCCATCACCGTTGTGCTGTCGGTGTTGCCACGCAATTCCCAGGCACCGGTGCGGACCGCGAAGTCGATCGGTGAGCCGTATAGCGGCAGTACCTGAATGACCGCATCGCCATCCGCCAGTACGTCAATATTGATCTTGATGTTATCGATCAGGTCACTGGCACTGCTCGGAATGGCAAACCCCAGTTCCTGGAACATATCGTCGCGGTTTGCACCACCGATGAACACATCGCTAATTGCGAGTGTGCCTTCATCGATGTAGCGAACCTCGCCGATGTTAACTTTGGTCTCCAGTTCAATGGTGACACCGGCCTGGCCGGTAATGCTGCCCATCGAGGAGTCGTCGAGTGCCTTGAGTTCCGCTTGTGCCATCAGAGGCATCCCGGAAATCGCCAGCATCAGCAGTGATTTTTTCAGGCTTTTCATTGTTATAGTCCTTTCCGTTTGTTGCAGTACTGCTTTGCCGTCAGACCACAACGGCCGTTAGAGCGGGCACTCCTCCAGAGGAGAAGCACCCGCGAGTTCATCAGCGTTAGAGGTTAGGGGTCAGATCCAGGTCAATGGTGTTGCCCGGTCCTGCCATGTAGTGGTTGAGGATATCGGTCAGAGGACCACAGTTAGACAGTGCAGGCAGATCGTAAGTACCGACCACCTTGCCGCCTTCAAGCGGTGCGAAGCTCTCGCCTTCTGGTGTCTTCAGCGAGATGTTCACCGGATCCATGGTGCGGCACTCAGAGCCACCACCAATCGGCAGTTTGAAGCCGAACAGTTTCACGGTGACCTTGGGGATGTTGATGTACATCTGCGAGTCAGCGGTCAGAACACCGTTAACCAGTGTGCCGGTGGTCTGCTGGGTCTGCTCAAAGTTAACTTGGGCAGTGGCTTTCAAGCGCTTGAAGAACTTGATTACCTGGAAGGAACCTTCCGTGTCATCCAGCGCCAGATCAGCAGTGAACATGCCGGTGGCCAGTTCCAGCACAGCATCGATGGTGCCGCTCAGTGGCAGGGAGCTATCAGAGGCAGCAATACCGGTTGTGCCCTGGAGATCCAGCAGGAAGTCAACGCCACCGCCAGTGTCATTGCTTTTGCCTTCGCCAGACAGTGCCACTTCAACAGTTGCAGCTTCAGGGTCATCAGATTCGATGCTCAGCACCGCGTTGCTGGCACCTTCTGCATTCGCCGTGTAGGTCAGTGAAACAGTACAGCTGCCTTCAGCGGCAACAGTAGAGCAGTCGTTGGTCTGGAAGAAATCACCCGCGTTGTCGCCGGACAGGCTGATAGCGTTGATGGTCAGAGCAGCACCGCCTGCGTTGGTAACCGTGACCTGGCGATCAGCGCTTGTACCCACGTCAATCTTGCCGAAGCTGACTTCAGTTGCGTCCAGGCTGATTTCAGGTACTGGCGTGATGATGCTTTCGCCAGTCAGCGCGACTTCTACAGAAGGTGTCGCCGGATCGGTTGATTCAATTGCCAATGCCGCGCTGCTTACGCCTTCACCGCTTGCGATGTAGGTCACGGTAACGCCACAGCTTTCGCCTGGTGCAACAGTGGTGCAGTCGTTGGTCTGCATGAATGCATCCGCGTTGGCACCGCTCAGGGTGATCGCGTTGATGCCCAGATCGGCGCCGCCGGTGTTGGAAACAGTGATGACTTCTTCAGCACTGGTGCCTGACGTAATCTTGCCGAAATCGACATTCTCAGCGCCCACACTGATTTCAGGATCAGGTACGGCTTCGCCTGTGACCTCAAAGGTGTGCAATACGTTGTCCTGGCCTTCAACCAACGTACAGTCGGCGGTGAATTCACCAATTGGCGGCGGGGCGATAGCGCCGTCAGCCGTCCGTGCCACCATATTCAGGGTCAGGTCATCAACGGTTACCGTGCCCTGACCTACGTCTGCCATGGTAAAGGTCACTGCCGGTGCTTCACCTGAAGCGGGAACAGTAAACGGACCTTCAGCATCCGGAATCGGGCTTTGAGGAATTGTCAGAGGTACATCCAGTGGCAGATCACGGCCTGCGGTGCGGACGGTCGACAGGTTTGTCGCAGACCCTTCGATCGTGGCAGAGCCCACCAGCTTCAGGCCAAGCCGGGAGTCATTGTTAACTGTAGTGGTTGCCTCAATGGCAAACGGACCAAACGTGTCGCCAACTTGCGCTTCAGGCGGGAAATCTGCGCTGATCTGGGCTGAAATGGGCTGATTGCCAATCAATGGCAAGGGACATACGAAATCCAGATTCAGGGAAACAGGCGCAGCGGAAGCCACCCCACTCGCAGCCAAGAGCGCCGTACCGGCGATGGCCGAACGCAATGTACGTGCGTTCCGGTTGTTTTTCGTCGAACTCATGTTGTCGTCCTCTACAAAAAGCTTTTTGTGTTTTTATAGGATTCGCAGACATCATCGACAGCGTGAGTAAATATCGATCTTGCGACTTTCCTTGTCATCTGAAAGGCGCCATCCGCATTCGTCAGGAACAGATGGTGAACCTCGACGACCAGCACCGGCATGCCGATGAGGGTCTGTATCCATTAAGCGTCCGAATACACAAGGAGGTCATTGCCTTTATCGGCAATATTTTTGATAAAAAAGGAACAACCGTGCACTTAATTCAAATTTCGTGAAGCCCTTCATAAACTGGGAAACTGGCTTACAAAGCAGCGATATATCGCGATAATGGCCCCTATGGACAATTTTTGATCAAAAATAAAGGGGCAGCTTGAGCTCGACATCAACAAATAGAAGAGTACAGCTGTATACAGAAAGGAATTGCCCGAAGCGATCAGGAAGAGCCGCCAACGACAGCGTGCGTCCTGATCAGGAGGATTGTGCGGGACCGTTGCGGCGGACGTCGCCAGGTGTTTTACCCGTCCACGACCGATAAGCGCGAGTGAAACTGGCCTGGTCACTGAATCCGAGCTTGTCGGCGATCACATCTAGGGCAACCGAGGTGTCCGTCAGATACAGAGTGGCAAAGGTTTCGCGGATATCGTTGCGAATCTCCCGAAACGAATACCCGGACTCGACCAGATGATTGCGGACGGACCGGGTACTCATACCCAATCTCATCGCTATCTTTTCCAGCGAGCTGCCGCGGCCGGGATTATTGATGATCTGCTCCCGGACCTGCGTGACCAGTTCACCGTGGATTGCTGATTTGAGCTGCTCCTCAAGTCGGGTGCGGGCTATCGCATAGGCCAGCCCCACATCGTCCTCCGGCACCTGTCGTCCGGAAAGTGGCATTAACACCTGCGTATGCGCCTTATCAAAATGCATTTCCGAATCTGACACCAACGCATTCCAGTCACTGACAGGGCGAGCGGTCGGGAAATCAAATTCGAATATGAAGTGACGGCACAAAGGCAGGGACAACGCGTAGATGCTGCCCATGTAGATTTTGGACATAAACGCCCGAAGTGGCCCGAGCCGCCAGGTGTCATGCAGGCGGATTGCCATTCCCTCACCCTGGGAGGTCAGCTCGATGTCCATAATCGGCAAACTGACCCGCAGGTACTGCACAATGGCATGAATCAGTTTCTTCGGATCCCGCTGCCCCAGAAAAGCATAGCCGACAAGGCCATGGGCGGGCAGGTTCAGCTCCTGGCCGAACTGGAATGCGGCGCGCTCGTCCTGAACCAGCCAGTCCGCTTGTTTGAGAATCGCCGTTACCTGCTTCATCGACAGAAACGCATCCGGATTATTCAACACCGCGTCATCAAGACCGCTGCCATCCAGCAACGTTTGTTGCCCAATTCCCTTGCCGCCCATGAAGCGCACAAATCGGCGCGCATAGCGGGCTGACACCAACGGCATGTCGTAAGCCAAGTGTTCAGACTGACCCATTTCAATCATCCATGAGGCGAGAGTCCCGACCCGCGCACCTCTGCTTGAGCGCACCAAAAGTCGGCATTTCACGAAGCCACTGCCAACGACTCCGCGTTTTAAGCGGGTACTACAACACCCATTTCAGAATATAGGCACCCAGACATCGGACGTTTTGAAATGGCATCCCACAAATGACGTTATGGCCGAAAATGACAAGACAGGGTTCGCGTTTCAGAACTTTTCATCACGCGCCTTAAGCGACACAACTAAAAGTACGACAGGGCAGAAGACATGCAGGAAGGGAGCCGGCAAGCCCAATGGACTTGCCGGCCTGAAAAGCGATCAGCCCCTGAGGCGTGATGCGTGCTTCAAGTAGCGCCGTGCGAGCACTGCGCCGACAATGATCTGAATCTGGTTGTAGCACATGATGGGCAGCACGATCATACCGAAACCGGGATGACCGGCGAACAGCACCTTCGCCATGGGCAACCCCGATGCCAGACTCTTTTTCGAACCGCAAAACACAGCCGCAATCTCATCATCAAGCGGCAACTTCAGGCGTCTCGACAAGATCATGGCGAGACCAATCACCAGCCCCAGCAGCAACAGACACAGTGCGATTGCAATCAGAATCGCCGTCACCGGCAACTGGTCCCACAGTCCTCCCACCACTGACTGGGAAAAGGCGACATAGACGATCAACAGAATGACCCCCTGATCGTAGCGAGACGAGAATCCGGGGTGACGATCCAGCCAGGGACCCAGCTTTGGCCTCAACAGATGGCCGATCGCAAACGGCAACAGCAGTTGCAGCACGATATCCCGCAAAGCACCCAGCACATCAAAGCCTCCGTCGCCGGTGGTACTGACCAGTAGCACCAGCAACAGCGGCGTCAGCATCATGCCGAACACATTCGAGGCGGCAGCGCTGCAGATCGCTGCAGGCACATTACCCTTAGCCATCGCGGTAAATGCAATGGAAGAGGAAACCGCCGAGGGCAGTACCCCCAGATACAGAAAGCCCAGCGCCAGATCTTCCGGAATCAAAACCGGCGCCAGCGCACCGATGGGCAAGACCACCAGCGGGAATACAACAAACGTGAGCGATGCGATCAACAGATGCAGTCGCCAATGGGTCGCGCCGGCCCGAATCTGCTCCCGCGACAGGGCCGCACCATGAATAAAAAACAGCAAGGCAACCCCCGCAGAAGCCACCACACCCAACACACGGGCAATACTGCCCTGGGCCGGCAAAACTGACGCCAATACCACCGCACCCAGCAGGATCAGCGTGAACGGATCGAGACGAATACGCATCACATGGCCTCCGACAACGCGTCCAGAGCCGGCATCAGCATGGTGCGGGCGACGCGAAATGCAGCCTCGGCATCTCCCATGATGATGGTTGCCAGCAGATACTCGTGATCAGCGTGGGACGGCTCGGGCAGATCCGCATCCCGTTCCGTGCGTTCGATCGTCGCCGAAACGGCGCTGCGGAAATACGCGTACATCGCCATCAACGCATGATTGTGCGACGCCTCTGCAATCGCCACATGGAAACGTTCATCCTGAGCAATACGCTCATCAATATCGTCTCCAGCCGCAGCCCGGGCAGCCAGCGCTGCGCGCAGTTCATCAAGATCGTCCTGATCACGGCGCAAGGCCGCGAGGCGAGCCGCTTCCGCTTCCAGGGTAATCCGCATTTCCAACTGGTCCCGCAGAGCCGAGCGCTCGATACGCCGCATGGTCTCTGCCGGATCCAGGCGTGCCCGAACATAAGTGCCGTCCCCCTGAAGGGTTTCCAGCAAGCCGGCATGTACCAGCACACGCACCGCTTCACGGACGGTATTACGACCTACGCCCAGCAACTCGGAGAGTCGACTCTCATTGGGAATACGCTCACCAACCGGCCATTCACCTGATTCAACCGTTGCCCTTAACTGATCGATTGCACTGTCTACCAGCGAGCGGCGGGCTATTTTTTGTGTATTCATATGATCATCCCATGAATTTAGATAGGATCATCCCATGAATTACAAAACCCGTCAAAGGCACTTCCGCAAGAAAATCCGGAATTGTGCTGAATCCCACACGGTTTCGACGCCAAGGGCGACACGATCGGTTAACATTACACCATCGCACCGGCCCGAGCCGG
>TARA_R100001440_G_scaffold30280_2_pt1 | contig 10973 bp, 8 predicted proteins | sample TARA_R100001440 | Tara Oceans TARA_R100001440 (sample SAMEA2622112) | marine metagenome | biome: marine biome (ENVO:00000447); feature: surface water layer (ENVO:00002042); material: "saline water (ENVO:00002010), including plankton (ENVO:xxxxxxxx)" | depth 5 m
GGTAAAGACTGGCCTAAAGGCTCGCTCGTGCAAAATGACAACGCGACGAACTATGTTGCTAACGTACTGTTTAGTCGGTTAAAAGACGGGCAGTCTAACCCCTTGTCATTGCACGTAATGGGCACCAATTTTCAAGTCGCTGTGTGGCGAGCTTTGTTGAGGATACCATCGGGACAACTGGCCAGTTACTCCCAAATTGCCAATGCATTAGGTTACCCGAAAGCGTCTCGGGCGGTTGGCAATGCTGTTGGCTCAAACCCTGTTGCCATGCTAATTCCGTGTCACCGTGTTATTCAAAAAAGTGGGGCTATAGGGGGGTATCGCTGGGGCTCGACGAAAAAAGAGATGATTCAGGCATGGGAACTCCTGCGCGAAGAACCGATAGAATTATAATTGAAAAAGAGAGGCTTGATTAGACCCCACAAAAAAGCCCAACATAAATAGCGCTGGGCTCGGGGTTGCGTAATTAATTACGCTTTTTTGCCAGGTGCCTGCTGAGGTTGCTTTTGGTCTTTTTGCTGACCAGGGTTAGCCTGCTTTTGTTTGCCTGGTTTGTTCGGCGTTTGTGAACCTTGATTTTTTTGCGTATCCATTATCAACTCCTTAAAGAGTCTATTAGCATCACTCAATTATGACGCTACTTTGAAGTATAGACGGCTCTTAGAGATATGTATGTTCGATATCGCACATAACATCATATATTTTAGTTTTTTATTCGGAAGCACCTAACAACCCAGACGTATCGGTAGTAACTATCCGTCATGAACTATATTTTCTTAGGTCTGCCGTAACACTAGCCCGGGTTTTCTGCCAGCAACCCGCGCGCTGGTACCCGCCACCGTTAGCCAACAGAGACCAAAAGTTACTATGGATGCACCAAGGTAAATAAAAATACTATGGTGAGTTTGGACAGTAAACTCCGCCAGCCACCGTTCCACAAGAAAATAAGTTGTTGGCACTGCGATAACAACGCTAATAGCCATGAGTACAATGTATTCACGCGCTAAGGTATTTACAATTTGCAAGCGTGTAGCTCCCAGCACTTTGCGCATTGCGACTTCCTTTGCTCTCTGTTCGGCACTGAAAGCGGCTAAGCCGAAGAGTCCCACACAAGTCAGCAGTATAGCCAGGCCTGCAAACAACGTAATTATAGTGCGCAGACGTTGCTGGTTATGATACATAGTCGCAAAGTCGGAACTTAACCAGGACATTCGGATGTCAATTCGGTTGAGTCGCTGTGCTAATAAACGCTCGATCTCATCGTGTGTGGCTGACACGGTCATTGGTTCCAGATGCAAAATTATATTCGCGTAAGGCATAGGAGATCTGCCCGCAACTATAATTACAGGCTCCACTTTTCCTAGTGCCGAGCCCACCTGAAAATCACTTACCACGCCGACAATATTCAGTTCTGTCGGCATTGTGTCGTTTATTAGCCAACTCTCGCCGATAACATTATTCAAGTTCGAGTAACCAGCTCTCCTCGCAAGTGATTCAGTCACTATAGCGGCCGCCTTCCCCTGCTTTTCACTCGTACTGAACCAATCAGCCTGACGACTCGGTTCAAAATCACGTCCGGCCAGTAAATTAATACCCGTAGCTTTCACGAAATCAAAACCGGCCCCTAAATTAGCTACTGGAGGCAATGAATCGCTTTGTGTTTTTCCGGGAATATTTAACTGTGCAACCTGAGAGAACGTCTTAGTCAAATCTATATCCAGAATACTAGCCGCACGCACGCCCGGTAGAGCTCTTAATTCGTTAATCAGACTGCTATTCTCTGACCAGAACAAATGCTTATTCTTAATATTATGAACGACTAATCTGGCATCAGTCTGATACCCCACGTTCTGATTCAACAGTGTATTGAGCTGTTGGTGCAAAATAACACTGCCGACCAATAAGGCGACCGTAATTGCCCCTTGCGCTACCAACAGGCCTTTACGTATCCAAACTGCGGTATTGCCACGTTGTAAGTCACCACTTAAAACTCGCCGAGCGCTGAACGAAGAGATAAACAACGCCGGATAGATACCCGCTAACACACCGATAACCGTGCTGCAGGACAGTAGCAAAAAACCGAAACTGCCCAGGTAGTCAAGAGTAATAGGTCGGTTGACCAGACCATTGAATGCGCTAATGCCAAATTCCACCAGTATTGCGGCGATAAAACCGGCTATGAAAGCGACTATCAGTGATTCAAGCATAAACTGAGTAAATAATTGCCAGCGAGTGGCCCCCAGAGTCTTCCTTACTCCAACCTCTTTGGCTCGCAAACTCGAACGCGCGATGCTCATATTAATAAAATTAATACCTGCAATTATAAGCAGTAACAAGGCAAGTACACTTGCAGTCATTAATGTTGCCCATGAACCATTCGTTTTAAATTCGTATGAAAGCTGCGAGTGCAGGTGAATGTCTGTTAATGGCCGGAACTGAATTTCTGATGTCGCTTTCCCGTCGTATGCTTTTTCATTCAGTGCTTCAGATACGCCTTTTAATAACGAATTTTTATCGACATTTTCCGGCAAGTGCACATAGGTATAAGCGTTATTTATACCAAGGGATTGATTTAATATAGTTTCGGAAGCCAAGCGTAAAGCGTCCGCCTCCAAATGGCTTTGCTCGGGTAATTTAAAAACCGCGGTAACGGTATAAGTTTGTTTATTACCGGTTAAAGTCGCGCCCACACTGTCGGTATGTCCAAACAAACGCATCGACTGCTTAATGGACAACGCCAAATTGCCGGGATTACTCAAGGTTTTTGTTAAATCTCCTGAAACCACCTCCAGGCCAAAAAACTCAGTAAAGTTAGGTTCTATCGCAAGAAAACCCAAATTTAAAGGCAGCTCGGAACCTTGCGGACGTACTTTCATGGAATCTTCAATCATCCGTGTTCCCTGGATACGCGAATCAAGCGTTTGAAACTCCGCGAGAATTGCCGGACTGCTTATTGGAAAACGCTGCTCAAGTGGCAAAAAATACTGTTCAACCCGATACGTATTCTGCGCTTTGGGGTGCATCTGGTCATAACCGCTCTCAAACTGCACATAGAGCAAAATAAGCACCGCGGCGGCCAGACCCACCGAAAGACCAATTAAATTAAGTGCGAGGTGCACCTTTTGCCTCAATAACGCCCGCAATCCCGTTTTCACGTAACTGCCGAACATCAACAAATGATTATTCATGGTTCACCCCTTGCGCCTGTCCGCTGGCTTGTTCGCTTACAATGCGACCATCCAGCATGCGCACAATACGACTCGCATAACGGGCTTCATGTTCAGAGTGGGTAACCATAACAATAGTGGTGCCCTCTTTATTGAGCTGACGCAGTAATTGCATAACGTCATCACTGTTTTTGGAGTCCAGATTACCGGTAGGTTCGTCCGCCAGAATTACCGCCGGCCCAATTACCAAAGCCCGGGCAACCGCGACACGCTGTTGTTGACCTCCGGATAACTGAATGGGTCGGTGATTGGCACGGTGGTCAATGTTCATTTTCTGCAAAATTGCTTCGGTGCGCTCACGACGCGTTTTCTTAGGTAAGCTAAGATACTGAAGTGGGAGCTCTACGTTTTCCCGCACGCTGAGTTCGTCAATCAAGTTAAAGCTTTGAAATACAAAGCTCAGCTCAGCTTTACGCAGTTTCGCAAGTTTACGTTCCCCATACCCTGAAATATCATCACCTTTAAACTGGTACACACCGGTATCAGGTGAGTCGAGCATTCCAAGAATACTTAACAAAGTCGACTTACCGCACCCCGATGGCCCCATAATCGCGATAAAGTCGCCCGTCTCAACGTTCAGGTTCACTGCATTCAAAGCCGTGGTCTCAATCTGCTCTGTGAGAAAGACGCGGGACACGTTATCAAGACTTATCAAAGGAATATCCATGAGTTTTCCTTATGGTTGCAATTGAATACTATCGGCTTGCTGAAAATCGCGATAGCTTGAAATAATTACTTTTGCGCCTTCGGGGAGCCCCTCAAGCACCTCTATCCATTGAGGAGTCTGACGACCAAGACTTACCGGTGTGCGTACTGCATAGAGTGAGTCGGCATCAAGCACATAAACGAACTGACCACCGCCATCCTGCAAAAAAGGTCCGCGAGGAATCGCCAGACGCTTTACCCCGCTGTCTTCTAAATGCAACGTCACGTTCATAGACTGTCCGCGAGTCATTCGAATATCTTCAGGTAGGAAAAACTCGATTTGGAACTGGTTGTTCGTTACTCGGCTATCAATGCGGTCAACTTTCAGCTCTAACCTACGCCCAGCAATGGTCGTCGCTGCTGACATACCTAGCTGAATACGGTTAAGGTAAAACTCATCAATACTAGCAATTAGCTTGTAGCGATCTGGTACGTCGATTTGCCCCAGACGGCTACCGGAATTCATCGATTCACCGACTTCAGCATTGAACTCACTCAAATAGCCGGAGATAGGCGCCTTTACCAATAAATTATCAACATTCTGTCGAGCGAACCCCAAATTTCGGGTTAGCATATCGACGCTATCACGTAGCTGGCTCAGTTGCTGTTCACGAATGCTTTCTTCTGTTTTTTGCCGTTCTAAAGCAAGTTCCAGCAAACGCTTCTGGTAATGAAGCTTTTCCCTAAGACTGGTGAGCTCTTCCTCTGAAACCATTGAACGTTTATATAGCTTTTCCGTTTGCTCAATATGACGCTGAAGCGTCTGGATCTGATACTCAAGGTCCAGAATATCGCGCTGCAAATTCAGGCGGTTCACCTCAACCGTCATCTGAGTATTGCGTAGAAAGTTCATTTGCTCTGTAACTTGCGCTTCGCGACTGATCAAATCCAGTTGCAACTTGGTGTTACTAAGTTGGGCCAAAGGGTCGCCCTCTTCTACGTAGCTGCCCTGCTCAACAAAACGCTTTTCTACTCGCCCGCCATCTCTTAAATCGAGAAATACCGTATGCTGAGGAGCTGCCGTTGCCCGCAGGTTAATGCTCTCCCGCAGAACCCGCAGCTCAGCCGTCGCAGTAGTTATGTCGCCGGCTGTCATGGTACTTTGCAGAATGTTACTGCCGGAACTAAACTGCCAAAGCATAAGAACAATACTGGCAAGTATCGCGAATCCGAGAATAGGCTTTTTAAAAGGTAATGATCTTCTCTTTATCTCTCTATCCATGGTTTTCTCTAAGCTGAAACCTTACATTGCGTATTCCATTTTCATGCCACAACAAAACTCTTTTATTTTCATTGTGTTATATAAAGCAAGCTGATCAAAGTGTCCACCTTTCGAACACCTGAGTGCCCACCAGCGGACACCTGCTAAACTTTTTTTGACCGCCGATGAAATTTCCGCTTAGATGGAATTTTTGCTGAAACGTAAAGTAAGTCTTACTACTGCCTATGCCCAAACCACTTCGTGTTTTAGTCATTGATGACAATCAGGATATCCTCACTGCCTGTCGGTTATGTTTAAAGCCCCACGTAGCCGACGTGCTAACGTTAATTAACCCTACCGAACTGATGGGCGTACTGAAAGCGAATAGAATTGACTTACTATTGCTGGATATGAACTTTGCCCGGGACTCCAGTAGTGGCGAAGAAGGTATCTTTTATTTAAAACAAGTGCTTGCTAAATACCCCGACATGCCGGTTGTGATGATGACCGCATACGCTGATGTTTCACTTGCCGTAAAAGCCATGCATTTGGGTGCTAAAAACTTTTTAGCCAAGCCCTGGGACAATCAACAGTTAATCAATGCTGTTCTTACTGCGGGTGAAGATTCAAAAAGCGCTACAGCCTCTGGGCATTCAAACAGAGAAAGCGAAACTCCTCTTATTGGCGACAGCGAACCGATGCAAGCCGTCAAAGAGTTAATAGATAAAGTTGCGATAAGCGATGCCAATGTTCTTCTTCTGGGCGAGAGCGGCACCGGTAAAGAAGTCGTTGCACGGCGTATCCATGAGCTCTCAACCCGACGTGATGAAGACTTTATCAGTGTCGATATGGGAACCCTGCCCGACAACCTGTTTGAAAGTGAGCTATTCGGCTACAAAAAAGGCGCTTTTACAGGCGCCATGCAAGATAATCCCGGGCGTATGGCACTTGCCGATAAAGGCACCTTGTTTCTTGACGAAATCGGTAACTTACCAACGCAACAGCAAAGTAAGCTGTTAACCGCACTACAAAATCGTTCAATCACCGCGTTAGGCGCCCAATTGCCACGCTCTATAGATATACGACTGATTACCGCCACTAATGAAAAACTGAATCAACAGGTCGTTCAAGGGGCTTTCCGACAAGATCTTTTCTATCGCATTAATACAGTAGAAGTTTATTTGCCGCCCTTGCGCGAACGCGCTGACGATATTGACTTGCTTCTCGACTGGTATTGCGTGCGGTACTCGTCTCGTTACGGGAGAAACCAACTACGTATTAAAGAAAGTGATCGAAAGTGGCTACGCACATATGAGTGGCCCGGAAATGTGCGCGAGCTGGCGCATAGCATTGAACGAGCAGTTGTGCTCTCTGATGGTGATTACCTTAACTTCTCGCAGTTAGCCCGCCAATCCAGTAGTTCAACTCCATCGGGCATGGATAATGCCACCTTTGAGAATTCTCCTTTTTTACTTGAATATGTGGAACGCAAAACCATCCAACAAGCATTGCAGTTTTATCAGGGCAATATCAGCCATGCAGCAAAAGCTTTGGGTTTAACCCGCGGTACTATGTATCGGCGTATGGAGAAATATGGCCTATGAAAAAGGTACTTAGCTGGCTTGCCGTCTTTGCAATTTCAGTCGCTTTATTAACTGCAAGCACGGTAGCTCATTATCTGCCTGGCGATTTTTATAATACGTTGCTACCTGGTCCGGCAGGTTTAACCTTGCTTATTGCGCTGGCGCTTGTGTCTATTTTTATGATCGGGCGCGAATTTAAAGGACAACAGGAACAAATCAGACAAGTACTGAAATCCTTAATAAACCAGGATACAAGCCTGAGCCTGACCAACGCTCCCGACATTCATCCCCTTCTCACTCAGGTTCAAAAAGAAGTTGCTCGAAGTCACGATGCGGCAAAAGTTCAGGAAAGTTATTTAAAAGCTCTAATCACGCAACTTGATGTTGCCGTAGTTGAGCTTGATGTCGAAAATTATATTGTGCAATCAAACCCGGCCGCTGAGCGTCTGCTCGGGTTACACTTTTTTCATGCCTGGCGAGATACTCTAACAGGACGAGACAAGTTAGGCCTTCAGGATAAAACTGACAAAGCTCTTGCACATAACATTGAAAACTTAAAAAAACTTGTTACTCAGACCACTCCAACAGGTCAGGGGGAGCTCAGTTGGCATTATCCTAGCCGCAAAGAAACTCTAATTTACACCCTGATACATGGCTTTAATCAAGGACAGCAACGCACTCTACTAACCTTGCAAAGTATCGAAAAACAGCTTATTGAGCAGGAAGCTAAAGCTCATCAGCAGCTGGTTAAAGTGCTTACCCACGAAGTTACAAATTCAATTACACCCATGCTCTCGCTGGCGCAGAGCGCACAGTCCATAAGTGAAAAGATGGCGGCTAGTAAGATTGAAGACAGTGGTGATTTATCTGAAGCGCTCGCAACAATTAATCAGCGAGGCCAATACTTAATTCAATTTATTCAGTCCTTCAAAGCTTTAAATGAGCCTGTTGAAGCTAGACTCAACACTCAACGACTGCTGCCCCAGGTAACCGAGGTTTTGCGACTACTACAGGACGACTTGCAGAACACTGATGTTAAGGTAGATATTGCGAAGACACTCGAAGTGAACGTTGACTCAGGCTTATTCGAACAAGTGTTGATCAACCTAGTGATAAACGCATGCGAAGCTACTCATGGCCAGAGCGAACCTAGCATAAGCCTCGTTGCAAAGCGTATGAATGATCAAGTTTGTCTGGATATTTCTGACAATGGTGCTGGTATTAGCGAATATGCCGCCGCTAATATCTTTGTCCCATTCTTCACCACCAAGCCCGGTGGCACCGGTATTGGTCTACCTCTAGCTCGCTCTCTGATGCTTTCTCAAGGTGGCAATCTGTTGCTATTAACTGCCGAAGAAAACACGCATTTTCGCTGTGTGTTTGGGTAGCTACCCCGGTAATCCGGTAAAACCACACCAATTTTTTCACCGTCCCTACGACAAAACGTAACGCCATCCCACATCCTCTTGGATAATTCCTTCTGCAGCAAGCAGGAAACCTTGTTTTATTCTAATCGCATAATATAATCATTCTCATTTGCATTTAATCGAAATAAAGAGGGAACTGTTTTGAATAAGATTATCTTTACTGGTGCGGTATTGTCGCTATTTAGTCCGGCCCTGTTTGCGCAGACAGCAGATGTTGAAAATGGCGATGCAGAAGAAAAACAAATAGAGCGCATTTCTGTCGTTGGTGCCGCCACCAACTTTAGCGTAACAGCAGATGACATAGAGCAGTTTCAAGCGAATGATCTTGCTGACATTTTCCGGGAATCACCCTCAGTAAGCGTAGGTGGCTCTGTTGGCGTGGCCCAAAAGATTTATATTCGAGGGCTTGAAGATGCTTACCTTAATGTGACCGTCGATGGCGCGCAGCAAACATCAACCCTGTTTCACCATATTGGCCGTGTAACTCTTGATCCGGATTTACTGAAACAAATAGACGTGCAGGCCGGCGCCGGCGAGGCAACCAGTGGTCCTGGCGCTATTGGTGGTTCAATACGTTTCAAAACAAAAGACGCACAAGACTTATTGCATAGCGACGAGCAGTTTGGTGGTCGTTTAAAAGCAAACTACTTTTCTAATGATGGCACGCGTTACAGTGGCACATTATACGGTAAGCTTAATGACTCATTTGGACTTTTAGGCTATTTCAGTAATGTTGACCGCAACACCATGGAAGACGGCGACGGTAATAAAATATACGGTACAGCGGCAGATCAGGACCTTACTTTTCTAAAGGCCAGCGGCGACATTGCCAACAATCATTATGTGTCATTAAGCTTTGAGCAGCGCGATGAAGAGGGTGAATTCTCCGCTCGGCCAAACTGGGTTGTACCCGAAGACGCGCCGCTTTATGCAAGCGCCGCTAAACGTGACACCTATGTGGCCAATTATCGGTTTGATCACAGTGACGCGGTGTACCTTAAAGCAACGGCTTACCAAACAAGCTCATCGTTTCGTGGTGGCCGTTTTGATTGGTTAGCTGAAATTGACACTCAGGGTTTTGATATTCGCAACACCAGCGAAACTCTGAACCACAGTTTTACTTACGGCATCGATTATCGCAGTGATGAGGTAGAAAGTGGCCCTGCTGCCGGACCGAAAGAAAACGCAGAAGAAAGCAGTGTATTAGGCGTCTACGCACAAGCACACAGTCATATTACGGCCGATCTTTTATTCAGTTACGGTGTGCGCTATGACGACTATGACTTCCAACAACAAATTCTACTCGATGAGTATTATGGCGACCCGGTAACGGATACAGCCGCGAGCCTCGATGACAGTCAGCTCAGTTTTAACGCCGGTTTATCGTATCAGCTGTCGCAGGCATGGAAGTTAGGACTGAGCTACGCCGCAGCTGCCAGAGGTAAAGAAATAGGCGATGGTTTTACTCTGGACGAATACCTTTACGACGGGAGCGATATTCCCGTTGTCGCTGGTGATGTTGTGCCGGAAACGGTCGAGAACATTGAAACCTCGATTGAATACAGCGCTAACAATCTGAATGCAAAATTCAGCGTTTATCAGTCAACCATATATGATGTCATTTTCAGTGGTTTTGCAGGAAACTCAGTCTATAACAACATTGGTGATGTTGAGTCCACAGGGGTTGAGTTTAACCTTGCGTACCGTTGGAACTCGCTGGATATGTACTTTGGCTTCTCCAGCGCCGACTCGGAGCTTTCTCCGCGCGACGACTTGTACACTGAGAGTTATGATTCAATCGACTTGAACGCCTATGAGTTTAATGGTTTGGGTAACAGCCGTGGAAACACCCTTGTACTGGGTGCAGACTACTTTGTTACCAACAACCTGAGCTTTGGCTTTAATGTCACTCACGTAGATGACATTAATATTAAAACCCTGCATCAGGCGCTGGAGAATGGCTGGACCGACTCGCTTTATACCTTGAATAAGCCAAGCTATACCGTCGTTGATCTCTATAGCGCATGGGATGTTACGAACAACTTTTCGGTGAATCTAGCGGTGACTAACCTGCTGGACGAGCAATACATCAACCACTCGAGTGTCGGTGACTACAGTGAAGTGTTCCCAACCGTGGTGGGGCCTTACGAAGCAGGCCGCGACATTCGCCTGTCTGTGACTTACGATTTTTAACGCACTAAACTTTAAAGGTTTTCACTTGGCGGTCTGCTGCGCAGACTAAAAAATAATTTACGGAGCTGTTAACTGGCACTATAAACAGCTCCGTGTAACTATAGCCCAATGTACTTAAGTATATTCCTGACAGCGTTTCTGGCCGCCACAATACTACCCGCTCAGTCGGAGTTTGTGGTCGTCGGCGCTCAGCAGATGGGTTATGACGTCTGGGCTATATGGTGGCTGGCGTCAATTGGTAATACGCTGGGGTCGGTGGTTAATTACGTTCTGGGCCGCTTTCTGGTGCAATACCAGGATCGCCGCTGGTTTCCTTTCAAACCAAAATCTCTCGCCCGTGGTCATCGCTGGTTTGAACGCTTCGGTAAGTGGTCACTGTTGATGGCCTGGGCGCCATTTATTGGCGACCCTCTCACCTTTATAGCCGGTATGCTCCGGCTCACCTTCTGGCAGTTCTTAATTCTGGTCTTCGTCAGTAAAGCTGGTCGCTACGCTATTTTGCTGGGCATTACCCAGTTGTTTTAATCCACGCCCAACCATAATTTGACTGCCTGTGATCTAACCACGAAACCTTTACGTTTTGAGGTTCTGGAACCAGAATTAATATTTACCAACACCTACTTAAGTGAGTTCTATA
>TARA_R100001440_G_scaffold25353_10_pt1 | contig 10909 bp, 7 predicted proteins | sample TARA_R100001440 | Tara Oceans TARA_R100001440 (sample SAMEA2622112) | marine metagenome | biome: marine biome (ENVO:00000447); feature: surface water layer (ENVO:00002042); material: "saline water (ENVO:00002010), including plankton (ENVO:xxxxxxxx)" | depth 5 m
CGGCCGCTATCAGGTGCAGGCGCGGATGTTTTCGGCCACAGATGCCGGTTCATCTCAGCTTGCAGGCGAGCAAGACGATCATTCGATGATGCACCTGAGCGAAGGCGAGCTGCATCAGGGTAATACCGATGGCATTGTGCGTACCGATCCGCTGACCGGCCTGCAGCCGGCTATCAGTGAGCGGGAACAGCGTGATCCGCTGGAAGGCATTGATCCACGTCCGGTTAAACCGGAACAAAAGGAAGACGAAACCAGCCGCCTGCTCGCGGACAACCCGCAGTGGCGCGGCGGTAAACCGGCGTCCCGGGAAGACGGTCGCGACGACCGCGATGTGGCGCTGGGATTGCCAGTTCTAAACGGAGGGAGAAAACCCATGTCGGAGCATCAGGGAACGATGGCGTCTGTACCGGCAGATCATGAATACGACGAGCATAGCCGCAAGCACATCAGTGGCGCACCTCTGTTGCGGGGGATGGAGACCGAGCTGAGCTTTCAGGACAGCGATGATATGCGGCTGTTTCTGGAAGAAGCGGGCCAGACCCTGAAAGCGACAGTGGCGGGCCTGCTCGACCTGCACCAGAACGAAGATACCCGGCACCAGGCCTTGCGTACGCGCCTGCAGCCGATTGAAGACAACCCGTTACGACTGGGTCAGGACTACGAAGCCGCTATGCAGACGCTGTTTGCCAGCGAGCGTAGCCCGGTGCATCTGTCTGCTCCTGCGGCCGTCACCGAAAGCCTGACCGGGTTGCGACATCACCAACAGGCCACCCAGGCCGCCATCAGCGAGGCATTGGATGCCATTCTGAGAGCCTTTTCACCGGACAACCTGCTGCGCCGTTTCCACGGTTACCGCCGCGGGCTGCAAACCGGCGAAAGCGAACCTGCCTGGGCCTGGGAAATGTATCAACACTACTACGACGAGCTGAGTTCCAGTCGCCAGCGCGGCTTTGAGCGGCTCTTCGAGGAAGTGTTTGAACAGGCCTACGATCATCATTTACGTCAGCTACAAAGGGAGTCGATGCTGTGAATTATCGCAAATGGATCTTGCTGTGTGTTGTGCTGGGCCTTGCCGGCTGCAGTACGCCTTACAACGCTGTCACCAAGACTGCGAAAGTGCTCTGGAACCCTGATATTCCGGTTGGTGAGCCGGAGGATCTGCCGAGCACCATGGACCTCACCATTCTGGCCGAGCCGGATGTGAATCCTAACGAAGCCATGCAGCCCACACCGATCAACTTCCAGGTGATCGAGATGGAAGACAGTTCGCGGATCATGGCGGCGGATTTCGATCAGCTGCTGACCGAACTGGAAGACTCGCTGGGTAACAATTACATCGACCACAGCGACTACACCATGCTGCCGGGCCAGTATAAATATATCGAGTCAGCCGAGCTGGATTCCGATACCCGTTATGTTGGTGTCATCGCCTTTTACGCCTATCCCAACCAGTCCCAGTGGAAAAAAGTGGTCAAGGTCGATCCGATCGGCGGCCGGTATCACATCCTGATTAACCTGCGTGATCGCGATGTGATCATGCAGAAGGCGGATGATTAATCATGTCAGTACATAACCGCGTGGTGTGGAGTGATGGCCTGTTCATCAAACCTCAGCACTTTCAGCAGCAGCAGCGTTATCTGGAGCACCAGATCAACGAGCGCGCCCAGGCCGTGTCTGATTTTCTCTATGGCTTCAGCGATCTGCAGTTGAACGAAGAGTATCTGACCTTCGGGCGGATCGGTCTGGTTCGGGCGCACGGGTTGTTCCCCGACGGCACCCGTTTCAGCCTGCCGGAAGAAGATGTCATGCCGGCGCCGATGGAAATCACTGATGCCTCGGTTGCCAATCAGGTGGTCTACCTGGCACTGCCGCTGGGCACCGAGAGTCTGGCGGAAGTCGAGTGGCCGGAATCCGGCGTATCAGGCCGCTTCCGTTCGCAAACGGCAGAAATTCGCGATCTGCACTCAATCGACGGCGATGCCCATGCGATTGATGTCGCCAAGGTCAATCCGCGCCTGATGCTTGAGCGGGAAGATCGCAGCGCCTATGCAGCACTGGCCATCGGCCGGATTCTGGAGAAGCGTCCGGACGGCAGTCTGGTCATGGACCCGAGCTTTATCCCGACCATGGTCAGTGTCCGCGCGGCACCCAAGCTTCAGCGGTTTGTCGGTGAAATGGCCGGTTTGATGCGTGAACGTGCTCGTAATATTGCCGAACGTGTCGGTTCCCCCAATCAGGGCGGTGTCGCGGACGTATCGGATTTCATGCTGCTGCAGATGCTCAACCGTGCGCATCCACGGTTTATGCACCTGGCCCGTCTGCGTCAGTTGCATCCGGAGCGCCTGTACGAGGCGCTGCTGGAGCTGTGTGGCGAGCTGGTGACCTTTACCGACGAAAACCGTTTGCCGCAGGAATACACCGCCTACGATCACGATCTGCCGGAAGCGTCATTCGCGCCGCTAATGCAGGTATTGCGTCAGTCACTGAGCACCGTACTTGAGCCGCGGGCAATGGCGATCCAGTTGCAGCAGCGCCAGTACGGCCTCACGGTCGCGCCGATCCAGGATACCCAGCTGATTGGTCAGGCGGAGTTCATTCTTGCGGTGCGCGCCGATATGCCGACCGACGATCTGCGCAAGCAGTTTACCCAGCAGTGCAAGGTGGCATCGGTCGAGAAGATTCGCGATCTGATCAGCCTGCAGCTGCCGGGTATCCCGTTGGTGGCGCTGCCGGTGGCACCGCGTCAGTTGCCTTATCACGCCGGATTTACCTACTTCCAGCTTGATGCCCGCAGTCAGGCGTGGCAGATGCTGGAGAACGGCAGCGGTTTCGCCTTCCACGTGGCCGGCGAATTCCCGGGCATTGAAATGCAATTCTGGGCAATCAGGAGCTAGAACATGGCAGAGGCAAGCGTAATGGAAGCGCCACGGAATGAGGATGCATTCAGCCAATACCTGTTTGATGAGCCTGCGGAAGCATCACGGGGTACCGCCGATGAAACCTTCCAGCTGCGAGGCTTCGAAGGCAATCGTCTGGTAGACGCCGCAACGCCGTTACTGGGTCTGGTGATCCGTGTGCGTCGGCTGGCGGACTTCAATCAGGTGATGTCGCTCTATCAGCAGGTTGTCGATGAAATCACCGATATTGACCGGGAGCTGATCGAGCAGGGCTATGAGCGCCCGACCGTAGTGGCCTACAGGTACGTGTTGTGTGCGTTCATTGATGAAGCCGTGCTGGGCACCGATTGGGGCGCCCACAGCATCTGGTCACAGACCTCGCTGCTGTCCCGCTTTCACAATGAAACCTGGGGTGGTGAAAAGGTATTCGCCATCCTGTCACGGATGGAGCAGGAGCCCGAGCGTTACAGGGACATGCTTGAGTTCATCTACTTGGCACTGTGCCTCGGCTTTGAGGGTCGTTACAAGGTGATGGATAACGGACGTGAAGAATACGAACGGATTATCGCCGGCCTGTATAGCCAGATCGAGCAAGCCCGGGGCGAGCCCGATAGCAACACCCTTGGCCACGCACTGGACAACGTCACACCGGCTCGCAACCGGTTCCGCAACGGGCTGCCCCTGTGGGGAATGTTTGGTCTGTTTGTCGGTGCAATGGCGACGATTTACACGCTTTACTCAATAGCGCTGGATGACCGCATCAGGGATGTGCTCAGCGTACTGGATCAACTCCCGAAATAAGGAGATCACTGTGCTTCGGGTCGAACTACCTGCGCTGATTGGGCGCCTCAATGAAGTCTGTCGCGAGGGCATGGAAGCCTCGGCGGCATTGTGCATATCCCGCCAGGGTGCCGAAATCACACCGGCGCACCTGCTCTTTAAACTGCTGGAAACGCCTTACTCGGATATTCGCCAGATGCTGGATAATGCGGGTGTTGATCCGTTTCAGTTACAGCCGGTGCTGGGTGAAAGCCTGAACGGCGAGCTGCAGAGTGCGGAGCCGTATCCGTCATTTTCGCCGCTGCTGATTGAGCTGATTCAGGATGCTTGGCTGCTGGCGTCTGCCGAGTTTGGTCACCGCGAATTGCGCTCCGGGGTCATTTTCCTTGCCCTGTTGATGAATGTGGATCGTTACCTGATGCCGCAAGTCAGCCGGTTGCTGGTTGAACTGAACCGCGAGCACCTGCGCAAAGCCTTCGACAGCGTGACTCGCGGCTCGCTGGAAACCCCGGTCGAGAGCGCCAGCCAGAGTGCGCCACAGGCAGCCAATGCCGGTGAAGGCTCGATGCTGACCCGTTACGCAACGGATTTCACCCGTCTGGCACGGGAAGAGAAATTTGATCCGGTACTGTGCCGCGATCCGGAAATCGACCAGATGATCGATATCCTCTGCCGTCGCCGCAAAAATAACCCGATCGTCGTCGGCGATGCCGGTGTTGGCAAAAGCGCCGTTGTTGAAGGGCTGGCCCTGCGCATTGTCGCCGGTGACGTGCCTGAGCGGCTGCACAGTGTTGAGCTTTGGGCGCTGGATCTGGGCGCCCTGCAGGCGGGCGCTTCCGTGAAAGGCGAATTCGAGAAGCGCCTTAAAGGCGTGATTGAAGCGGTGAAAGACTCACCAACGCCGATTATTCTGTTTATTGACGAAGCCCATACCCTGATCGGTGCCGGCAACAGCGAAGGTGGTTCCGATGCGGCCAACCTGCTGAAGCCAGCACTGGCTCGCGGCGAGCTGCGCACAATTGCCGCCACTACCTGGCGCGAATACAAAAAGTATTTCGAGAAAGATCCGGCCCTGAGCCGTCGTTTCCAGCCCGTTGCCCTGGGGGAGCCGACCACCGAACAGGCGGTTCATATCCTGCGTGGTCTGCGCCCGGTGTACGAGAATGCCCATCAGGTGCTGATTGATGATTCTGCACTTAAAGCGGCCGCCGAACTGTCTGCACGCTATATCGCCGGTCGTCAGCTACCGGACAAGGCGATCGACGTGCTCGATACCGCATCGGCACGGGTCAGTCTCAATCTGACTACACCGCCACGCCGGCTGAGTCACGTTCGCAGCGAGCTGCACCAGTTGAAAATGGAACAGGATCTGCTCAGCCGTCAGCAGCAACTCGGGCAGGGTGCTGATGATGAACGCCTGCAAGCCGTTGCCGGCAAAGTGGATATGCTTCAGGAAGAAGCCGAGGCACTGGAAGAGCGCTGGGAAACCCAGCGGGAACTGGTGGCAAAACTGATTGCCGTTCGCGAGCAATTGCTGGCGCCGGAAGACGCACAACCCTCGCTGTTCGACGGCGCGGAAGACGTCATTGCTGACGACAGCGAAACCGCTACAGCTGACAGTGAAGAAGCACCGAAAGATGCTGAAACACTGCGCGCAGAAGCCGGTGCACTGGCGCAGGAGCTTGAGCAGTTGCAAGCCGATGAGCCGCTGGTCCATGCGCTGGTGGATACCCGTCAGATCGCCGAGGTTATCGCTGACTGGACCGGTATTCCGGTCAATCGCATGACCGCCGATGAGCTGCAGAAAATCACTCATCTGCCCACGCATCTGCAGGCCCATATCAAAGGTCAGGATCCGGCTATTCATGCCCTGCATCAGCATCTGCTGACCGCTCGCGCCGACCTGCGTCGTCCGGGCCGGCCAATGGGCGCTTTCCTGCTAGTAGGCCCCAGCGGTGTCGGCAAGACCGAAACCGTGGTGCAACTGGCTGAGCTGCTGTACGGCGGTCGCCAGTTCCTGACCACCATCAATATGTCGGAGTATCAGGAGAAGCATACCGTCTCGCGCCTGATCGGTTCACCGCCGGGCTACGTGGGCTTTGGTGAAGGCGGCATCCTGACCGAAGCGATTCGTCAGAAGCCTTATTCCATCGTGCTGCTGGATGAAGTGGAAAAGGCGCATCCGGAAGTACTCAATCTGTTCTATCAGGCGTTCGACAAGGGCGAACTGGCGGACGGCGAAGGCCGGCTGATCAACTGCCAGAACGTGGTCTTCTTCATGACCTCCAACCTCGGCTACCAGGCCATCGTGCATCACGCGGAACAGGAAGGTGAATTCGACGCCGCCGCGCTGGACGATGATCTCTATCCGATACTGGCGGATTTCTTCAAACCGGCACTGCTGGCCCGTATGGAAACGGTGCCTTATCTGCCGCTGGGCGAAGACACGCTGAACCGTATCGTGGGTGACAAGCTCGAACGGCTGGCGGATCAGATCCGTGACCGCTACCGCACCGTGGTCACGCTGGAAGACGGTCTGGTGGAAGCCATTCGCAGCCGCGCAACCCGCAGCGAAAACGGGGCGCGTATGCTGGAGTCCATTATCGAAGGGGAGCTGTTGCCTCCTGTATCGCTCGCGCTTCTGGAGAAACTGGCTGCACGGGAACCCGTGGCAAGCGTCAGCCTGGGTGTTACAGAAGGTCGTTTCACCGGAACAGTCAGCTAAGGAAAAGGACATGGGACGGATGCAGATGGAACTGCACACCGGGGTAGAGTTGGCAGTCGAGCTAATCAGGCAACCCGACAGGGCTGCCCTGCTGCAGTGCGCCAGCCTTCAGATGGAACGGGTTTTCGGTGTCGACAAGTGTTGGCTGCTGGAACTCGATAGCAGCGGCCGTTCGCTGGTATGCCCGCGCCTGAGTGACACGCTGAGCTTCGAGTGCGATGACTTCTCGCATCCGTTTGCCCATGTTCTGCGCGAGGCACGCCCCCGCGGGTTGTCGCAAGAGGCCTGTGCGCGACTTGAGCACAAGGGGCTGAACAGCTTGTTTGAAGCCAGTGGTCATTCTGAATCGCTCTGGCTTCAGCCGCTGCTGCAGGGCCAGAAGAAGACGCTGGGCGTGTTGGTGATGTGCGGTTCCGGCGATGCCTGGGAAGGCATCGTGGGGCAGCCGCTGTACGAAGGCTTGCTGAGCCTGCTGTGTCATCAATGGGATGCCCAGCGTGAGCGTCATGACCGTGTGTGGCAGCAACGCATGCTCAAGCGGTCGCTGGATCACCTTAAAGATACCGAAACCGAGCGCCAGAAAAACGAAACCCTGGCATCAACCCTGGTCGGGCTTTCACGGAGCATGGCAGATCTGCGCTCCCAGGTGATTCGCGCAGCGGGCAGTCAGCTGTCGGTTCTGGTGCAGGGTGAGACTGGCTGCGGCAAGGATCTTGTGGCGCGGGGTATTCACCAGTTCTCGTCCCGCAGCGAAGGGCCTTTTGTGGTGGTCAACTGCGCCGCGATCCCTGACAGCCTGCTGGAAAACGAGCTGTTCGGGCATACCAAAGGCGCCTTCTCCGGTGCAGATGCGGCCAAGCAGGGGTTACTGGCCCAGGCGGACGGCGGCACGCTGTTTCTGGATGAAATCGGTGACATGCCACTGGCGCTCCAGTCCAAACTCCTGCGCGTGCTTGAGACCCGCCAGTTCCGTCCGCTAGGTGCGCAGGAAGAGTCACATTCGGATTTTCGTCTGGTTGCAGCAACTCACCAACCCCTGCAAACCCGGATTCGGGACGGGGCCTTCCGCCGCGATCTGTTCTACCGGCTCAGCCAGTTTCCGATTCGGGTGATTCCGTTGCGCGATCGTGAAGAGGACCTTGAGCAGTTGTGCCGTCACTTTATCCGCGGCTTCAAAGAGCGCGAAGGCAGCGGACCACTGGGCATCAGCAGCCAGGCTCTGCAATTTCTCGGGCAGTACAGCTTCCCGGGTAATGTGCGCGAACTGCGCAATGTGATCGAATTTGCCTGCCTGCAAACCGTGGCAGGTGACGATATTCAGGCTGAGGATCTGCGCCTTGATGAGATTGCGCAGGACGAACCGGAAAGTGATGGCGCCGACAGTGGCGTTGCCATGGCAATTCAACCGGGCGTCCCTTCGCTCCACGAGATTGACGATCTCCGGGCGGCATCCCAGGCCTTCGAGGCGGCGATTATCGGCGCCCGTTTGCGCCAGTACCGGGGTAACCGGGCCCAGGCAGCTGAGAGTCTGGGTTTGCCCAAGCGAACGCTGGCCCACAAGTGTCAGAAATTCAACGTGTCGGAGGCAGGATGACGCGCTATCGATTACAAGGTCATATCAGCGCGACGCTGGTGCTGTTGGGCTTGATGGTGTCGGGGCTGGTTCATGCCGCGCCAGCCACTCCGGTAGCCGCCGCAATGCGCTGCACCCAGGAACCGGCAAGGCTGGAGCGGTTGGCCTGCTTTGATGCAGTGTTCAACACGCCATTGCACAAGGCAGAGAATGCCACCCAGACCATGCCCGGGCGTCAGCCAGTGCAGTGGATTGCGGCCTATTCCCAGGAAAATCGCCGGGCACCGCAGGACGGCGCGCTTCAGGCCAATGGTGACGCTGGCCAGATGGTGACGGTGGCGGCTTTGGGTGCAGTACCGCCGCGCCCGTTGCTGACCGTGCGTTGCCATAACAAGATCACCCAACTCGCCCTGATGATGCCCAAGCCGATGTCTGCCGAACGTGTGCGGCTGACCATGGCGACTGACAACCGCCAACAACAGCAGGTCTGGCGGGTCAGGGATGACGGGTACGTCCTCAGCGGCGGTCGCGGTTTGCCGGCTATCGATACCATCCGCAATTTGCTGGGAGCCGAAAGGCTGACCCTGAGCGCCGATCAGTCGGCAGTCGATGGTCTGGTCTTTGATCTTGCGGGTATGAAGGATGCACTCAATCCGCTGCGCGAAATGTGTCGCTGGTAAGCGGCCGGACGGGGCGAAAGGTAGAGCGTTATGCAGGCAGTAGAACAACATCCCTATGTGGAACAGGTCATTGAACCTCTGGCCGGCGATACGCCGATGGGCGATGCGCTGGGCGAAGATGCTGCGCTGGAGTTTCTTGAAAACGAAATCATGAAGATCGGCTCGTTGTCTCATATGGAGATCGACTGGCAGAAAGTCGAGCGCGAGGCGGTGCGTTTGCTGAGCGATCAGGCCAAGGATCTCAAGGTGCTTGGTTTTCTTTTGCTGGCGTTACAGCGTGGCGGTGATGGTGAGCGTTTTGCGCTCTCTGTACACCTGTTGTGCCTGGCAATGGAAAACTGGTGGGTACATGCCTGGCCTTACCCCGGCGACAAGGGGCATCGGCCGCGGCGCCTGATGTTCGGGCAAATCATGCAGCGGGCCCAGGCTGAAGTCACCAAGGTCTCGTTTAACAGCGCGATGGGGGATGGCCGCAAGTTTTGCCTCGAAGCGCTGGATAAGCTTCACGCTCTTGTCGAAAGTCATTCGATTCCGCCAGACCCTGTAGTCGATCTGCGCCGCAGTATCGAGCGCTTGCCGGCAGCGAATGAAGAGCAGCAAAAACCAGCGGCTAATGTGGCTCCGGCTGCCCCGCAGTCACGGGAATCTGCGTCCGGTTCGTCAACGTCTTCGGCCTCTTCAGCGGCAGCATCACTGGCGGGCATGAATCTTGATCCCGGCAATGATCGCGCTACCCGCCAGAGCCTGCTAAAAGTCGCCGACATGCTGACGGAGGTTTCGCCTACAGAGCCACTCGGTTATCAGCTACGCCGGTTTGCCATATGGCACAGTATTTCAACGTTACCGCCTGCCCGTGATGGTGTCCGCAGCGATCTGGCGGCAGTCAGTGCTGACAGGGTCGCAGAGTACCAGGAAAGCCTGACGCGGGGTGCGGATCTGGCGCTCTGGGGGCGCATCGAACAGAGTCTCGCTGTCAGCCCGTTCTGGCTTGAGGGTCATTACCTGAGCGCTCAGGCGGCAGAGCAGCTAGGGCATAGTGCCTGCGCCGAGGCGATCCGCCAGTCATTGAAAGCGTTTGTGGACCGTCTGCCCAAGCTCACCGAGATGACCTTCTCTGACAGCACAGCGTTTTTGCCGGAAGCGGTCAAAAGCTGGCTCCAGAGCAGTGGCGGTAGCAGTGGGCGTGCCGGCTCGGGTGAGCGCTGGGAAGAGGCGTTCGAAACGGCAAAAGGCGTGCTCGCCGAAAAAGGACTGGCACCGGCCATGCAGATTCTGGAAGACGGCCTCGCAGAAGCCGACGAGCCCCGGTCGCAGTTTTACTGGCGGCTGATGTGCGCTGATTTACTGCGCGAAGCGGGGATGAAAACGCTTGCCAAGCAGCAAGTTGTCGATCTTCGGGAACAGAACCGAAATCTGAATCTGGCCGAGTGGGAGCCGTCGTTGATGGCTCACCTCGATCAGTTGTCGTAGTCGATTTTTAGGAGTTTGCCGGCAATCACGCGGTGAGAGTCGGTAGGGAAGTAATCGGGTAGCCACAAAGGTGGGTGTTTTGGCCCATCGCCAGGGAAAGCAGCAGGAAGTACAGATATGGAAGTCATCGCTCGCAAACTGATGTATATCGGCAAAAAAGTCTGGCCCTTCATTCGCGTCGGGGGCCCCATCGTCATCGCCCTTGGGCTGGGGCTGTTGTTGGCCGCCACCTGGTGGCTGGGGCCGCAGTGGGAATTCCGCGGTGAACGACCGCTGGCCAGCTGGGAAAGCCGCACGGTAGTGACTCTGGGGATCGTACTGCTGATTGCAGTGATCTGGGGCATGGTGATGGCCCGTCGGCTGAAAAAGGTCGATCGCGCCCGTGCGGATGAACAGCGTCAGGAAGAAGATCCGATTCTGGTTTATGAGCGTCGCCAGACCCGCCTGCTGGACCTTGGTCTGTCAGCACTCAAGGACAATATTCCGGGCCGCAACCGGTTGTACAAGCTGCCGTGGTATCTGGTGATGGGGCTGGAAGATGCAGGCAAATCCAGCCTGATCCAGCGCTCCGGCCAGACCTTCACCCTGACCAATGTCGTCAAGAATCGCCGTACCGAAAGGAACCCGTTCGGGTTCGAATGGTGGGTGGGTGACGATGCGGTCCTGATCGACCCTGATGGGGAGTTGCTGAGCCAGCGTGAAATCAACAACTCCGGCGCCGCCCTGCAGGAGCGCCTGTGGAACCACTTTGTTCACTGGCTCGAAAAGAACCGCCCCCGGCGCC
>TARA_R100001440_G_scaffold55465_2_pt1 | contig 10904 bp, 23 predicted proteins | sample TARA_R100001440 | Tara Oceans TARA_R100001440 (sample SAMEA2622112) | marine metagenome | biome: marine biome (ENVO:00000447); feature: surface water layer (ENVO:00002042); material: "saline water (ENVO:00002010), including plankton (ENVO:xxxxxxxx)" | depth 5 m
GAAGATTATTTGAAGATGATTAAAATATGGAAAAAAATTTAACAACTAAACAACTAAAACTATGGAATATTTAGACCTTAAAATTAACGAAGAATTATATCTACAAATTAAATTTGAACAAGAGGGTATTGTATATGATTTATATAATAAGCAAGATCAATTAATAAAAGAATTAGGATATACTTTTTATTATGAAATTAAAACCTCAAACAACTAAAACTATGAAACAAAAATATACAATTAACATATTAGATAGGGAAGAAACATTTTATATATGCCAATATTGTGGTGGAGAACACTCAACGATTATTTACTGCGAAGAAAGAGATTCAGATTTTTGTGAATCTTGCTATTAATTTAAACAACTAAAACTATGGAAATAATAAGATTTTATAATAACAACAATGACGAAGATTTCTTCAACTATATTTATGATAATATAGGTAGCGATATCGCTATTATGCACGACTTGACTTGCTCGATCTTGAAAATCAAAGGTAAGTATCATATCGACTATCACGGAATAAGAGATAGAAACTATGAAAGAGTTTATAAAGAAAAAGCACTAAAACTATTTAAACAACTACAAACATGGAACGACACGATTACGATTTAAAAAAACTTGAGGATAGCATGATTGATGTTACCTCTGAATTAGCAGAAGTTAATCACTTTTCTCTTACCATATACTTTACATATAAAAATGAAAGGTATGGGGCTTCTTGTTATTACGAAGTTCATGGACAAGGAATATATAGCGTATATGTACAAGGATTAGATAAGGATCTGGAGATTACTGATGAGCTTCATGATAGGGTAGATCAATATTTTAGAGAAGAGTTTCACATAGATGAAAAAACTTTGGATTGGTAATGACTAAAATATTAAACCAAAATGTTTTAGCTCATATATACCTGGTCGATATAAAGTTCAAACACCAGGAGAATACCTATCGAGTCCAATGCGATTACTACTCAGATACGGGCGTTGAAAACATTGATGTATATAAAGATGAAGTTTGGTTAAGTCCATTCTCCAACAAAAAAATATACAATGTAGCAACAGAAGTCGTCTATGATTTAGACGTCAAACAAACCTGGAAAGATGATCCAGGAGTATAATATAAATAAGTATTTACGAAAAGATAACATAAATATTATTACGATACTACTTAAATATTCTGAAAATTTATATCTTTGCAAAATGAGTAAGGAAATTTGCAATAATTGTGGTAGCAAAAAATTAGTATTTGAAAAGTTTGAATACTGCGGTGAGTATGCTTCACATGATTATTTATGTTTAGATTGCCACGATCAAGGCAAAATATTTTACGATATACAATACACTCTAACTAAAAACTATATAAACAAAAATGAAACCATTCATGCAATCAAGAAAGAAAAAGCATAAACAATATGTAGGTAACTTTATACTTACCTTAGATTTTGAATGTAATCAATTAAGAAAACAATTAAAATCTGTAAACGATAAAACAACGATAAAAAAGTTAATATTTAAAACTTCACTTCAAGAAAAATACAGAAGAAGATTGCAACTTTTAAACTTTTAATTATGGAAGGTCAAATACAAATGTATCATTACAGACTAGAGGCAATAATTAAAAAAGTTAAGGAAAGCGTAATTGAACTTGAAGAACTAGAGGCTACCTCTGGAAACATGTCTTACGATCAATCTAAAATACTCCACAAAATTATAACGGAATTAAAACAAATACAATGAAAGAACACATATTTAAACAATATTTAGAAAACATATTAGAATATTTAGGTATAACCCAGGACGAATTATTTGAAAAAACTAAAAGAGATGAAATTGTAAAACCAAGGCAAATGCTTTTTTATTTATGTAATGTAAAATCTAACATGGGGCAAAAAGAAATAAGCGGATACATAAAAAAATTAAATTATGATGTCACAGAGGAAACAATATATTACGGAATAAATATCTGTAAAAAATTGATTGAAGAAGATACTGATTATGTTTATATTATAGATAAACTATCACAAATTGAGCAAGACATTAAATAAAATTTTTGAAGAAGCTGAATTGGATTCCAACACTACTCAAATGAGCGGTAATGGATATAAGGCTTTTATGAAATTAGGAATTAAAATAACTAAAGATTTGGAAACCAACAAAATTAAAATATTCGATCATTCCTCTGGTGGTAATTACTATGTTGAAATGAACGATATATCTCGCCATGTTATATTAAATAATGGCTGGGTAATGGGCGTGACGAAATTAACTTTAGATAAATATAAATTTAAACTTGACAAGATTAAAGAATACATATCGCTTGAGTTAAACGGAAATCAAAGTAAAAAAAGATTAAGTTTTTTAAAAGATTCACGCCAACAAATACTTCACAAGTATTACAAATTAACACAAAAATTAAATAAAAAAAATGTATGAATATCAAAAGAAAATTAAAGCTATATATTTGATAGCTGAAACACTAAACGAAGACTCAATTAATAGAGTTATAAAACGATTAACTAAAATGAAATCTAATGGCAACAAAAACTACAACTAAGAAATCTACATTTGACGTGCTTAACGCAATCAATGTTAACGATAGGACAGAAATGAAAGGAAGACTTACATATCTGTCTTGGTCGTGGGCTTGGCAAGAGGTTAAAAAAACTTTTCCAGACGCCACCTATACATATTATACAAATCCAGAAACCAACTTACCTTTTTCTTTTAAAGAAGGAGTCGGTGCATTCTGTCATACATCTGTAACAATCAAAGGTGAAACACTTGAAATGTGGCTTCCTGTTATGGACAACAGAAATCAATCTGTACTAAAACCAACTTCAACTCAGATCAATACAACTCTTATGAGGTGCTTAACTAAGAACTTGGCTATGCATGGAATGGGTCTTTACATATATGCTGGGGATGATTTGCCCGTGATAACTGCTGAAGATATCAGCAAATCAAACGAGCAGAGCAAGAGTAAAAAGGTAAAGGTAACAGAAGAAAATTGGTCAAAAATAGTGGAGACCGCTAAGAGGTTACAATCACAAAAAGTAAAGTGGGATACTATACTTGCAAGACTAATGGATAAATACATAGTAGATATGGATCAAATTGAAAAACTTAAAAAAGAGCTTTATGGAAAATAAGATAATTGATAAGTTAAGAGATGATGTTCAGTATTATGGAAAGTACGGGCAAAAATGGTTGTCAAACAGTGATATAAAAACGTTGCTCAACAATCCAACTGAATTTAGATTACCGGTGCAACCAAACGAAAATCTTGAGAAAGGCAGATTGTTTCACCAGCTTATACTAGAACCAGAGAAAGCTAAAACCTTTCCGATAGCTGATGTATCTCGTAGAGATTCAACATATAAAAAGTTTTTAGAGGAGAACAACCTAGAGTTTGCTTTGAAAAAATCTGAAGCTGATGAAATAAAAGAGCTTGTTGATTGGTTCATGGATGAAAAAAACGAGAAGACAAAGGCAATGAAAGATTACCTTTTTGACTTTGAGGCTAAGTATGAAGAACCAATGGTGGGAGAGATTATGGGTCATCCATTTAAGGGAAAGGCAGATATCATAAGTAAAGAAATGATTATTGATCTTAAGACTTCTGGTGATGTATCAAAGTTTACTCGCAATGCACCATTTTATTTTTATGATACACAAGCATACATATACCAAACTCTGTATGGTATGCCAATGGTATTCTTTGTCGTGGGCAAAGAGTCTAAAACTATTGGGACTATGAAGAACAAAACTACCTATGATGTAGGTATATTTAATCCTACATCTGAGACCATTGAAAGAGCTAAACAAAAAGTTGAACAGGCTCTCTATCATTATGATAAGTATTTTGCAAAGGACGCAAAGGAAAGTATAGATTCAATAATCTATAAAGGAGAATTTTAATTAAAACAATACTATGAGTACAACTAAATACAAACACAAAGAAGGCAGGGGATCCTTGTTTAAAAACACATATAAGGACAAAGATACTCAGCCGGATTTAAGGGGAACTATGACTGACTTACAAGGCAAAGAGTTTGAAATCTCAGCATGGGAGGGACAAACACAAGCTGGCGATTATAAGTTATCAATTCAAATGAGTGAACCTTATCAAAAAACTGAGGACAAAACAAAGGACAAGGAAGAGAAAGACAATTTACCTTTTTAGTTCATGTTTTAATGTTTTGAGGGAAGGTAGTTTTTCTTTTTCATATTAATAGGTTAGCCTTCCCTCTTTTTTATTTAATTAAACAATGCAGGTAGTAACAATATTTCAAAACATACGAGAGACTGAAACACCCTTTTTTAAGGATGTATCTTACATCTTACAAAGAATCAAAGAGGGTAAAAACCAAGACCTAGTAAAAAAAATAAGACAAGAAAAAAATAAAACTAAGAGGAATGATCTTAAGAAAAATCTACCAGCAATTTGTTTCTCTGGTCAGTTCAATAAAAGATCTGACTCTGCATTGGTTGAACACTCTGGGCTAATATGCTTGGACTTTGATGGGTATAAAAAGAAAAAAGAATTACTTGAGGACAAAGAAAAGTTTCAGAAAAATAAATTTGTCTTCTCTGTTTTTGTCTCACCTTCCGGCAATGGATTAAAGGTTATAATAAAAATACCAGCAGACCCAGACAACCACACAAAATATTTTAATTCACTCAAGAAAGAGTTTAACTCTGTTTACTTTGATACGACTTCAAAAAATTTATCCAGGGTTTGTTACGAATCTTATGATAGACTGCTTCATGTAAACACAAACTCTTCAGTATGGGACAAAATAGAAGAAGAGGAGTATGAAGAGAAAAGCATTATAAAGGATGTTCCTTTACTGAAAATCACAGATGAAAATAAAATTATAGAGATACTTACTAAATGGTGGCAACAAAAATATCCAATGGTTGAGGGGCAAAGAAATCAAAACGTTTACGTTTTAGCAAGGGCGCTCAATGAATTTGGTGTTGGAAAAAATATTGCATTATATGTTTGCAATCAGTATGAGTCATCTGATTTTCCAAAAAGAGAAATACAAGCGACAATTGATTCAGCTTATCGTAATACATCTGATTTTGGAACTAAGTTTTATGAGGATACAGAAACCATAAACGAGATAAAGCAAAGGGTAAAGAGGGGTGATTCAAAAAAAGATATACGAAGAGATTTACAGAACACCGAGATAGAGATAGATGATATTGAGGCGGTTATTGAAAATGCTGAAAAAGATGAAGACCAAAAGTTTTGGACAAAGAATGAAAAAGGGACTATAAAAATTGTACCTCTTCTATTTAAAAAGTTTTTAGAAGACAATGGTTTTTATAAATATTGCCCACAAGATAGCAAGAACTATGTCTTTGTTAAGGTTACTAATAATCTTATAGATCATACAAGCGAAAAAGAAATTAAAGACTTTGTGTTAGATATATTGTATCATTATGAAGATGTATCAATCTATAATTACTTTGCAGAGCAAACTAGGTTCTTTCGTGAAGAATTTCTTACACTTTTAGGCACTATTGACATATATTTTATAGCAGATACTAAAGATTCATCATATTTATATTACAGAAACTGTGCTGTTCAAATTAAGAAAGATGAGATTGTAGCCATAGATTACTTGGACCTTGGTGGTTATGTGTGGAAGGATCATATTATTGACAGAGCCTATAAAAGATGTGATAGTTTTGAGTGTGATTACAAAACTTTTATAGAAAATATATGTGGTAAAAACCAGGTGAGGACAACATCTATGGAGTCAACTATAGGATTTTTAATGCACGGCCACAAGAACCTGTCTTACTGCCCAGCAGTTATACTCAACGATGAGGTTATATCTGACAATCCAGAGGGCGGGACAGGTAAAGGAATATTTATGAACGCACTAAGTCACATGAAAAAGTTAGTAACTATAGATGGAAAGGCGTTTGATTTTGCTAAGTCTTTTGCTTATCAGTTAGTGTCAGCAGATACGCAGATACTTTGCTTTGATGATGTAAAGAAATACTTTGACTTTGAAAGATTGTTTAGTGTAGTGACAGAAGGTCTTACTCTTGAAAAGAAAAACAAGGACGCTATAAAGATACCATTCAGCAAAAGCCCAAAAATATCTATTACTACAAATTATGCAATAAAGGGTGCCGGTAATTCATTTCAAAGAAGGAAGTGGGAACTTGAATTATATCAGCACTACAACAAAAACTTTACTCCACAAGATGAGTTTGGTAGATTATTTTTTGGTGACTGGGATGATGAAGAGTGGTGTGTGTTTGACAACTATATGATACAATGTCTTCAATTATATTTAAGAGAAGGACTAATTGAAAGTGAATTTGTAAACCTTAAGATAAGACAATTGTCTGCTGAGACTAGTCATGACTTTATAGAATGGTGCGGATTACTTGAGGGAACTCAGCCAAACTCCAAGCTTGTTCCAGAGGTTAGGTTAAACACGAATGAACTTTATTTAGATTTTGTGCAAGAGTATCCCGACTATTCACCAAGGGCGAAGATGTCTATTAGTAGAATTAGATTCAACAAATGGCTATATTCTTTTTGTATGTATAAGGAGGGTGTGCCACCGGAAGAGGGCAAGGATTTAAATGGGAAGTGGATCATTATGAAACAAAAGCCCGAAGATAATAATAGTAATGAAACAGAATTTATACCATTTTGAAATTTAGAAAATACCAATTAGAAATTATTGACAAAGCATTTGATGTGCTAGTAAAATATGGTTTCGTATACTTGTCTATGCAGGTGCGAACAGGAAAGACCTTGACTGCTATGGGTACAGCTCAGAAGTTAGGTGTTGACAATATGTTATTTGTGACAAAGAAGAAAGCTATCTCCTCCATAGAGGATGACTATAAGTTACTAAAGCCTAAGTTTCATATTAACGTTGTAAACTATGAAAGTCTTCACAAGGTTACTGGCAAGTATGAATGTATTGTGCTTGATGAAGCACATGGTATGGGAGCATATCCAAAACCAAGCAAGAGAACCAAGATGATAAAGCAGATTATAAAAAAGCAAAATCCTTTTGTAATACTTATGTCTGGCACACCCACACCAGAATCATTTAGCCAGTTGTATCACCAGGTATATGCGTGTCCTCACAATCCATTTAAAAACTACGTAAACTTTTATAAGTTCGCTAAAGATTATGTGGATGTGGTGCAAATTAAAATAGGCGCTATGCCACACAATAATTATAGCCGAGGCAAGCAAACCATTTTAGATCGGATGAAGCCTTATATGATATCCTACACGCAGAAGGAGGCAGGATTTAAAGTCGAAACCATTGAGAAAGTATTGAAAGTTAAGATGTCTGACCTTACCTATAATATGGTAAAGCAACTAAAAAAGAATTTAGTTATTGAGGGTAGTGATGAGGTGATACTTGCTGATACAGGAGTTAAGCTAATGATGAAGTTACATCAGCTTTTTTCTGGGACTGTGAAATTTGAGAGCGGGAAAGCTAAAGTAATTGATTATTCAAAAGCTGAGTTTATACGCACTCAATTTGAAGGCATGAAGGTGGGTATATTCTATAAGTTTAAAGCTGAATATGAGGCTTTAAAACACGTCTACGGCGATAATCTCACAACAGATCTGTCTGAGTTCAGGGATACTAATAAAAATATAGCATTACAAATAGTAAGTGGAAGAGAGGGGATTAGTTTGAAGCAGGCAGATTGTCTTGTTTACTACAATATAGATTTTTCTGCTCTTAGTTATTGGCAGTCACGTGACAGAATGACAACTAAAGATACATTACAGAATGATGTATACTGGATTTTTTCTGAAAATGGAATTGAAGACAAGATATATCGCATGGTTACTAAAAAGAAAGATTACACCTTAAAACATTTTGAGAAAGATTTACTAAGTTTATAAATATGAAAGAACAAAAATTAATTGAGATGAAAAACAAGCTTGACAAGCTTGATCAAATCATGCAACAGGTAATACAAGAGATGTATAATCTTAAAAACTTATCTGTTGGTACGCTTGAAACTATAAAGCGTATGCCAGATTATGACAAAGCTCTTGAAAAGCTTAAAGAAGATTCCAAGAAAGAAAAGCAATCAAAAGATTAATTAAATTTGTATAATGACTGAGCAGCAAATTCAAACTAAAAAAATTAAAGAGCTTGAAGAGTGCGGTTATTATGTTTTAAAATTAATGAAGACAAACAAAAATGGTATACCAGATATCTTAGCATTACACCCTACCTATGGAATTGAATTTTATGAAATTAAAAAACCAAAGGGTAAACTGTCAAAGCTTCAGGCGTATCGTTTAAAAGAACTACAAGAACATGGATTCAAGGCCGAGGTTTACAGGGGATGAAGCTTATTACCAAATGGAAGATGAGTTTCTTGAAGAGCTTGAGATGTTGCCTCCACTTTATGGAGCGGCTATTATCATGCAACTAGATAGACTTGCTCTTGATATGTATAATGAAAATAAACTTAGAAAACCGTCAAAAAAATTAGGCATGGTGGCAGGTGTAGTACCATTAGAGGATGCTCTTTTTTTTAAAGTTGAATATTTAAATTCAAAAAGTATGCACCCTTTATTTTATAAATTTAAAATTATCACCTCTGATGACTACCTTGACTATTTGAATTTAAACAAAGCAATTAAACATGAGAAAGACTAGCTATGTCAAAGACTTAAAAATTATTAGAGATCTTGTTGAATCTTACGTTGGTGTAAATATATCTTGTCGAAGTAGAAAACGAGAAGTTGTTTATGGGCGAGCTATATATTATCAATTAGCTAGAGATTTTACTCCACATCCCCTAGCTCTTATAGGTGGAGAAATAAATAAAGATCATTCAAGTGTGCTTCATGGTCTTAAAACTTTTAAAAATTTTAGAAGATGGAATGAAAAACAATTGATTTCTATATATCATAAAATAAGTAGAAAATTAAATCAAAACATTTTCTTTGATAATTCTATTAGAAATAAAAGTGATGAACAAAAGTTTGAATTTTTACTTCACCACTACATTACATTGAAACAAAAATATCAAGAAATTAAATCTAAACTTGAAAAAATTTCATAACTTAGGATAAGTTTGCTTGAAATGAATTATTCATTTGAGGATATAGAAAAGATTTTAGGTTTTACATCTTGGAGTGACCGAAAAAAAATTGACACTTTATTAGAGGTTGACGCAAATCTTTACTGTAATTTAGGAAAGGAATCTTCAAAGACTGAAGTTGAAAAGATAAAAATTCAGTCAAGGAAAATTTACAGAGCAATCAAGACTATCGATAAGTATTGGGGAGGAATGATGTTAAGAGAAAATATAGAATTATGAACATCTCTCCGCCAGAACAGAAAAGAATACGCAACATAAACTTTATTATGGACGATCTTCACGAGTCCGTAAATAATATCTACGAACTATTAATAGACCAAGAATACAATCAAATTAAAGGAGAGGTTTCTAAGATGACAACAAAACTTAAAACCATAACAGACTCCCTTAATGATGAAATTTAACGACTTCCGGCCTAGGCTTAAAGGCAATAAAAAAATAGCATACGATAATTTAACTAAGAAAGAAAGAAGAATTTTAGTTATTGGAGACCTTCACGCACCATTTGAACTTGAAGGTTACCTAGAATTTTGTATGGAAACTTATGCTAAATATCTTTGTAATCAAGTTGTCTTTATAGGAGACATTATTGATAATCACTACAGTTCTTATCATGAAACTTTTAGTGACGCACTTGGTGGTGCAGATGAACTACGATACGCAATCAAAGCTGTAAAAAAATGGCGAAAAGCTTTTCCAAAAGCTGATGTAATTATAGGAAACCATGACCGTATGGTTATGCGAAAAGCTCAAACCTCCGACATTCCATCTATGTGGATCAAGTCTTATAACGAGGTTCTGGGCACAGATTGGAAGTGGGAAGAAAGAGTGGTTTACGATAACGTTCAGTACGTTCATGGTGAGGGTGGCACGGCGAGAACAAAAGCTAAGAACGATATGATGTCAACGGTGCAGGGTCACATACACACTCAAGCGTATTGTGAATGGATGGTAGGTAGAAACTTTCGTATCTTTGGCATGCAAGTAGGTTGTGGTATAGATACCACGTCATACGCAGCAGCTTATGCTAAGCATTTTAAAAAGCAGGCAATCGGATGTGGCGTAGTCCTTGGTGGACACACGGCAATAAATTGTTTAATGGAATTATGAAAAATCCTAAATTAAATTTTGCAGTAGTATTTATAATAAATATTGTGTTATTATATTTTTTACTGTGGTATGTAATTAATTAGATTTAAGTTTTCTTTTTAAAGCTCTAAGTCTTGCCTCTGCACTACCAGGGCCATATAGTTTTTTGTAAAGCTTTGGATTTAATTTTCTAAGCTCAGACTTGGACAATTTACTTTGCCTTTGCTTATACTCTTTATTACGTTTAGCATTAATAATTCTTCTTACATCTTTATAAAAAGGAAGTAGACCAGCGTTACCAGAAATATCTAAAAGTATATTAGCATTCAACTCATCTTCAGCTCTTTGCTTCGCTGATTCTGTTTTTCTAGTTTGAGTTCGCTGAATTAGTTCATAATTCCTTTCAAGTCTTCTTAAAATTGTACCATACGGCCCAGCAAAAAGTGTCGCTAAGTTAGTCATCAAGTTTTCTGATTCTAAATCTTTTTTACCAAGTTGAGAATATACAATCGAATGTTTAAATGAATCGTACTCTTCATCACTTCTTAATGATCCTAAATTATTTTCATTAAATCTTTCAAGTCCATAAGCTATAGCTGCAAAAGGAACATTACCCATAGTTTGTCTGGTAAGTAAGGTTAAGATTGAACCAGTCAATGATCTTTTTGTTTCATCAACGAGCT
>TARA_R100001440_G_scaffold11988_1_pt1 | contig 10890 bp, 9 predicted proteins | sample TARA_R100001440 | Tara Oceans TARA_R100001440 (sample SAMEA2622112) | marine metagenome | biome: marine biome (ENVO:00000447); feature: surface water layer (ENVO:00002042); material: "saline water (ENVO:00002010), including plankton (ENVO:xxxxxxxx)" | depth 5 m
ATCTGATTTGCAAGAAAGTTTCGCCCCGTAAGTATTGGGTTTAACTGACTGACATCGTATACTCATGACTACGAACAACTCAGAATCAGGGAATTCGAGCGCGTGATGCTCTCTTTATTGTTGCTAATCAGCTTATTGGGTTATAGCGCCAGCGCTTTTGTTATTCTGCAAAATATACTTAAAAACAAAGCGCTTCACCCAACTTACCAAATTGTACCTGCTGCCTTGGCAGTCATCGCCCATGGTTGGCTCATCCTGCTGCAACTTTCTTACGACGAATTCGATCACATTAATGTCTCGTCAAGTTTAGCTATTGTGGCCTTTTTAATAGCCACCCTGACTTTGCTAAAAAATAATCAAGCCAGTAATTTATTTCTAAAGCCTGTTATTTATCTGTTTTCAGCCCTGACTACCGTGCTGTTAGTTTTCACTCCGGTTGACTGGGGCGCTGATATTAGTGCCGGGCATGGGTTAGTTTTTCATATTACCTTGTCATTGGTTGCTTACGGCATTTTAGCCTTAGCCACTCTTTACGCGTTACAGACAAGTTACTTAAACCGGGTTCTTAAGAATAGAAAAGGTCATATTCTCTTAAGTAAGCTACCGCCGTTAATGACCGTCGAAAAATATTTCTTCAACCTTCTGGCTTTAGGCACCTTTGTTTTATTTATTGCGCTTGGCTCAGGTTTTGTATTTTTGGACGATATGTTTGCACAGCAACAAGCACACAAAACTATTCTGACTAGCCTAGCCGCTCTTCTCTATTTAATTGCGGTAATTTTACATCGCGCATCGGGGTTACGTGGACGCATTATTGTTGTACTGACGGTTATTGCCAGCACTTTGCTTACACTGGGTTATTTTGGCAGTCGGTTCGTGAAAGATTTTCTCTTATCCTGAATGGTACTTGACTTCATCGCTGAGAACTCTACATTGTCACATTCACAGTTTAATTAAGGAATAACGCGTTGGACGAGATATCGACGGGCATGTTGCTCGTGATTTTAGCCGTACTGATATTTTTATCCGCATACTTCTCTGGCTCCGAAACTGGCATGATGTCTATCAACCGGTATCGGCTGCGCCACTTAGTACAAAATAATCACCCGGGTGCCAAACGTGTCCAGTATCTGCTTGATCGTCCTGATCGGTTGATAGGCTTAATTCTCATTGGAAATAACCTGGTCAATATCGGTGCATCAGCTATTGCCACCATACTTTGTCTACGCTGGTTTGGTGACGCTGGGATCCTTATCGCAACGTTAGGTTTGACCTTAATTATTCTCATTTTCTCAGAAGTCACCCCAAAAACGATAGCCGCCCTGCACCCCGAGCGTATTTCATTCCCAAGCTCTTTTATTTTACTGCCGCTACTAAAAGTCATGTACCCCATCGTTATTGGTATGAACTTCATCACCAATTCGTTTATGCGACTACTGGGCGTTAACCCAAAACAATCGCAAATGGCGGACGCCTTGAGTTCAGATGAGCTACGCACAGTGGTTAACGAAGCCGGAAACTTAATCCCGACTTCGCACCAGGAAATGTTGGTCAGTATTCTAGACCTTGAGAAAGTCACGGTTGAGGATGTCATGATCCCCCGCAACGAGATTGTCGGCATTGATATTAGTGACGACTGGAAATCTATTGTGAAACAGCTATCAAACGGCCAGCACACTCGCGTTTTGCTTTACCGAAATGAAATAGACGATGCTATTGGATTCCTGCACGCCCGCGATGTTATGCGGTTAATGAGTAAAAACCAGTTTACTGCCGATAAATCCATTTTAGTCCGCGCTGCACGTGACGCTTATTTTATTCCGGAAGGAACACCTCTGAATGTTCAGCTATTAAAGTTTCAACGACGTAAAGAGCGTATTGGCCTGGTTGTTGACGAATACGGCGACATTCAGGGTCTGGTGACTTTGGAAGATATCCTTGAAGAAATTGTCGGTGATTTCACTACTTCCATGGCGCCGGCTCCCAGTGAATCCGTTACTCTGGAAAGCGATGGCAGTTTCTTAGTGGACGGTTCCGCTAACTTACGCGAGCTAAATAAAGAAATGAATTGGGATTTTCCAATAGACGGGCCTAAAACCTTAAGCGGTCTGATTATTGAACAATTTGGTGATATCCCTGACTCCAGATTGTCGCTACGTTTAGGCGGTTATCCGGTAGAGCTCATCGAAATTGGCGACACCATGATCAAACAAGTCAGAGTTTTGCCTAAGCTTTACCGAAAACCAGATGTTCAATCTAATGATTAACCAAAGAACAATCGCCATAGCCAACCGCGTTTTAAATCTTCTTCGCATTTATTCAATTGTGCGGCATAAGTCATAGAGCGGCTTTTCACTACCCTGGATACTTTAACCAGCCAGGGTTTCTTCAAATAAGATTTTCTCTGATACCCACCCCAACCTTCGTGATAATTAAGGTATTGCCCATAAGCATCCCATTTTGAGACGCCATTAATTTTGTGCGTTTTAGAAATAAACCAACCCATGAAGTCAATCGCGTCTTCAAAGTCGTCACGACTGGCCCAGCCATTACCGGTTTCTCGTTGATAATCTTCCCACGTCATGGTTTTAGCTTGTGAATAGCCGTAAGCTGAGCTGACTCTTCCCCAGGGAATGAAGCCCAGCAGGTAGTCTCTCGGAGGCAGAGCATTATGCTTAAATGAGCTTTCCTGATACATCATAGCCATTGGCACATGAATGGGAACTCCCCAACGCTCACGTGCATCGGCAGCGGCGTGATACCAATCTCGATGCTCTTCAAAAATATGGCAGACATTTTCCGGGTTCGCCGGTGGAGGTGTCGCGCAGCCGCTAAGCGTCACAATGAACAGCGCACTGGTTAACAGTTTCGGCTGAATAGGAAAAAAATATTTTATTGCCATTGAACTTTATTCACTCATTAAACTCTTAGTAATTGAATACAGGTTGTAACTGAGAAAATGCATTCATGTTCATCCCTGAACGTTTTGTTTAACGCAGTCCTTTTGGGCTGCGTTTTTTTATGTCTTTCAGTTAGATACCTGACCAGACTTTGCCGCCTGACTAAAATAATTTGCCAGAAAGGTATCAAAGTCAACTTTATTGTCTTGTTTGTAACGGTCTGCAAAAGCTTGTTCCGACTCTTGCGCCCATTTAGTAAAGTCACTCTGCACGTAATAACTTAGTGGCTCATTATTAGACTGCTCACGGTATTGCTTAGCTAATTGCATACCTAAACTGCTGTTGTCTCTATTTTGTTCTTTAAGCAGTCCTAAAATCTGGCCTGAAAGCGTTCGTTCCGGGTTCAAAACCCATTCATAGAGATCGGCTAAATGATTTTGGTAGCGTTTATCACCTGCACTATCATCTAAAGCTTTTGCCAGCGGAGTAAAGTCAGCAAACAGCTCTTCTAACCAGTCCGCCATTAAACGGTCAATACCATTTTGTTGCAGACTCAGGCGCGGATCCCGACCCTGCATAACCACTTTAGTAAAGTTCTTATCAGCTTGTTGCTGTTGTTCCCAGCTCATGTCTTCACTTGGTTGCAACAAACAATACAGCAACATCAAATCAAGAAAATGCATTTGCTGAGCGGTAATACCAACATCGCTAAACGGATTTACATCCAGAGCTCTGATTTCAACATATTCTACACCGCCTCGCTCAAGAGCCTGACTTGGTGTTTCGCCGTCATGCGCGGTTTGTTTAGGGCGGATAGGTGAGTAAAACTCATTTTCTATCTGCAAAATATTATCGTTAAGTTGACGGTAGTCGTCGCCTACTTTTACACCAATTTCCGAAAACTGTTGAGACGGTGTTGTAATGGCTTTACGTAATCCTGAAACGTATTCCTGCAAAGAGTTGTAGGTTATCTTAAGCGTTGCCTGTTCTTTGTTGGTATAACCCAAATCACTCATTCGTAATGACGTACCATAAGGAAGATAAACGGTTCCTTTACCAACGGTCTCGAAATTCCACTTGTTCAGTATTTCCTCATTATTGGTCTGGCAGAAAAACGACTTACACAAAGCCGGAGACGCTCCAAACAAATAAGGAATAACCCAGGCTATGCGCTTGAAGTTACGAATCAGTGCAAAATATTGATTAGTACGAAAATCCTGGTTATTGCTAACGCCTTCAATCGCAGCCAGCTCTTCCCACATTTCATCGGAAACAGAGAAATTGTAGTGCACACCGGCAATGACTTGCATAGTGGCGCCATAACGATAGGTTAAACCGCGGCGATAAAGACTTTTCATTCGCCCGGAGTGAGAGTCACCATACTTAGCAATACGGATATCCTCGTCAGACCCGATATAACAAGGCATGCTCATTGGCCATAACAGCTCATCACCAATAGCTTTATAAGTTACCCGGTGAATATCACGAAGCTGCTCCAGTGTGGTTTCAATATTACTTGCCACTGGGGTAATAAACTCAAGCAGATTCTCTGAGTAATCGGTCGTAATTGTTGGGTGAGTCAGGGTTTTTCCTAACTCCTGCGGGTGATCGCCTGGTGCCAGCGTTCCATTTTCTTTTATGCGCAAAGCTTCTCGCTCAATACCACGTCCGATGCCCTGCCAGACCGCTGTTTTACCCGATTGCTTAAGCTTTTCGATAACTGCTTGAAATGTTGCTTGCAAAAGACAACTCCATTCACTGAGGCGGATAGTTTTCTGCCAATTAGCTTACTGGTAATTCGCTCAAAGGTCTATGTTTGTCACTGTTAATTTGCGTTCATACCTTGGCGATTCAGGCTCAACGTGGCAGACTACATGCCGATTATATAACCACTCGGTTACGGATTAACCATGAACTCATTCTGGACGTTTTTACAACTAATTTTTGTCATCCTTCAGGTAACCAGTCTGGCGTTGTACGCACTACTGCCTGCACCCTGGAGCGACACAGTATTAGTCGCAATGATATTGTTCAGTTTGATTATCGGTGTCGTTATTTGGTGGTGGTCGAGACGAAATGCTCTGACCGCACCTTTTCGTCAACCCTTTCTGTCGTCCGACTCACTGCAACTATTTGAGCAAGTATTTAATGACCTGCCAACACGAGTTTACTGGCGCGATCCTCAACTTAAACTGCTGGGCGGGAACCGCGCTTTTGCCAACGATTTTGGCGTTGCACCAGAGTCTTTGACTGGTAAGTCAGATGCCGAAATTGAATCACTTGCTGCTAATGACGTTTTACTGGAAAGAGATAAAAAGACATTTAGCCAGAAAGCCCCCTCTGTCAACGCAGAAATAGAACTAAAAGTTGAGAATAGAAGCCAGTGGGTAGAACACTCCAGTGTCCCTCTTTACGATGATGACCATAATATTATCGGTATTCTTGGCAGCTACTACGACATTTCTGGCATTAAGTCGGTTGCTGAGGAGATGGAAAAAGCGAAAGAAACGGCTGAGCGTGCTAACCAGTCAAAAGGCGAATTTCTGGCTAACATGAGCCATGAAATCCGCACCCCAATTAACGCCATTGTGGGTATGGCAAACCTGTGTCTGAAGACTGAACTGAATCAAAAACAAAAACGCTATATAAAGGTCATTGATTCCTCGTCGCAGGCACTTCTCGGTGTCATCAACGACATTCTCGATTTTTCAAAAATTGACGCCGGTAAGCTCACCGTTGAGCGCATCCCTTTTGATTTACAGGATGTACTAACCTCTCTAGCTGACATGTTTGCGTATCGGGCCTATGATAAAGACCTTGAGTTTATTATTAATTTGCCGGCCAACATACCCACCCGCCTGATAGGCGATCCGCTGCGGTTGAATCAGGTTTTGGTTAACCTCATTAGCAATGCCATTAAGTTTACTGAAGACGGCGAAATTAATGTCGCGGTTAACTTGCTGGATAGCTCAAAAGACAATGTTCTGTTGCGCATTTCCGTCACCGACACCGGTATCGGTATGGATGAAGAGCAGCGAGCCAACCTGTTTAAAGCTTTTACTCAGGCCGATACCTCGACAACCCGAAAATATGGCGGAACGGGCCTTGGGCTGGCTATTTCCCGTCGCCTTATATTGCTTATGGGTGGCGATATCGGTGTCACCAGTGCGGCTGGGCAAGGCTCAACTTTTTACATAGAAGTGGAGCTCCCCCTGCAGAAAGAACAAGACAACAGCCACCATCAATATCTTCTGCAAAAGCTCAGCGGCGTGCGTATTCTTGCCATTGATGACAACTTAAGTACTCGTGAAATGTTGTATGAAATGCTGCGCAGTTACCAGGTTGATGTAAAAGTTTGTCGCACTGCAGAACAGGCGTTGCAAGTTTTCCAGCAGTCCGTAGAAGAGGACAACCCTTATCAATTAGTATTAGTTGACTGGCGTCTCCCCGGCATGGATGGTCTTGAATTTTGCCAGACAATAACAGAACGTTACGCAGACGATGTTCGTCCTAAACTGACTCTGGCAACGGGTTACTATGCCGAAGAGTTATCGGAAAAGGCCAAACAAGCGGGAGTCAATGACATCATTTCAAAGCCTTTTACCGCGTCAACTTTGGGTAGGAGTCTGGCTTCGACGTTATTCCAACGTGAACTCCCTGATGAAAGCGATGCAGAGAGCGGCGACGGTATCCCGGAGAGTATTCTGCGGGCCCCCATTTTGGTGGTAGAAGACAATGAAATTAATCAACAAGTCGCCAGAGAAATTCTTACAAGCCATAAGTTCAAAGTGGATATCGTAGAAAATGGGCAATTAGCCGTAGAGGCCGTTCACAACAAAAATTATTCTTTGGTTCTAATGGATATTCAGATGCCTGTCATGGATGGGCTTAAAGCAGCCCGGACCATACGTGCGGACTTTAACTATCAGCAGCTTCCTATCCTGGCAATGACCGCCAACGCAATGAGTGGTGATGAAGAGCGATCATTAGCCGCTGGCATGCAGGGGCACATTGCCAAGCCTATTGATGAGCAGCAGTTGATTAAAGCCATTATTAAATGGGCTGTTCCCGGCGACTACACGAATAATCAGCAGCCAGAAGTGCCTGCCGCGACTGAAGAGGATGAACCGGCTAAGCCACCCGTTCGTATACCACAGGTGAAAGGTATTGAATTTGAGACCGCATTAAAACGGTTACAGTATAACGTAGAGCTTTACCTTAAGCTGGTTGAGCAGCTTTATGAAACGTACCAGGGCAGCGCAACCAAGGTCTCTGATTTTATCACCCGGGGTCAGCACGACAGCGCTCGTCGTTACTTTCATTCGTTAAAAGGCGCAGCGGCTAACCTTGGATTTACACAATTACAAAATAAAGCGGCTGATTTAGAGCAGTTTATGGCCGAAGGCAATATCGATAAAGTTGCCGACCAGATTACAGAGCTGGAAAAGCGTTTACGTTATGCCCATCAGGCAGCAGTTGATTTAGAAGCCATTCAGCAACATCAGTCTTAAGGACTTGCCATGACAAGATACTTTTTTATTATTCCGTTATTACTGAGTCTGCTTTGGTTGCTGTATTTGCGCGCTAATGGCTGGAGTATCAAACAGGGTTATAAAGGCTTTGTATATATTGCAGTAATAAGCGCTGTCATCGCCGCTTTTTACACGGCGATGATGTTTCTTACCGGACGTTAAACCAATGCCAGTAAAACGCCCGCAGCCACTGCTGAACCTAATACTCCGGCGACATTAGGGCCCATAGCATGCATCAGCAAGAAGTTTTGCTGGTTTGCCTGTAACCCAACTTTATTCACCACCCGGGCCGCCATAGGAACGGCTGAAACCCCTGCGGCTCCAATTAACGGATTAATCGGGTCTTTACTCAGTTTGCCCATCAGCTTCGCCATTAAGATGCCACTGGCGGTTCCAATGGAAAATGCCACCGCACCTAATACCAAGATGCCCAGCGTTTGGAAACTGAGAAATTGATCTGCCTGCAATTTAGAGCCAACAGCCAAACCAAGGAAGATGGTCACAATGTTAATCAGCTCGTTCTGAGTGGTTTTTGTTAAACGCTCAACCACACCCGATTCACGCATCAGATTTCCGAGACAGAACATGCCAACCAAAGGCGTTGCTGAAGGTAAAAACAACAACGTCAGGCCCATAGCTATTAGCGGGAAGAAAAGCTTTTCACGACGAGCTACCGGGCGCAGTTGCTCCATTTTAATCTCACGCTCAGCTTGAGTGGTTAGCAACTTCATTATCGGAGGCTGGATAATAGGTACCAATGCCATATACGAATACGCCGCGACAGCAATTGCCCCCAATAAATCAGGTGCCAGCTTTGATGCCAGGAAAATCGCTGTTGGCCCGTCAGCCCCACCAATTATAGAAATTGCAGCAGCATCCGACATCGAAAACTCAATGCCCGGAATCCCGTTCAGGGCAATAGCTCCAAATAAGGTTGCAAAAATACCGAACTGAGCAGCACCACCCAAAAACAGCATTTTGGGGTTTGCCAATAACGGCCCGAAGTCGGTTAATGCGCCAACCCCCATGAAAATAAGCAACGGGAACATACCCGTATCGATGCCAATACTATAAACGTAATAGAGAACACCACCCGGCTCTGTGAAACCGCCTAAAGGAATGTTTGCCAGAATTGCACCAAAACCTATTGGCAGCAGCAATAACGGCTCAAACTTCTTTGAAATTGCCAGGTACAACAACACACCACCAACAACAATCATACTGAGTTGGCCGAACGTCATTGCGGCAATGCCAGTGGTTTCCCATAATATCTGCAGCTTATCCATATTAGCCTACCGTCACCAGAGCATCGCCGACGGTCACAGCATCACCTTCTTTCACGTGAAGAGACTGAACCTTACCGTCTTTCTCCGCTTTAATGTCGGTTTCCATTTTCATCGCTTCCAATACCAGCACAACATCGCCTGCTTTAACCGTTGTTCCCTCTTTGGCGACAACCTTAAAAATGTTACCGGCCAGCGGCGCTTTAATGGTTTCGCCCTCACCAGAACTTGATTCACCGGAGGCATCGGACTGCGTTTCAGATGACTTAGACTGTTCGTCAGATGAGGCTGACTTCACTGAATCTAACTTACCTGTAGGTCCAACTTTGACGTTATAGCGTTTACCGTCAACTTCAACTTCGTACTGCTCGACACTACCCGTTGTTGAAGGCGCTTCTTTTTCTTTGGCCTCAGCTTTTTCTTCAGACTCTTGACCCGGCGCAGGTTCAAAAGCATCGGGGTTATCGCGATTTTTAAGAAACTTCAGGCCAATTTGCGGGAAGAGAGCATAAGTCAGAACATCATCCACAACGTCATCAGCAAGACGAATATCTTCATCAGTTGCTTTATCTTTAAGCTCTTTCGTGAGTGCATCCAGTTCGTTGTCCAGCAAATCTGCCGGACGACAGGTAATGGCTTCTTCACCATCCAGAACTCGTTTCTGTAGATCTTTATTCACCTCTGCTGCAGTCGCACCGTATTCACCCTTCAAAACGGCAGCTGTCTCTTTAGAGATGTTGGAGTAACGCTCACCGCTCAATACGTTCAGAACCGCCTGGGTTCCTACTATTTGTGACGTTGGTGTAACCAGCGGAATAAAGCCAAGGTCTTCGCGTACTTTTGGAATTTCTTCCAGTACTTCATCAAATTTATCCAGTGCACCCTGTTCTTTCAGTTGGCCTTCCATGTTGGTCAACATACCACCCGGAACCTGGGCCAAAAGAATGCGTGCATCGACGCCTTTTAAAGAGCCTTCGAATTTCGCGTACTTCTTCCGAACTTCACGGAAATAACTGGCTACTTCAGCGAGGTCCGGCAGAGACAAGCCGGTGTCCCGGTCTGTATTCTCTGTCATTGCAACCAAAGTTTCAGTCGGCGAATGACCATAAGTCATGCTCATTGAAGAAATAGCGGTATCCAGCATATCAATACCGGCATCGATTGCTTTTTGATAGGTCGCAACACTTAAGCCTGTTGTTGCGTGACACTGCATTGCAATAGGCAAGTCGGTGTTTTTCTTCAACGCACTAACCAGCTCATAGGCATCGTTCGGTCTTAATAACCCAGCCATGTCTTTAATGAATAGAGAGTCACAGCCTAAGTCTTCTAACTCCTGTGCCATTGCCACCCATTTATCCAGGGTGTGCACCGGGCTCACGGTATAGGCAAGTGTTCCCTGCGCGTGGCCTTCAACATCTTTTGCCGCTTTAATCGCAGTTTTTAAGTTGCGAACATCGTTCATGGCATCAAAAATACGAAAAACATCAACGCCATTTTCTTTAGCTCGTTCAATAAAACGTTTTACAACATCGTCAGCGTAATGGCGATAACCCAATAGGTTCTGGCCTCTGAGCAACATTTGCTGACGAGTGTTAGGCATCGCTTTTTTCAATTCACGAATGCGCTCCCAAGGGTCTTCGCCCAAGTAGCGAATACAAGAATCAAAGGTCGCTCCCCCCCAGGATTCCATTGACCAATAGCCGATGCTGTCCAGCTTCTCGGCAATAGGTAACATGTCTTCCAGACGCATCCGCGTTGCGAGTAGTGACTGATGAGCGTCACGAAGTACCAACTCTGTCAGTAACAGGGGTTTACTCATTATGATTTCTCCTTGTTATTCGCTGCTTTCGTGCCATTGCGATAATGATGAATGGCAGCTGAAATTGCAGCCAGTACCGCAGGAGGTGCCGTATCAGAGTTTTTATCTTTGACTGGAGAGTGACGGCTGGTAACAGCCTCCGGCGTTGGGATCAAACGCTTCATCGCGCTCATGGCAACGATCAGTAGACAAAGAAAGATAATGACTGCACCCATACCAACGAGCATGAGTTGCGCAGCTTGACTGAGCAGTTCCGACACGAAGCACTCCTAATTGGTTGCTAAGGTATTGTTATAAAATTATTAAATACTATGGTAGCAAGTCACGCAAGGAGATACAGCAGTAAATAGTGGGTA
>TARA_R100001440_G_scaffold50251_1_pt1 | contig 10846 bp, 10 predicted proteins | sample TARA_R100001440 | Tara Oceans TARA_R100001440 (sample SAMEA2622112) | marine metagenome | biome: marine biome (ENVO:00000447); feature: surface water layer (ENVO:00002042); material: "saline water (ENVO:00002010), including plankton (ENVO:xxxxxxxx)" | depth 5 m
AAAAAGTAAAGGCTACGCAAAAGGCGGAGCTAAAATGATGAGAGCTAAAGGTGGTAAGATGGCCAATAAGATGGCTAAAGGTATGTCCAAAGGTGGAGCTAAAGTGAAACCAATGACTGTTGCTCAACTAAGAGCTGCTGCTAAGAAAATGGGGATGAAAGTTACTAAGGCATAAACTTGTCACACTTAATATCAAATATACCTTTAGTCTTAAAGGCTTGGGTAAGAAAAGAATTTACACACAATCATCGTGCTTATCACGGTGAGTTTCTACACTGTTATGTTATCGCAGTTAACACTATTCCAGATCGTTGTTTAAGTTTTCAAGTTATCTTTACTGGTTGTGAAGACGAAGAGAATCGTTTAGAGAACCCTCATGGTGGTGCTATGTGGGCTCGTATGCCTATTACAGCATTGGTTGAAGATGAGCCACTTGATGAAATGCCACCACCTATGCCGACCCATATCGCACAACCTTGGGATGTTTCCTCCAGAGATCATTCCATCGTTGTGTTTGATCGAACTAGCTCCAGCCCTTGGTTGGCTCGTATTGAAGGTGAGTTTTATACGGCAAAGTATTATTTCACCGTAGATTACACTAATAGTGAAATAGCCGATGACCCAGCACAACACAAACAATCGCATGTGTTAGCTCTAACTGAGGGACCGTGGAAAGGTTGTTTTGTAGCTTTACCGAACAACAGAGTAAGAGTCACCTCCCCCGCTATGTGGGTCACGGGCAACGGACCACCAGACTTTGTGCCCTCACAATGGACGCACAAGGCAGAAGCTCATGATAGCTACATGGATTGGGAATACACTTTCAACAATTTATACGCACCTGACAATAAAAAGAAGAAATGAAAATAACGATAGTTGGTTATGGTTTTGTTGGCCGAGCTTTTCAATCAATCTTACAACCGCATTACGATGTTAAAATCGTAGATCCTAAGTACAATAAAAATAAAATAAAGGATAATACAGATGCTGTAGTTGTTTGCGTCAGCACTCCAGAGGGCTTAGGTGGCATTTGTAACATGCATAATGTTCATGAGGCTGTTAGGCAAAGTCCAGATGTTCCGATTTTAATAAAAAGCACAATATCTTTAGAGGGATGGAACCACTGTAAAAAAACATACGGTAAAAGCATGTCTTTTTCGCCTGAGTTTATGCGAGAAGCATCTGCCATGAAAGATGTTAAAGAATGTGAATATGTACTTCTTGGTGGAGACGATGTTGACTTTTGGACTGAAATTTTTAAAAAAATATACAACGCTCCATACATCCATATTGCAAAGCCACAAGAATTAATACTGGCTAAATATTTTAGAAATGCCTTTTTGGCAACCAAAGTTTCTTTTTTTAATCAACTTTATGATCTTTGCAAAGCATCAGGTATTGACTTTAAAGAAGTGTCTGCGGCTGTAGTGTGCGATCCTAGAATAAACAGTTCACACGCCGAAGTGACAAAGCAAAGAGGTTACGCTGGAAGTTGTCTACCCAAGGACGTTAAAGCAATAGTAGCATCGGCTTTGTATTACGGTATAAATTTGAGTATATTACAAGACGTAATTAAATATAACCAACAAATAAGAGATGAAGCTGATAAGAAATGATACCTCTTTTACAGTGACTGATTTTAAAATAGTTAATAAATATCAATACGGTCAGTATACCCGTAACGATGATAACGGATCACGAACTTACAATGTAAAAGATAAAAAGATACCTAGCGTTACCACTATTTTGTCTGGCACACAATCTAAACAGAAAGCAGAGGCTTTAGACAAGTGGCGTGAGAGAGTGGGCTATGAAGAAGCTGCACGGATCACGAACCAAGCAGCCTTACGAGGCACTGAAATGCATTACGTTTTAGAACAATACTTGAATGGTCAAGGTTATTTAAACTTAACCGAACAAGGTTCTCAACCAAGAATGATGGCACACACAATTATCGAAAATTTAAGCGATCTAAGTGAAGTATATGGAACAGAAATTAATCTTGCGTACGACGATCAATGGGCGGGTTCTACTGATTTGGTTTGTGTTTACCAGGATAAACCAACCATAGCTGACTTTAAGCAATCCAATAAGCCAAAACGTGAAGAGTGGATTGAAGATTACTTTTACCAAATAGCTGCGTATTCTTTGGCTCACAAAAAACAATATGGTGAAATAAAACAAGGCTTAATTTTAATATGTACCAAAGACTTAGTTTTTCAAAAGTTTGTTATGAATGAAAGTATGTTGAGTGAATATGAGAACAAATGGTTTGAGAGAGTGCAACAATACTACAAATAATCAAATATTTCTTCACCTAAAGTTTTAGCACTAATTTTAATTTTTTCTCGTAAAGATTTTAAAATGTATTCATCTACTGTATTTCTTGCAACTATATCAATATACAAAACACTTGCCTTTTGACCTGCACGATGAGCACGATCTTCAGATTGCTGACGCTCCTCTAAGTTAAAAGAGTTATTAAAATAAATGACTGTTGTTGCCTTTGTCAAATTTAAACCGTACCCGGCTGTTTGTGGATTACCAACAAAAAAACGAACCTCGTCATCTTTTTGAAAACTTTCAATAATTTTTGGTCTTTCCTTAGTTGGTGTTTTTCCGTAAATAGCAACTGTGCTATTAGTGCCATAATTTTTTTTCAACAAACTAATTATGTTTTCTAATGAGTTCACATACCTTGACCATATAATTACTTTGCCATCCAACTCATTTAATATGTTTGGTAGTTCGTCTAATTTTGCTGAGGCCATGTTTTTAGTTTCACCTGTGTCAGTGGTGTAAAAGCCATCTGTCAGCTGTGTAAGCTTTATTATCTCAGTTAATTTATTGTTGAATGATATCTGATCATCTTCAATTATGGCTCTTGCGTGTTTTTTAAAGTCATTGTAGGCTTCAGCTTGTTCTGGTTTTAAGTCAACATATCTTTTGACATGTACCTTTGGTTTTAAGTCTAAACAATCCTTTTTTAGAACTCTATAAGAGTTCTTCTTAATTTGCTTTTCAAGATCTTCTAAATTTATGTAATAATTAGGGATTGATATTCTTTTACCAGATTCATGCACTATGTCATTCATCACACAATACCTTGCTCTAAAAACATAAAAATTATCGGTGCCAAGTAAGCCTGGATTTAAAAACTCAAATTGCGAGAACAAATCTAATGGCGATTTAGTTATCGGTGAACCTGTCAATATTCTACGATAGGTAGCTAATTGCCCTAATCGTATTAGTGATTTAGTTCTTTTGGCCGTGCGGTTTTTTATAGTCGTCGACTCATCAACCACCATCATGGTTTTTTTACCAAAAAACTTTAAAATACTCTCTAAAAATGTCACACCAGATTTGTGGCTAAACGCCTCTACATTCATTAACAATATATTCATCTTGTTATCCACAGGTTTAAAGTTTTTGTCTATTTTGTGCATAAAAATATTTGTTTCGCATGGACAATGTACACGAAGCTCCTCTTTCCAGTTCTGATATACAGAATTTGGTGCTATGACAATCATTAATGTTATTTTATCTTGTTGATATAAACATGATGCATCGTCAATAGTGACTTTAGTTTTACCTGTTCCCATCTCCATTAGGTAAGCAAAAACTTTTTTGAGCCCCCCAGTTTGTAAGGCTTTCCTTTGATGTTCGAATGGTTTTGTTTTATATTCGTATGACATAGCAGTATTTTATAATCCGACTATTGACAATGCAATAAGAAAATAATAAGGTTGAGTTTCTATAATTTTATATAGGAGGGTCCTATGGATCTTGAAGCACTGTCTACAGTAACAGTAGATACAGAAGCGGCAAAAGGTATAGCCCAAGAGTGCAACAAGTTGATAGAGACTCAGAAAGAAGTAGCGAACATGGAAGAGCAAATAAAAAAGCTTAAAGAAACTGAGCGTAATCTTTCTGAACAATCTATCCCAAACTTAATGCAACAGGCTGGTATTAGTGAGATTAAATTAGATGATGGCACTGCCATTTCAATAAAAACTTACTATGCTGCAAGTATCTCTAAAGCTAATGAAGACGAAGCTTTTAATTGGCTTCGTGATAATGGTTTTGGAGATTTAATTAAAAACAACGTGATCTTACAATTTGGTAAAGCACAAGATGAGGATGCAAATAGTCTTGTTAGTGACCTTAAAAGTAAAGGTCATAGTGTCTCGCAAAAAATGAAAGTAGAACCGCAAACACTTAAAAAATTTCTAAGAGAAGAAATTGAAGCAGGTAAAAATGTTCCAGCGGATTTATTTGGCGTTTTTGTAGGCAACCGAACCACGATTAAACGAAAATAGGAGATAGAAAATGGCGACAAAGAAAGAAGTAACAAAGAAACAAACAACAGAGATAATGGTAGGTGATCTAGGAAGTCTTGAAGACTTTGCTGGTCAAGGAATGGAAAACGTAGGTATTGAAGATATAAAAATACCTGAAATAAAATGTGCATCTGGCGGCACACCTGAGGTCAATGAAGATGATTCTAAATACATAGAAGGGTGTAAGGTTGGTGATATTTTTAATAATGCTACCAAATCAGTCTATGGGGGTTATAAAAGAGATAATGGAAAAGGTGTCCTTGCTGTACCATGCCACTATTATTTGAATTGGGTTGAATGGTCAACTATGGGGACAGGCTCAAGTGCCCCAGAGAATGTGTACAATGACAATAGTATTATGGCACAAACATCAAGAAAACCAGCATCTGAGAATGACTACAAGGATTATTTACCAAATGGTCATTATGTTGCAGAAACAGCTAATCATTTTGTTTTACTTTTAGATGAAGATTATCAGCCCTTGGAACAAGGATTGATTCGTATGGCTGCCACACAAAGAAAAAAGTCCAAACTTTGGAATACTATGATAACTCAAAAAAAAATGAAAAGTAAAAATGGTGGCTTTTTTACACCAGCTTCATGGTGCGGAGTGTATCGCTTAACCACTTGTCAAGAACAAAAAGGCACAGTAAGTTGGACTGGTTGGGTCATAAACTTTGACCGTATGTTAGATAAACCTGAGGATGAAAATACATTAAAGGCCGCTCATAAGTTTTGCCAAGATGCGAAAAATTTTGACATGTCATCAAATGCAACTGCGACAGAGACCATCGCCGTAAATGATGAAAAAGCAGAGTCTAATGCAAGAAAAGAAGAAGACGTTCCTTTTTAAAAAATGCACAAAGAACTGTTTAAGCTTTTTCAAGGTGATAACACTTGTTACCTCAAATCTTTGCTCACCGGCACAGATGATGAGCGAGGTAAGAAAGAAGCTCAATATCAAACAGTTCATGAACAACTTACCCCTCTGCATTGGAAACATCACTTAGCAGGTAAGACACGCATAGGCATTCGTCCAGAGATTGGGGACGAGTGCTTATGGGGTTGCATAGATGTAGATCCTAATAATTACAAAGACTATTCTGAAAAGAAATATGTCGATATTATAACTAAGTATCGTTTACCTTTAGTGCCAGTCATGTCAAAGTCTGGCGGACTACACATATTTGTTTTTTTTAAAGAACTTGCTGAGACCAGCAAAGTTAAACAAAAATTAAATGAAATTAACGAGCAGTATTTTTTATCTAATGAAGTATTCCCAATGAACAAGGCTGTTAATATGCCTTACTTTAATTCAGACAGAACTATGGAATATGCCTTTGATGAAAACAATACACCTTTAATGGTGGGTGGTTTTCTAGATGCGGCTAAAAAAAGAATGATCAGCCCAAGTGATTTTTTCAAATTAAAAGTACAAGACTATGAGGCTGAATCAGAGTGGAGTCATTATGCTCCTTGTGTGCAAAAATTAATTCAAGAAGGTTGGTCTGGTAACAATCGTAATAATTATTTGTTTAATGTTTTAGTGTTGGAGATGAAGAAGAACTCTACCTTAGCTGTCAAAAATTTAGAAGAGATTGGTTTTGCTCGTAACTCTGAAATATTTTCCACTCCCTTACCTAGAAATGAAGTGAGTTCATTATGTAAGTCAGTGCATAAACAAGGTTATGAATTTCAATGTCCACCTAAACACGCAGAGTTTGGACCAATATGTAATAAAGAACTTTGTAAAACAAGACGTTTAGGCATAGGTGAAGCAGTACCAGAAATAATTGATGCTTTTGAAAATATAACTTACATACAAGACACTAAAAATGTGTGGTATGAATTTGATTTTAAAGGACAACATGTTATGGTAACACCTGAAGATATGAAAGATGAAAAGTCTTTTAGAGTGAAACTTTTAAGGCACCGACTCTACTGGATGACTTTACCCAAACCTCCAAAAGGTCCGTCACCTTTCGAGCTATTAATGAAAGGTATCGTTGAGAAAGCAGTTGAAAATAAAGAGCACACTTATGAAGACACCCTTGAAGAGGAAAGATACAAAGTGCTGAAAGATTTTTTTGAATCGCATGTTGAACAAGACAAGTTCACTAAATTAAAAGACGGTTATGTGGTTTTAGATTCAAAGACAAACATATGTTACTTCAAAAAAATAACCCTTGATCAGTTTCTAAAAAAGAAAGCAGCTAAAGTTTTTAACACCACAGCCGATGCGATAAGACTCTTAGGCTGTAAAAGAAAAGATTATCACGAAGGTGAAAAAAATGTCTGGCATGTAGAGATGCCAGATTTTGTAAATCATCAAGCTATAAAATTCAAAACTAACAACACAGATTTAACAGAGATGGATGATAAATACCATGATAAGTTCAGGCATTCAGAAACAAAAAGCGATTTACCACAAGACACTTAAAATATTTGGGCCACCAGGCACAGGTAAAACGCACACTTTAATTGAGAGAGTTTTAAAAGGACATCTCAAACGTGGTGTACATCCCAATGACATAGCTTTCATATCTTTTACCAACAAAGCAGTGAACACGGCACGAGATAGAGCATTAGCTGCTTTTCCACAATTCACTACAGACGACTTTATGCGTTTTAAAACCTTACATAAATATTGTCGTAGGTATTTTCAAGAGGAAGTGTTTGATCCTAAAAATTGTATGTTGGATTATGCCATGGAGGCTAAGATCATTAAGACCTCTGACAATCGTTTGGCCGATGACAACTTCACTTATAAAGATTGGTCATTGGGTGTCTATGACAAAGCCAGAAACATGTTAGAAGATCCACGGCTCGTGTATAAAAAAGAATCTTATAAAAAAGATAACATGGACGTTTATCTTAGAAAGATTGCAACTTATGAACATTATAAAAAAGATTCATTTATAGACTTCACCGACATGATACAACGTGCTATAGATGAGGTAGAGTTTCCGCCCCTCAAAGTGTTAATACTTGATGAGGCACAAGACTTCACACCATTGCAGTGGTCAGTCATATATAAAATATCCGAGAATGTTAAACGTATTTACTTAGCAGGGGATGATGACCAAGGTATTTATAAATGGAACGGAGCAGATCCTAAATACTTCACCACATACTTTCCTGGTAGGCATATTGTATTGAGAAAAACCAGACGATTTGGTGAGGCCATACATCACTTTTCACAAATAATACGAAGAGGTATTTATGATACTGTACCTAAAGATTATGATTATCAAGACAAAGACGGTTTTGTTAAAAGATATTTGAGTTTTAGTGAAATACCGGTAGGTGAAACACCTGGCACATGGTACATATTAGGTCGAGTAAACTCTACAGTAAATGAATTACGCATGTGTGCTAAAGAAGCGGGTTTGTATTTTTCAAACAATAAAGGTAATAAGTCTTTTGATGATAAACAATGGAATGCAATCAAGGCTTGGACTGCGATAAGTAATAGCAAATCAATTACCAGAGATCACGCAGAAAATATGTATCGCTATATTCGTGACCTTAAAGAAATAGCTTTTCGACAACCTAAATTTTGGATGAGAGAACCAAACACACAAACTTATACTTTTGAGCATTTGCAAGAATGGTGTGGTTTAGATTTACCTGATGAAGCCAAAGCATTGTCTTGGTGGCAAATATTGCAAAGAAATTTCAAACCAGAGCAAGTTAATTACTTTGTGCGTTTACTAAAAAGGTACGGTCAAAAAACATTAGACGACTCTCCTAAAATTATTATTGATACCATACACTCTGTTAAAGGTGGTGAAGCTGATAATGTTTTATTGTATTCAAAAACTAACTGGCCTTCTGCTTTTAGTAATAAAAATTTAGAAGAACAAGCAGATGAGAAAAGAGTTTATTACACAGGGGCTACTCGTGCTCGTGACACTTTGCATTTACTTTCAACTGATCATCGTTACAACTACCCCATGGGGCAAGATTATTTAATTTACTTACAGGAGAAACAGAATGGCTAAAGGACTACAGCTAAATTTTAATTTTAAAAAAAGTATTTGGTCGGCACCAAGTGAGTATAAAGATTTAAGTGGTTATGATGAAATCGCCATTGACTTAGAAACTCGTGATGATGGTATTAACACTGGTATGGGTGCAGGTTGGGCTACTAAGTCTGGAGAGATTGTTGGCTTTGCTGTTGCTGTCTCTGGTTGGCAAGGTTATTTTCCGTTTGGTCATTTGGGTGGCGGTAACTTAATTAAAGAACAAGTATTAAGTTACATGAAAGAAGTTTGTTCGTTACCAGGAATTAAGATATTTCACAATGCTCAGTATGATGTGGGTTGGTTACTGGCATCAGGCATCAAGGTGCACGGCACAATTGTAGACACCATGGTAGCAGGGGCACTAATTGATGAGAACAGATACAGCTATGCCCTCAACAGTTTATCTAAAGATTATTTAGGTGAACTCAAAGCTGAAACAGAGTTGGTGGAAGCTGCCCAACAGCATGGGGTAGACCCCAAAGGTGAGATGTGGAAGTTACCAGCAGAGCATGTTGGTTTCTACGCAGAGCAAGACGCACGGCTCACGCTTATGTTGTGGCAAAGATTTAAGGTAGAAATACATAGTCAAAACTTAGATACGATTTGGCAGTTAGAACAAAAACTTTTACCTTCATTAATTGAAATGCGTATGCGTGGCATTAGAGTTGATGTTGATAAAGCGGTGCAACTTGAAAAAGAATTTGCTCACCGTGAAAAAGATTTACTTAAAAAGATTAAAAAATTATCAGGTATTGAAGTTGACATTTGGGCAGCCAGACAAATAGGTCATGCTTTTGATAAGCTAGGCATTGATTATCCAAAAACACCTAAGTCTGGAGAACCCAGTTTCACGCAAGGTTGGTTAACAAACTCACCTCATGATATCAGTAAATTAATTGTTCAGGCTAGAGAGATTAACAAATTTCAAGGCACGTTTATAAATTCAATATTAAAATATGAGCATAAAGGGCGTATTCATGGCGAGATAAAACAACTTAAAAGTGAACAAGGTGGCACAGTCAGTGGTCGCTTGGCCATGTCTAATCCTAATTTACAACAATTACCTGCCAGATCAAAAGAGTTTGGACCTGTCATTAGAAGTCTATTTTTACCTGAGCAAGATTGTCAGTGGGGTAGTTTTGATTATTCGCAACAAGAACCAAGGATTGTGGTGCACTATGCGTCATCGGTGGGTGATGGCTTAGGCGGTTCACGAGAACTTACAGAAGCGTACAAAAAAGATGATGCAGACTTTCATCAAACAGTTGCGGATTTAGTTGGTATTGATCGTAAATCTGCCAAGACCATTGGTTTAGGGTTGATGTATGGTATGGGCAAAAACAAACTAAGTGTCATGTTAGGTGTAAGTAATGAAAAAGCACATGAGCTTATCGATATGTATAATAAAAAAGTGCCATTTGTAAAAGAGCTATCTGATATGTGTATGCACAAAGCTAATAATGAAGGAGTCATTCGCACAAAATTAGGACGTAAGTGTCGATTTGACATGTGGGAAACAAAAGACTTTGGGATACATACTCCGGAAAAGTTTGAGAATGCCTCAGCTAAATACGGACAAGCTAATATCAAACGAGCTTTTACCTACAAAGCATTGAATCGTTTAATCCAGGGCAGTGCAGCGGATCAAACTAAACAAGCTGTGGTGGATTGTGTAAATGAAGGTTTTGTGCCTTTATTACAAATACATGATGAGTTGTGTTTCAACATTGAGAGCCAAGAACAAGTTGATAAAATAAAAAATATTATGGAGACTTGTGTTGAATTAAAAGTGCCGAGTAAAGTTGATGTGGCGTTAGGTGAGAACTTTGGTGACGCTTCATGAAAATAGAAAGAAAATGGGCTATGCCTTCACACAAAACATTTACCATTAAACCGATTAGTCAATTAATACAAGAGGAAATAGGAAAAGATTACTTAGATCCTTTTCCTTACCCCTTTGAACAAGATGCAATAGAGTATTTACAAAGCGTATCTGATCTGTCAGAAGATTACTGTGTATTTGATCCACCTTATTCCCAATATCAATTGAAACTAATGTATAAAGATTTAGGTATTTACTTTCATAATTCAAATGATCAAGACCAAGGAAGAAGAATAACAAAATACTGGTCAAACTGTAAAAAAGAAATTGTAAGAATTTTAAGACCTGGTGGCAAAGTCATTTCTTTTGGTTGGAATAGTAACGGTATTGGTAAAAAATATGGATTTAAAATTACTCGTATTCTTGTGGTCGCTCATGGTGGTCGACACAATGATACAATCTGTACAGTAGAGGTGAAACAATGAACCACCTTGATATGTGCTCAGGTATTGGTGGTTGGGCGATAGCCTTTCGTGAACTAGGCATTAACACTATAGCTTTTTGTGAGATAGAAAAATACCCAAGACAAGTATTGCAAAAAAACTTTCCTGGTGTTCCAATATTTAATGACTTGAAGGAGTTGACTTATGAAGATA
>TARA_R100001440_G_scaffold5048_2_pt1 | contig 10772 bp, 5 predicted proteins | sample TARA_R100001440 | Tara Oceans TARA_R100001440 (sample SAMEA2622112) | marine metagenome | biome: marine biome (ENVO:00000447); feature: surface water layer (ENVO:00002042); material: "saline water (ENVO:00002010), including plankton (ENVO:xxxxxxxx)" | depth 5 m
ATCAGGCATACAATTCAGATGCTCTTACAATATTATCTCAGCATTTGATAGGAACACCAACAGATATTGAATCTCAAAGAGAAGCATCAGACCAAGTAGAGTCCTATCTTTATCTTGTTAATGCACAAGGCAAGATGCCAGTGTTTATGAGTATTAGAAAAGAAAGATTACAAGGATGGGGTGAATACTCTACTGTTGGTAGTTTTAAAAATGTAGTTAATGTAAACAGACGTATTTATGTTGTATGCGAAAGAACAATCAATTCATCTACTCTTACAACACTCGAAAGACTAGACAATGACTATCATAGTGACTCTGCTATAAAAGCAACAAATGGAAGTCCTACAAAAAACTGGACAATATCTCACTTACCAAATACATCTGTTGTTGTAAAATCTGGCAATTATTCTATGGGTACATTCACAACAAATGGAAGTGGACAACTTACTCTGACGGAAGCTGTAAGTGAAGTAGAGATTGGTTTGAACTATACACCAACATTAACAACACTAGCTCCAGAGTTTCAGTTAGCAGATGGTATATCTGTTGGTCAAAAAAGAAGAGTAGTAAGAGCTGTTCTAGATTTGAATGAAACATTGAATGTAAAAACAAAAGGGACAACAATGCTTATAAGGAGAGTAACAGATGATTTTTCATTACAACCAGATTCTGTTACTGAAAGAAAAGAAATATATATGTTAGGATGGGGTAAAGAAGGAACGGTATCGATTACTCAAGATGAACCGCTTCCGTTAACCTTGAATGGTGTGATGTTAGAGGTAGAAGTATAATGGGTGTAGAAACACAAATTGCATCATTGGCTTTTAATTTTATGGCGGCACAACAACAACGCTCTGCTTATGAAATGGAAGCTCAACTTTATGAAGAACAAAAAGATATGGAAGCAATTAAGACTTCTCAACAAATATCACAGGTCAATAGAAAGTTAAGAATGCAATTAGCATCTCTAGATTCTTCTATGTCAGCTCAAGGTATTGCTCTGGGAACAAGCGCATCCACTACAGCTTTAGAAAACGATGAAATAAAATTGGCTTCTAACGATATATCTTCCATTAAATTAATGGGATTATCTAATAGAAGAAAATATGGTTTAAGTGCAGCTTCATCTAGAGCAAAAGCACAATCAGTCACATTAGGGAGTTTTGCTAAAGCGGCTGCTCAAGGATATGAAATTAGTCAAGGCTAAGGGGTTAAGTTATGGCATTTAGAAAAACACAAGGGAGGAGCGTTTTTGTTCAACCCACTGGTATGCCAGATTTAAGTGGTTTTCAAAGTTTAGCTAGTTCTTTCGAGAATATAGCAGATATAGTTTTTGATATTGGTACTGATATAAGAAGTGAAAAACTTAATGATTTGATTATTGAAGCAGAAAAAGAAGGAGTTACAGCAGGCTCTACTTATGATAAAGAAGATAATCTCGTTCCACTTACAAATTTAAGTGTTTCTGATAGTATTGATTCTAAAGTTATTGGTGCAAGAGAAAAAAAGGCTTTGAAAAAAGCTTACACAGATTCAGCTATAAAAACCTATACGGCAAATATATCTAATGAAGCTTATTTATCTGCATCAGATATATTAGCTAAAAATCCTAATAACCCAGAAGCCATAAGAGGTGGTCTTGATGGTTTTATAAAAGCATTAGATGATGCCAATCTTCCTCTCAATGTTAAACAAGCTGTATTGCCTTCTATTACACAACATTTTGTTTCTGCTGAATCTCAAGCCAATGCAGGAATGATTTCATTAAGTAGGAAAAACACAGAACAAACTCTTTTAGAAAATATAAGAATAGTATCTGAGCAACTCAGTGCCATATCTGCAAAAGGTGAAACTACAAATCCTGCTGAAATGGCTGGTACGAGAAAAATGGTTCAAGAACTAACAGAAGATTTAGAAGGCTCTTTTGATGCTTTAAAATCTATAGATTATACAGATGCTGAAATAGAAAAACTTAAATCAGGTATTGTTATGGATCAAATTACTGCTTCATCTCAAGCTCATGTTGCAAGGTCTTATGAAATAAATGGATTAAGTCAAACATTAGAAATGATAAGGGAGACAAGAAAAAAATTTGTTGATAATCCAAAGATAGATGGAAATGTTGTCGCTGATACAATGATTCAGGAATTAAACAGATTAAAAAATACTAGAGCGGCTTTTAAACAAGAAACATCAGAAAGGCAATCTACAAATTATGGTCAAGCACTATTTGATATAGAAATGGGAAACCTTAATGATATAAACCAAATATTAAAATTAGATATAAATGTTCCCCAAAGAACTGTCGCTATTCAAATGTTAAAGAATAAACAGCAAGCAATAAAAAATGGTGAGGCGGCAATCGCAAAAGCAACACAAGATGCTCGTAATGAAGAATTTAATATGCTTATGATTCCATTCAAAAATGAATTTTCTAATCCAGATGAAAGAGAGGAAAATGCTGAAGCAATAAAAATAATGTTTCAGAAGGGATATATAAATGCAAATAAATTTGCTGAGTTTCAATCAAAGTCAAATGAATTTTTTATAAGAGAAATTAAAGAAAATGCTGATGTTGAAATTGCTAAATTAGAAAATGCAATGCGTACTTTTTCTGTTACATTAGAATCATTACAATTTGTTACTCCAGATTTAGAGAAAATCGGTTTTATTGGTACAGGCCCAACAGCTTCTTACACACGAAAATCATGGGCTAAAAGATTAGATAAATATTCAAATGATTTAGCAACTGAAAGGGCTAAATTATCAGAAATAATTCAAGCAAGAAACGATTTGATTGCAGGAAATGCTAATGCTAGACAAAGAGATTTAGTTGCTAGTCAAGATGCATATAAACTTCAAGAAGATAGCCAAGGTCTAACATTATTTAGTTTAGATGAAGAAATACAAGAAGCAAACTTTAATTTAGTTACAGCCTTTACTGCTCAATATGCAGTGTTACATCCAGAAGTGAAAAAATCATTGCAAGGTTTAGATAATCCTTCAATAGAAGAAGACGTTTTTCAATCTAAAATACAGCTTTATTATAAAATTAGAAACACATTAAGTAATGCAATAACGTTAAGTGGTGTAACGGATTTAGGAATGGGCGCACTTCATGCAGAGTCTATTTTAAATAGAGATGGCGTAACTCCACTTGATTTTGAGATGGCTGCAGTGCTTGGAATGTCAAAATTTCAAGATATAAAACAATCAGATACCACTAATCCGCAAAGAAGACTTGCTGGTATAGATGTCCCATCTTTATTAGAAGAAAATTTTGGCAGTGCCGTTTCTAAAGAACAATTATTGCCATTTATTACAAGAATGTTCACAGGTGGTAAAAAGGAAGTAACTGAAAGAGAAAACAGAATACTTAAAAACTTTTTTGAACAAGCACCAGATTTCAAAGGCGATTATAGTGATGTTTTTATTGGCGATGAAAGAATGTTAAAAGCTATGGAATTATCTCTTGCAAATAAAATATCACTTGGTGTTGTTGATCCTAAAACACCTGCTTCTGTTCGTTCAGGTATCAGGCAGTCTATAATAGAAATATCAGAAGATGTTGGTTTAAATGTAGACTCAGAAGGTAATGGATATTTTTCATTTAGTCCTTGGCACGCTCAAGCTTCTGTTGAAATAGGAGATGTTCCTTTAGGTATGTCAACTGGAGATGCTGTATTTGAAGATATTAAGTTTAGATTGTTAAAGCCAGAATCAGCTTTACCTACAGAGCTTAAAGAGCTTATAGAAAGCGGAGATGCAATCATATCATTAGAAGCAAATAGTGGTTATGGTATTAATCAAACATATACAGTACAAGTTGAAAATCCTGATACTTTTCGAGTGTATAACGTAATTGCAGATTATAAATTTGATTTTAGTACAAGTCATTTGAATGAAGTATATAAGCTTGCTTTAGAAAGAGTAAAAAATAAAACTATAAAAACATTTATGGATAATTATGCTTTTGTTAAAAAAGGACAAATAAAAAGCAGAATACAAGCTATTATTGGTGATTTGAATAATGACGCAACTTGGAGTTCCTTTGATCAAAAAGAAAATAAATATGTTGCTTTGATGGAACTTTTGCAATCTATTAATAGTTCTATTAATCCATTCGCTGATATAGATGCTGATAAAGAAGTTGATGCAAGAGATGTTGCTGTTTTGAGAGATTTGCTAGCAGGAAAGTTGAGTCAAGAAGAATATAAAGACGAATTAAAAAGAATATATGGAAATAAATAATGGCTAATATTGATTGGAAATTTATAGGTAGTTTAGAAGGTAATCGTCTTATAGGGTATGTTCCTGATAAAGACGGTTCTAAATCAGGAGTTACTATTGCAAGTGGATTTGATTTAGGTGCTAGAAATGAATCAGATATAAAAAATCTTCCTAAAGACATACAAGAAAAGCTTAAACCTTATCTTGGCTTAAAAGGTGATGCCGCATTACAGTTAGCTAATAAACTTAGAATAAGCTCTAAAGAAGCATCTATTATAAATGATTTTGCAAAAAGAGAGGCAACTACAAGGCTTGCTTCTAAATGGAGAAATGCAACTGGTCAAGATTTTTACCAAATGAGTAAAGGTAAACAAACTGTTCTTGCTTCTGTCGCATTTCAATATGGAGATTTAGAAAGTGAAACGCCAAATTTCTGGAGACAGACAACTTCAAATGACTGGAATAGTGCTTTAAAAAATCTTCGTAATTTTGGTGATAAATATAAAACACGCAGAAACAAAGAGGCTTCTTATTTAGAAAGACAAATACAACAAGAAGAAATAATAGAAGCAGGAGGAGGTGCTCTTAAAAGAATAAAAGAAGATTTAGAAGCTAGTCAACTTGCAGAAAATGTTCCAGGTATTGTTGAAGAAGTAAAAAAAAAAGATAAGACCGTAGTAGAAGATAAAAGTATAGAAGAAATAATAGAAGGAACAGCGGCACTCCCACCTGAAACAATCAAAGATGATATGGCATTAGATGATATGCCTGTATTTAGTTTGCCAGAATATAAAGGAAATCCTCAAAAAAAGCCAAAGTTTGAAAGCGATAACTATTATATTAATCGAATGACTATCGCTGATGATGCTAGAAAAATTCAAACTGAAACTATAAATACTGCAATAAAAAGTAAAGAAAACGCATTACCAGAGAAAAAAATAATAGAAGAGTTACTTGAAAAAGATATCGCTTTATCAGGGCCTATATCTGAAACAATAAAAAAGAATGAACTCGGTGTAGCAAGTCCAGCTTTGTTTACTGATACAAGTAGTGAAATATGGAGAGCTGCGTTTCAACAATATAATCCTATTCTTGCACTTTCTGAATATTTAAATGACCTATTATATAGATATCCAGAAGACCCTAATTATGATGAATTTGCTGACCCTCAACTAAAAGGCTATGAAAACTCTATGTGGCGTTTTATAGGAAGCCCTAATGAACAAGAAACAACAAGAAGACTAGAAAGATTAAAAAGAGATAATTTTAACTCTACTGTTTTATCTTCTTCTGATTCTGGTGTTGAATCTTTTACATCAGCTTTACTTACTCCAAGTAGTGTTATTCCTTTAGCTCCAGCACAAGCACTTAGGTCAGCTAGTTTTTTTAAAAGGGCTGCAGCTAGTGGAGTAACAACTGGTAGCGTTGTTGGGTTAGAACAAGGATTTTTGCTTACTCAAAAACAAAGCTATGAAGCAGAACAAGCTTTGATGGTTACTGCTCTTGGCTCTTTATTTGCTGGTGCTATCGGTGGTGTTTTTGGAAAAAAAATTGTTCAAGGGTCTGATAAAAGATTTAAAGAAAGAGATAAAAAATACGAAAAAAAATATGGAGGAGATGGTTTTTATCGCTCAGCAGGAGCTTCCGTTAATCCTGATATAGCTCGAAGGCAAGCTTATGCTACAATGGATCAGGATGCTTTAAAAGAAACAGGTATTGGGGTAGAAAAACTACCAATCAATCCAATGTTTAGAATGCTTCAAAGTAGCAATCCATTTGTTAGAGGACTTGTTGCTGAAATGGTAAGTCTTGGAGGCATGATGCAGAAAAAGGTGGATGCAGAAGAAGCTGTATCTCAATCTGTTGAGCGTAATTATACAACAAAATATATTGCTCCTCTCGTTCAATCTTTAAGAGAGATTGATACTGCTTATTTAGCTTATAGAGGTACTGTCGCAAGTAGTAATGATACTGTACGACAAGCACAGATGTTTTTTCGATTTGGTAAAGATAAATTTAGTAGAAGAAATAATTATTTAAGTGAATATGATTTTAGAGTAAGAGTTTCAAAGGCTATGAGAAGAGGAGATGTTGATAACATTGGAGATGCGGCAAGTCCTTTTATTACTCAAGCGGCTCAAAAAGCAAGAAATAATTTTGATTTTATTAAAAATCAAGCTACTGGAGTACGATTGTTTGAAATACAAATTAGAAGAGCATTAAAAGCAGCTCAAGATTCTGGAGATATTTCAAGGGTAAATATGTTAAGAAATCGTTTGGATAGAGTAAGAACAGAAGGAGTTTTTACTAACACGGCATTAAGCTATGTACCAAGACTTTATAGAGTAGACAAAATTATGTCTAATCAAGAAACCTTTAAATCAATCATTAGGCAACACGGTGTTGATGAATTAGGATTAGCAGGCCAAGAACTTGACAATTATGTTTTAGGTGTTTTTGACTCTATTGTTAAAAATAGACCTTACATGCAGATAGATGAGTTCGAAGGAAATCTTGAAGATGTTATTGTCGGTTCTGCTTTTAGAATGAGAGAGCTTGAAATAAATGACGATTTGATAGAAGAGTTTCTTGAAAATGACATTGAAGTTTTATTAAGGCATCATTCTAAGCAAATGGGTATAGATATTGAGCTACAAAGAGCTTTTGGTAGTATTGATATGAAACCTGTTATTGATAAAATTTCTGATGAATGGACACTACTTATCGATAGAACAACAGATCCAGCTTTAAAAGCCAAGTATCAAAAAGAGCTTGTAAGCGATCTAAAAGATATTCGTGGATTGAGAGACAGACTTCGAGGAACTTATGGTGCATCTAAAGACCCTCACCAAATGTCTAGTCGTTTTGTAAGAACTATGAAATCAATCAATGTTTTAATTGGTATGGGTGGAGCGGCAATTAGTTCAATACCGGACTTAGCGAGACCTATTATGGTAGAAGGATTTAAAACTGTTTATGAAAAAGGATTGAGATATCAGTTTAGAGAGAATGCTTCTCTACTTAAATCTCTTTCTCAAAAAGAACTTAAACAAGCAGGTGTGGCCGCAGATGCCGTTTTGGGACTAAGAGCACACGCATTTGCTGATATGGGAGATGTATTTGGAAACAGATTTGCTGTAGAAAGAGGGCTAAATCAAAGTGTTGGAGTCATGTTTGTTATCAATGGATTAAATATATGGAATCAGTCATTAAAAGAATTTGCAGGAAACGTTACTCTTTTAAGAATGACTGAATCTATTATGAAACCTTGGAAGTCACTTTCCAAAGCAGATAAAGAAAAGTTCTTGAAAACTGGTATTGATGAAGCAATGTCTAACAGAATTAGACAACTTATTAGAACAAACGGAGAGCAGGTTGATGGTGAGTGGTTGCCAAATACAGAATTATGGAATGATATTACAGCAAGAGATGTATTTAGAAATTCGTTAAATGAAAGTGTAGAACGTATTATTATTACTCCCGGAGCTGGAGATAGAGCTTTATGGACATCTACAGAGTTTGGTTCTTTGATTACCCAATTTAAATCTTATGGACAAGCGGCAACTGTAAGGCTTCTTACATCAGGTTTGCAAGAAAAAGATGGTGCTTTCTGGCAAGGTGCTTTTTTTCTTATAGGCTTAGCTGCTATGGTAAACGAAATTAAAAGAAGCCAATATGGTATGACAAATAAAGAAAGCTTTGATGAAAAACTTGTAAACGCAATAGATCGTTCTGGTATTCTTGGTTCTTTTATGGATGTTAATAATGCAGTCGAAAAATTATCTAACTACGGTATTGGACTAAGACCTATTATTAATGACAAAAGATCATATCCATTACCAGTTGGAGCTAAAGCTTCTGCAGTATTTGGGCCAGCGGCAAGTAATTTAGTAAATGTAGCAGGAATAGCAGGGGATGTTTTAGGAAATAGAGTAGACCAAGATACTCTTGATAGCCTTAGTTTTTCTACTCCATTCAGAACACATCCGTTAGCAGACCCAATTTTTGATAAAATTTATAACCAATAATAATGTGAATAGACAATGTTTAAATAATAGAGGATAGGTAAAGTATGGCTACGATACAAATTGCAGATAATGATGCTCGAGTACAATATACGCAGGCAGTAACTGCGAATAGTACGACATTGACTATAGACTTTCCCTTCTTCTCTTTAGATGACATTAAAGTAATTGTGACCACATCATCTGGAACAGATACTACTCTCACTAGAGGCTCAGGAACTGGAACATTTGCAGTAAATGGTACAGCGGTAGATGATGGATTTTCTGGTGGTAATATTACCCTTGGAGATACATATGATAATACGCATACCTATACTATTTTTCGTGATATTACCATTCAGAGAACGTCTGACTTTCCTACTTCTGGGCCGTTTAATATATCATCTTTAAATACTGAGCTTGATAAACTTACAGCTATTACACAACAGAATAATAATAACTTTGAGCGTTCTATAAAGCTTACTGACTCGGATGCTACTGCCAGCCTTACAATACCTAGCGCATCAGTTAGACCTAATAAATATCTTGGCTTTGATGGTGCAGGTAATTTAGCGGCACTGTCAGGGACTGGAGCAACAATAGGAACAATCGATACTGCCAATATAGCTGACGATGCGATTGAGCAAAGTAAAATTGCTGATAATGCAGTAGGTGCAGACCAAATAGCGGCTAACTCTGTATCAGCTTCAGAGATTAATGTTACAGGTAATGGTACATCAGGACAGTATTTATCAGCAGATGGAGATGGTTCGTTTACATTTGCTACTCTCCCTTCATCATTTGTATCGGGTATGATTATGCCTTACGCTGGTACATCAGCTCCTAGTGGGTGGTTATTATGTTTTGGACAAGCGATTAGCAGGTCAACCTATGCAGACTTATTTTCTGCATTAGGTACTACTTATGGTGTAGGTGATGGTGCATCTACATTTAACTTACCTGACCTTAGAGGTCGTGTTATAGCTGGTCAGGATGATATGGGCGGTGCTAGTGCTGACAGGCTTACAAATCCAACAAGCACAACAACTGGTGGTATCGATGGTGATACGTTAGGTGCTACAGGAGGTCTTGAAACGCACATCGTTACAGATGCTCAAATGCCTAGTCACAATCACTCAGCAACAAGCACAATCCAAGATAATTTTGGCGGTAGTCTCACGATTTTTAAGAAAACACAAGGCAGTCCTACAAGTCGTTATAATGTTGAATCGTCTTCTTCTAATAACGCAAGAGAAGTAGCAGTAGCTACAAGTATTGGCACGACAGGTTCTGATGATGCGCACAATAACGTACAACCAACTATCATACTAAATTACATTATTAAGGAGTAATACATGGCAACATTAGCAAGAGATACAAGAAATGAGGAGCTAATACAAGCGGCAGCTCCGACAGGGACAACACAGAAAATAACAACTTCTGGTACAAGTGCGGTTACATCTAGTGCCGTAGCTACAACGACTAGAGTAGTTAGGATTGTAGCAACAGAAGATTGCCATATCGCTTTTGCAGCTAGTCCAACTGCAACTGCCAATGGGCCTTTTCTTCCTGCAAAACAAGTAGAATATTTTAAAATTACAGGTGGACATAAAGTAGCGGCTATCCAATCAAGCACAGGTGGATCGGTTTTTGTTACAGAAATGGAGTAGTGAATGCTATCTCGTGTTGGTAAAGTAGGACGGCTAGGGTCAACTGGTGGTTTAGAAGGTATCCCAGCCCCTGATTTTCAACTTAATTTTGACTCAGCAAGCATAGGTGCTAATGCCGCACCTAGTGATTTGATTGATTTTAGTCGTGCTTCTCAGGCTACCTTTACCGATGCTGATGGATTGGTGAAGTATGCACCGCATAACCTGCAGGTATATTCAGAAGAAATAGATAATGCTGTTTATGCAAAAACAAGAGTAACTGTTTCTGCTAATGCTACTACTGCTCCAGATGGCACGACTACTGCGGATAAAATAGTAGAAGATAACACAACTGGCTCAAAGTATTATAGAGATTTCGTTAGTGTAGTAACTGGACAATTTTATACATGGTCAGGTCATTTTAAAGCATCTGAAAGAAATTTTGTTGGCTTATGGTCATCCTTTGGTTCTGGTTTATTACCAGTCGTTTTTACAACTTTTAATCTTACAACTGGTACAATACATTATAATGATAATGACCAGGAAACAGCAACAATAACTGATGAAGGAAATGGATGGTTTCGTTGTAGCATAACATTTCAGGCAACTGGAACAGGTGTAGAAGATGTAGGAGTTATTCTATGGGATGGTAATGGTAGCGTTACAGATGCAAATAATGGCGGTTTTTCATATACTGGGGATGGTAGTAGCGGTATTTTTGCATGGGGTATGCAATTTAGTAATCACAAGTTTGTACCCATTGGCAATCCCTACATTAAAACCACTAGTGCGGCTGTGTATGGTGCAAGGCTCGAGCATGAGGCTGGGTATTTCCTGAGTGCTGACCAAGCGCAGAATTTGGTTCTACAGTCAGAAGATTTGAGTACAA
>TARA_R100001440_G_scaffold32778_2_pt1 | contig 10753 bp, 21 predicted proteins | sample TARA_R100001440 | Tara Oceans TARA_R100001440 (sample SAMEA2622112) | marine metagenome | biome: marine biome (ENVO:00000447); feature: surface water layer (ENVO:00002042); material: "saline water (ENVO:00002010), including plankton (ENVO:xxxxxxxx)" | depth 5 m
GCAAAGAATAATGCACTTGACGCAAGAATACAAGCTTTAGAAACAGCATAAACATAAGCAACTTGCAGTAATTAGATCAATTTAGTAAAATTTGAATAAATACTTTTTAAAAATGCAAAAAATTTTTAACGCAATAGCAATTGCTTCAGGGATTGTTTCTTTAACAGTTGTAGGTAGTGGTCTATTTATTTTTATAAACAAAGACACAATAATAAATACTATAAAAGAAAAAGCTATAGAATCTGTTAAAGATAATTTAGGAGATACGTTAGGAGGCTCTCTTCCTTTACCAGATGTCACTGGTCCGGTGGTTCCAAAACTTCCTTCATCTAGCTTTTAAAATTGTCCGAAATACCAGAAATTTTAATAAATACTGTAAATATTCCTAAAGTGGATAGTTATTACTTTTCTACTGTAGAGTCATTACCACAAAACCTACCCGTAACCTTGCAAATTGGTAATCCAATTATAGAGATGCCAGGCTGTGTCAAGTTTAACGAAGTTAATACAAAGTCAAAAAATTTAGTAAATGAGGATGAAAGAGGTAATAAAGTTTTATGTGATGCCGGATCTCCTGTCTACGAAGCAATAGATTATCAACCAGAAGAATTAATTTATGTTGAAGATGCTCCAGTGCCTAATATAAAACGATCTCTTAACAAAGAAAAGTCGAATAAAAAAAATGATCAAGATGAGAGTAAAGATGAAGAAAATAACTTAGACACTCCAAATCCTACATTTGACAATATTCCACAAAAAAATGAAAAATCTTGCCCTGCACCAAATCAACCTAGAGTTGGAGATTTAACACGTAGTGGAGATGAAATAGTTATAGGTCATGAAATACAGGGTAATATTTGTGTTGTATTGTATGAACCAACCTCTTCTCTTGAAAAACTACTCCCAAATGCATCTCAAGTAAGCACTACGGCTGCAATCGCATTAGTAGCAACAGCTTCAGCAGCTGCAACACCCGTATTATTAAAGTTAATAAAGCCTTTAATAAAGCAGTTAATAAAAAGAATTAAAGCTTTATTTGGTAAAAAAGATAGAGAAAGATTTAAAGGATTACAAAGAAAGAAAAAACTTATTTCGGAATTGAATGGTGATGATTGGGGATAACACCATGTGGATTTGCAACTACAATATCAGCACATATTTGAGCAGAGGGACTTGTTTTTGCGAAAGTTACTCCTAATTTTTTTTGTTCGGCACAATGTTTTAGTCTTGCCATCTCAAAATCTAACCTTTTATTAGCTAATATTTGTTTATTTATTTGATTTTGAGTGTTAGAAGCTTTTAAACAGCTTTCATTATGCCTTTTATCTAGTGGTATTGTTATATTCATACTAATTCCCCATCCAATATTATGATTTGATTTTTGACCTGTTCTTACAGGTTTATGATAAAGAATTCCACCGGGATTGTCTAATAATCCATCATTGTCTACATCTGAGTTATCAAATACTGGATCAAGATACATCGCTTCGTAAGGTTCCTTCCAAGAATCTTGTAAAGTTGCAAAAGGAGTAATTGAAAGAGTAGAACCTTGACAAGAAACACCACCCCCATAAGTATTTGTGAGGTATGGCCCAGACAGATTTTGCACCGCTAAGTTACTAACGGACCCTGATGAATTTGCTACCGGGTTTGCAGTCGCTGACACGCCTCCTACCTCATTTGCATAGATGGGAATACCAAAAATATTTGCAGCTAAAAGTAAATATTTTACTGACTGAAAGTTGAAGTTGTATCTGTTACAGATTTTATTTCTGAAGTTCTTTGAATTATTGTTTGTGATTTTAGACCTGGCTGGCTTAATGTAGTTGTCATCTGCCAAGGTTTTGTCTCGTCTACGATCGAGAAGTTTGGCATGTTTTGGGAATCTAAATTTGTCCACGTAGAATTAACTCCATTTAATGTCTGAGTTACATTTTTGGCTGGAGGAACCAAACTATTACTGTCTGCCTTTATATTATTACCTGTGACGGTATATTGCCAGCCTGTTTGATAATCAATAACATTTATTGTTTCAGTCACTTTAGAGGTAGTCTCAGTATGAGACTGAAGAACACCTGTATTAAAGTTTGGGACTACTGGGACTGCTTTTGCAGTCGTGTTCATTAGACTCAGAAAGATTACAGGTATTATTTTTTTTATCTGTTTCATTGTCTCTTCTTTTTTTAATTGCAAAGGCATGATTTTTTAATTTCATCTTATTGAAATTTCACTAACAAATTGTCCTGTTGCTGTTGTTCCTGCTCCCCCAGCTGTTAAAGTCAATGTTGAAGATGAGTCGATTGTACCTGCCAATGATCCTGCAACCCCTGCTGCTGTTGAAGTTTGATTAGATAAAGCACTTACAGCACCTGTACTTGGAGCACTGGTAACTAAAGCATCTGCTTGGGTAAATGTCTGACTAAAACTAAAACTTTCGCCAGCTGTAGCCTGAACCGCTGATAATGCTGGTATTGAACCTACCCCTGAAGATATTGTCAAAGATCCAATTGAGTTAGTAGCTGACCCACCATCTGGAGTATATTGAGTTGTTACATTGTTTCCAGAAACACTATAGCTATTACCAATTCTCTCTACCTGAGTAGCGGCAGCATTGACTGAGAGTTGAACACTACTAGATAATTTATGAGTGATATCTGCTTTAGCTACTGGTGCAAATATCAATATCAATAAAGGAAAGAACTTCCGCATTTTTAGTACCTATTAATTGCTATACATAAGTTTACATGAGGGTAAACTTAGTATGTATTACGGATATAAAATGATTGACAATTCAAAAGATTCTTCTAAAACACAAGAGAAGAAAAATGTTTTTACAAAAATTAAAGAAAACCTTGATGACAAAGAAGAGCAATTAGCCTTTATCTCAGTCGTAGTAAGACTTGTTGTAGTTGCTTGGAGTGGATTTATCGTCAGTTTAAATTACATTTCTATTCCTGGTTATGCAAATGAACCCAAGGATATCACTTTCCCGGCTTCGATTTTGACGGGATGTCTTAGTAGTTTTGGAATAGATGCGGCACGTAAAAGAGGAGATGGAACCATGAAAGTGGATAAGAATCAGACTCCAAATCTGACTAAAGCAGATTTTGAAAAACTTATAGAGAAGGCTTCACAATCTGCTCCTACTCAGATATTGCGTATTGAACAAGCTCCAATTAAAATAGTGACAGAGACTAGTTCTAAGAAAAATGTATAGTAGACCCAAAAGGAATTGGGGAATAATAGCTTTAGTGTCCATCTTAGGGGTGTATAACATTGCCTTGATGAACACTTTAGTTACAAAAAAAATTAAAAACCCTTTTCCAAATGTCAATGTACCTGTAGGTCCTTATACCTCTTACGATATAGTTGCTACTGATAATGGATACAGGATTAGTTATAAAGCAAATGACCCAAAAATTCTACATAGAACTAAGTATCTAAGTGAACCAAAAGGATTTTTTGGGAATAAAGAATCTACATTGAGTTTGAAAGAGACTTACACAATGCAAGGTGGTGGTCAACAAGAGGTAGAGAGAACCGTAATGAATGATAAAAAAGTTGCTTGTATCAAAATAGAAGGTAGTGGAAACTCTACAGGAAGAATTGTAGGAGGTTCTGTGGGAGTAAAAGCTGCACCCGCTTTTAGTAACATACCAGTAATTGGATGGCTTGCTGCTGGATTCGTCACCATGTTTGCACAAGATAAAGGATCAGAAATAGGTGGTCAAGTAGCAAAACAATTCAATGATTGTTAATAAGTTATCCTAAAGCTATACTCAGATTAGTTACTTATTTAACATGGCTTGCGGATTATCAATTGAGAGATTAAATGATTTCAATAAGCAATTAGATGAACAAGCTACAACATTAGCTAATCAGATACAGACATTGGAAACACAACTAAAATCTGCACAAAATTCTTATTTAAAAGTTTTGGGAGCAAAAGAGATAATAACAATACAAATACAGGAATCTGAAAATAATCAAGAAAATTCAACAGCAGAAGTGATTGAAGGGTCTGGTGATTAAAATGCTAAGGGAGATGAACAAAGATAGATATAAAGCTCTACAATTACTAGCAGATTACTTACGCACTTCACCAAAAGATTTGTCTTTAAATGCCATTTTTAATGACATTAGAGATGAAGATTTAAAATGGGTATTAAATAAAATTCATTATTATTTATTAAGACTTCTTGAGGAAGTAGATTATGAGATAAAAGAGGAGGTTGAATTAACTCGATTAGTTGATTAATAACTATATTTGTGTAAGTTTATGCAGCATACAGTTTTTTACAAGGTTGCAAGGTAAATGTGATTTATTGCGAGCAAGATCTACTAGCCAATTTAATTGAACTTTCTCCAAAAAATGCCCGTCACAAATTTCGACAATGTATATTTGAATCTTGGAATTGGAAATGTGCCTACTGTGATAGGCAACTTAATAAAGATACTGCCACAATTGATCATATTTTACCAAAATATAAAGGTGGTCATAATGTTAAATCAAATATGATTTGTTCTTGTTCTAAATGTAATAGATTAAAAGGGTCTAATCTTTTAGAAGATTGGTATAAACCTTCATATAAATTTTACCAAGAGGAGAGACTTGATAAGATAAAACAGTGGATGAATCAAGATACTTCTATCAGGATTTCTCTACCAGATAAAGCTACACCTTATATAAATAATGAATTCTACATCGGATGGGTCGCTTCCTGAAGACCAAGCAAAAGCATTTGCAAGACAATATGCTGAAGAATTACAAGCAGAAAAAAGAGCTAAAAATACTGAATTGGTAAATTCACGAATTCAAGAAGCCGGAGATGATGCTTTATATGGTATGCGTGGTATGGATCTAGTACAAAAAGTAAGGTCAGGAGAGGTCAAGTTTGTTTGATGATATTACTAATAGCATCTTAGAGTTAGAATTATACATATGAAAAATTAAGAAAAGGACTGATGTCTAAAAGGGCAAAAGCAAAAAAACTTTCAAAAGAACATTTGAAATGTAATAAACCTAAAAAAACTCCCAATCATAAAACAAAATCTCATGTAGTAAAAGCATGTGAGGATGGTAAAGAAAAAATAATTAGATTTGGACAACAAGGTGTAAAAGGTGCCGGCAAAAATCCAAAGACTGCAAAAGAAAAAGCTAGAAAAAAGTCGTACTATGCAAGACATAATGCCCAAGATAAAAATCCAGATAAAATGTCAGCTAGATATTGGTCACATAAGGTAAAGTGGTAGGTATGGAGATAGTTGTTGTTAGTTTTATTATTTTATTTGGTGGAAGCTATGGAGTAGGAACAGTTTTATTAGAGAAAGACAGTACTGACAAGATAGATTAATTGCTCTTTAATTTACTGTTGGTACTATATGTATAAAGGTTTTTATTTATATGGATCTTAACCTTCCGACAAATGTTGAATTTTCTATTCATGCTGCATCTTTAGCAATACAATCTTTAGATAGAGTAGAATTAGAAGAAGCATTTATCGAGCTTTTACATCAAAAAGCCTTAGATCGTCAGCTATTTTATAGCATTATGAAGGATCACGGTATTGATGCTAACATCCAATTCCAGCTCTCAACTGAAGAGCAAATTTCTTAAGAAACATGGCTACAAGAACAATTGAGGCAACTCTAGACAAATTCAGTGTTGACGCTGGATCAGAAATTACATATCTTGGTCCTACAGCAGCAGGTAATAAAGGTGATGCATTAAGGGGATTTAGAGTTAATCCAAGTGGTACTGGAGATATAAAAGTAACTCTTGATAGATCTGAAGGTGTTAACACAATTCAAATTTTTCAAGAAGATGCCTTTTCTTCAGGAGATGCTCCTTCAGGTTTCCAAAAGTTCTTTGACATTAGTAAAGCAGGTAAAGGTAAGGGAGCCGTTGGGGTGACAGTTACTAATGCAGCTAAAAATTATGTTGTTCTTTTACAGTTAGATGGTTATTCTGAGGTAAGCTATAACGGATCTGTTGTCGTCCCATAGATATTCATTATTTACAGAAAAAGGTTATAAATTAACAAAAAAATATACTATTCCCAGAACTTATTTAGGTATGGGAAAGTATGCTGCGTATAAAGATTTTGGTGAAGATCTATGGAAAATAGGATATGGTAGCGAAGTTATAAATGAACATTATTTAAATGCAAATGATAGAGCCTCACAAGAAGAAATTGATAAACAATTTTACATAGATTTAAAAAATTTTTCAAAAAAAGCTGAAAATTACATATTTGTTAATTTAAACAAGAATAAAAGAGCAGCTATTCTTTGTTTTGCTCACAGTATTGGATTAACATCTTTTAAATCATGCAGATTATTGGAGTTAATTAACAGCTACGCAACGAAAAATAAAATAATAAAAGAGTGGAGTCCATATATAAATCGCATATGGATGTCAGGAGGCGATTTAATGACCTCTAGAAGGCGTTCAGAGCTCGATATGTATTTTGCTGCAGACAAAGAAATACCTACTTTCTATAGGCATACGTGTCACGCTGAGGTCTGCTTATTAAATATCGCAGAAACATATAATGGATCTGCTACTCAAGTTAAAGGAATTGAATATCTTGAGAAAAAACTTAAAGAACTTGATCCATCTGGGGAGATACTTCGCAAGTTTTTTCGATACTGGAACAGTACTCCAAGTGGTCTAGGATCTCCTTTGCGTCGTAAGGTCGATCCTTAAGCCAATCCAAACAATCCATCAATAATAGTTCTCTAGTATAGTTTTTTTCAAATTCTTTGTAATCAATCGAAGTCTCTTGCATGATCGAGGATGTCTTGGACTTGGATTTCGACATTACCTGATTTAAATCCTTTTCCGTAGATTGATTGTGCAATTTCTTGAATTTCATTACTTTTCTCATAAGGCATACTTATTTTTAGCAGTACTAAATATCCAATAAGATCATTTATGACATCTTCGTCAGTAGCTAATAAGCCAGCCCCTTTCATAATTCGATTTAATTTGTCGTCTATACGAACTAATAACTGTTCTGTAGCAGAACATTTACTAAAGATTCTGTTAGGTTTTAAAGCAGAATTACCATATTTTCTGTTTTTGCTAATTAAAAGTTCTTTTATTTCATCACATACCTTTTCAATTTGCATTTCAGTTTTACTCATTGCCATGTTCATCTCCAATAGAATAAAAATATGAACCCTAAGTCTACTTCAACTTACGACGTTGACAATCGTTACAGATTTTACAGGTCGTTAGATTCAAAACAAGATATTAGCCCAAATAGACGGGGTGTAAGACCTGGTGTTGATAACAATAGCTCTAAAAATTTTTTAAGATCATATATAGCACAATTAAGGGATATGAATTTTCCACGGCAGATGATTGATTAGCAAATTATTTTGCCAATGTGAGAGAATATATTTTTAAATCTTTCTGTCTGATTAAATCCCATACTTATTTCAGGTAAATAGATAAAGTATCCCCAACTTATTGGTGATTCTAAACACTCAAATTTTTTTCCATGTATTAAATTAGCCCTGTCAGTAGGTACACAGACTGGAAAATCCCACATTTCTGGACATGTTCTTATCATCTCTGAATAAGTAGTGAAAAATAATGCTTCTGGAATGTTTCTTAATTTCCATTCTCTTAAAAGTCTTTTAAACCAGATAACTGATGGGGCTTTTGCTCCTCTACCCGCAGATAAACTCCATCTCCAAGTGCCTCTTTTTTCTGCAAAAGAGCATCTTCCAAAGGTTGGGGGAAATAAATATGTTTTACCAGTCCAAGGTTCTTCAATATTCAGACCGTCAACTTCATAAGTATAAATTTTTCTTGCTCTTAAAAATTGGTTGTTAGCATCATATGTTGAACAAGGATCTAAATCTATATCTCTTAATAATGCGTCTATATAAGGTAAATATTCACAAGGAGTTAACCAATCGTGTGATATATGTTCGACTTGTGCTAAAGATCTCCTACTAGCACCCCATGATCCTTTAGTCACATTTGTTTAAAACTTGCACCTTCACTATCTATTTTGTAATGCACTAAAGACATTTCTTTATCGTCCTGAATAATAAATAATGCTTCTTTATCAGGATCTAATTTTTCGGCTCGTACTATTGCCTTCTTCATGACATCTGCAGCACCATCTAAATTTTTGCTATTAAGGTCATCTACAGCGGTAATCAGATTATTAACTGTTAAATAAAACATGGATTTTTTTTCATCTTCATGATTTGGAACATATACCATCGCCCCTGGGCCATCATTATGATAAAACTTATAGTAAAATTCACACATGTCAGCACAAATTCTTTCAATAGTTAGCTGAAATAACTTTTTTTCATCCTCTCCTGTAGTTTTTCCAATTAATTTTTTAAGTAATTTATTTCTTCTACTTGTCATTTAGATTTCTCAACTACTATATTCTTATCATTTTTTTTATCTTTGTCAATTTTAATTAAATCACTAAGCCCTGATTTTTTAAGTGTTTCTAATAATTTTGGTAATGGTCTGTATAAAACTACAGCTTTTTGCATATTTCCGATTTTTTTTATTAATTTTCCGTTTTTATCACGTAATTTAGTTAATTCTCCTTGTCTAATTAGATATTCTGCAACACATCTATATCTTCTTTTTTCGGCTAAATTAATTTCTGGATATCTATCACAGATAGTGCTTGTTTTCATATCACTAAAAGTTAATCTTATCTGATCTGCTAGTGACAGTCCTAAAATTAAATCTTTAGTACTTGTTTCATAGCTTGAAACTAATTCAAGATATCTTCTTAAATCTTGATTACTAAAGCTTCCTGAAGGAGGTATAAATATTTCTACTTGCTCGATTAATGATTTACATAATTTTTTCTTAAAATTTCTAGTTGTTACAGAGTTTATATCTAAATCAACAAATCTATAGCTTTGATAGAGGTTGTCAGGATCTTTATGAGGAGCATAATTTGTTGTATCTAAAATATCTACCCAATCCTCTAATTTTTGTTCTTCCATTCGAGGACACTATCTGTTCAAATACTAGCCTATTTTTTTACATCATTCCATTGTTGTCTATGACTAATTAGTAAAGCCCAGATATAATAATGTTTCAAGCTTAAAAAATGATCTTTTAATTTTACATATTGATCCCAGTCTTCTCCATATATTTCAGAAAGTCTTTTTTCACATTTTTCTAAAGAACCACTGTAGTTTGAAGCCTCCCAAAATGATTTAGCTAAAAGCATTTCTTGTAGTGTACATAATTGTTCAAGTTGAGCAGTAGACAGACGATGTAAAAGTTGGCTAATATCAGATTGATATGGATATTGATTATCATGCGTCGTACTATTACTTATGCTGAATTGATTTTGATTATTTTTTTTCTCCCTGTCGGATATATTGGGGTCAATCATTTATATGAATTTGTTACAGATAGAATTACTATAGAAGTTAAATTTAAAAAATCATAATGGGAAGTCTTTTTAGATCCTCAACACCAACAATTCAAATCCCAGAACAAGAGCAGGCGAAGGCTTATCAAACTTTAGTACCTCAATCAAGTTTTCAGAATGCAGCTGAATATGCGGGAAGACTAGATAAAGAATATAATCGAGCACTTAATAGGAGATATAACGAAGTAGGAACTTCAGAAGAAAGAGGAGCTAGGGCAAGAGGTGTTGAGATGCAAGAACGTGCATCCTATCTAGCATCATTACCAAAAAGAGAAAATTCTTTTTTTGGTGAGAGATCAAATTCTCAAACAGGTGGATTTAGTGGTGGGTCTATAGGCGGAGTTCTAGCAGCAGGTTTACGTGGAATTTCAGATAAAAGAAAACAATCTCCAGCAATAGATGCAGCAAACATGAGATTGAATAATGCAAAGACTGCCTATAACGACGCTGTAGCAAAAGCTAAAACGGCAGAACGTAACTATGCCCCAGTAACTCAATCAGGTTTTGATGCAAGACAGTATTTAGAAAACTACACAGATCTTAGGGATGCTTTTGGTGCCGATTTAAATATGGCGAGAGAGCATTATCTACGTCATGGAAGGGAAGAAGGACGAACAGATGCTGATATTTATGGAATAAATAGAGGGGCACCTGGTTTTGCTAGATTTAATCCTGATTCATTACTACCTAGAGAAATGAACAAACCAGTCAAAAACGAAACGAAACCAAAGGAAGAGAACAATTCAAAAGAAAATGATTTCGATGACGAAGACGATTAACTTTAATGTCAAGAAATTGTTGAACCAAAATTTATAGTATCCTTTATTTCATCATCAATTTGACCAAAGTTTATTTGTTCTTCAGTTGTCTCTACTGTTAGTCGCCAATCTAAAACTGATACATTAAGTCCAATAGAATATGTTGTTTCTAAATATCTTATATCATTTGTGATAACAAATAAATATTTGCCTTTTTCTAATCTTGTAATTGGATAATCATTTTGTAGTGCTCCTATATCATCTTCTTGATAATCAATAGATGATTCACGAAATACATATCCATCATTATTAATAGGTAACTCCTGTCTATGTCCGTTTTCATCAATTTCATAAAAAGCTAATAGTGTATTTTTATTTGTTTGTTTTTCATATGAAGTGCGTGAGAATTCTTGTGTAAATTGCACTGTTCTTGGTAAGATTAAATCTATTTCATAGAATGTGCTTTGCCTTCTTGACAGACCACCATGAGAATTAGATATTGTCTGAGATTTGAATATTGCAGAAAAATCACCTAAATTAATTGGATTATTAAGATTA
>TARA_R100001440_G_scaffold21325_2_pt1 | contig 10746 bp, 6 predicted proteins | sample TARA_R100001440 | Tara Oceans TARA_R100001440 (sample SAMEA2622112) | marine metagenome | biome: marine biome (ENVO:00000447); feature: surface water layer (ENVO:00002042); material: "saline water (ENVO:00002010), including plankton (ENVO:xxxxxxxx)" | depth 5 m
GAGTTAGCTGCATTTGTTTCTGAAGTTGCGGCTGCTGTTGCTGAGTTTGATGCAGCAGTTGCTGAATTAGCTGCTGCGGTTTGTGCAGTTGTAGCTGTTGCAGCATCTACTAATAAATCCCATTTTGCACTATCTGCATTAGATGTTAATGGCAAACTTCCTGAAGAAGTATGAGAAGTATTAGCCATAAAAATATTATTTGTTGTTGTATCTTTTACAATATCTCTAACAACATAAGCTCTACTTGCTGTCCAATTTCCTTTATTACTGCCTATTTCTGTTGTTACAGATAATTCTCCAGCATTATCAAAACCTAAAACTTTATTAGCTCTATCAGTTGCACCTACAGTAAACTCTGTAGATGTCATTGTGTTTGTTCTTGATAACTTGATTGATCTATCTGTTGCTTCAGATACTTGCTGTGCAATCATAGTTGTACGATCCAAACCCTCTTCATGCGTCTCCGCAGGGAATGGATCATTCGCAATATAATCAATAGATTGCGTTTGCGGGACATTTCGTCTAATTACTACAGTTTCACCAGAAGCAGGTATGTTCCCAGAAGTAAATGTTATACTTCCTCCCGTAGGATCACCAGCTCCACTAACTGTATAATGAGTCGTTAAAGTTTTAGTAGTCTCTGTGCCTGTTGAATTATTACGAATTATTACAACTAAATCTGAGTTTGATAAAATTCTAAAATTATACGCAAATGTAGTTGTAGAACCATTACCATTATGGGAAGATTTTATTATCGTTGTTGATACTGTCATACAATCCCTATATTATTCTTTCCTAATTTCTTCAAGAAGTTTTAACGCTTCTTGAGCAAAGTTTATCATTAACATATAGTGTCGGTCAATCATTTCCCGTTTCTCATCTGGTGTTATGATCGAACCATCTGCTAATTTTTTAGTGTTATAAATCTGTCTTATAGCTGTATCTAGCTCTTTAATACTTTCTCTATATTGTAGTATAACACTATGATCTGCACCAAACTGTTTTTGCAATTTAAAGTACTCTTCCACATTACCATCTTTTCTAGCTTTTTCCATACCATTTACTATCTTTGAAACATCTTCATATTCCTCAAAAAATTTAACTAAAGATGTAGATGAATAACCCGGTACGTCTCTAACATCAAAAGCTCTTATAACTGGTATTTTAGTTAAAGTATCAGTTGGTTTTATTGGATCTTCTATAAACTCACCTTTAATTAATGCTGCATCTAATACATCTATTAAATGTCTACCCAATCCTCCTGTCCATGATCTAAAAACATGCTCTGCATGTATAGGATTAGTTGCAAGTAAACTATCATCACCAACCATACCATTCCATATTTTAGAGTAATATTTAAAAGTCTCTGATGTGTATTCTGTATAGTAAAAATGATTTGGTAATTTTTTATCTAATGATTTTGGAACAATAGGTGCATCTCTAAAAAAACTATAATTCGCTGCATTTTCAACAAAAGGTGTAAAAGCTGGAGGAAATGGATAAAATGATTTAGCTGATTGTTGCAAAAATTCTTTAGCAAATTTTAGAGCCTCTTCTCTTTCATTTAAAAAATACCAATCTAAAGTTTTTTCAACTAAACCTTTAAAAAAAGTTCCTGTTTCAAAAGGAACTGGAAATCTTCTTGGTTTACCATCAACTTCATAGTACCAATAATTCATTTTTAACCAATTAGGCTGTTCTCTATAATTTGGATTATTATAATTAGCCATATAATTTGTTAGTGTTGGTAAAACAATAACAGCACCAATCATACTTAAAGTTCTTGTTGGATTATCTCTAAATGCTTCATATAATCTTGTTAAACCTTGAACTCTTGCGTTCCAAAATGGAACTAATTGATTTATAAATCTTCCATAAGTTCCTCTTTTTGCATAATCTAAAAGGTTTCTTGCCTCAAAACCTGCTCTTTCAATAGCTTCTCTTTCAGATAAACCTTCTTTTTTTGCTTTTTTATAAGTTTTTGTAAATATTCTAAACCTTGTCATCTCCTCAGACAATCTTGTTAAAGCTCTAAGAGGTGCAAGAGGTCCTTTGTCTGCGTTTCTTACTGGTCCTTTTGATAATATATCAAAAACTTTACCATCAAATAAATTAGGTCTATCCATTGATAGTAATGTAGATTGCATACCACCTGATTTAATATATTTATTGTAAAGCTCTAATGTTTTTTTATTGTTACCTTTTGTTAAAATATGAAACAAACCTATTATAGAATCTCCAAATGGAATAAAAGGAACTTTATTTAAAAATGTTGCTTGCATTGTATCTCTAAAAAAATTTGGCACAACAAAATCAGGTGTAAGTATTGCACCAGCTCTAAGAGTTCTAGCAGGCGCTCCTGCAAATCTTGCAAACTGACTTACAGCTAATTCATCCATTGTTTTTAATGCTTCTTTTAATTCTCTTCCCACACTCCAAGTTTCAGTTTTACCATCTCTTCTAATTGTCATTAAATCTTCTTTAGGAAGATTTGTTTTTTGAGGATTTACTTTTTTTATAAAAGGATATAAATTTTTATCTTTGTTTTTACCTTGCTCAATTAATTCAATAAGTTTTACTTTGACTGCATTTTTTTCTGTAAGACCAACTATAGTATTTGTATTTTTTACTATTTGTTCTAATGGTGGAAACACTTTTAGATTTGCACCCTTTATTGGTTTGAAAGGATTTACACTTCCTTTTTCTGCCACCGGTTTTCCATCTAAACCTATAAGCTCTCTAGCAAATGTTACATAATTTTTGTTAGCTGTTGTCATTGCATCAAATGCAGATTTTGGAAGATAACCACCATCAACAGCATATTCTAAAACATCTTTTTGATACTTGTCTATTTTTTTGGCTGTATTTTCAAATCTTGAATTATATTTACTAACAAACTCTTTTGCTACAGCATTATCAAAATTACTTTCAATACCTCTTTTATTTAATTCTATTGCTCTTCTGTTTAATAAATATGTTTCAAATAATTCTAATTCTGTTTTACCTTTTTTAATAATAGGTTCTACTACTTCTTTTAGACCTGAACCTTTATCACCTAATGTTTTGTTATTGATTGTTTTGTTTTCTATAAAATATCCTGCTCTGTTTGGTAAACCCTCTAATATTCTTACTTGTTCATATAAATTTAATTTTTCTATTCCTGTTTTTGTATTAACTCCTAAGTCTCTCATAATTTCAAGAACAGGATATTTATTATCAATACCTTTTATAATAGCTTGTCTTTTAATTTCTTTTGCAGTTTTACCCATTTCAAGTAATCTTTCTTTTGAGAGCATTGAAACTTTGTCTGTTTTTGCAATATTTTTTGCAGCAGCAATATCTAATGGTTCTTTGAATTGAAAATTTGTTTGCTCTTTTGCTTCTTTTTCTACAGTTTTTCTTGTAAGTAAATTTTTAAAAGCTCTAATGTAACTTCTTGATGATACATCTTCTAATATAGTTCTATCTTTTATAGCATCTGTAAAAAGTTGATTTGGTTTTTTTCCTGTATCTGTATATATTTTTTTTGTTCTAGCCTCCATTGTTTTTCTTGGTTGTATTATTCCAAGACCACCAAACAAAACAGCAGAGTAACTAAATTGTTTTACGCTTGGTAACTGTTGATTTAATATTGCGCCAGAACCTTCAAAGGCTGTAAGTTGTGAAAGAAATCTAGTTAAATATTTTTCTCCGAGTTGTGGACCACCCGGTACTAATCTTAGTTGTGGTGCATAAGCAGTAACTGCAAATTGTGTACCACCTTTTATTCCCTCTTGTACTCCTACCTTTAAAAAATTTTTAAGAGTATCAACAGGCTGTCCATAAGATTGTTGCTCTAAACCTTCAACGATTGTAGCTCTAGCTGCGGATGGTATTGCGCCAGAAGTAAAGGCTCCAGCAATAGGATTTCCTGTAGTTAAAAAACCCGGAAAATAACTTAGACCATAAAAAGGTAGATCACCACCAATAGTTAATGCGTGTTCTAATAACCCTTCAAACCATGTATAATCTTCAGGCTCTTCAGGATTTGATATAAACTCAGGTAAACCTTTTTCATTTACAAGTCTTTCACCTAAACTCCATAATGTTTTACCTGCACCTCTATCCCAAATATCTTGACTATTTAATTTTTGACCAACAAGTATTTCTTTTATAGATTTTGGATTGCCTTCTCTTTGTAGATCATTGTAAAGCATTTCATCATCAGGTGAAACAATTTCATCTTTATCATATAGTTCATCTTTTATTTCTTGAGTAACACCTTGCCAATATTCTATAAAAGGTTTGTCATCTGGCACAGATTTAAACTCTGAAGCTATTTCTAAATTATTATAGCCACCTTTACTTAACTTAGTAATTTTATCTTTTTGCCAATCATTTATTTCTTTAAAAGAAAAACCAGCTTCTTGTAATGCAGTTTTTTGATCCCCTAGTTTCATATTACTCAAATCTTGATACGATAATCGCAGCAGCAAATGATGCACCTAAAGCATCATCTTTTTCTATTATTAATGTTAATTCTTTATCAGATAAATTTAATAATCCTTCTCTTGCAGTTTTAAAATTACCTCTGTAATTACCAAATTGTTTTTCAAATTTTTCACCAAATAAAGGTGCAGCAGTTTCCAATAAGTCCTTTGCAGTTGTAACTTCTATTTGCCAATATGATCTTGCGCCAAATTTAGTTCTTTCTACAGTTATACCTCTTTGAATTTTGGTTTCATATTTAGTTTCAATTTGTCCAATATCACTTAAATAACTTTTTAAAGTTTCTTTAGTAAATTCTCCATCACCTTCAAAAATTGTAGCTGCGGTATCTATTGCTTTTTTTGCTATTTCAGGAATATTTTTTTCAAGAGATAAATTTCTCAAAGCACTAGCTTCTTTCAAAAGACTTTCATCTGTTTGATAATATCTGCTCCATAGTTTTACAATTCCCGGATTTTCTTCTGTTATTAAATTAAAATCAGCTTCATCCTCATTAAAAGTTTCAAGTCTTGAAAGATAAGTATTTGCATCTTCCCCATTTTCTTTAACAGGAAAACCATTTGGTAATATTTCACCTCCAGCCATATCAATAACTATTTTATCTAAGTCTGCTGTTTTTGGTAAATAACTTGCAATATCTTTTGCGATATAATTTTCATTGCTTGGGGTTGTTAGATTTTCAGGTGTTTCACCTTTAAACAATCCATCTACATATCTTTTGTAAAGAGTTTGTCTTAGTGTACTTGCTTTAAAATTGTATTGTTTATCAAAAAAATTAATAAAACTATTACCTTGCAACAAAGGTTGTAAGTCATTTACAAATTTAAAAAAAACTTGATCCTCTTGTTTAAACTGTTCGTTATTACTTCTTGTAAAAACTGTTCTTAAATAGTTAACATCATTTAAGTTAATAGAACCTTCACCTGATCTTTGAATGATACTTTTTGGTTCTGTCTCATTCGCAAGTAAAAATTTATCTGTTAAGTTTGTTATAGTTCCATCATAAATTTTTGAAATTATATCGGTGTTAGTATCAAAATTTGTATCAGTACTAAACTTTTTATCGATGATTTTGTTATTAAGTTCATCAACTTGATTATCAAATTCAATGTCGCCATTTTTAAAATTTTCTAATTCTTCCTTTGGTATTCCTATAGTATCAGTAGTTTGGAATTTTTCAATTATTGTTTTCATTGAATTTAATTGAAATTTTGTGTTTGAATTTTTTATTACATCTTCTTGAATTTTAAGTAATGCACCAAACTCTGTAACTAGCTTTCGTTTTTCAGTACTAGGTATTTGTTTTAATTGGTTTGGGTCTGATAAAATAACTATTGCTTCAGCAGCATTATTTTTTGCAACATTTCTAATTAAACCTATTTCTATATCTTGAGGTAAATTTCGTTTTGCAATTTCAAAATCTGGTTCACCGATAATTCCTTCATCAACTAATTCTCTATAATCTTGTAATACACTTTGTGTTAAAGTTTCAAAATCAAAATTGTTTCTGTCTATGGTTCCAGCTATTATTTTATTTTGAACTTTTAAATCAACTTGTTCTACTCTTGTTTTGACCATATTTGCTCTAGTAGTTTTTAAAATATTATTTGTATAAGATGGTCTATTTGAGTTCATATTTAACTCAAAATATCTTTGAATATAATTATTGCTGCCTTTTGATTTATATTTAGATATTACTTCATTATATTTATTGTTAAAAAAATTCATTCCCTCTTGGGGTGTGCTTTTTAAATTAGCTTTTTGTTGTGCTTCATATAATTCTTGATTTGCGTCTGCTAATAATTTTCCACCTTCAACTTTATTAGAAATAATTTTTTCTTGTATAAAATATTTTTCAACATCTTTAGCTGCTGGTAATAATGTTGCTGCAAGTGAACTACTTGGTGAAACTGCTATGTTGGATTTAACACTTGAAACTTGTTCAGTTGGAGCTGTGTCAGCAGTATATGTGGGTATTTTTACCATTATGAATAATTACTAAATGTTATATTGTTAGCTGTAGAACCAAATTGTCCTTGCGGTGATCCTCCACCAAATGCTTGATTGGTACTCATTAAACTTGTACCAGCTTGACTTAAATAACCTAATGCTGCAAGTCTGCCTTCCATTCTTCTTAGATTACCAGTTATTCTTGCAAAGTTTGCCTCTTCGATTTTTCTTAATGCTTTAACATTAGAATTATATTCTATCATATCTCTATTTAGTTCAGCTTGCTCTGCATTTGATTGTAAAATTTTTAGACCAGTTCCTCCAAGTGTAACTCCAGATTTTAAAAGACCTACTCTTGTTTTTGATTGTAATTTTTCAAACTGTTGATTAAATTTTTGAATATTATAATAACCAAGTTTTCTTGCTTGATCTGCTTCTTGTTCTGCAACTTGAGCATTTCTATTTTGAACAGCTTGATTAAATTTTCCTATAGCAGATGCTTGCTGCGCTGCTAATACAGCAGTTCCTGCTGCAATATAAGGTGCTGCTGCTCCCATTAGAAAACCCTCGCATATCTAAATTGATCTGAACCATCATAACCATATTTTTTCATAAGTCCCTCATTTTCTAAACCAAGCCATTCAGCAAATCTTTTACCTTTTATAAAGTCTGCTCTGATTGCTGTTTGAACTCTAGTAATATCATTTTGTTTTGCAACTCTTGCAAAATCTTTTTTAATAGCTTTAGCAACTGATAATGGATGATCCCAAACATCTGAAGTTGCTATAACCCAACCTTCTGCTACTTTTCCCCAAATTATTTTCATACCAGCAGCAAAGATTGGTTTCTTACCAATTAGTCCTGTAAAAGATAAATTTGGTTCTAATAAGTTTTTTCCATCCTCTATAAACTTTCTATCTCTTTCCAAAATATTATGATTCATTTGACAAGACAAAATAAAATCTCCATGTTCTTTAGTGTATGGTACTATATTTAGTATATTATCCATCATTTGTTACTAACCTTGGGTATAACGATAAAACTGTCAAAGGTAAAGGCTGAGTTTGTCTTACGAATATAAAACCATCAGTTTCAAAATTACCCCTAAATTCTACTTCTTTATCACCTGTAAATGGTGGTATTCCTTGATCCATTGGGTCAGATGATGTTCTAAATGGCACTCTTTCCATGTTATTAAGATCAGGTCCTACTTCAATTCCTACTGATTCAAACAATCTTGCTGTTACTTCATATATTCTTTTTGTTTTACCTTGAGCTGTTCCATTTTGTGAGCCTGCATTTATTCTCATAGTTTGTAATATTGAAGTATAACTTAAACCTATTTTTACTTTTTTCGAAGCTCTATCTAAACTTATTGAACCTGAACTTACAACTTTTGTGGGATGCGTTGCTCCATCTGCTAATATAGAAACTGTTTGTCCTTCAAGATGTGAAAGACCTGTTACTGTTTCAAGAACTTGATCCACTGTTACGCCAGATGTGTGAGCAACAGCAGTTGTTGAATTTACGCCTCTCGTACATCCTGTTAAATTATTTGTTGATTTACCTGCATAAGAAATAATTTCATTATTAATTTTTATCTTACCTGCACTACTAAAACTACTTGCATCTGTTAATGCTATTGTAGTTGCTGAGTTAGAAATATTACCATTAAGTGTTGTTGAAACACCATCATAATTTAATTGACTATCTAAAAAATTAAATGTTGTATTGTCTGTTTCTGTAAAATCAAATGTATTTAAAACTTCAATATATCTTTTAGTTGATCCATTAATTGTTCTTTTAACAATAACGTAGACTTGATATTCTGTATCATCTGTTGGAATAACAGCAACACTTTCACATACAGCTTTACTTGTTCCAAAAACACCACCAAATATATGTCTATGCCAAGCTGTAACTTGTTGATCTCTTTGATAAGTTAAAGCAACTAATTCACCATCACCTCTTACAACATATAATATTGCAAGCGGTTCATCTTGATAAGCCATTTGTATTACACCACTTTCAGTTACATGTTCTGCAAGTATGGTCATATCAGGTGCAATATAACCATCTACATCAAAATTGTATGCAAGTTCTCTAATTTTTCTTCTAGCTCTTTGTAAAAATAAGGTGGCGTTACCAACTGGTACAGCATCTACATTAGCTGCACCAAAATTAGATTGTCTTTTAATAATTATATTTGTTGGAGTTATAGCATCGTTATCTCCTCCCCCATATACCGCAAACTCTCCTCCCGCAGTACCTATTACTAAAGTTCTTGTTGGTGAAAGAAATCTAATAGCATTTACTTGATTTGATGCAATTGTATAAACAATAGCATCGTCATCTTTAATAGTACCACCAATGTTTGCATCCATGTTTTCATAATCACCAGATTTAGAAAAATAAATTGTTTGTGGATTATTTACTGTTGCAGCAAATACTAATCGTTGTTCAAAAAATGTTACGCAAGATGGAAAGCCTGTAGTAGTTGAAAAAGCGCCTAATGAAAAATTTGTTGATGCGTTTGTATTTGCAAAATCTGTAGACGTTGTTGCTGTAACAGATGTAGCTGAACTAAAATTTGTAATCTTTGCAATACCATCACCTATACGAACTAATCTATTTACATCTGTAGAAACAAAAGTATTAGCAGATGCTGTAATTGTAACTGAACCTGTTGTACCGCTTGGTGTTAAAGTTGTTGTTGATATGTTTGTATCTAAAAAAGGACCATTGGTAAAATCAACTTCTGTTAATGTCCAAGATGTATGACCTGTTCTTGATAGTTTTCTTGTTGAATGACTTGGGTGTGTTAAGTACATTACATCGGCACTTTGTGCAAATTTAATGTCAAATAATTCTGCTGTTAAATATGGAGTTGATATTTCAAAAGCAGAACCACCTGATAAAACTTGAGCTTTATCTTTATAAACTCTCATATACTGATTACCAAATTCAAGAACGTAAGTTTGTACTGTTGAAAATTCGAAAGGTATTAATCTTGTTTTGTTAGAACTTGTTTTTACTTCAGATATAAATTGAGTTCCCGGTCTACGAGCTGCTGCACCATGTGGAAATACAACCATATTCTCAAGAGTTTTACAACCTGCTGGATATTTTGCTAGGTCGTTTCTACCATCTAATCTAGGTGATAATTCACCCGCAGTAAAATTTGTAAGTTGTGCAGCTACCCTAGCCATGTATTAAAACCTTGAGTTAATAAACGTACCTGCATCTATAACATCGGTCATTCCATCTTCTTGAGTTGTATTGTAACCTTCTGTTGAATCAACAAATCTAGCGTCTCTTAATTTGTTTTGGTAAAGATTTATCATGTTTTGTTGAGTTGTATTGTTTGATGTAATCGCATAAGCTATGTCAGCAGCTATTGCTGCTGCTAATGTTTCTCTTAGCAATTCATCGTATTGGTTAGGGTCAGTAACTCTTGAAACATAAAGTATTTTCATAGAAGAGTTGTTTGACAAAATACTTCTACCTTCTACTTTATGGTCTGAGTCATAATCTAAAATTCTCAATAATCTTAAACAATCTCCCGGCAAATCATATTGAAAACTATAACCCCATGCTGGTTTTGTAGTTGATGATGAAAGTTCTAATCTTTTTTGTAAACAATTCCAAGGATGTGATCTGAAAACTGCATCTCTTATTTGTGTATATCTAGCATTACAAATTCTAGCATTTTTTGAATCTTCTGTAAGTGAAAGTATTGTTGATGCTCCCAACTGATTTAACGCTGCATTGTTAATGTCTACTATAGATGCCATAAATTCTTATAATATAAATTTTATTTAAAAGATAGGGGATTTCTCCCCTATCTTATCTAGTTATTAGTCTACAACGTATGTCATTTGCAACTGAATAGTATTAGTTCCATTAGCTCCTGCAATAGTTACAGTTACTGGTAAACCATCCTTATCAGCGTTCACAACTGAGTTTTCACCTAAAGCTATTGTTTGTGCAACAGCAACAGATGAAGCAGATGCTGAAGAAGCAGCCGCTTTAAACTCGTCAACGTCAAGCGCAACTGTTGATCCTGATGAATCAATGTATGCCGCATGACCAACTGACAATGTAGTTGATGAACCTAGTGCATCATGTGCAAGTCTACCACCAAGGATTCTAGCTCCATTTGGTAAACTAAACATGTGAATAGTTGATTGTTCGCCACTCGCTTCGTATTCAGCAAAAGCTACACGAACTCTACCTGCAAGTTCGTTAGTCTTTACTTTCTCTGAAGGAGTTGCAGCAATTTTCGCTTGTTGAATTGAATTTGCCATA
>TARA_R100001440_G_scaffold34145_3_pt1 | contig 10737 bp, 10 predicted proteins | sample TARA_R100001440 | Tara Oceans TARA_R100001440 (sample SAMEA2622112) | marine metagenome | biome: marine biome (ENVO:00000447); feature: surface water layer (ENVO:00002042); material: "saline water (ENVO:00002010), including plankton (ENVO:xxxxxxxx)" | depth 5 m
CCCTTCTGGATCTTTTGTGGCACAAGTTCTGAACACGTTAAATGACGCTAAGATACCGCAGTCCACGCGAGAGCAAATTGCTAGGCTGTATATTGAAGCACTGCCCGAAGCATCTTTTACTAAGTCGCTTCTAAAACGTAAGAAAACACTTGGCTATGATGTAGATGCAGTGGGGGCGGCAAGAACTAAGGCATACGACTTAGCCAGACAGTCCGCAAGAATACGTAGTAGTAATAAGATAGAGGCTGTGAGAACGGCCATGCGAGAGGAGTTTTACGCAAGGGAGCTTGACCCTGAAGGTAAGCCAACCAGAGAGTTTGTCCGTTCAGACCTACAAAATGACAGGGACAAGGGCATACTTGAAGAAATGGAAGATCGCGCTGATTTTGCCATAAGCCCCCCTACGGATAACTACGCTAAAGCTGCAAATAGAGCCGCTTTTATATGGACAATCGGGTTCAACGCTTCCTCCGCACTGGTCAACTTGTCACAGGTGCCTCTGTTTGCCTACCCAATGTTAGGTGGTCAGTATGGCTACGGTAAAAGTAAAGACGCAATACTAGGCGCACAGAAGCTGTTTATGAGCAGCTACGTGCCTCATGCTAAAGAGAAGTTTGTTAACGACCCAGAAGAAGGCGCTAAGTTCAGCGACAAGTACACAACGCCATCGCTTGATAACTACTATGTGCGAACTGCAACGGAAGATGGCGGGTCTACATTTTCAATCCGCACAGACCTAGATATCCCCAATGACAAGAGAAGGCAGTTAGAGCGCATACGTCCACTTATAGAACTAGCAGCCGATAGAGGTGAACTAAACACGTCATTTTTAGCTGAGACATTAAGTGTAGATCAGTCGGGCCGTGAGACGGGTTTTTGGGACAAGGTTACCAACTTGTCCGCTGTTATGTTCCACAACGCAGAAATAATGAACCGCCAAACCACAATGGTGGCGGCTTACGAGCTTGAGCTAAGTAAGTTAACGAAAGGACGCGAGCCTACCCTAAAGCAGAAGCAAGCTGCGGCAGAAGAAGCCCTTTACCAAACTCAACAAATCAACGGCGGTGCCACATTAGAAACTGGCCCTCGCCTTGCTCGTAAAGGGTTAGGGCGCGTTGCGTTGATGTACAAGAGTTATGGTATTCAGATGTACTACACCATGCTCAAAACAGCTAAGGAAATGTCCGACGCAGCCTTTGCGGGAGACACAGCAGCGGCGAAAACAGCGTTTAAGCAACTGGCTGGCATACACCTATCAGCACTGTTGTTTGCTGGTGTGCAAGGGCTACCGCTGTACGGTGCGGTGTCTATGATCTACGACATGTTCCAAGAAGACTATGAAGAAGACGCCGATACCGCGTTACGTAGTTATTTAGATAACGACATACTATACAAAGGCCTGTTATCTGAGGTGACTGGGCTAGACGTGTCGCAGCGTGTCAAACTGACCGACCTACTATTTGAGGCCGACAGGTTTAACAGTGATCCGTCGCCAGAGGAAAGTTTCTTGCATCTCTTTGGTGGCCCCGCTTGGAGTGTAGGATCAAGATTTTATGAGGGTGCGCAAGAATTTATAGAAGGCGAAAATATGGAACGCGGTGCAGAGTCCATGATGCCGGGCGCTATACGTAATTTGTATAAAGCTGTTATTAGATACCCCCGAGACGAGGGCATTCTTACACGCCGTGGTGACCCCATATACGATGACCTAACTTTTGGCGACATAACCACGCAGATTTTGGGTTTTCCTCCTGTTAAATACACAAGGCAGATAGAGGAAGCGTCCGCAGCCAAAGGCATGGAAGCCGCTGCGCGGGATAAACGCGCCAAACTACTCAAGCGGTACTACATAGCTAGACGGTTCGGCGATTACGAAGAAGCTAGGAGAATGCGCCGTGCTATGGACGAGTTCAGCCGTTCAAGCATTGCGGTTAGACGCGACCCTTCTTTGCGTATAGACGACGAAACCATCGAAAGGTCAATGCGTCGGCACAAAGCCACCAGCGCAAAGATGGTCAACGGCATCTTACTATCGCCCTACATGAGTCGCGAAGTAAAAGAGACTGGGTATTTATAAAAAACCCCTCGCCGCAGGGTGGGCCACGACGAGGGGTTGAAGGGAGATAAGACCTATGGAGTAGGAGACCGCCGACCTTATCGGGGCGGATCGTACCATATGGGTCTATGTTGTCCAGTGCTGTCCGTAAAGTACCATAAAGTTCCATAAACCTCCGTAAACTACAAAATTCGCCAAACACGCACTCCCAAAAAGTCACTCTCCACGCAACTCTTAGCTTTAATCTCCCAACCCATTCGCCCCACACAAATACCCCTGACTTGTTGCAGTGCTTTGTCAGTGTTTATGCACGGTACGAACACCGAACTGCCAACCACCATAGAAGGCCAGTCAACCACGATGCGTACGCCATCAGGGTTTAAATCGTCTAATTTGAGAACAGTGTCGTTCACTCGTTGCCAGCTTCACTACCAACGTCGTATAGATTGTCCTCGTCAGTAGGTTCATCAAACGTGTTACATGGAACTGCTATGACACTGCTCGGAGGCAGCTTGTAGTTGGTGCCCTTACCCAGACGTATTTTCGTGCGCTTAGCCCCTAGCTTGCTCACCAAGTCATCAACAAAAGACGAATAGTTTATCTGCTGCCGCCCACACCACGCTTTCAAAGGAGCCGGTACGAGGTACGCTTTCTTCAAGTCAGTCTCGTAACGCGCTATCAACTTACCTCGGGGCAGTGCGTCAGGTATCACGATGCTGTCCAGCCCGTTGTTGCTTTGTTTGCGCAAGTCATCAGTGCTCTTAATCATCAAGATATTGCTAAAGTTGTCGTTCATATAGTCGTTTAGTGTCTGCTCTACTGATACACCCATGTCGCTTACTGACCTCAAGTTTGCTTTTAATAACTGAATCACCCAGTCGAATAGCTTAGTAGTGTCGTAGTCCACTAAACCTAAGTTGCTCGCTATGATTGCTCCACTCATGGTGCAAGCTGTACCTGCTGACCAAAATCTGTTCTCAGGTGTTAACCCTGCTGCTTTATCTATTTCCAGTTGTGTATCGCGAACCAGTTGCTGCACTGTACTTAGGTTCTGCATGACCCACTGTATGTACACAACCCCTGCATGGCCGTAGTGGTTATCTAATTGTTTCTCAAAATGATCGGTCATCTCTTTTTGTTTGGTTTCTTTAAATATCTGTTTAGCCCGTATCTCCATGATCCGCTGTGCCTCTGCTTTCGGCATAGACTTATACAAAGATATTTTCTCAATCGCGCTCATGTTACCTGTGGTAACAGCTAACAACTTCCACGGATCGCCCCGTTCTCGTTCTATGTTAGAGCCGCTGCTCATACGCCCCCGCTGCTGACCACCTGATAGCTGGTAGGCAATGTCGCTCATCTCTTTTTCTGGAGTGTTGGTAAGCTCGTCTATGTAAAACGGTAGGTTGTGCAACACTTCTCCACGGTTCATCTTCATCGCAGTTGTGTCTTGATCGTCCAGCATCAGTGCCTTGAAGTGACCCCATACCGAAGCGCCTACCTTCATAGCGGCTGTCTTACCCGCGCCACCAGCCTTATCGTGTAGGTGTAGGGTTGAACAATTCTGCGGTAAAAATTGCATCAGAGGCGAACCGAAAGCTGTGCACACTACGTACTGGTGCATCTCTAGCCCTTCTTTAGTGGTGTAGAAGTTCGCCATATCTTTCCACCCCTCCAACGTACCTTTCGGTTTGAAGTAGTGCATGATCGCAGCGGTTGGTGTAGTGGGTGGATTGTGTGTAATACCGTCTGGTCTTATTTCTTTGCTACCAACAACGAACGCTTTGCAGTCGTCGTCAGTCCAACCGAACTGCCGGTGTGCTGTGTCTGCTGTGGCAGATGCCTGTAATTCATTTACCCATGTGGTCATATATTGCATTAGGTCATCCATCTTAGTTACTGCGACACCTTGCATTGCCATTTGCTTACGGAACTCGTCGCGAGATGTGACAGCCGTTAAAGGCATCGTAAACTCACGCACTCCATCTCTAGGCAGATGTAGCTTCGCTACGACAGACTCACCATCCTCCTTATCTAATAATCTACGTGTGACATATAAATCATTGTGATAGATGACTCGTTCGTCAACTTCACCATCTATGCTGGTGCTACGGACGTACACACCACCGTTCATCCCTCTGAAATATGGCCGTGGGTAGGCTGGGATAACGTGTTCTGAGGAAATACCTTCACCCCCAATCTCCGGGTCGTCTGTACTTTCAAACCCAAAGTCTTCACTATAAGTGCCATCTTCGTTCAATTCGGCCTCCGCGATTTTTCTACCTAATATCAGCGGCGACTTTATTTTGCCCCAGTGAGGGCACTCAGTGCATATACCTGTCTCGTTCTCATCAAACGTAGTACATCGGTACGGCCCTTTAATAAAATCTAATTTTTTTAACGTAAGTTCTGGTGTGTATTCGGGGTGCTTCTCTGATATTTTCTGTGCCGCTTTTTCACCATCTTCGCAGAACTTAGCTATGGACAGCCCTGCTCTCCACATAGGCTCACTTGCTTCAGCTTGCCCACTCACTATACGTTTTATCTGGCGACACCCTGCACCCTCTTGCGACTTCAACAATATAGTCTTGAAACTGTATTTAATGTTGCGCATAAGCGCGTCACGTAGGCTCGCTGGCCCATCAGCACCCATACGCTTTTGGGGAACTGGTATCGTGTCCATCCCCAGCTTGCTGGCAAAGTAATCGAAGTTGACTGTATCGGGCGGTGCGCTGATTGCGTGTACTGAGGCAGGGGTATCAGGTTTATGGTTGTGTGTACCTACCACGCGCAACACCCGCGCGGTGTCGGCTGGCACTGACGTGTCTATATCAAAACTGTGTTCGTTGCATTTGCGCTTAAACTGCTCAGCTACCGGCTTCCACTGCTCCACTGCAACAGGTTCTGATAACACCCAGTAGACGTGTACGCCGCGCCCAGAGTTGACCATAAGAGGTTTTGGTAAATCCAACGCAGTGCAGAACGCGCGTAATTGATCTAAAGCCTCCGTCTGAGTAGAGAACTCCTTGCTTGGCCCACAGTCTAAATCCAGAAAGAACGCCTTTATTTGTTTAGCGTCCTCCCCCTTGCGCGTACCCTCTTTCTTGTAGTTACTTACAGCAAAGTAAGTATCCCACCCCTCGCTGTCGTAGTAGTCGGCGGCCTCCGCAAGCTCGTCTAAAGAATGGAAGTACGCTTGCCGGTGTCTTCCTTGAGCCAGACTGCTGCGAAATAAAACATACACCCCCTCATAGGGCAGTACATGCCGTAAAAATTCTATTGTATTCATGTTTGCACCCAGTGCCGAGAGACACTATGGCAGGGATGTCGGCACATCCTTTTCGGTGCGACCTAGCCATAGTGGAGCTATTGCTAAAAGTTAGTCATCCCAATCTTCAACAATAGAACTCAGGTCTTCATCGTCCGAGGGTGCGGGTGCGGACTTCTTGACGACCTTCTTAGGTTCCTCCACTGCTGGAGTATCTGGCTCATCGCCAAATATGTCATCTGAATCGTCATCATCAGATTCAGACTGTGTGCTTGTAGTATCACTAAACGGATTATCAGGTTGCGCTACGTAGCCATCAACGACACCGAAGGGCGAACGTGATTGCAGTGGCTTGTAGTCAATTACCTGTACGCCGTTCAAACGTAGGCTCACCCCGCTGTCCCGCATTGAGTACGGTACAAAAGTAAACGCGAGGTTAACGATGCTGCCGGTGGTCAACTGAAAGTCCTTTGGTAGCTCGTTGTTTTTCGCATCCACTTGCAGTGGGGGCTTTGTGAGGTCGGTGCCGTAAGCACCTTTCAACTTTGCCTTACCGATGAAGTTCCCGTCATCGTTTTTCTTGAACGGTAGGGGAAACTTATCAGGCCAGCTTTTTTCGCGTTTAACGTCGTACGCAGCCTTCATTGCTTTAAACAATGCTTTAGCTTCTGCGTTAGACATTACGAAGGACAACTCGTATGCCGCACCATCGTCCAGCGGATCGCACTTAACAGAGCCACCTTTCCCACCGTTTGCCTTTTGGTCAAATTTGTAAGTGGCGTTAATCCTTGGGTAGAGAGCTTCTACGTTCTCTAGTGTGTAATACATATTTACTTCTTCAGCCATATCGGTCTCCTTAATTTAGGCTAGTTATGTCGAACCCTGTTGTCTCAGTAAACGGTGAACCTCTGCCGCCAAAAGCACTTACATTAAATGTAATAGCCTCTAACGTATCATCGTGATCCACCATGAACCGAACCTCATCGAGTTCTTGTTCTTCTAATGGTCGCTGTGGGTAGAAGAACAGTTTAGGCACGCGGCTCGCGTCATCAAAACTTATCCTAGTAACCACAGCTAATGAGGGCGTACCATGCCCGTTCAAAAATTTGGCGTAAGCCTGTAGTGGCATCGCCCCCCTACCTCGCTCTTTACCAAAAATAGATGAAGCAGGTACTTGTAATTGGTACACCGTATCTAACGCTTGCTCTTCAACAACCGCCAGTCTTTGATGAAACCTACAAGACCTGCCACCTCCATTGCCTGACCCCCTGACATTGTGCACGCAGTCCATACAACGTGCGCTCTGCCGCTGGTCATCAGGCACTTCGGATGCAGGTGTCTGAGTATTAGCTGACCAACAATATGGTAGTTTTCTAGCCCTTGGGTTGTATTCACCTTTGTAATACGAGCGAGATACTTCTGCCGCATTAACTATGACTACATCTATTGACTTACTACCATCTGGCTGAACCTCTAAGCCAGTAAACCTGCTACCCTTGATACTGATTCGGCGCACTAAACATCCGCGTCAGGGTCAAACGACGATGGGTCAAACTCATCGTCTACATCAGACTCCTCTAATCGCGGCTTAGATACGCTGCTGTCATAAGACATCAGTGCCTTTGTTACATCAGGCAGAGAAAACCTATGGGTTTTGCCTACTCTTATGTAAACATTGTTGGGTATTACTGCATCCCGTACCCACTTACGGGCCGTAGATACTGACACATTAAAGTGCTTAGCAACATCCTCAATCGGGACTAACTGCTCCATCACGCCTTCCTTATAGTTAACGCGAACTCTGCATCGACGTTTAGACCTTTCGGAAGAAGATCAGGGTTTTCCTCAAGGAACTCCCGTACGTTCTTCTGGTTCAGCCGCTTGTCTAAGAACTCAGGCACCTCATGCTCTAAGATAAACTTATGCATGGACTCCCAATCGCTAGTCCAATACTTCTGCTTGACCGTACGGTAAAACGTACCCACATCAGTCTTGACACTTTTGATGTCGTTCTCTTTCAAATAGCCGAGCAGTGCGCTCTTAATTTTATTTTGCTGACTAATTAGTTTTTCGTCAGCTTCCCTAAATTCAGCGGACAGCTTTTCCCGTTTATCTTTTATCTTGAGGTAAACCTCAGTCATCTTTTTCAAGGGAATACCGCTTACTTCTTTCGCATCAGCCATGACCTATCCTTACATTGCCGAGAAATGTAATATAGAGTTAGCTTGTTAGCTATTCAAGTATTTCCTTGTATAGATCAATAATTTTTGTATGTGTGTGTATTTTGTTATCAAGTAATGCGTACACACGCTTTTCTATATGCGATCCTTGTAACTGAACCACGGTGCACTTGTGATCTTGCCCCGCTCTATGTACGCGAGCGTTTGCCTGTGCATAAGTTTCTACAGAACTCGTTGGCCCCCACCAGACCACTGTGTTGGCTGCGGTTAGCGTAACGCCGTGCGCGGCAGCTTGCGGCTGTATCACCAGCACTCTGGGCTTGTCTGTCTCTTGAAACTCTTTGAATATGCGAGTGCGTTCTCCTGCTTTCACTGCACCGCTAATTACGTTAGTGGGTATCTTGTCTTTGCGTAGCTTGTCAGCGAGTAACTGGATCGTGTGTCTGAACGGCACGAACACCAAAACCTTTTTACTTGATTCGTCTATGACCTCGCGCAGCACCTTGTATCGGTGCTTGATGTCAAACTCTATGGTGTCACCAGAATCGGTGTACACAGCCCCAGAACTGATTTGTAGGAGCTTGTTCATGTTCACGGCAGCGGTAGCAGCGGTAACGTCTTCGCCAGCCGCTTGCATAATCATCTTGTCTTTTAGTTCTTTGTAATACTTTTCTTGCTGGCGCGTTAACGGTATGTCGCGAGTGGTGTAAACCATATCTGGCAGATCCAGACACTCATCTTTGGTAAACCTAATCGCCGGTTGCAGTGCTTTAAATACCGTCGCTGTCGCATCGGGCTTGGGCACCCACTTGAAGTTGGTCACCTTGTACATGACCTGATCGCGAAACGAACCAAAGAATCGCGGTACGCCCTTCGGGTTAACAAGTTTAGCCAGTCCGTACGCATCTACAGGGCTTTGCGCTGCTGGAGTACCCGTCATCATCCACAACCATGTTTCGTTGTTTAGTATCTTGCTTAAGGTCTTCCACCTGTTTGTCTGCGCGTTTTTGTAGTGTGTCGCTTCATCAACAATAATCAGGTCAAACCCACCGTTGGCTATGTCGTCCGCAATTATTTCTACACCGTCGTAATTTATTATGACGAACTCTGCTTCACTATTTATCACGGCAGCGCGTTTCTTCGCTGAGCCGTAAGCTACATCTACCTTGCGATGCATAGCAAAATCAAACAGGTCATTGCGCCACGCAGAGTCCATGATAGATAGCGGACATATCACCAACACGCGCTTGATACGGCCTTGGTTCATTAAGAAATCTGCCGCCCATATAGCACTGGCTGTCTTGCCTGTGCCTTGCTCGTTAAAGCAAAACGCACGTTTGTTGAGTGTAAGGAATCCTGCGGTGGTCTTCTGGTGCTTGAATGGTTTGTGCTTACCTGTCCACCTGTATTTACCCTCTATAGGCGACGGTGCGTTGATGTTTAGGTTTTTGAGTACGTGCGCCTCATCCACACCCCAGTTGACTACAACACGATTGCCAGACAGTTCTTTGCTTTTTGGTATGACATCAGTGACTCTGCGCGGGTCGCGTAAGCGCATAAGCAGAGCTTTCCCTTCTACAACTTTCATTACGTGCCTCTAACCTACCCACTTGTACCACTTGGTTCCGTTTTTAACATCAATAAGAATGTAACGCTGTTTCACGTTGTAGACTGTCTGCACTGGCACATCAACTTCCTTTGCAATGTGCATAGACGGGATACATTGCTCTTGCAGAGTTAGTATCTGCATAATTGTAGAGTCCTTCATCGGCTCTCTTTTTTCGGGCAATGTTTTTGGTCTTGGGGGCTTTTCTTTTTTATGCCATGCTTGTTGTGATTTTATCGCCGCTAATAACATATTCATCATTTGGTCTCCTTAAAGTCCCGCCTTCGACCACGCGGACGGGGACGCGCTGCAATCGGCGAGGGTTCGCCTTGGTCTAAACAGTCCCGCCTTCGACCACGCGGACGGGGACGCGCTGCAATCGGCGAGGGTTCGCCTTGGTCTAAACAGTCCCGCCTTCGACCACCCTGACGGGGAAGGGCTTAGCTGACCTCTACCTGCAAGACTTGAGCAAAAAGGTATTGGCCTCGGTCTTATTAGTCCCGCCTTCGACCACGCGGACGGGGACGCGCTTACCACAAACCCAGTCAACAAAGGAGAAAACCAAGGTCTGTCGGTCTAAACAAGCCCGTCTTTCGGCCACACTGACGGGTAAGTGCTAAACAGGTAGGATATACCTTGGCCTTATCTTGTTCGCTTTGGCCTTTTGCCGTTACGACTTCTATTTTTGCTGGCGCTTTCTATGCGGACGCCATGCTTATTGCTCCCCCCTTTACTGAGCATCTTGTTGTGACTGACATCTTTGCCCTCACGCTTATCTGCTCTGCCATCCTTATTGGCATCACGCCCAGCTTTATCCATTGCTCGTCTAGCGCGTTGGCGCTCCATACGAGCTTCATGTGCTTTGCTGCCCACTGGTGGGTTCTTCTGTTTTTTCCTATCCGCTTTATTTTTATAAGGCATTAGTTCTTTCCGTTGTGCGGACACTCTAATACGGGACACCATGCTTTACACAACCCGCTAGGGTTTGGGTTCCACGTATCATTCTCAAAAGCTATTTCCATATCTCTGTACTTATCTAGCCACTTGACCCACAGCCTATCTTCTTCATCTACCGTGTAACGGTCTCGTATAAGATCGTTGCTGACTACAAACAGCAGCCCTGCTCTCACGGTTTCTACTTCGGGGTAGTGTTTGAACGTAGCCATCGCCATCAGTTCTAGCTGCCCCTTGTCTGCATATCTTGCCGACTTTCCTGTCTTGTAGTCAATGACCCAAGCTAATTTATCTTCACTATTTAATATCAATAAGTCCGCGATACCACGAAACCATACGTTACGGGCAAAGAAGTTACATGCTTCTAGGTCTTCAGTCAGACCCATCTTTATCTCGCACAGTTTCTCGCCTTTCTTAGCGTTCAGCGCATCAAGCACACCCTTGGCGTAGTTAAAGCGTGGGTCTAGTTCACCTCCATCACGAATGTACTCTTCTGCGGCTTCGTGAAAAGCTGTTCCATACAACGTAGCCTCAGACTCTCTGAATGGGTACTGCTTGAGCACTTTTTCGTGGTAGAACTGTTTAGGGCACTGTTGGAATGCCTTAACTTTACTGAACGACCACGGCGCTACACTCATGCGGACGTTAGATTTGGTGCCTTCAAAGTTTCTTT
>TARA_R100001440_G_scaffold19381_2_pt1 | contig 10733 bp, 8 predicted proteins | sample TARA_R100001440 | Tara Oceans TARA_R100001440 (sample SAMEA2622112) | marine metagenome | biome: marine biome (ENVO:00000447); feature: surface water layer (ENVO:00002042); material: "saline water (ENVO:00002010), including plankton (ENVO:xxxxxxxx)" | depth 5 m
CTCATCCTCTTTACTGTCTTTTTTATTTAGTAAGTCAGGTATACTTCCAGTATAAACTTTTTTGTTTGGCACAGTTATAGCTGTACCAACTTTTTTACTGTCTCCAAGTAAGTCAAATATACTACCTTTATAAGCTTCTGTCATTGTCCAAATGTATCCTGTATGTTAGATATAACTGTGTTAGTAAAAAAGTCTGATAGTAAATTCTTTTCAGCATATCTTTTCCACTCAGACAACAATCTATTTTTATCATTAACAAAACCTTTTTCTTTAGCAAAATCAAAGAAAAACTTTAATTGATCTTGTGTTCTTTTATTAACCTGCTCTAATAAAGGCTCAGTTATTTCTTTTTGTGTAATAAGTGTTTTAGGTTTACCAGTTCTTCTATCATTAATGTATACTTGATTATCCTCTGTGATTGAAAAGTTTTGACCTCCAAATCTCTCAATTGCTTTTACTGTTATGTCTTCTACAGGTTCTACCTCCGCTTCTTTATCCTCTTTTACTTTCTCTCTTACTTCAGATAAACTTTCTCTACGCCCTGTAAAAAACTCTTTAACTTCATCTCTAAGAAACTTAAACTCATCACTTTCAAACAGACCTACAGTCTCAGCAGATTGCACAGCCTCTCTTACTTTAGGTACAAGTGCCTCTTTTTCTTCTTCGTTTGCTGCTTCAAACTCTTCTTTAAGGTCTTTCAATTCTACTCTTATATCAGAATCAAGCAAAGGATCATCTACTGTTACATCTTGTTCAACGATAGTATCAAGTGCGTTTCTTTCTGAGAGCATATCTACTTTTGCATATGCTAGTTCTTCTGCTGTCATAGTATCCGTATCAGGTCTACCTAGTGCTTCCCCTGTTACATCTTGTTCAGCAACATTATTAAGTACGTTTCTTCCTGAGAGCACATCAAAATTAAATCCTAGTTTCTTAAAATCTTTTAATTGCTCTGCATTTCCCTCTATTATATCAGTTCTTAATTTTCCTGTTTCTGAATCTGTATAGGTATATTTAATATCGCCACTTATGCTACCGTCTGGAAGCCCTATATATTCTATTGTGCCATTATCAGTATTTTGTACAATTCGTTGACCTAGATCTTCGTTGAGAGCCTTAACTACAGCCTTACCAATAACTGTTTGCTTTTGATCATCTAGTTCAGCCTCTGCTGATACAAGCAACTCGTCTGGTACAATTCCTTTAGGTAGCCCTTGAATAAACTCTTGTCCATATAAACCTATATATTTTTGCATTACTTGCGTTTGAGCATCTAAAATTATTTTATTTTGTTCTCCCTCGCCTATAGCTGCTTTAAAAGCAGGTGTTCTACTTACTAGTTTTTCTACACCCTCTAACTCTTTAAAAAACTGTTCGTTTGTTTTTAAGGAATCATACACGTCTACGTCAGCTTGCTCTAAAGTTAAAAATACACCAGCACCTTCAGGAGCTAGGCTTTCATAAGCATCCTGTCTAGCTAACTCTATAGTACGCATTTTATCAGCACCAAGTCTAGATTTGGCTGTGCCTTTAGGGTCAACTGCAAACATGCGTTGAAATACATTTCTATTGTCTGTAAGTTCTTTAGTGTCTTCCTCTAAGCTCATCAAGTTACGTGAACGTTCAAAGAACTCCTCTACGTCACCCTCTTCAAATAAGTCCTCACCCTCTATCAGTGCTCCTGCTTCTGTTGTAGCAAGCTTGCGCCCTCCCAATAAAGCAGATTGTTTTTCCATTGCACCAACAAACTTTAACAAACCGCCCTTACCTGCTGCATGGGCTGCTTTTAACATCTCATCACTTGCACCTAAAAACTTACCTTTACTGTATAGGCGCATGTCTTGTGCAACTAAATCTTTTCTATTGTTAAATATTTTTTTAGCTTCATCATACTCTTCTTCGTACTTATCAGTATAAGCTTTACGTTCCTCTGCTCTTTCAAGTATACCTTTGCTTACTTGATTAAGGAAGCCTGTTGTAAATGATTTGTAATCAAAAGCCATCTTACATACCTCCTCTTGACATCAGCCCAGCGCCTTGCTCTTTTTCCTCTGGAGGTATACCCTCTGTTCCCTGCAAGTCTGCTGCTTCTGGTGGCATTTCTTCTACATCCTCTACATCTTCTGCTTGCTCTTGCTGCTCTAAAGTATCTGACATTTCTTGTAACAACTGTACGCCTCTGTCATCTGCACTTTCAGCTTCAACACCTTTAGCTATGGCAGCTTGAAACATCATGTGTAGTTTCTTTTGTTCTTTTTCTTCCTTTTGTACTTTTGGATTAACATCACTAAACTTATAATCTATACCGTATGACTTAGCAACAGAAGCTAAAAACTCAGACAACACTGGTGCAACTAAAATACCTACATCTAAGTTGTGTTTACCATTCATTACGGATGTCATGTACATAGTCTTAACTACAGGATTAATAGGCACACCCATATCTAATACAGTCATAATGTCATCTATAACTTCATCATTACTAAAACTTTTAAAGTAGTACTCTAGTGCCTCTTCTACTGTGTTTAACTCAGGAGGACGTTCAAAGGGTCTTTCTCCTAACTTGTTTAAAGTAAGAGAGGAGCCAGGTACAGGAGCATTAAATTGTGATACTTGCATCTTTATTTTCCTACTTAGTAAACCCTGCACCAAAGTACAGTCCTACGATTGCTGATACTATGTGTGTGTCTAGTGGTGTGATTACAAAGCCTTTTGCCATCTTCCACTGTATTGCTTCCTCTGGTCCAAACAACCAGTTAAATAAACCACCTGTTGCTTCTGTGTAACCCACATAAACACTAACATCAGGATACCATACTGCAACTAGCTTTGGCAAAACAATAATGCTAAACACTGCAGATAAAGCTATGATGCGTCTAGTCCAAGCGAAATGACTGTCGTTCTTACCTGCGTTCCTAGCTTCGTTAACTTGCTCTGCTCTAAACTGTGCAGTCTGGAGCATCATCTTATTTTGCTCTTGGCGATTCTTCATGCTCTGACCCCAGATAGACATAACGCCACCTAGTATTGTAGAGAAGAGCATCGTTATAAGTTCTAGTGGTAAGCCTAACATTAGATTTCTATATCATCCATTGAGTTGCTTTTATCAAGACCTTGATATACTTTGTCATTACCTGATACGGAAGGTGTGTATTTGTGTATTTCATTTCCATCAGCATCTTTCCAAATAAAAGAAGGTTTTTCTCTTGTGCCGCCTACAGAAATAGTTTTTACAGGTTTAAAATCTTTGTCTCCCATCATCAATCCATTGTACTCTTGTGCACGTCTTTTTGAAAGACCCTTACTAGATGTGTAAATTATTTTTCCGTCTTTATCTTTTTTTCTAGTATTGTCATCATTTCTAGGAGAACCTAATACAACGGACGCTAGAGAATCTTTAGCTGCGTCAAAATCAGGTGTGTCTTTAGATAAAGCTGTAACTAAACCATTAGGTAAACTGCCTGTGTTTATATACATAGAAAAAACATTAATTTTTTTAGTATCTGTTAAACCTTTAAATACATCTGGGTATTTTTTATCAGCTTCATTATACATTTTTTGATAAACATCTTTTGCTAAAACTCTTCTATCTTTGTACTTTTCAGAATCAGGATCAAACCCATAAGTTTTAGCAGTAGCAGGTAAAACACCATAACCTAATGTTTTTATACCTAAGTGATCTATGTGATCTTCTTTGCTTTCTAAATCTCCTATCTTATCTACAAAAGAGTCTATAAAAGATTTAGGATCAATAGGTCTACTCATAAGACCGCCAACTACTTTTTTGTCGATGGCTGCACCTCCATCAGCATCGTTGGTGTCAATATCAAGAGGGTCATCACGAGTAATAGTTGATAAGGTTTCCATAATTTTACTTTGTAATTTTTTATCATCTATCATTACCTCTGGCTTTGTAATTTTAGTAGGTATGTTAATTAACCCATCTACTGCACCATCAGGATTAGCTAAAGATAAATCTAAAATACTTACACCTTCAAGATTAGCTTCTCTAGCTGCGTTTTCTTTTCTAACTGTTTTAGTAGTTTGTAGTTCATCATCATCGCCACGCATATAATCTTTAAAACCATCCAAGAATCTAGATAGTATACTACCTGCTTTTTCTTGTTGTACAGGTTGCTCTTCTTGTTCAGGTACATTAGTAATGGTTTTAGAGCCTAGACCTGCTGTGGGTACAGGATCAGGCTTTGCCTCTTCCTGTATTTCCTCATACACATTTTGTATGTAGGATGATATTAAGTTTTCTCTATTCATGTATCTCTACTCACTAGAAAATTTTTGTGTAATTGTCAAGCATACCATTAACTACGGCCCCTAAGAAAGTACCTGCTGCGCCAGCTAAACCTGCGTCTTTTTGTGCGTCTGAATTTATATTGTTTATAGCAAGTCTAGTTTCTCTCTCTAACGCACTCTCAGAACTACTCCAAGCGTAATTCATTAAGTCACGCTCTTGTTGCCACAACTCAGCTAAACCTTGCATAGTCATATTGTTAGCCGCCATAACTTCTGCCATGTTAGCCTCGTTAAGCGCAGCAGTATTAGCTGTAGCTACAGCCTGTCTCCACACAGTATTAGCTTGTGCTATTACCAGTTCGTTCTGTGCGTTAAACAAGTCACGCTGATTGTCTAGTTCAGCTTGAAACTTAGTCATAGAGTTTTCTTCACCTGCGTTAAACTGCTCCATAGCATTACTTTGTGCTATATTAAACTGATTAACTTGTGTGGATAAACTATCGAAGAACTGGTTGACTTGGTTTACACTCTCAGCGTTAAACTGCATCTGTGCATTTTCTGCAGCTTGATCAGAGAACACACTCTGTACTAGTGACTGTGCTTCAAACATAACAGCTTGTTGTTCGTTATCTAGGTTAGCCATATCCATCTGCAGGAAAGCTTGTGCTTGTTGTGCTTGTGCTTGTTGTCTGTTGTTTAAATTAGCCATGTCTACATCAGCAAATGCCGCTACGTCAGCCATAAGCTTTGCTTGTTTGTTTGACAAGTTAGCTAAGTCTACTGTCTGTGCAAGCTGTGCGTTTTGTAAAGCACGAGATTGTTCTGCAGTAAAGTTCATATTAGCTATCTCAGCTATACGTTCTGCTTTAATTACAGCTACTTGTTGTTTGTTAGATAGCTCCTGACCTTTCATGGCTGCTTCTATCTGAGCGTTAGCTAGTGCAGTCTGCTGTCTACTTGAAAGTTCCTCTAATCCAATAGTCAGCTTATTACTCATATTAAAGATAGCAGTTTGTTGTTCGTTGTTTAACTCTATCTCTCTTTCAGCTACAGAATTAGCTACATTAAACAAAGCAGTCTGTTGTTTGTTATCTAACACACGCCCTTCTATAGCTGCACTAGCTACGGCATCCTGTATGAACGCCTGCTGTTTACGTGTAGCGTCACCCATGTTGGCTTCAAAAGCTTGTGTGCTTTCTAACACTGCCATCTGTTGTTCGTTAGTTAGGTCTTGACCCATCATGGCAGCTTTAACTTGTAAGTTAGATAGTGCTGTCTGTTGTGCATTAGACAGGTTAGCCATCTCTACTTCTAAGTTTTGTGTTGAACGTAGTATAGACGTTTGTTGTCTGTTTGTCAAGTTAATATCGTTAACTGCAGCGTAACGTGCAGCATTAGCTATAGCTACGTTAGCGCTAATACTTAGCTCTTGTCCTTGCAATGACGCTTTAAACTGTGCTGTTGCTAGTACAGCCTCTTGTTCATTTGATAAGTTTTTAAGTTGCAAGTTGGCATTGTTCATGGAGTTCTGTATGCGTACAGCTTGTTCGTTGGACAAGTTAGATAACTTAAAGTTCTGTGCTGCAGCAGCATTAGCTAGTGCAACAGCTTGTGCATTACGCACGTTTTCCATATCCATAGCTTGAAAAGTGGCTGCATCAGATTGTGCTATAGGTATTGCACTCTCCATAGCTGCTTGTATCATAGCTGCACTGGACATAGAACTAGCGCCTAAACCACGCGCATTCATAGCTGCAGTTACCCTACGTAACGCACCAGCCGCCCATGCAGGTGTACCATCGTTAAATTGTTCCATCAACTTAGATAGCTGACCTTGTACAGTTGATGCAGCACTAACCTCACCCTTTACAGCCTTAGCTTCTAGCTGTTGTGTAAATGTAGCGGTAGCGGCTTTAGCTGTAGCTGCATCGTTTAGTGCATCTAACGTCTTAGCTGTAACAATAATCTCTTCGTTATTTACTATCTCGTTTACATCTACTAATTCATCTGCGCCTACCGTAGTTTCCTCTGCTTCTATATCAGCTACAAACTCTGACTTCTTTTCTTCTGCTGATGCTATTTCATCAAACTTAGCAGCATCTTTTACTTTAGATTCTTCTTGTTCTGCTATTTTTGTAGGAGTTAAACTGTAGTCTACCTCTGCAGTTGCTTTAGGTGTTTCTGTTTCAAACTTAGCAGGGTCTACATCTTTTACATCACCCTCAAACTTAGCTGCCTCAGATTTAGTGTATTCATCAAAAAGTTCAGCATCAGGAAACTCACCCTGATCTATGGACATTTTTATCTCAGGTATTTGACGTATCACATCTAGTGTCTTAGCATCTAGATCTAGCTGTGCTAATTCTTCAGGGTCCATAGTTTCAGCTTTCATCAAAGCTTCATCTGATGGTGTGCCTGTAGCTGCAGCAAAGTCTTCTAATGCAGTCTTAACTTTCTCTTGTGACATGACTGCATCGTATATTTCTGCTGAGTTTTTCTTAGCATCTTGCTCAATACGTGCTTGTATTGTTTCTATATCTGATGCAGTAGCGTTTGGCGACAGGCCATACTTTTCTTGCTTTTCTTCATCTGAAAGACCATCAAGGTACGCTAGTGCAGCCTTAACTGCAGGATCATCTACTTTACCTGAATCTTGTGCTTGCTTAACTAAAAGTGTAGCTGCAGTTGCTACTTGTCCAGTAACCTCATCAATAAGCTGATCATCTTCTACTTTCAAGCCATACACTGTGGGGTTCTGTAAGATAGAGCTAGGGTTAGTTATAGCTTTACCCAGCGCTTCTGAAGTGGACGGTATGTCTGTAGTCTCTAACTGCTTTTGTTTAGTTGCCAGATCAGCCTGTGTTTGTGTAACTAAAAGTTCTGCGTCCTCTAAATCTTTTTTTAGTTGTTCAAAATTTGGATCATCACTAGAAACACCACTCAACGCTTTTTGTGCATCGGTGAGCTTTCCCATAGCGCTACTGTATGTTTCTTGTGCAGTGTCTAATTTTTGTGATGCTTCAGTTATTTCTGGTATAGGTGTTCCTTCTTTAAGTACTTGTGAACCTTCAGGTGGATCTGTAGGTGCAGGATCAACAGGGTCTACTGGCCTTATAAAATAATCATCTCTTGGATCAGGCTGTCTAGGTTGATTTATAGCAGGTTTAGGACCACCTATCCTAGATACCTCTGTATAATTTGCAAGAGCAGGATCGTTAAATCCTGTAATAACACCCCTCTCAATAGTGTAACCTGCATCTTTTAAACGTTGTGTATTTCTTCGCACATTAGTGTCGCCCATAGGAGTGCCAATAGGAATATTTTTAATATCTAAATTACCTGCTCTTACAGCATTAAGGGCAGACTCAGAACTGTCATAAGATGTTGCACCACCAGCTTGCATACCCATACCAGATAAAGGTCTGCCCTCTACACGTTGCCTAGCTATATCTGTGTATCTGCCTAGCTGAGAGGCAGCACTAGGGCTAGATGCAAGAAACGCATCCATGTCATCCTTTTGCGCTGGGCCTGTGTAGCCAAACTCTTTAAGGAGTTGGTGCGTTTGATCGTTAGTAAAACCTTTAAATCTTTTCATCTATCTAGTTCCTATCCAAACAAAGCCGAAGATAGCGCCAAGGCCCAAAAGGAATACAGCAATCCCTGTTGCCCACTCGATGATTGCTTGTTTAATTTCCATTTGTCTATGTTCATGTTCACGTTTTTGCTTCCTTAAATCCGCTTCAATCGCTAATATCTCCTGCCACTTACTAGGGCCATACATAACGGAGATGTACTCTTTTAGCTCCTGTCTCATAGATGCGGCTTTCTGCTTTGCAGCAAAGATTTCCATAGCTTGAGCTTGTACACCACCGCCTAATGTTTTATACCATGCAGGTTTCTGGTTTTGTTTTTCAGCGAAGTCAAGGTCAGCTATAGATCCTGCCCACTTAGACAGTTGACCACCCATGTCTTGTAAGTCCTTCCCGACTGCTATCCCCTTCTTGAGCATCTGAAATGCTGCAGAAGCGCCAGCCAAGGCCGTTACTGGATCAATCATCTGCGCTCTATGATTCTATCTAGCTTTGCGTCTAGAGCCTCCAGCCTATCTATTATTCTGTTCATGTCGCTGTTTGCCTCCACCTTAGTCATGTAGTCACGAGCCATCTCCTCTCGCGTCTTATTTAGTAGGACTTGCATACGTTGTGTTTCTGTGTGTTGACTACGGATAATCCAGCCTACTATACCAAGTAGGCCAGTTAGTCCAGCACTCCATAGCAACTCCATTTCCATCCTACCAAGGAACTCCGCTCATGGTTGGTGGGTTCTTAAGATTATCTATGCCTTTCGCAAGATTTGCTTCGGTTGCATCCTTGTCTACCTGCGCTTGGACCCATGCAATGCAGTTAGCTTCTGTAACGCTGTCATAAGCAATAAAGTTGCTATCTGATGGGTCAGGAGTGTGGCTTGTCATGCCATATGAGCTTACAATATGCTCACCATCAACTGCTGTGCACCGCCAGTGCAAGGTCTGTATGCCTTTGCTACCACTTGCTGTTTCGTATTCAGTTTGATCAATAGTCCATGTGTATTCGATTGCCATTTTTATGCTCCTTCTAAGGCTGTAATACGTGCTTCTAATTCTTGGATGGTTTTAACGAGAAGAGGCACAAGCTTGCTTTGGTCTATGCCTTGCATGACTGCATTGCCGTCACCATCTACTTCGTCTTTAGTGCCAGTGACTGCCTCGGGTACAACCGTAGCTGCTTCATGTGCAAGAAAGCCATCAACTGTAGTGTCAGGATCGACAATAAAGTTAAATCGTGCAGGCTTGAGTTGCTTTAATCTAGTTGTAGCATCCCAATCATACACTACATTTTCTTTTAGCCGATAATCTGAACTTGTGTTATAAGCTGTAGCACTTGTGGTTATAGAAATTGTTCCAACAGCATTTGTAATCCCACCACGGATAAAATTGATTATCTCTCCGTCACTACTTGCTCGTTTAAAAAAGGCGCACCTTTCACCATCTCTTGCAACCATCAATGCCCCACTGCCGCCAGCGTTGCTTGAACCGTCCGTAAAAGAAGCAGTTGACCCCACGAGAACGTTGCCGCTTGAATCAAGCGTCATAGCTGCGCCGCCGCCACTTGTAATAAAAGATGCAATATTATTACTTGCCGCACCTGACATCAGAAAACCTGTCGTACCAGAATTGGCAACTAAATGAAGAGTTGCCGATGTCGAAGTTGTTCCAATACTAGCGCTAGATGTAAAAGTAGTGCCAGAAAGGTGCAGGTCTTTATAACGATGGGTTGAAGCCCCTAAATCGACTGCGTTATCAACACGAGTACCAGAACTATTAGAAGGTACTGCCGTAGCACCGTTAAACATGATACCATGTGAATTTCCTGCGTACACAGTAGTACCGCCACTAGACACAATACTTCCCACAGTGGAGCCGTCTTTGCGGAACGTAGCTATAGCACCATCTGATGTAAGCCGATTGAGAAACAGAGGATTACCGCCATCACGAACACCAACAAGTGTACCGTCTGGGTTTATTTCACCCCCAACAGTGCTTGTAGATGAACTCGTCTTACCCACAAGCAAGTTGCCGCTGCTGTCCAGGATCATCTTATCTGCGCCAGCAATTTGAAAATCTATAGCTGTACCTGAGCTATTATTAATTTGTGCAGTACCTGTGCCAGTTGGAGCGATATTAATACGACTATCAATATTGGTTCCAACAGATTTGAGATGAAGTGTATCTACAAATCCAGACGCACCCTGTAATGTTAGAGGGGTATTTGCAACTGGCGAAGTCGTACCAATACTAGCGCTAGATGCAAAAGCAGTGCCAGAAAGGTGCAGGTCTTTCCAACGCCCACTAGAATAACCTAAATCTAATACTCCGTTGGAAACAGCACCCGTCCTATCCACGGGATAAAATTGAGTGCTATCTACCTTAAAGCCGCCACCAGTTGAGCCATTATCTGCTACAAAGTATGGTCTACCGCCACCTGTTCCAACACTGCCCACAGTGGCATCATCTTTTTTAATGCGAATAATCTCACCATCTGAAGTTTCACGGTTAAATACAGCAGCAAAACCCCCATCTGCGGTGGCTAATACTGATCCAGTGGAACGTAATTCAGCGCCAACGGTTCCTGAACTAGCAGCAGTCTTACCAACAAGCAAGTTGCCAGCAAAAGTAGCACCTGCATTAAACGTAGCAGCGCCAGCCGCAGACATATCAAGCGTCAGGGCGGTAACGGTTGAACCTCCATCGTTACCTCTAATTCTAATATCGTTATCTGACACTGCTGAAAAAATATCAAAAAACCCAGTATTGTTAATTGCAAACTGCGCTATCTTTGTTCCATTATCATGGAGTTCGATATCTCCACCATCTGCATCAAGAATAATAACTCCAGCCGCATCAATCGTAAGGTTATCCGTTGAATGGTCAAAAACAATAGACC